>FWPU01007330.1_pt1 | contig 20497 bp, 15 predicted proteins | sample 2228361 | NCBI WGS metagenome assembly FWPU01 (sample SAMEA103939777, study PRJEB20133) | metagenome
GCACCGCCCGTCCTCGCGCCCCCTGCGAATCACTCACCAACCTGTTCAACCGGAGCCAGTCACGTGGGACCGCTTCGGCACCGGCCTGCATCCGCGGTCATCGATCCGCGTTCATCCGCCTCCATCCGCGGCTTTCTCCTCCCAAGACCAACCAGTGAACGCCCCCCCCTCCCATCGCCGGGCCATTTCGACTGCACCACGAGGAATCCCGCTACCGGCCGGGGTGCCCCACGAGAGCGACGATGATCTTCCACCACGGAAAGGCGCCCGCCGCGTCCTCAACCCGGACACCTCTGGGCGCCCCCCGAAGCGCCTCAAACCACCTGGCCACTACACCTGCCCTCGCAAGTGCTCCCGATCCGGGCACTCGCGGCGCTTGGCGCGCGGCAACAAAGACTCCCCCACCGGACCGGACCAATTCATGCCGCATCGCCTGCTTTTCATGACAACGCGTTCAGGAGCCGGTCAATGTCCTCGTCGTTGTTGTAAACCGACGGTGAAATCCTTATGCCCTGGATGATGTACGCCTCTCCGGAAGGATAGGTGAATTCCCAGCGCCGCTGGGCAATGACCGTGTAGCCGAACGCCTTGTCCAGTTTAGCCCTCGTTTGTTCGGGATCGGGTGTGAGGAAGCTCACGATCGGCGTCGGATTCTCCCGCGGCGTGATCGGCGGATAGCCGAGAGACGGCAGCTCCTTTTGCAGCCTGTCCGTCAGGCGTTTGGCGTGGGAGCGGATGTTCGCAATGCCGAGCTTGTGAATGTATCGCAGCGCCGAGTGTGCCACGACTCCAGCCGCTTCCGCTACGGTGGCGCTGCTTTCAAACATGACGGCGCCCGGCCGTAGTTCGAACCGCGAATCCGCCTGCGCCCGGTTGGGACTGACAAATTGCTGAACGCCGTAGCGCGACCGCTTCACCACCGTCCCTTGCAGCTCCTCTCGAACGTAAAGGAAACCGAATCCCCGGTCGCCTTGCAGCCACTTGTAGGTGCCGCAACCCGCAAAGTCGATGCCGAGAGCTTTCACGTCGATCGGGATCGCGCCCGCTCCTTGGATGATATCGGCGTAGACGTAGGCGCCATGCGCATGGGCAATCTCGCTCGTCGCCTTGGCGTCGTGCAGATAGCCGTTGATGTTTGACACCAGCGCCATCGACACAAGCAGTGTGTTCCGGTCAATCGCTCGTTCCATATCGCTGGCGCTCACCCGCCAGTACGGATCAGCGCGGTGCCGCACGACGCGGAGTTCGATATTCCCCTGCTTCTCGATCATGTGGTAGAGGAATTTCGAAGCCTGATAGTGAAGATCATCCAAAACAACGTTGCCTTTCTTCCGCGCCAGATCCATTCCGGCGACAACCAGATTCTCCGCTTCCGTCGTGTTCTGCGTGAAAGCGATTTCATCAGCTTTGGCATTGATCAGCTTGCCGAACAGTTCTTTCGTTTCCTGGCGTTGCTCGCTGGTGAACCGCGAACCATGGTCTGGCCCGTAAACCATGCGGGCGTAGTACCGCTCCACTGCCCGGAGAGAATGAAGCCCAATGGGGTGATAGTCCGCGGCGCTGATCCACAGCTTGTTCTTGATCCAGGGAAAGTCCTCGCGAACAGCGGACCAGTCGATCTCTCCCGAAACCGCGGTCGGCTCGCCCGATGCGCCCACCGCTGCGGCGGCGGGCACGGCGCCGACCGAACGAAGAAATTGACGGCGGCTTGGACTCATGACGCGCTCCTTTTCCGAATCCTGCGACGCCGGAGCGCCCTTTGGGTCCCCACCCCGGCGGCGTCTCCACGAAAACGTCTGGGACCCCGGTTTCGAAGTCGTCCCGTCTTTGCGCTGTTTCAGGCTCCGGCTTCGCCGGCCTAATGGAGTATAGCCCATTCTTGACAGCGATACAGCAGCCTGGGAGGACGTCGATTCGCTTCTCTGCGCCGGGTTTTGGCGCCGCCGTTAGCACTCAGATCCGGCTCGCCCCCGAACTCCCACCGCCGCGCCTTACCCCCGCCGCAACGTCAGACCCAGCTCCCGCAACTGCCGCTCCGGCACCGGCGACGGCGCATCGCACATCAGGTCCGTCCCCCGCGCCGTCTTCGGAAACGGAATCACCTCCCGGATCGACGACTCCCCCGCAAAAATCATGATCAGCCGGTCCAGCCCGAGCGCGATGCCCCCATGCGGCGGCGCCCCGTATTCCAGTGCGCTCAGCAGAAACCCGAAACGGTGCTCCGCCTCCTCCGGCGAAAACCCCAGCGCGTCGAACACCTTCGACTGCACGTCCCGCCGATGAATACGGATCGAGCCCGAGCCCAGCTCCACCCCGTTCAGCACCAGGTCGTAAGATTTGGCGCGGCACGACGCCGGATCACTCGTCAGCTTGTCCAGGTCCTCATCGTGCACCGAAGTGAACGGATGGTGCGCCGCCACCCAGCGGTTCTCTTCCTCGCTCCACTCAAACATCGGAAAATCCACCACCCAGAGCAGCTCCATTCGCCTCGGATCCAGCAGCCCGTGCCGGTCGTTGTATTTCTGCCCCGCCATCAGCCGCAGCGCTCCGCAGGCCTCGTACACCGCTTGCTCCGGCCGCTGCTTCCTCGGCTCGCCCGCCCACGTCGCCAGCAGTACCAGGTCATCGTCGCCCGCCCCGGTCCGTTCCATCACCGCGCCAATCGCCTCCGGGTAGTTCTTCGCCAGCGCCTTCAGGTCGTCGAAAACCTTCAGCCCCCGCTCGCGTCCGAACTCCGCCAGCTCGCCCCGCTCCTTGCGGCTCAGTGGCCCGGTCTTCGGCGTCATCACCGCCACCATCGGGAACCCTTCCCGCGTCAGACCCGTGGGCCGCATCAGCTCGGTCACATCGTGAAACGGCGGCAGCCGCAGGTCCGGCTTGTCCGTCCCGTAGGCCCGCATCGCCTCGACGTAGGTCATCCGCCGGAAGGGAATCTCGATCTCAAAACCCGCCGCCGCGCACGCCGCCTTCATCACCGGCTCGATCACCTCGAAGATCTGGTCCGGCTGCGGAAACGACATCTCCAGGTCGAGCTGCGTGAATTCCGGCTGCCGGTCCGCCCGCAGGTCCTCGTCGCGAAAGCAGCGCACGATCTGAAAGTACTTCTCGTAACCGGCAATCATCAGCAACTGTTTGAAAAGTTGCGGCGACTGCGGCAGCGCATAAAAGCAACCCGGCTGTAGCCGGCTCGGCACCAGGTAATCCCGCGCCCCTTCCGGCGTCGACCGCGTCATGAACGGCGTTTCGATCTCCAGAAACCCTTGCTTGTACAAATGCTCCCGAATGGCAAACGACACCTTCGACCGCAGCATCACGTTGCGCTGCATGTGCGGCCGCCGCAGGTCCACAAAGCGGTATTTCAGCCGCACCTCCTCGCTGACGTCCACCGTGTCCTCCATCGGAAACGGCGGCGTCTTCGACTCGTTCAGGATCCACAGCTTCTCCGCCATCAGCTCCACCTCCCCCGTCGGAATCGCCGGATTGATCGTCTCTTCCGATCGCCGCGCCAGCCTGCCTTCCACCGCCACCACATACTCCGGCCGCAGCCATTCCGCCTTCCGGTGCGCTTCGGCGTCCACGTCGGCCCGAAACACAACCTGCGTCACCCCCTCGCGGTCCCGCAGGTGAATGAAGATCACCCCGCCAAGATCGCGCCGGCGGTGCACCCACCCCATCAGCACCGCCCGCTTGCCCGCGTCGGCCGCCCGCAATTCGCCGCAGTTGTGTGTGCGCCGCAGCTCTCCAAGAAAATCCAGTGGTACGTGTGTCTCCATGTCACTCATTTGATCCAAAGCGTCGGATCAGCTCCTCGCGCTCGATTTCGATCTGCTCGCCGGTTGCCATGTTCTTCAGAGCGTACCGCCCGGAAGCCATCTCGTTGTCTCCGACAATCAGCGTATGCCGCGCCCCTAGCTTATTCGACAGTTCCAGCAACCGCTTCAGCCGCCCCGCCGGCGCCACTTCCACGCAGGCGCCCCCCTGCCGCAGCTCGTAGGCCAGCCCCCCGGCATGTCGCGCCGCCTCTTCTCCCATTGGGGCAATGAACACATCCACCCCCTCTTCAGCGCGCGCCGGTCCCGCATTCTCCAGGATCATCACCAGGCGGTCCTCGCCGATCGAAAACCCGATCCCCGGAGCCGGAACCTTCGAGCCCAGCTCCTCCGCCAGCCCGTCATACCGCCCGCCGCCGAGAATCGAGTTCTGCGCCCCCAGCGCCCCATGCACGATCTCGAATGTCGTCCGCGTATAGTAATCCAGACCCCGCACCAGTCGCGGCGCCGCCGTATAGCCGATCCCACGCTCTTCCAGGCACCGCTCCACCTTATTCAGATGCTCCCGGCAAGCCGCGCACAAGCTCTCGGCCATCGAGGGTAGCTTCTCGATGATGGGCTGGTCCTCCGCCACCTTGCAGTCCAACACCCGCAAGGGGTTGGTTTCCGCCCGCCGCCGGCAGTCCGCGCACATCCGCGGCGCCACCGCCCTCAGCCGCTCGCGCAGCACGCCCACATACACCGGACGGCACCGCTTGCAGCCCACGCTGTTCAATAACAGCTCCGCCTCTCCGAGCCCCAGCCGCCGCAGGATCACCACCACCATCTCGATCACCTCAGCGTCTACCAGCGCCGACTCCGAGCCGATGCACTCCGCCCCGATCTGATAAAACTGCCGGAAACGCCCCTTTTGCGGCCGCTCCCGCCGAAACATCGGACCCAGATAGTAGTACTTTTGCAGGCCGGGCCGCTGGTCCAGACGGTGCTCGATATAGGCCCGAATCACCGACGCCGTGCACTCCGGCCGCAGCGTCAGCGACGCCCCGTCCCGGTCCGTGAAGGTGTACATCTCCTTGCTGACGATGTCCGTGTCTTCCCCCACACTCCGGGCAAACAGCACCGTCTCCTCGAACACCGGCGTGCGGATCTCCCGGTAGTTGTAAACGCGGAACACTTCCCGGCACACCGCTTCGACGTGGTTCCAAACTCCCGTCGCCGGCGGCAACAAGTCTCTGGTTCCCTTGACGGCCCGAATCAAGTCTGCCCTTCCTAAGTCGTTGAATCGAGGACCTGCGCGCTGGATACGATCGACGCGGATGCGGCCACCCGGGAGGAGACGCCGCGATGGGCTCGAATCATGAATGCAATTCGAATCCCCATGCTAGCACAACCTCTTCTCTCCCCTCCGCCCCGCCGCCCCACAACCGCCCGCGCTAGAATCGTCGTTTATGCTCCGTCTTACCGGGCTTGTCCTCCCGGCCCTCCTCCTCGCCCCCCCGTCGCCAGGACAGCCTCAGCCCTTCACCGTCTACGGCCTCCTCGAGCTCCACCGCATCAGCGATCCTCAGATCTCACCAGACGGCCGCTGGGTCGCCTTCACCGTCCAGACCGTCGATCTCAAAAACAACACCAAGCCCCGCCAGATCTTTATCGTCCCGGTCACCGGCGGCGCGCCCCGCCGCCTCACCTGGGCCGGCGACGCCAATTTCCGCCCCCGCTGGTCCCCCGATTCCCGCCACATCGCCTTCATCTCCAATCGTAGCGGCTCAAACCAGGTCTGGCTCATGGACGCCGACGGCGCCAACCCCCGCCAGGTAACCGATCTCGCCACCGAGGCCGACGGCGTGCTCTTCTTCCCCGACGGCCGGCAGCTCCTGTTCACCAGCGAGGTCTATCCCGACTGCCCTGACCCCGCCTGCAACGCCCAGCGCCTCAAAACCGACAACGACAACCCCCTCAAAGCCCGCCTCTACGAGTCCCTCCTGTACCGCCATTGGGATCACTGGCGCACCTCGCGCGTCCGCCACTTATTCGTCGTGCCCGTTTCCGGCGGCCCGCCCCGCGACCTCACCCCCGGTGACCGCGACGTGCCCCCCTTCTCGCTCTCCGGCTGGGACGACTACGCCATCTCGCCCGACGGCGCGGAAGTCTGTTACGTCATCAAGCCGGACCCGAATCCCGCCGTCAGCACGAACACTGAGCTCTACATCGTACCCGCTGCTGGCGGCGAGCCGGTCCGCCTCACCAACATGCCCGGCGCCGACAACAACCCTCGCTATTCGCCCGACGGCGCCTACCTCGCCTTCCTCTCCCAGATGCGCGGAGGCTACGAAAGCGACCGCTGGCGCTTGGCCGTCATGCGCCGCAAAACCCCGGAGGAGACCGCCGTCAGCATCACCCCCGTCGAGACCGGCCGCCCATTGAAACCCGAATCCGAAGAGCCGCCCGAAAAGCCGCCCTGGGACCCGGAGTCCGTTACCTTCCTCACCGACGCGCTCGACCGTCCCGTGACCGGCTTCACCTGGTTTCCCGACTCCACCCGCCTCGTCTTTACCACCCAGGACCGCGGCCGCAGCAATATCCAGATGCTCTCCGTCCATGGCGGCGCCGTCCGTGTCGTCGTCTCTGGATCCAGCACCTGCGGCAACCCCCAGTTCACCCCCGACGGCCGCACTATGATCTACACCGAACAAAGCGGCTCCAAGCCGGTCGAGATCTTCGCCGGCTCGGCGGCTGGCGGCTCTGCGCTCCAACTCACCGACCTGAACGGCCCTGTCCTCCAGCGCTATCAGATCTCCCCTTATGAGGACTTTCGCGTCAAGGGCGCCGGCCAGACGCCGGTCCACGGCTTCCTCCTCAAGCCCCCTGGCTTCGATCCGGCCAAACGCTATCCCGCCCTCTTCCTCATCCACGGCGGCCCACAGAGCGCCTGGTCCGAAAGCTGGAGCTACCGTTGGAACGCTCAGGTCTTCGCCGGCGCCGGCTACGTCGTCGTCCTGCCCAATCCCCGTGGCTCTACCGGCTACGGCCAGCACTTCACCGATGACATCAACGCCGACTGGGGCGGCAAAGTCTACGAGGACCTGATGGCCGTCGTCGACTATATCGCCGGCCTCCCCTATGTGGATCCCTCTCGCTTGGCTGCCGCCGGCGGCTCCTATGGCGGCTACATGGTCAACTGGATGCTCGGCCACACCCAGCGCTTCAAGGCCTTCGTCTCCCACGCCGGCGTCTTCGATCTGGAGAGCTTCGCCCTGGAAACCGAGGAGCTTTGGTTCCCCATCTGGGACCTCCGCGGCATGCCCTGGGAGAACCCGGAGGTTTATGAGCGCTGGTCGCCCAGCAAGTTCATCCGCGACTTCTTCACCCCGACGCTCGTCATCCACGGAGAACAGGACTTCCGCGTCCCTTACGGCCAGGGGTTGCAGCTCTTTACCGCCCTCCAGATGCAGGATGTGCCTTCCAGGCTGTTGTTGTTCCCCGACGAAGGCCACTGGATCGAAAAGCCCCGCAACACCGTGCTCTGGTACGAGACCTTCCTGGAATGGATCAACCGCTGGGTGCGGGACTCGCCGAGCCCGTGAGCTCCAGCCGCAGCAGATCCAGCGCCCAATGGGACGCCAGCAGCCGCACCCGCTCACGGTCGCCGAAGAAGCGGAACCGCCTCGCCCGCACACCGCTCGGGCCCGCCAGGCCGATGTAAACCGTCCCGACCGGATGCTCCGCGTCGCCGCCTCCCGGGCCCGCTATGCCCGTCACCGACAGGGCGTAAGTCGCGCCCGTCCGTTCCCGCGCGCCCGCCGCCATCGCCTCAGCCACCGGCCCGCTGACTTCGGTGTGCCCCTCGATCAGCGCCGCCGCCACGCCCAGCAGCGCGCACTTCAAGGCATTCGAGTACACCAGGAAACCGCCCACGAAATAACGCGAACTCCCGGCTACGGATGTGATCCGCTCGGCCACCATCCCCCCGGTGCAGCTTTCGGCCACCGCCAGCGTCGCCCCCCGCTCGCACAGCAGGCGCCCCACCACCGCCTCCAGCGGCTCGCCGTTCCGCGAGTAGATTCGGTTCCCAAGCAGCGCCTCGATCTGCCCGCCAACCTCCGCCAGCAGCGCATCCGCCTCCTCCGCCGTGGCACTGCGGGCACGCAGGTGCACCTGGATGTCGCCCGGCGCCGCCAGCACCGTCGTTACCGGATTCGCATACCGCTTGTAGACCGGCGAGATGAGCTGGTCCAGGTCCGATTCCGGCATGCCTGCCACCCGGAAATGCAGCGTTCGGATCACTTGTTTCGGAGCCAACTCCGCCAGTCGCGGCAGGCAGTCCCGCTCGAACATCGGCTTCAGCTCCCTCGGCGGCCCGGGTAGCAGCAGCACCACCTTCCCACCCATCCGGATCCATAGCCCCGGAGCAGTGCCATTGTCGTTCGGCAGTGCCTCCGCCCCCTCAATGACGAACGCCTGCCGGCGGTTGATCTCCGCCATCTGCCGCCCCATGCTCCTGAACCGGGCTTCGATGGCCTCGCAAAGCTCCTCGCGAAACTGCAGCCGCCGGCCTAGCGCCTCCGCAACCGCCTCGCGGGTCACGTCGTCTTCGGTCGGCCCCAGCCCTCCGGTCAGGATGACAACGTCGGAACGGGCCACCGCTGCCTTTACCGCGGCCGTCAGCCGGGCGCGGTCGTCGCCGATCACCGCTTTGCCTACGACCTCCACACCCAGCGAGTTCAAACGTTCGGTCAGGTACAGTGAGTTGGTGTCCAGACGGCTCGGCGTCAGCAGCTCCGAGCCGACCGCAATGATTTCCGCCTCCATCAGCGGACGCCCTTACGGTAGCGGCTTGCCCGGTATGCCCGCGTCCACCCGGTACAGCGCGCTGTTGGTGGCGACGATGATCGCTCGCGATGGGGTGAACGCAAGCCCCACGATGTTCGGGCCTGAGAGGAATAGCTCCGCCCGGCGGTCCCGATCGATCCGCACCACGCCCTTCCGCCCGCCGATCGAGGCCGCGACGTACAGGTTGCCGTCGGCGTCAAACGCCAATCCCTGCGGCCGGCCCAAACCGCGGTAGAAGATCTCCACCTCGCCCGCCGGCGAAACGCGGTACACCGAATCGAAGCTCGACGTCGTCGGCCCGGTCACGTACAGCCAGTCGTCGTAGTCAAAGGCCAGGTGATAAGCCGCGATCGAAGGCTCCAGCGTCGTGAACACGTAAATCTGCCTGTCCTGGCTGATCTTGAAGATCGTGCCGCTGCGGTCGCCGACGTAAAGGTTGCCCTGGCTGTCAAACGCCAAGCCCGTGGCCACGCCCATCCCTTCCACGAACACCGACAGATTGCCGCGCTCGGTCGCCCGGTAGACGATCCCTTCATGCCGGCTCGAGATATAGAGCAAGCCATCCGCATCGAAGGCCAGCCCCGTGGCGTTCATCAGATCGGTGATGAACGGCTTCATGCTGTAGCTCAGATCCACCTTATAGACCGCCACCGGCGTCTTCTGCCCCCGGCTGCCGCTGAACGTCACATAGATGTTGCCCTTGGCGTCCACTGCCGGGTTAGCGACCGGGTGGAGCGAGTCGGCGATCTGCAAGCCGATGTCACAACTCCAGACGTCGCTGACGTCTTCGCCGTTGTTCACCCGCATCTCGCCCACGACGGCCCCCTCCGGCACACGGGCGATCACCAGACTGTCCGACCCGATGATCACCGGCGCCGCCTCGTCTCCCAGCAGCACTCGCGGCCGCTGGTCGCGCGCTAATCCCCGGCCGCGAATATGAAACTCCCCACCCGGAATCGCCGCGCGGGGATGCACCGCGGCAATCTCCGGTTTGCCGTCCCAACGTTTCCTCGTTGCCATACTCAATACAAACTCATCCGCCCGGCTGCATAGAGAACCAGGGCGCCATAGATTCCGGCCACGACGTCGTCAGCCATAACGCCGGCGCCGCCTTCCAGCCTCTCCACCTGGCGGACCGGAAAGGGCTTCCAGATGTCGAACAGCCGGAATAGAATGAACGCCCCAAGCCAGCTCTTCCAGTTCCAGGCGCTGACGCCGGCCAGCGTGATCCACTGACCTACCACCTCGTCAATCACCACTATACTCGGATCGTCTCTCCCCTTGCTCACTTCCAGCTCCCGCGCCGCCCAGGCCCCCGGAACCAGCAACACCACCCCCATCAACGCCGCCCCCGGCGGCCCGAGCTCGAACCCCTCGGCCAGAGCCCATGCGATCAGCAGCGCCGCCAGCGAACCCGCCGTGCCCGGCGCCACCGGCGCATAGCCGCACCCGAACCATGTCCCGAGGAGGCGGGCGGCTTTACTCTTCACCGCCTTGCTCTGGCCTCTCCGCCGCTTCCTCGGCCGCCTCCGGGTCGATCGGCGTCGAGATGACGTACTTCTCGGCCGCCCAGTGGCCCAGATCGATGAGCTTGCAGCGGTCGCTGCAAAACGGCATGTACGGGTCGGTCAGCGCCACCGGCTTCTTGCAGATCGGGCATTTTAAAGTCCGCGCCATGCTGGGATCAAACCCCGGCTGTCGAGCACAGCCGGCAGCTCGCTCCGGCCACCGTGAAGATTCTCAGCCGGCACATCCACAAGCTCTCCTACGACGTCGTAGTCGTGCGTCCGCGTAATGCGCATGCGCCGCATCTGGCCCGGCCGAGCCCGATGGCCGCCGTCGTCGCTGAGGTAGCATACACCGTCGATTTCCGGCGCCTGGATCGGCAGGCGAGCCGTCCATAACAGCTCGGTCTCCGCCGAGGGCCCCTCGACCAAAACCGGCAATTCCAGCCCTCTCAACCGGCGGAGCCGGGCCCGCGAGATCCGGCGCTGGATCGCCATCAAACGCCGCCTCCGGTTATAGATCGTTCGCCTGTCCACCTTCCCCGTAAGATGGTAGCTCTCGCTCGTCTCCTCATCCGAGTAGGAGAACACTCCCAGCCAGTCAAACTCCGCCGCCTCGACAAACTGACAGAGCTCGGCGAAATCCCGTTCGGTTTCTCCCGGAAAGCCGACGATCATGCTCGTCCGAATAGCCACCCCCGGAACCCCGCGCCGGATGCGTTCCAGCAGCCTCAGGAAGATTTCCCCGGACCCGCCCCGCTTCATCCGCTTCAGAATCCGCGCGCTGGAGTGCTGGAGCGGGATATCAAGGTACTTGACCAGCGAGTCGTGCGCCGCGACCGTCTCCAGCAGCCGGCTCGAGACCCGGTTCGGATAAGCGTACAGAAAGCGGATCCACTTCCCATATGGCGCTGGGATCTCAGCCAGCCGCGCGAGCAAGTGCGCCAAACCGTCCTTCAACCCCAAGTCGTCCCCATAGCTGGTCGTATCCTGGCCGACCAGGTTGATCTCGCGAACACCCCGGCTCAGCAAGCCCGCCGCCTCGGCGACTACCGACTCCGGACGCCGGCTCCGGAACTTCCCCCGGAATTGAGGTATGACGCAGAAGCTGCACGGATGATCGCAGCCCTCGGCGATCTTCACATACGCGTAATGGCTCGGTGTGGACAGCACCCGCGGCGTCGCCTCGTGGTACAAGTACGGCGCCGGCGCCTTCGACCCCAATTCGCCTCCCTCACACGCCGCAACGATCTGCTCCACTTCATTGGTTCCTACAACCGCATCCACCTCCGGGATGCTCTCCCGGATCTCCCCACCGAAGCGTTCCACCAAACACCCCGCGACGATGAGCCGGCGCGCCCTGCCGGTCTTCTTGTACTCGGCCATCTCCAGGATGGCGTCCACGGACTCCTGCTTGGCCGGATCGATGAAGCTGCAAGTGTTCACGACAATAGCGTCGGCCTCCTCCGGCCGGTTGGTCAGCGTGTGACCGCGAGCCGTCAGGTGGCCCATCATCACCTCGGTGTCCACAAGGTTCTTCGGGCAACCCAGACTAACGAATCCGACCTTCAAGGCTGGTCTCTGATGCAGGGGGCGAAATTCCAGGATACCATCCGCTCGCCGGCGCCCTCGATGCGGCGCCGGGCATCACGCCCGATGCCCGGCGCCGACCCCGGCGGCCCGGCCTCAGGCCGGGAGTTTCTTCCTCGGCTTTGGCGGGTTGAAGCTCCACAACCGGTCCCAGCTTCGCTCTTTGTCCCACTCCGGCGTCGGATCGAAGTAACCGCCCTCGGTCAGGTGCTGCTTGAACACCTCTTCGTTCGGCTCCACGCCAAGGCCCGGCCGCTCCGGCACCGGAACGAATCCCTTTTGCATGATCGGCTTTTCAGGGCCGGTCACCAGGTCATCCCAGAACGGCACGTCCAGAGAATGATGCTCCAGCACCAGGAAATTCTCGGTGGCGGCGGCGCAATGAACATTGGCGAAGAACGAAATCGGCGTTCCGGCGAAGTGCATCGCCATGGCCACGCCGTACTCCTGCGCCATGTCCCCGATCTTCTTCGTCTCCAGCAGACCGCCGGCGCTCGCCAGGTCCGGGTGGATGATGTCCACGGCGTGGTTTTCGCAGAGCACCTTGAACGGCTCCTTGAGATAGATGTCCTCGCCGGTGAGGGTGGGCACGTCGATGGCCTCGGTGATCTGCTTCCAGAGATCGGTGTACTGCCACGGGATCATGTCTTCCAGCCACGCCATGTTGTAAGGCTCCAGCGCCTTGCCGAGCCGAATGCAGGAGTTCACCCCAATGTGCCCGAAATGATCGGCCGCCAGCGGCACCTCCATGCCGATCACCTCCCGCACCCGCGCCACATACTCGGCCATCAACCCGATGCCTTTGTCGGTGATCTCGATGCCCGTGAACATGTGCTGGACCTGCGTCACATCGCGGGTTGTCAGTCCCAACGGCTTGGTGAGCGTGCCCGGAATGTCTTCCACGAGGCCGATGCCGAGGTCCATCTTCAAAAAGGTCAGCCCCATCTCCATCCGTTTCTTCATCCGCTCGGCATAGACCTTAGGATCTTTTGACTGCGTGGTGTCGGCGTAGATCCGGATCTTGTCACGGAACTTGCCCCCCAGCATTTGATACGCGGGCACTCCGTAGGCTTTGCCGGCCAGGTCCCACAACGCCATTTCGATTCCGCAGACCCCGCCGGCCTGGCGCGCGTGAAAGCCGAACTGCTTAATCTTGCGGAAGATCTTATCCACGTTGCACGGATTCTCACCGAGGATGCGGCTTTTCAGGATCAGCGCGTACGTCTTGCTGCCGCCGTCGCGCACCTCCCCATAGCCGGAGATCCCCTGGTTCGTGTCCAGCCGAATGACAGGGATCCCGGCCCGGCCGCCCCGGCTGACCATGGCAATCCGCATGTCAGTAATCTTCAGTTGCGAAGGCTTCGAGTTGGTGTTGACGTTCTGGGTGGCGGCTTCCAAGTCCGCGTCCGCCCAAAAGCCGGCCGCGGCCGCGCCCGCCGCAGAACTCAGAAACTGTCGCCGTCCGAGCAATTTTTCAGTCGCTTTCTTCATGACTCTGTCTTTCTCCTGTCGTGAGACTCTCCCGATGATATTCCATCCGCCTCCGGCGCGTCCGGCCGCGGCGGGCGTGTATCATGTTCAAGGACCGGAATGCAGACCAGGAAACTCGGCCGCAGCGACCTCTATATCACGCCGGTGGGCGTCGGCGCGTGGGCCATGGGCGGTGCAGGCTGGCGCTTCGCCTGGGGCCCACAGGATGACCGCGACTCGATTGCCGCCATCCGGGCCGCGCTCGACGCCGGCATCAATTGGATCGACACGGCGCCGGTCTACGGGTTGGGGCACTCCGAACAAGTCGTGGGCCGCGCCTTGCGTGACGCCCCCCAAAAGCCGCTGATCTTCACCAAATGCGGCCGCAACTGGAATGAGCAGGGCGACATCGTCAAGTGTCTTCACCCCGACGCAATACGAAAGGAGTGCGAAAACAGTCTGCGCCGCCTCGGCGTCGACGTGATCGATCTCTATCAGATGCACTGGCCCGAACCCGACGAGGACATCGAGGCCGGCTGGGAAGCCATGGCCGCCCTGATGCAGGAGGGCAAAGTGCGCTATATCGGCGTCTCCAACTTCACCGTCGAGCAGATGGAGCGCATCCGGCGGATCGCCCCCATCACCTCCTTGCAGCCGCCTTATTCGATCGTCCAGCCCGAAGTTGAGCAGTCCCAGTTGCCGTATTGCGCCCAACACAACATCGGCGTCATCGTCTACGCTCCGATGAAATCCGGCTTGCTCACCGGCGCGATGACCCGCGAGCGCGCCGCCGCTTTGCCGCCCGACGACTGGCGCTCCCGCTCGCCGTTTTTCCGCGAGCCGATGCTGTCGCGTAACCTGGCCCTCGTCGAGCTTCTCCGCCGGATCGGCAACCGCCACGGCCGAACCCCCGCCGAAGTCGCCATCGCCTGGACGCTCCGGCACCCCGCCGTCACCGCCGCCATTGTGGGGCTGCGCCACCCGGGTCAGCTCGAGGGGGTGATCGGAGCCGCCGGGTTCCGCCTCGATGCAGACGAGATCGAGGAGATCCGGAAATTCATCGAGGCGCACCCGGCCCCGCAGGAGACGACCCCCTGAGAAGGCGCTAGGAGTCCAAAATGATGCAACTTGGCAAGTACTCCATCGGCGTCGGCGACCGCTTCGCCCACCAGGCCCGGGCGCAATTGCGAGCCTGTATGCTGGCTGCGGACCGCGGCGTCGAGGTCATACCCGTTTGGAACAAGTCACACCGCGAGCACACCATCATCGGCTCCCAACCGGCTGCCGTCAGAGCAGCGGCCGACACCGCCGTCCGCGAACTGGCCTGGTCCAAGCCCTACTACGTGGATGCCGACCACATTAACCTCACCAACGTCGACGGCTTCATCGACGCGTGTGACTTCTTCACCATCGATGTCGCCGAGACGATCGGCCGGCCGGCCGACGCCGCCCGGCTCGCGGCGTTCGTGGATCGCCATCCGGAGTTGATCGGCGCCGTGACCGTTGCCGGCATCGCTGAGCCGTTCCGGACCGACCGCGGCACGGTCGCCGCCATCGCCGCCAACTACCTCGCAGCCGTCCTGGAAGCCGGACGCATCTACCGCCACATCCGTGATCGCAAGGGCGAGGGCGCCTTCATCACCGAGGTGTCGATGGACGAAACCGATGCCCCGCAGACGCCCCTGGAACTGCTGGTGATCCTGGCCGCCATCGCCGACGAAGGCATCCCAGTGCAGACCGTCGCCCCGAAATTCACCGGCCGCTTCAACAAGGGGGTGGACTACGTCGGTGATGTCGGCCGGTTCGCCCGCGAGTTCGCCGGCGACCTGGCCGTCGTGGCCTACGCCGTGGAACAATATCCGTTGCCGCAGAATTTAAAGCTCAGCGTCCACTCCGGTTCGGACAAGTTCTCCCTCTACGCTCCGATCCGTGAGGCGCTTCGCCGCTCCGGCGCCGGCGTCCACCTGAAGACCGCTGGCACCACGTGGCTGGAGGAACTCATCGGCCTGGCCGAAGCCGGCGGCGACGGCCTCGCCCTCGCCAAGGAAGTCTATGCGAAAGCCTACGCGGAGCGCGAAGCCCTGTGCGCCCCCTACGCGGCCGTCATCGACATCGATCCCGCCCGGCTCCCGCCGCCGGCCGACGTCGCCGCCTGGACGCCGGACAGGTTTGCTGCCGCCCTGCGGCACAACCCGTCGGCGCCGGAGTTCAACCCACACCTGCGACAGCTCTTGCACGTCGGATACAAGGTGGCCGCCAAAATGGGCCCGCGCTACCTCGAGATGCTTGCCGCCTGCCGGGAGCCCATCGCGCGGAACGTGACCGACAACCTGTTTGAGCGGCACATCCGGCCGCTGTTTATCGGAGACTGAGAGTTCGGGAGGATTCATGCCCTTTATCCACGACGATTTTCTGCTGACGACGGAGGCCGCCCGGCGGCTGTACCACGAGCACGCCGAAACACAGCCGATCCTCGACTACCACTGCCACCTTCCGCCGAAAGACATCGCCGAGAACCGCCGTTTTGCCAACCTGTTCGAAATCTGGCTGGAAGGAGACCACTACAAATGGCGGGCGATGCGCGCCAACGGGATCGAGGAGCGCTACTGCACCGGCGACGCCGACCCGTACGAGAAATTCCTCGCCTGGGCGCGCACCGTCCCCTATACACTCCGCAATCCGCTCTACCACTGGACCCATCTCGAGTTGCAACGCTACTTCGGCATCACCGAGCTGCTCGATGAAACCACCGCCCCCGGCATCTGGGCCCGCGCCGCCGAAATGCTCGCCGGCGATGAGCTCACCGCCCACGCCATCCTGAGAAAGTTCCGCGTTAAGGCGCTCTGCACCACCGACGATCCGGCCGACGACTTGTCCTTCCACCGGGCGATCGCCTCCTCAGGACTCGAAACCAAGGTATTTCCCGCCTTCCGCCCCGACAAGGCGCTGGATGTGCGGCGCCCCGATGCCTTTAACGCCTGGGTGGACCGGCTCGCCGAGGCGAGCAATGTCGACATCCGGACCCTGCCCGACTTCCTCGATGCCCTCCGCCGCCGCCACGACTACTTCCACGAGATGGGCTGCCGCCTCTCCGACCACGGCATCAACACCTGCTATTCGGACGCCTGTCCGGACACCACCGCCTCCTCGATCTTCGCCAAAGTGCGGGACGGGCACGCCGCCGGCGCCGACGACCAATCGCTGTTTGCCTCCTACATGATGCTCTTCTTCGCCAGACTGGATGCCGAGAAGGGCTGGACCAAGCAGCTCCATTTAGGCGCCAGACGCAACGCCAACACCCGCATGTACCATCGGCTGGGCCCGGACACCGGCTTCGATTCCATCGGCGATTGGCCGCAGATCGACGCCTTGGCGACCTACCTGGACCGCCTCGATCAGGAAGGAGCGCTGCCCCGGATTATCGTCTACAACTTGAACCCCGCCGACAATTACGCCGTCGCCACCTTGCTCGGCTGCTTCCAGGACGGCTCGGCCCCGGCCAAAATGCAGTTCGGCAGCGGCTGGTGGCACCTCGACCAGAAGGAGGCGATGGAGTGGCAGATCAACGCCCTCTCCAACGTCGGCTTGCTCTCCAGGTTCATCGGCATGCTCACCGATTCCCGCTCATTCTTGTCCTATCCCCGGCACGAGTATTTCCGGCGCGTGCTGTGCAACCTGCTTGGCCGCGACATCGAAAACGGAGAACTCCCCGACACCCCGCTGGTGGGCCGGATGGTCGAGAACATCTGCTTCCACAACGCCAAACGGTACCTCGCCCTCCCCATGTAGGCGCGAAGGGGGACCCCCGCCCGCCGGCTTACTCCGGTGCCGACCGCGCCAGGCGCACGCCATTCCACCGCAAGCGGCGGGCCGGCCGCTCTCCGTGCCGGACGGCAAAATCCACGCCGTCGGCTGAATCGACGTAGCTGCCGCCCCGAAGCACGCGCAGGCCGGGGCGTGTGCCGTCCTCGCGCCCGTCGGTGGCGTTGTACGGGTACGGCACATACAGGCTCGAACACCATTCCCAAACATTGCCCAGCATGTCGAACACGCCCCAGCGATTCGGCTCGAGCCGGCCGGCGGGCCGGGGCGCAAACGCCCGTGCATAGTCTGGCGGCTGCCCTGCCAGGGACGCCGGGGCCGCCGAGTTGTCCCGGAACCAAGCCACGCGCAAGAGCTGGTCGAAATCGAGCGACTCGGCGGCGCCCGCGCGCGCCGCGAATTCCCACTCCGCTTCAGTTGGCAGCCGGAAACCGCCTCCCGCCACCCGGCTGTTAAGACGGCGAACCAGCTCCTGGCAGTCCTCCCACGAGACACGCTCGACGGGCATCCGGCCGGCCTCAGCACGGACCGGTTCCTGGTGGAGGCTGGGATTGGCGCCCATGACGGCCTGCCATCGCTCCTGCGTCAGTTCGAATTTCGCCAGATAAAAAGGCTCCACACGCACGGTGTGAACCGGCTGCGTGTCGGGCCGGCGTTCCGAGCCAAGGTCGAATTCGCCGCCCGGGATGAGCACCATTTCGATGCCGAGGTCTTTGACAACCACGTCGAAGGGCAGGCCGGTGGCCTCGTCAAAGCGGTTCGAGAGGATGCTAAACCCCGGCAGCTCCGGGTCGAGCCGCCGCCGGCACAGCGTCAATTTCTCCCTGGCAAGCCGGCTCTGCGGCATGAGTTCCAGCGCACCGGCGAAAGCATCCTGGGCCGCCCTCCAGTCGCCGCCTCGGACCAGGTGCTCGCCTTTGGCCATCAGTTCGGAGTACGCCCGCCACTGGGCAATACCCCGCTCCAGCGCTTCGTCACGCGCTTCAGGCTTGGTGCTTGGATCGAGCAGCGCATGAGCGTGGTGACAGTTCTGGCAGGAATCCCGGCGGCGGGTGCGGGGACACCCCCGCTCGTGGCAACCCGCGCAAAGGCCGGCAACTGCTGTTGCGCGTGCGATGCGGTCCGGCTTGACGTTGTTCCTCTCATCAGCAACGTGACCGCTGCTCCCACCGTGACAATCCGTGCACCCGACGCCCCAGCGGCTGTGAACCGAGACGCCCCATTCCAGCGCCGAGGAGACGTGGCATCGCCCGCAGACCCCCGCGTCGGGCAGCTTGCTGGGCTGGGCGAACGCGATGCACGCGAAGACGGCCGGCGACCACACAGCTATGCCCCGTCGGACCATTCCTCCTCCAGCCAGGCATAGCCCGGGCGAAGCCACCCCCGTCCGGTCATCCGGGCCAAAGCCCTCGCCGCCTTGAGCGCCCCCGTCTCCTCGCGGCGTCGATCCTGATAGCTCCTCAAGGCGGCGTAGTTGTCCTCCAGGTACTGGTCATCGAACATTCCAGGCAGAGCGCAGCTCAAATACGGCCGCGAGTAAACGTACCGCAGGGCGGCCTGGCACAGCGTCTCCTCCGGCATGCGGTTCAGATTCCGGGTCAGCTCCGCGACCACCGCCGGAAGGATGGCCCGGTTGCTCGACTGATACAGCTCGACCTGCTCGCTCTCAGGCCGCGCCCCGGCCCGCGCCCGCGGGTCAAGATTGGCGATCGACCCCGCCGCCAGGGGCTTGATCGCTACCAGCCCGATGCCGCGCCGGATGGCCTCCGGCAGAAATTCAGTGTAGTCGGCCCGGGCGTGAATAAAGTTGTACGGCACGAACACGTAGTCAAGACCTTCCAACTCCCGGAGCGCAATCATCATGCTCCGTTCGACATGGCTGGCGACCCCGATCGCCCGGACCTTGCCAGCCGCCTTGGCCTTCCTTAGCACATCCCAGTTCTCCAGCAGCGACCCCTCCGCCTCGGTGACCAGGCAGACGATCCGGTACAGATCCACGTGGCCGAACAACTTCGCTGCCCGATCGATGTTCCGCCCGACGAATTCGGGGTAGTTGTTGACGGTCGACACCAAGACCTTGTCGCGCCGCGCCTTGATGAGGCGGGCCAGAGGCTCCCACTGGCCTTCGTTCTCGTAAACGTCAACAAGATTGACACCCAGCTCGAAGGCACGGGCAAGGCGGCGGTCGCGAAGGGCCTGCCCCTCCTCAGTGAGCACATTCCCATACGCGGCCTTGCGCTTGTACCGGGGATCCGTGTGAGACCCGAACGACAGAAGAGACACCTGCAAACCCGTGCGGCCGAGCGGCCGGTAAATCATACCGCCGCGCCGAAACTCGCCCGCGGCCGGGAGCACTGGATCCTCGGCCCGAGCAGCCTTGGCAGCCAGACCGCCCATCGAGGCCGTCTTCAGCAGCTCCCGGCGCGTTACGCCGCCTCGTCTGTCGCTGTGGTCATCGTGTCGCATCAGGAAGCCCACCCAACTTCATCTGAGCGGCGGGCTGGCCGTCCCCCCGCCGCCGCTTCTCAAGCCTGAGCATATTCCCTCTTCAGCAGCCGAAGCAACCGCCGGACCCGCTTCCCGCCGGCGGCCGTTATAATAGGCCCGCATGGGCCACCGCCGGTCGTTCCTTCTGCTCGCGCTGATCACTACCTGGCGTCTGTACGCCGCCGAACCGATCTTTGTCCCCGTCAAGATCGACGGACCGGTCCACGATCCCGCGCGGCACTCCTACTGGTTCGGCCCGTTCAGCGAGTGCGCCTCCGTGCTCGACGTCGACGCTGACGGCGACCTCGACATCGCCGCGGGTCGCCACTGGTACGAGGCCCCCGATTGGATCAAGCACCAGGACTTCCGTGACGGGGCGGAAACCAACGGTCCCGAAACGGACAACAACAGCGAGTTCGCCATCGACGTGAACCGCGACAGCCGAACGGACATCGTCAGCTCCGGCTGGATGCGCATGAAGGGCGCCTTCTGGTACGAGAACCCGGGCACCAAGGGCGTGCGCTGGCAGGGCCGACGCATCCACTCGGCCGAGTCGATGGAAGGTGTCCTCCACGGCGACATCGACCGCGACGGCGACGAGGACATCCTGGTGAACCACTGGAACCTGGTTCCAGGCCAGGGCATGACTTGGCTCGAGGCCATCGACAAAGAGCCGTGGTTCGTCGAGCACGTCATCGGAACCGACGGCGAACGGCACGGAAACGGCCTGGGCGACATCAACGGCGATGGCCGCGTCGACATCGTCACGCCGCTCGGCTGGTGGGAAGCGCCCGCACGCCCCGCCACCGAGAGATGGACTTTCCACGCCGACTATGACTACGGCGACAGCGCCTCACACCCGATGCTGGTGCACGACTGCAACGCCGACGGCCGGAACGACATCCTCATCGGGACGGCTCACGCCTACGGCCTGGCCTGGCTCGAACAGACGCTGGGAGCCGATGGCAAGCGCCGTTTCGTCCGCCACTGGATCGAGCAGGATTTCGGCGGCTTCCACACCAT
>FWPU01002133.1_pt1 | contig 20493 bp, 16 predicted proteins | sample 2228361 | NCBI WGS metagenome assembly FWPU01 (sample SAMEA103939777, study PRJEB20133) | metagenome
CCGAAGCGTTGACCCGCCCGCCACCTCGTGGTGCGGTCGCGCGCATGGCCCTCGAATCGATCGTCCTGCTCGCCTCGTCGCTGGTGTTCGTCGGAGTGGCGGTGCAGGGGCTCTTTCTGCCGTGGCGCATCCTGAAGCCGCTGGGAGGCCGCATCGACACGCCCTCGGTGGCGAACGAGATCCGCGCCAATTACGGTGGCATGCACGCGGGCATGGCGGCGCTGCTCGTCATCGGCGCCTTCCGCGAAGAGCTCCGCGTGCCGGCGCTGGCGCTGCTCTCGGCGTTCAGCGGCGGGCTGGTGGTGGGGCGGGCGGTCAGCTTCTTCGCCGACGGGGCGCCGAACCGGTTCGTCGTCTTCTTCTGGGCGCTCGAGGCCGTGGGAGCGGCCGTCGGAGTGGCGCTCCTCGTCCGGAACCTCGGCTGACCGGGCGGACGGCGCGCCCCGTACGGCCGGCGGACGGCGCGCTCCTTTCGCCGCGGGCGGACTGGTGCGTGGCCGTGTGGCGACGCACCTTCGAAGGCGAGGAGCGAACATGGCGTTTGGAATCGGTGAAGACCCGTCCCGCTCGGTGACGCCGCACCTCGAGGGGGCCGACTACCCGGTGAGCCGCGACGAGCTGGTGCGCCAGGCCGCCGACGGCGGAGCCCCGGCCGACGTGATCAACGTCCTCCGTTGCCTTCCGCGCGGCCTCTACCGTTCGCAGGACGAGGTGCTGCGCGATCTGGCCGAGGCGGCGCGGAGGTTCGCCATGGGCAACCAGCCCGCGGACGAGCTGCCGCAGCGCGACCGCCGCAACATCGGCCGCGATTCCGTCGAGGGGGCACCGCCTCCGCTGACCCGACACCCCTGACGCCGCTGGCAAATCGTCTGGAGAACGCTCGTCCCTCTGAGCGGCGAACGTTGATTCGGGCCCGATCGCCGCTGAGCCAACGTGCTCCGTGCGGGCCGCCGCGCGCCCTGTTAGACAGGGAGCGATGGACTGGCGAGACAACCTGGTCACTACCTCCGACGGCATCGCCGCGTTGGTCCGCGAGATCCGGCGCGTCGCGGTGCTCGGCATCAAGCCCGAATCGCACTCGGAGCAACCCGCGTTCTACGTGCCGCAGTACCTCGTCGAGGCCGGGCTCGAGGTCGTGCCCGTGCCGGTGTACTACCCAAACGTCACCGAGATTCTCGGACAGAAGGTGTACCGGAAGGTGGTGGACGTGCCGGGCGACATCGACCTGGTCGACGTCTTCCGCAGGCCCAACGACATCCCTCCGCACCTGCCGGACCTTCTGGCCAAGAAGCCGAAGGCGGTGTGGTTCCAGTCGGGCATCGAGCATGACGAGGCCGCCGAGGCGCTGGCGAAGGCGGGTATCCGCGTCGTCCAGAATCGCTGCCTCATGGTGGAGCACCGCCGGTACGCCCGCTGAAAACTCGCCCGCCGCCGGAAGCGACGCCAGCATTCCGGCATGACGCGAACGCTGCTCTTGGCCGTATCGCTGTCGTTGTGCGGGTGCAAGTCGCTGTACAACCTCGTACGCGGCGAGCAGGTGCTCTCGCAGCCACTGCATCACCGACAGCGGCCTGGGAGACCTGGGCGTCTCGCCCGACGGCGACGCCACGGGGCTGATGCGCTTCAGCCGCACGCCGTGTCGGCGTCGCTCCAAGAGCGGCTCGGCGTCGACTGGAAGTCGCTGTCGGCCGCGTTCTACGAGTTCGACCCGGCCCGCATGTGGCAGATGTTCGCGTTCGGCGCCGCGGTGATGCACCAGCGCTGCGCCGAGGTGAACCAGACCCTCGGCTGGCACCTGTTCGAGAAGGGCGCGGGCGGGTGTGGCACCGAGGACGAGCTGCTCGCGGCCCTCGAGGCCGTGCGCGATGCGGCCCGCGTCTGCGCGCAGAACCGGAAGAAGGCCGAGGTCTGCAGGAAGAGCGACGTCATCACCTTCGAGCCCAGCCCGGTGCCCGCCCACTGCAAGGGTGGCAGCGGCGCGCCGGTGCAGCTCGCGGCGGACTGAATTCGCGTTCGCCGATCGCGTGCCCGGAATGCTCGCGCGCCTGTGCAGCCGGCAGCAGCCGAGCGTCGGACGTGCAACTCATTCGCGCAGGATGCGATCAGCCCCGCGGCTCCGCGAGTGCCTGCAGTATCCGCTGACGCGCCACCTCGGCGGCGCGCTTGCCTTCGTGCATTCGCGTCGGTGACACCGGCGGCAGCTCGGACTCGACGACGTACACGGGGAGCCCGCGAGAGCGGAGCACTTCGAGCTGCAAGCGGAAGTGCTCGCGCCGGAGCGCCGCCATGCCCACGCCCAGCGCCTGCGCGTACGCGGCCACACCGCCCCGGGTGCGCTCGCGGCTCGGCAGGTAGTGAACGAGCAGTGCGTCGAGCTCGCGCCCCGCGGGGCTGTCGGCCAACGCCAGCGCGGGCGCCTTGTCGACGAGGCCGCCGTCCCAGTAGAGCGCTCCGTCGAGCTCGACCGCCCGGAACAACCCCGGATACGCGCAGGTGGCGTGAACGCGCGGAGCCAGCTCGCCCGAGGTGAACACCGCCGGCTCGCCATGGGTGAGGTCCGTCGCGACCAGCACCAGCGGCCGCTCGCACTCCTCGAAGGTGCGCGCCGGCAGCCACCGCTCGAGCAGCGCGCGGAACCGCCGGCCCGACAACAGCCCCGTGGCCGCGTGGTTCCCCCGCACCGCGCCCACCACCGCGCCGAGCGGATCGGGGTCCCAGAAGTGCTCGCGGCGTTGCTCGAGCACCAGCGTCTCGATGCGTTCGGGCTCGAGGCCCGAGGCCGCGAACGCGGCGACGAGCCCTCCGGCCGACGTTCCGGCATAGGCGTGCGGCGAGAGTCCGGCCTCGGTGAGCCCGCGAAGGAAGCCGGCGTGGCCGTAGAAGCCGAAGAACCCGGCGGAGAGGACCAGGCCCAACCTTCGGCCCTCGAGGCGCTCGCGCAACGTCATGCGCGCTCCATAGGGTGGCCCGGCGCTTGGCGCAACGACGCAGACCGCGCGTCAGGCGGCCCGGCGCTTCACCCCCACCACCACCTTCGAGAGCGCGTGGGCCTGCGAGTGCTCGACGGAGAACCCGCACGTCGCGAGCAGGTCCTCGAGCCGATCGCGCACGTAACCCCGGTAGTACGGCTCGTGGTAGGTGGCCGGGAACCAGTCGAGGAACGGGTCGGTCTCGCCGGTCGGGTCGTCTCCGCGCTGGGCCGAGTCGCAGACGACGAAGCAGCCTCCCGCCTTGAGCACGCGGTACGCCTCGGCCGTCACCCGGCGTCGCACCGCATGAGGCAGCTCGTGAAAGACGAATACCGAGGCCACCGCGTCGAACGAGCCTGAGTCGAACGGCAGCTCCTCGGCGTTCTCCACCAGGATGCTGGCGCTCTTCGCCTCGCGGCGGGCGCGCGCCGCGTAGTGCGGGCTCAGGTCCACTCCGTACAGCCGCGCCTGCGGGAGCGCCGCCTCGAGCATGCGCAAGAAGCGCCCCGTCCCGCAGCCCACGTCGAGCACGCGCGGCCAGGCCCGGCCGCGGAGCCCGTCGACCAGCGGCGGAATGGCCATGCGGCGGATGACGTCGGCGCAGCCCCAGAAGAGGAACTCCACCTCGACGTCGTAGACGCGCGCCGAGTGATGCGACAGCCAGCCGTCGGGCTGCCAGTGGAAGCGGCGCCGGTAGTAGGGCGGGTAGCGATCGGGCTCGGCGTCGAGCGCGAACTCCGAGCGCTGGCGGATCCACCACATTCGCGGAGCATCGGAGAGGGCCTCGGCCATCACCGGCACGTACTGGCTGATGGGGAACGACAGGAGCGAGTCGGGGTAGTAGCCCGACGCGGCGTTCTGCACGTCGCGCTCGAACATCTTCCGCATGCGGCGGATCAGGGCCACGCGGGCACGCGCAGGGAGCCTGCCGTCGGGGTTGAACGCCCGGTGCCACAACCCGTTGGCGCGGGAGATGACCTCGGCCAGAGACTGGCGCTGCACCAGCCAAGCCGCGTGCTTCAGCCGCCCGACGAGCTCCATGGCGCGATTATCCCGCCGCGGCGCCGCCGCTGACAAAGTGCCCCGCCGGCGGTCTGTGAAGGCCCGGTCATTCGCCGCCGTGTCGCGCACCGGACGGCTCTTGCCCCCGGCTGCGCTTGAGCTCGAGAACGAATCGACATATCTACACATGTCGATATGGCTGTCGCCGCCGCCACGGTCGGGCCCGACCTGTCCGAGAGCTTTCGCGCGCTGGGCGACCCGACCCGTCTGCGCATCCTGCGGCTTCTCGCCGAGGCGCCGCTGAACGTCTCCGAGCTGGTGTCGCTGGTGGGCATCGGCCAATCGTCGGTGTCGCACCACCTCTCGAAGCTCCGGGCGTTGGACCTCATCGGCGAGCATCGCCAGGGCGGCTTCACCTACTACTCGCTGGTGATCGGCCCGTCGGACAGCCGCTGGCCGCTCATCGAGCTGGCGAGGCGCTCGGCCGATCCCGACGGCGACCGGGCTCGGCTGGTCGACCTGTTGCGACAGCGCGAGGATCGGCAGGCGCTGAACGAGCGGCTGCTCGAGCCGGGCCAGTCGTGGTTCCTCTGGGCAGTTGCCCTCTCGTCGCTCTTGCCGCCGCTCGAGGTGGCCGACTTCGGCTGCGGCACGGGCCTTCTGTCGGTCTCGATGGCACATTGGGCCAAACGGGTGGTGGCCATCGACAAGAGCGAGCAGGCCCTGGCCAAGGCCAGAGAGCGCGCCGCCCGCGAGAAGGTGCGCAACGTCGTCTTCCTGCGCGAAGACCTGCACCGGCTCTCGCTCAAGGCGGGCTCGCTCGACCTGGTGGTGCTCTCACAGAGCCTCCACCACGTGGAGGACCCGCCGGCGGTGCTGCGCGAGGCCGCACGCATCTTGAGGCGCTCGGGCAAGGTCGTCCTGCTCGAGCTGATGCCGCACCAGCAGACCTGGGTGAAGGATCGGTTGGGCCACGTGCACCTGGGCTTCGAGCCCGGGTGGCTCGAGCAGAAGCTGAAGGCCGCCGGGTTCGGCGAGCTGCACCGCGAAATCCACGCGCGGGCGGCGCTCCCCCCGGCAGACGGAAAGGGCGAGGGGACGGCCTTCCGCGTCTTCCTCCTGACCGGAGTGAAACGATGAGCCTGAGCCAGACCGAGCGGGCGGCGAAACAGCAGCGCGTCGAGGCGCTGAAGCAGGCGCTCGACGACCGGGTGGTGGTGCTCGACGGGGCGATGGGCACGATGATCCAGGCCCAGGGCCTGAAAGCGGCCGACTTCGGGGGCGAGAAGTACGAGGGCTGCAACGAGCACCTGAACGTCACCCGGCCCGACGTCATCGAGCGCATCCACGAGGGCTACCTCGCCGCCGGCGCGGACGTCGTCGAGACCAACAGCTTCGGCGGCACGCCGCTGGTGCTGGCCGAGTTCGGGCTCGAATCGAAGGCGCACGAGATCAACGTCGCCGCGGCGAAGCTGGCCCGGTCTGCCGCCGACCGGTTCTCGACGCCCGACCGCCCCCGCTGGGTCGCCGGCGCCATCGGCCCGACCACCAAGGCCATCACCGTCACCGGCGGGGTCACCTTCGACGAGCTGGTGGGCCACTTCGAGGTTCAGGCGTTCGGGCTGCTCGAGGGCGGCGTCGACTACCTGCTCGTCGAGACGTGCCAGGACACGCGCAACGTCAAGGCGGCCATCCTCGGCATCGAGCGGGCCTTCGGTCGCGCCGGCGAGCGGGTGCCGGTGGCGGTGTCGGGCACCATCGAGCCGATGGGCACCATGCTCGCGGGCCAGTCGGTCGAGGCGCTCTACGCGTCGCTCGAGCACCTCGAGCTGCTCTACATCGGGCTCAACTGCGCCACCGGCCCCGAGTTCATGACCGACCACATCCGGTCGCTCGCGGCGCTGTCGCGCTTCCCGGTGGCCTGCCTCCCCAATGCCGGGCTGCCCGACGAGAACGGGCACTACCTGGAGACGCCGGAGATGGTGGCGCGCGTGTTGCGCCGCTTCGCCGAGAGCGGTTGGCTCAACGTGGTCGGCGGTTGCTGCGGCACGCAGTTCGGGCACATCGAGGCGATCGCCGGCGCGGTGCGGGGCCTTGCGCCCCGGGTGGCACCCTCGCGGCGGCGGTCGATGCTCTCGGGCGTCGACTACCTCGAGGTCGACGAGGACGTGCGCCCGGTCATCGTCGGCGAGCGCACCAACGTCATCGGCTCGAAGAAGTTCAAGGAGCTCATCGTCGCCGAGCAGTACGACGAGGCCGCGGAGATCGCCCGGGCGCAGGTGAAGCGCGGAGCGCTCGTCATCGACATCTGCCTCGCCAACCCCGACCGCGACGAGCACGAGGACATGCGGCGGTTCCTCGAGGTGGTCATCAAGAAGGTGCGCGTGCCGTTGATGATCGACTCGACCGACCACCGGGTCATCGAGACGGCGCTCACCTACAGCCAGGGCAAGGCCATCATCAACTCGGTCAACCTCGAGGACGGCGAGGAGCGCTTCGAGAAGGTCGTGCCGCTCTCGCGCAGGTTCGGCGCGGCGCTGGTGGTGGGCTGCATCGACGAGACCGGCATGGCGGTGAGCCGGCAGAGAAAGCTCGAAGTCGCCGAGCGCAGCTTCGAGCTGCTCACCGAGAAGTACGGCGTGCCCCCGGAGGACCTGTACTTCGACCCGCTCGTCTTCCCCTGCGCGTCGGGCGACCAGCAGTACACCGGCAGCGCGGTCGAGACCATCGAGGGCGTGCGGCTCATCAAGCAGCGCTTCCCTCGGTGCAAGACGGTGCTGGGCATCTCCAACGTCTCGTTCGGGCTGCCCACCGCCGGCCGCGAGGTGTTGAACTCGGTCTTCCTGTACCACTGCGTGCAGGCCGGGCTGGACCTGGCGCTGGTCAACTCGGAGAAGCTCGAGCGCTACCCCAACATCCCCGAGCACGAGCGCAAGCTCTGCGAGGATCTGCTCTACAACCGTGTGGCGGATCCGGTGGCGCCCTTCGCCGCGCACTTTCGCGAGAAGAAGCCCAAGGCGCAGGCGAAGAGCACGCTCCCGCTCGACGAGCGGTTGGCCCGCTACATCATCGAGGGCAGCAGGGACGGCCTGGTCGAGGACCTCGAGGAGAAGCTGAAGACCACCTCGCCGCTCGACATCATCAACGGCCCCTTGATGAAGGGCATGGACGAGGTCGGCCGGCTCTTCGCCGCCAACGAGCTCATCGTCGCCGAGGTGCTGCAGAGCGCCGAGGCCATGAAGGCCGCCGTCGCCTACCTCGAGCCGCGCATGGACAAGTCGACTTCGGCCACCCGCGGCAAGGTGGTGCTGGCCACCGTCAAGGGCGACGTCCACGACATCGGCAAGAACCTGGTGGAGATCATCCTCGCCAACAACGGCTTCGAGGTGGTGAACCTGGGCATCAAGGTCCCGCCCGAGCAGCTGGTGAAGGCGGTGCGCGAGCACCGGCCCGACATCCTCGGGCTGTCGGGCCTTTTGGTGAAGTCGGCGCACCAGATGGTGGCCACCGCCGAGGACCTCTCGCGCGCCGGCATCGACGTGCCGATGCTGGTCGGCGGCGCCGCGCTCTCGCGCAACTTCGTCGACAAGCAGATCGCTCCCGCCTACGCGGGCACCGTCGCCTACGCGCAGGACGCCATGGCCGGGCTCGAGCTGGCCAAGCAGATCGTCGACAAGCCGCAGCTCGAGCAGCTCAAGGCCCAGCTCGCCGAACGGCGGGCGAAGCTCAAGGAGGAGGAGAAGGCCCGGCCCAAGCCCGTGGCGACGAACACCGCGCGGTCGAAGAGCATTCGCGTGCTCGAGACTGTGCCCGCTCCGCCCGATTGGGAACGGCACGTCCTCACCCATACGCCGCTGGATCAGATCTGGCGGTTCGTGAACCCGGTGATGCTCTACGGCAGGCACTTCGGCGTGAAGGGCTCGGCGGCGCGGGCGCTGGGCACTCCCGACGAGGCGAAGCTCGCCGAGACGGAGGATGGGCGGAAGGCGCTCGAGCTCAAGGCGGCAATGGACGAGCTCAAGGCGTTCCTGCGCGATGGCCGCATGAAGGCTCGTGCCGTGTTCCGCTTCTTCCAGGCCGGGAGCGAAGGCAACTCGATTCACGTCTTCGACGGCCAGACCGACCAGAAGGTGGTGACGTTCGATTTCCCGCGGCAGGAGAAGGAATCGCAGGTCTGCCTCGCCGACTTCATCCGCCCGCTCGAGAACGGCCGGCCCACCGACAACCTGGCGATGTTCGTCACCACCGCGGGCGAGGGCATCCGCGAGCTGGCCGACGGCTTCAAGCAGAAGGGCGAGTTCCTCAAGATGCACGCGGTGCAGGCGCTGGCGCTGGAGACCGCCGAGGCCTACGCCGAGCTGCTGCATGCGCAGCTGCGCAGCATGTGGGGTTTCCCCGACCGGCCGGAGATGACGATGCTCGAGCGCTTCCGCGCCGAGTACCAGGGAAAGCGCTATTCGTTCGGCTACCCGGCCTGCCCCAGGCTCGAGGACCAGGAGAAGCTCTTCGCGGCGCTGAGGCCCGAGGAGATCGGCGTGCGCCTCACCGACGGCTGCATGATGGAGCCCGAGGCGTCGGTTTCGGCGCTCGTCTTCCATCATCCCGAGGCGTTCTACTTCTCCGTCTCGTGACGGGACCCCGGGGCCGCGCCGGCGGCAACTCGGCGGCGGCAACTCGGCGGCGGCAACTCGGCGGCGGCCGGGTGTGCGGCGATGTGCCGCGATCGGCGACGTGTGCGGCCGGAGCGGTCCGGAGTGGAGCCACTCCGATCGCGGTATTCTCTTCCTCGCGTGAAGCGACTACTGGCCGCCCCCACCGCGGCCGCCGCGCTCGCCGCTGTAGCGTGGCTGGCGGCGTCGAAGCGGTCCGAGGACATCTCGCTGGCGTTCCACTTCGACGGCTCGGGGAGGCTGCGGGTGGATCTCGGCCGAGGCGGCGCGTTCCGCGTGACAGGCGAGCGCATCTTCCGCGGCGAGCGGCGCATCGACGAGGCCCCGCGCGTGCTGACGCGGTCACCGGTGCGGGTGCGGCGCGGGGAGGCGGTCGAGTCGTTCGAGCCGTCCCCATCGGGCGTCGAGCAACGCTGGACATTCGAGCGGCGGCCCGCGGGCGAGGGACCGCTGCGCGTCGAGTTGTCGTTCGACGGAGCACGCGCCCACCCGTCCCTGTCCGGCATTGCCCTGGCAACGGCGCAGGGCGCGTTCGTCTACGGGCAGGCGACCTGGGTCGAAGCGTCGGGGAGGCGCCACGCGGTGCCGGTGCGCGCGAGCGGAGGCGCGCTGTGGCTCGAGGTGCCGGCCGGGGTGGTCGACGGCTCGGAGTACCCGGCGGTGCTCGACCCCGTCGTCGCCGCGGAACGCACGTTCGACACGCCGGTGACCGGCCCGGCCAGTGGAGGTCAGTTCTTCGCGCGCATCGGCTCCGACGGCACGCAGTACCTCGTCACCTGGCACGACCACCGCCACGGAGACATGGGCGGCGCCTACGCGGCGCGTGTCAGCGCGCAGGGCCAGGTGCTCGATCCGCAGGGCATCGCGCTCGCCGCCCGCGATGGCTATGACGCCCACCCTTCGCATGCCATCTTCGATGGCACCAACTGGCTGGCGGTGGTTCAGGAGGGAACCCTATTGAAGATGGTGCGCCTGAACGCCTCGGGCGCGGTGATCGACCCGCCAGGCCGGGTGATTCGCTCGTACACGGTGACAGACCTGCCGGCGGTGGCGAGGGTCGGTTCGGTCTACCTCGCGGTCTGGGTGCACTCGAGCTCCGGCCAGGTGTACGGGGCGCGTTTCCTGGCCGACGGTACGGTGCTCGACCCCGACGGATTCGCCGTCGAGACTGCCGGGGGCTGGTCGCGCCACGTGGCTGTGGCGTCCAACGGCACCAACTTCCTGGTGACGTGGGCGAACAGCCGCAATGGCAATCTCGACGTGTTCGCGGCACGAGTCACGCCGGGTGGCGTGGTGCTCGACCCCAACGGGCTCCCCATCGCGGTTGCAAAAGCCGGAGATCAGGCTGCTCCCGCCGTGGCCGCCGTGCCGGCGGGTTGGCTCGTCGCATACCACGACGCCGCCACGGGCAACGGCGACATCCGCGCCGTGTGGGTGGACGCGGGCGGCGGCACCGGCGCAGCGTTCGACGTCTCTGTCACCGCCGAACGCGCCCAAGAGCCGGCGCTGACGTTCGACGGCGCGAATTTCGTGCTGCTGTGGGTGCTGCGCCGCGCCAGTCAAGACGTCGTGGGCGTGCGGATTAGCACTTCGGGTGCTGTGCTCGACCCGTCCCCGCTGGTGGTGGCAGACGGCCCCGGCGACGAGGACATGCCGGCGGTGGGTGCCATCTCCGGTCAGCTGCTCGCCGTCTGGTCGGACACGCGCAATGGCGACCGAGACCTCTACATGACGCGACTCACGCCTGCGCTGGTACCGATGGACCGCCCGCCCACCTCGCTCACCCACGGCGCCAACGCCCAGCGGCAGGTGGCGATGGCGGTCGGCCGCGGAGGCTGGCTCGCATTGTGGCACGAGCAGCGCAGCGGCGCCATGGATGTCATGGGCGAGCACGTCGACGCGTTTGGACGAAGCACCGCGGTGCGTCCGGCCACCGGCAGCCCATACCAGGCCGAACCCGCGGTGGCTTTCGACGGTACCAACTACCTCGCCGTGTGGCAGGAGAGCCGCAACATCTACGGTGCCCGCATCTCCGCCTCCGGCCAGCTCCTCGATGGCGCGCCGTTTCCCATCTGCAGCTGCCCGGGAGAGCAGTGGTCTCCGGCGGTGGCGTTCGACGGCACGAGCTACGTGGTGGCCTGGAGCGACGACCGCGGCCTGGGTACGGGCGACGACGTCTACGCAGCCACGGTCAGCACCGCAGGGGTAGTCTCGCCGCCGGGAGGCTTTCCGGTCACCACCGCTCCCAACGATCAGACATCGATCGACGTCGCCGCCACCGGAGGAACGGCGCTGGTGGTCTGGACCGAGCAACCACCGCCTTCGTACGGAGGAGACGTGTACGCCGCCCGAACGCGGGGCAACGCGGTGCTCGACGATCCGCCCATCGTCATCGGCAAGCGCCCATGGCACGAGCTCGAGCCGGCCGTGGCCACCGACGGCACGCAATTCTTCGTCGTCTGGCGCGACCACCGATACGACTCGGCCGACATCTTCGCCACCCGCATCTCCACCGATGGGAAGGTCCTCGATCCGGCGGGGTTGCCGCTGAGCGTCGAGCCGAGCTGGACAGACCGACCGGCGGTGGCGTTCGACGGCCGGTCCTACCTGGTGGTGTGGACCGACTCACGCAACGCCTCGTACGACATCTATGGGTTGCTCGTCGACAAAGACGGGCGGGCGCTGTGGCCGAGGGCGCTGCCGCTCGCCGACAGCCCCGAGCGCGAGGACTACGCGCGGCTCATCGCCGAAAGGCCCGGGCGCTTCCTGTTGGCCTACGAGAAGTTCGACTCGGCGCTGTCGGCCATTCGCGTCCGCGCGCGGTACGTCACCGAGTACGTCAGGGGCGAGGCCTGCTCGTCCGACGAGCAGTGCGCCACCGGGTTCTGCGTCGACGGCGTGTGCTGCGAGAGCGCGTGTGGCGGCGGGGCGGCCGACTGTCAGGCCTGCAGCGTGGCCGCGGGCGCTTCGGTCGACGGCACGTGCACCGTGCTCGGCGCGGGCGCCGTCTGCCGCCGTTCCGACGGAGCGTGCGACCAGGCCGAGACGTGCGACGGTGTTTCTCTTTCGTGCCCGGCCGACGTGCGGCTCCCCGACGGAGCCTCGTGCACGGGCGGCACCTGCCGCGCCGGCGCCTGCGTGCAGTCGGGAGCGCCCCGCTTCGCCTCGGGGGCGGGTGCCAGCATCGAGTGCGGCGAGGCCTGGGGCTACTCGCCGGCCGGTGCCCCCGAGGTGCTGGGCCAGGGCCCGTTCACCTTCAGCGCCACCGGGGCGCCCGAGGGCATGACGGTCGACGCCGCGACGGGCGCGGTGAGCTGGACGCCGACGCAGGAGCAGGAGGGCGAGTACCTGGTGCGGCTGCACGTGGAGTCCCCCGCCGGCTTCGACGAGCAGGTGCTCGCCTTGCGCGTCACCTGCGCGAAGAAGCACGCGAAGGTCGGCTGCGCCGCCGGCCCGAACGCGGTACCGGCAGTGCTCCTCGCGCTGCTCGCCGCCCGTTTCTTCAGACGGCGATGAGACGAGCGCTGGCCCGATTTGCACCGTGGTGGACGTCGGAGCCTTCTCCGGCGACGACGTGCTGATCAGCATCCCGCTCGACGACCTCGACGGCTTCGTCAGCGACATGCGGCTCTTCTCGCAACCGCGGTTCGTGCCTCCCGACCAGCGCACCGTCGTCGCCTCGATCGCGAAGCCGCCCACGCCCCACGCCTCCGACGGGAGGGCCTTCACCGACTCGGCGAGCTTGCGCAGATCGACCACCGCGGCCGCCGCGTGCGAGGGCTCGAAACCGCAGGCGCGATTCGCGAGGAGAAGGCATCTCTGGCATGATTGGCGTCGATCGTCCGCTCTGGGGGGAGCGATGCGACTGCCAGCTGGCTCGTGGGTCGTTCTGGCTCTGGCGACGCAGGCGGGGTGCTCGTGCTCGGGGCCTGCCTTCAGTCGCGACGACGCCGCGCGCATCTGCGTCACGCTCCAGGCGTGCTCGCCTCGCGAGTTCGCGTTCATCTTCGGCGGCTCGCTCGAAAACTGCGCCTCCAACTCGTCGCCTTACGTGCCGCTTCCCGGCACTCTCGAGTCGTCTCCGCCGCTCAAGACGGGGCTCGAGCAGCCCATTCGCGACGTGTATGCGTGCCTGCTCGCTTCGCGCGGAGACTGCGCCAAGGCGAACCGGTGCTGGTCGCTGGTCGGCGAGGGCGGCTCGTGCGCCCCCGACGCGCTCGAACGCGGCCAGTGCAACGGCTCGGTGCTGTCGGGCTGCACGCGCGACGGGCACCGGTTCGCCGTCGACTGTGCGAGGTACGGCGGCGTGTGCGGCCGCATCAGCTTCCTCTTCGCTTCGTTCAACGCGTGCGGGCTCGAGCGATGCGGCGAGGGTCGAAACCCGGTCTGCCGAGGCAACAGCGCCGAGGCGTGCCTGGGTGAAATGCTGGCCCTCGCCGACTGCGGCCGACAGGGACGCCGGTGCGAAGTACCCGCAGACGGCGGCAGCGCCCAGTGCGTCGGAGATCGTCCCTGCGCGCGCGCGGACCTGCCGCGCTGCGAGGGGAGCGTGGCCGTCATCTGCCCTGCCGACGAAAAGGAGTCGCGGGTCGACTGCGCCGCGTCGCCCACGCGTCGCCGCTGCGAGTCGGGCGGCTGCGCCAACAGCGGCAACGAGTGCTCGAACACGGCTCCGTCCTGCGAGGAAGACACGCTCGTCTTCTGCCAGGACGGCTTCCTGAAGCGCTTCAGCTGCACCGGCGAGGGTTTCGGCCGCTGCGACGCCGGGCGATGTCTACCGAAACCTTGAGAACTTGGCGGTCGCAACTGGCGCGCGTCGATGCCGACGGCAACGAGCGCCTCCTGCCCGCGGGTCACTCCTCCTCTTCGATGGGCTTGAAGCCGCTCTCCTTGACGACCTTCTCCTGCACCGCGGGGCTGCACGGCGCGTAGTGGTCGAAGTGGAAGGTGAAGCGGCCGCGACCGCGCGTCATGGCGGTGAGCGCCGGCTCGTACTCGAGCACCTGCGACAGCGGCACGTGGGCGGTGATGAGCGTCGTCTCGCCCTCCTGCTCGGTGCCCAGCACCCGGCCGCCGCGGCTCGAGATGTCGCCGATGATGTCGCCCATCGCCTCGCCCGGGGCCAGAACCTCGAGCTTCACCACCGGCTCGAGCAGAATGGGGTGGGCCTGGGCCGCCGCGGCCTTGATGCCCTTGTAGCCGGCCATCTGGAACGCCGCGTCCGACGAGTCGACCGAGTGGTACTTGCCGTCGACGAGCCGCACCTTGATGTCCACGATGGGGTAGCCGGCCAGCACGCCCTTGGCCAGCACCTTGTGGATGCCCTTCTCCACCGAGGGGATGAACTGGCGCGGAATGGCTCCGCCGACGATGGCGTCCTCGAAGACGAAGCCGCTGCCGCGCGGCAAAGGCTCGACGTCGATGTAGCAGACGCCGAACTGGCCGTGCCCGCCGGTCTGCTTCTTGTGCTTGCCCTCGACGTGCTTCACCGGCCGGGTGAACGTCTCGCGGTAGGGGATGCGCGGCGGGCCCAGCTTGATGTCGGTCAGGCCGGTGCGGTGCTTGAGCCGCTCGAGCGCGATGTCGAGGTGCACCGTGCCCATGCCGTTCAGGATGATGTCGCGGCTGCCCTCCTCGGCGTGCGTGTACGAAAGGCCCGGGTCCTCGTCGCACAGCCGCACCAGCGCCTGGGCCACCTTCTCCTCGGCCTGCTTCGACTCGACCTTCACCGTGCGCGAATAGAGCGTCATCGGTTTGGGGGGCAGCTCGAGCGTGAAGGCGTGTTTCTCGTCGGACAGGGTGTCGCCGGTGGCCGCCGCTTTCAGCTTGGCGATCCACACGATGTCGCCGGCCACCGCCTGCATCAGGGGCTTCACCTCCCTGCCCACGCCCTGGAGCAGCTGCGCGGCACGCTCCTTGAGGTGCTTCGTCGCCACGGTGAGGTGCAGATCCGACGTCAGCGTCCCCGACAGCACCCGCGCGCACGAGAGCCGGCCGGCGTGCGGGTCGACGTGCGTCTTGAAGATGACCGCGGTGGCGGGCGCGTCGGCGATGGGCGGTCGGGTGGCCTCGCCCTGGCCCTCGACGCCCTTCCACGGGCCGCGTTCGGTGGGGTTGGGCACCAGCTCGACGATGGCGTCGAGCAGCGAAAAGATGCCGGCCGGCCGGTTGCTCGACGTGAAGAAGACCGGCACCAGCTTGCCCTGGGCGACCGCGCGGTGGATTCCCTCTTCCAGGTCGCGCTCCGACAGGTCTCCTTCCGAGAGGTACTTCTCGGTGAGCGCGTCGTCGCTCGAGGCCACGTCGTCGACCAGCTTGCCGCGCGCCTTGTCCAGCTCGGCCGCCACGTCGGCGGGTGCCTCGACGGGCTTTGCGTTCGGCGCCTCGCCCTTGCCGAGCCACGCCTTCTTCGTGGCGACGGAGATGACGCCGTCGAAGCTGCCCCCGTTCTGGTGCGGAAGCTGCATCAGCGCGTAGGGGAGCTTGAGCAACTTGAGGTCGGCCAGCACCTCGTCGATGCGCGCGTCGGGGTCGTCGAGCTTGGTGAGCACGATCAGCGCGGGAATCTTCCGGTCGCGGATGGTGCGAGCCAGCCGCTCGGTGCCGGTCTCGACGCCGTGCTTGGCGCTGATGACCAGCACCGCCGCCTCGGCGACGGCCAGCGCCAGGTTCGTCTCGGTGACGAAGCTCGCTTCGCCCGGGGTGTCGAGGACGTTCAGCTTCTTGCCCGCCCAGGTGAAGGTGGCGGGTCGCACCTCGAGCGTGGCGAGGTGGGCCTTCTCCTCGGGCGAGTCGTCGAGGCTCGAGGCCCACGCGCCCGGCTTGCCCAGCCGCGGCACCACGCCCGCCAGCATCAGCATCGCCTCGATGAGCGACGTCTTGCCCGAGCCCTTGTGTCCGACGACCGCGACGTTGCGGATGTCCTGCGGCTTCACCGTTGCCATTGAGTTTCCCCCAGCCGTAGCGAATGGTTCTGCCACTGTGGATCCGCCAGGGGCTTCGAGGCAATGGCGTCGTGCCGCGCGTCGATTGCGAACGGGCAGCGCTGGACAGTGCGCCCCGTCAGCGCTGCGCTCGCGTTTCCGCGATCGCTCGGCCGGCGCGCCGCACTAGACTCGAGCGGCCATGACCGCCCCGAGCGTCCGACGCGCCCTCGAGCTGTTGCCGCCGTGCGCCACCACCGGCATCGGCAGCCTGCCGCACACCCAGCAGGAGCTCGCCCTGCAGATGGCCCTGCAGGTCGACGTGCCCTACCTGCCGCAGCTTCCGGCCGGCCATCCGAGCGAGCTGATGATTCCCGCCGCGCTCGAGGGACTGCCCGGCCTCTCGTTCGACGGTGACGGCGTCTGCACCATCGACGTCGAAGCGTGGATGGCCGCGCGCGAGTCGTTCGGCCTGTCTATCGAAGCGGCGCTGCAGTCGGGCGACCTCGAGCGCTTCGAGCCGTCGAGCGAGGCCTGCCGCGCCTTCAAGCCGTTCCTCTGGGAGGTCGAGCACCGCAAGCTCGCCTTCGCCAAGGTGCAGATCGCCGGCCCCGCCACGGTGCGCTGGGTGGCCAAGACGTCGACCGGGAAGCCGGCCAGCGAGATCGAGCCGCTCGACCAGCAGATCTTCCGGCTCCTCTTGGCCAAATCGCTGGCCCTGGCCAGGGCGGTGCGGCGGGCGAATGCCACGCCCATCGTCTACCTCGACGAGCCGGGCCTGTACGCCTTCGAGCGCACCAACCCGCGTCACATCGTCCTGCTGCAGGAGCTCAAGCTTCTGGTCACGGCGCTCAAGCGCGAACGAGCGCTGGTGGCGGTGCACTGCTGCAGCAACACCGACTGGGGAGCGCTCCTCGAGCTCGGGCTCGATCTCTTGTCCATCGACGTGCGGCTGTCGTTGGACGCCGTGCTCGACGAGCGGCACCGCTTCCTCGACTTCATCCAGCGCGGCTCGGTGCTGTCGTTGGGCATCGTGCCCACGGACCTGGCGTCGACCTACTCGGTGGAAGAGCTCGTGGAGTCCGTCGAGGCCTCGCTCAGGGCCACCATCCCGCCGGGCATGTCGTTCGGCGAGACGCTCGCGCGCTTTCCGCTCACGCCGGCGTGCGGCCTGGCAATGCGTTCGGTCGTCGACGCCGAGCGCATCTTCGACGAGGTGCGGGCTGCCCAGCGGATGCTGCGGCAGATCTCCGGCGAGGCGGAGGCGGCCGCCTCTTTGCCGCAGGGGTGATGGACATGGCGCGCCGAAAGAGCGAGGCGCGGCCGTCCCGCGCCAGGACGAAGGTGAAGGTGACGATCGAGGTGAGGCCGAAAGACCTCGAAGCCTGGCGCAAGGCGGCGAAGGCGCGTGGCGTGTCGCTCTCGGCGCTGATCCGCGCGGCGATGGCGCGGGTGCTGGCGCTGACGGCGGACGAGCCCGACGGGTTCGATGCCACGCGCGCGGTGGCTCGCCCGGCGATGCGCGCCTACGCCTCTGCCGCAGATGCTGCGGCGGAGGCCGTCGACGTGGCCGTCGAGCAGACCATCCACCTCTCGGAGGAAGAGCGCGAGCGCGAGATGCGCGACCGAAAGGGCTTCTTCGCCCGGCTGTGGCGGAAGTGAGCCCTACTGGCGGCCCAGCCTCAGCTCGCGCTCGGCCTGGTACCAGTCCTCGTCGTGGTGGCCGTGGCCGCCGCCCTTGGCCTGCCAGATCTCGTACGCGCGGCGGGCGATCGCGACGTGCGTCGGCGCCGTCGGAGCCGAGACGGCGACGAGCTCGGCGGCGGCCTTCGTCTTGCCCTCGCGGGCGGCGGACCTGGTGGGGCGTGCCATTCGTCTTGCTCCTTGGGGTGGGTTGGGCCGGGTGATTACCCTCGATTCGCCGCTCGCGCGAGCCCGCCTTTCGGCCCGGTCGTCGCCTGCCCGATGGGCACTCGGCCGTGGGCGCTACTTCCGGAGCATGAGCGCGTGAAAGAGCTGGCAGAAGCCGGCCGTCGCCTGCGGGTCGGGAAAGCGCGGCGAGCCGATCGGCGGGAACTCGAGCTGGAAGACGCGCAGAAGGAACGGGTGAGCGCGCGCGATCTCCTCCATCGGGTGGGCCAGCACCGGCAGGGACGGCGCGAAATTGCGCAACCGCACCACGTCGGGGTAGCTGGTGACGCGCATCGAACGATCGATCTGCAGCAGGTCCGCCATCGCCACGCGCTCGGTCTTAAAGCCCAGCGCCTTCGCCGCCGCCTCGAGGTGGCCGAAGTGGATGGAGTGCTCCACGTGGAGCGCGCGCCCGAACGCACCGGAGAGCGCCACCGGCGAGGCCTCGAAGTCGCCGCCGAACTCGACGAGACAGGCCGACGCGCCGCGAGCGAGCACCCGCGCCAGCTCCTCGACGAATCGGATGGCCCCGGTGTTCAGCCTGCGCGCGCCATCGAGCGAGAGCCCATACCTTCGCGCGAGCTCGGCCGACTCCGGCGCATCGGCCGGCGAGACCCGCAGATCGGCAATGACCTCGTTCGCGAGGAACAGCCCGCGAACCACTCCGTTGCGAAGGGGCAGTCGCTCGGCGTGGGCGGCGATGGCGGTTGCCGACGGAAGCTGCGTGCGCTGGGCCGAGAGCAACGTGCGCGACAGCTCGAGGAACGTGTAGCGCAGCGGACGGCCCTCGCGCGTTGCCATCGAGGACATGGCCGCGGCGACGAAGCCGGCGCCCCCGCCCAGCTCGTGTACCTCGGGCGCCTCGAGCAGTCCCTTCGCGCGCAGCGCCTGGTACAGGGCTTCGCCGTACGAGCGGCCTCCGAGCGCCGGGTGCGGCCGGCGGAACAGGTGCGAGATGGTCGTCTCGACGTCGTCGAACCGCTCGACGGGCGAGACGGCGTCGCGCCGGTAGGTAGGGGAGGGGTCTTCCATCACGTTGCAGATGAGGTAGTCGATGTCTTCGAAGTCCTTCTCGTCGCCGCGGCCGAGCTTCGTGAGGATGAGATCCAATGGGCCGAGCACCGAGACCTTCAGGAGGCGATCGAATTCGGGAATCGGTCGGCACGTGTCGCGCCAGGTTGGCGTGAGTATCTCCTGCTCCGGACCGAAGAGGTGCGAGATCAGGTGGGCTCGGGTTTCCACCGGAGTCGCCCTGGAGCTGCCGGCTTCTTCACGAGCCGGCTGAAATCGTAGCGGTACTTCGGCGGGCGGTAGCCGCGCGGTGGGCGCGCGGCGTAGCGCTGGGCGAGCATCGGAATGGCTCCGGTGCGCTCGGGCTCGGGAACGCCTTGCACGAGCCAGTAGAGCACCGGCTCGGCGCGCTCGCGACGTGCGAGGAACACCAGCCGGTCGACATCGAGCGGAGCAGACTGCAAGATGCGCGTGACGAGCTTGAGCACCCGCGCATCGGCCTCCGCGTCTGGCATGAGGCAGCCGACGACGATCTCCTCCAAACGGAGGCTCGGGTCGATCGACCCGCGGGTCACCGCGTTGAATGCGCCGTGGTACCCCCTCAGATTGGCCTGGTCGACCAACCAGTCGAGCACCGGGTCGCTGCCCTCATAGCCGGCGGCCCGCCGGCAAAGCGATCAGCGCCAGAGCGAGCGATGTGGCGGCTGGGCCGTCCAGTCGCTCCATCGCTTCGGGCTCACTGACGCGTGCATGCACCCGAGTGTAGCTCGGCAAGCCGAGACTTTCAGACGACTCGAGCCGCCGGCCTCTGTCGCGTCCTTCTGAACGAGCGGCTGCTGCGAGTCGTTCGAGCCCTCCGTCCAGCCCAGCGCTCCACACGGGTGCCACGCTACACGAACCGGCCGGGGCCCATGCACAATCGCGACGTACCTGCATTCTCTCGTGGTGTGGGCTCTTGCGCCGTTCGACCGGTCACGTCACTGTGCTGGCGCGAATTCCTCGAAAACCCTCAGGACGACACCGCATGGAACCGCTCTACACGACGTACGACGTCAGCCGGCTGCTGCAGGTCGATGCTTCGACGGTCGCCAAGTGGATCAACCGCGGGCTCCTGCTGGGGTTCCGGACGCCGGGAGGTCACCGCCGGGTCCGCGAGAGCGACCTGCGCAAGTTCCTCATCGCGCAGCGCATGCCGATTCCCGAAGAGCTGGGGAGCTCGCTGGTGCGGCTGGTGGTCGTGGACCACGAGAAGCCGGCGGTCGATGCCATCAAGCGTGCGTTCAAACCGCATGCGGATCGCTTCGAGGTGGTCGTCACGACCAGCCTGGCCGAGGCGCTGCTGCTGGTTTCGGAGGAGCGGCCGCGCGGGCTCCTCATCGACCTCGACATGCCCGGCGTGGACGGGCTCGAGGTGGTACGGCAGGTACGCGGGCGCAAGAAGCTCGAGGCCATGCGCATCATCACCATGACGGCGCGCCACTCGCCCGACTTGCTGGCGCAGTCGCTGAAGGCCGGCGCCGTCATTTGCCTGCCCAAGCCCATCGACGTCGAGCAGGTGCTGCAGATTGTCGAAGTGCCCCTGGTGATGTCGGCGCGGAAGTAGTGCCGCCCCCTCTGAAGGCCGCGGACGGAATCATCGTCGAGTCCTTCCGACGCCCGATCGGCCTCGAGCGAATCATCGATGAATCTTCCGGGCCGGGAAGGGCCGGAAATGAATGATCGATGAAGCTCCCCGAAGCCCGAAGAGCCGGAAACGAATCATCGATGAAGCTTCCGAGGCGCCGCAGGCCCGCAATGAATCATCGATGAAGCTCCCCGAAGCCCGAAGGACCGGAAACGAATCATCGATGAAGCTTCCGAGGCGCCGGAGGCGCGGAGTGAATCATCGATGAAGCTCCCCGAAGCCTGAAGGGCCGGGAACGAATCATCGATGAAGCTTCCGAGGCGCCAGAGGCGCGGAATGAACCATCGATTAAGCTCCCCGAACGCCGAGGGGCCGGGAACGAA
>FWPU01007331.1_pt1 | contig 20489 bp, 7 predicted proteins | sample 2228361 | NCBI WGS metagenome assembly FWPU01 (sample SAMEA103939777, study PRJEB20133) | metagenome
CTTCGGCGTGGCCCTTCGTCGCAAAGACAGCTCCTCGCAATGACGGGCAACAGCTTTCTTGGGACCACCAACACTCTACAGGGAGACTACCATTGATGAGCGATGCAACAAATACGGCATTCGCTTAACGTCTCCCTGTCCCGATTGCCTGTTCCAACGCCGCCAGCCGGGCTTCCAGCTCGGCGTTCTGCCGTTGAAGCGCAGCGATCTGGGCCTGCTGATCCTGGACAATCTGGTATAGCCCTTGAATGGCCGCCAGGGCCACGCCGTCGGCGTCCAGGGTACTGATGTGCCGGTCGTCCTCACCCACCCCGAAGGCCGCGTAGAAGTCCTGGGCTGTCGGACCGATGTGGCGAATGGAGGGCTTCTGGCTCTTGTAGTTCCAGTACGTGATGGGGATTTCTGCCAGCCGGGCCAGCACGTCCTGCCCATGCACGGGCGTGAAATTGGCCTTGGCCGCCCGGTCGGAGGCGTTGGTCCAGTGGCCGCCACTGCTCAGGTAGGCTCCTGTGGAGGTGCTGATGAAAATGCCAGCGCCAATGACAGGGGTGAAGGGATCGGTGGTCGCCACTTTTCCAAACCAGATGCCACCGTTGGCCCGCACAATGAACTGGTTGTCGTTGCCGGAGTGGATCTCGGCGTCAGTGGAATCGCCCCACACGAAGGCGCCCTGGTGGTCGGCTTTGGCCCGCCGGCCGGCGGCGAAGCTGTAGTCACCCCTGGCGGTGTTATCGCGGCCTCCGGGCACCGTGGCGCGGTTGCCACTGGCGGTGTTGGAGACGCCCCCACTGACAGTGGCATGCTCGCCGCTGGCGACGTTGGCGATGCCCCCGCCCACGGTGGCGAAGTTTCCGGCCCCGGCTGTGAGGCTGCCGGCCACGTTGTTTGCGCCCCCGCCGATGGTGACGGCAAACCCGCTGGCCAGGTTGGCCTCACCCCCGCTGACGGTGGCAGACGTCCCCCTGGCTTCGTTGTTCGTGCCACCACCCACGGTGCCGAAGTTGCCGGTTACCCGGTTGATGGCCCCGGCCTGCCCCCCGCCGCCGATGGTGGCGCCGGCCACGCCGCCGTTGACGCTGTTGCCGGCATAGCCCGCGATCCAGTTGGGGCTGGTGGCGTTGGGCTCCAGCCGCAGCGCGCGCTGGTTGTTCACGCGGACCTCAAAGGCCACGTTGTCCCTGGTGCCCAGAAAGTGGGTGCTAGGATTGGTGCCGGCGTTACCGGTCAGCAACCACGCGTCGCTGGTCCAGGTTCCGGCTTGGCCCCAGTGGTTGGCCACCAGTTGGACGTCCCCCACGTCCACATCGCCGTCACGATCCACGTCACAGATGGGATCGTAGGACCCTCCGGCGACGCAGCCTCCGGTGGCGGCCCCGGGTGATTCCGGCGCACCTGCTGCCGGGCCTGAGCCGACGAGCAAGACCAGGCAAAAAACGATTCCAAGAAACGTCAGGATCTTCATAGTTCCGCTCCTTCGTTCCACTCAGGAAAGTTTTCCGTTTTATGTCCGCTGGAAGCAGTTACCTTGCAAGTAACGAAAGCCCGAAGTGCCCGTGAGCACCTCGGGCTCGTGAGAGACCACCTCTACCTTGTGTGCAACGTCATAGACCAGCAGTGCACAAGCTACGGCGCTCTCACCGCCTCACGGTAGGCCTTGCGGAAGCGGGCATAGGCCAGCTTCCACTCGCCGTTGTTGTAATGCTGCACGGCGGCCTGATACTCGGCTTCAGCGTTGTGGACGCTGTCCGGCCCGCTGGCTATTCGGGTCATGTCAATGGCGCTGCGCACCGTGTCGCTGACCACCTCCAGCAGGCCGCAGCCGGCGATGCGCCCCGACGAGAACCTGGGATTGTCGGCGCTGATCACCTCGAGATCCGTGGTGATGCACACGTCGGGCGGCAGCGAGAAGAGAGAGAGCGGGTCGTCGTCGGCCGATGCCAGGTTGGCCTCGATGCGCGACCGCAGGTTGAGGTTGCGGAAGTCGAACAGGAACTTGTCGGTGGTGTTGAAGCGCTGGGTAAGGCCACGGTCGTGCATGTGCAGCTCAGCGTGGAGGATCTTGACATACGCCTCGGAGGCGGCAATTTCCGCGTAGTCTATGTTGCCCTCGCAGAACTTCAGGCCTTCCATCGCGATTTCCGCCGCCAGGGCAATGCCCTTGAGAATGCCCCAGCCCAGGCACCCGGGCAGGTTCGACCCCCCGCCAAAGGGTAAGGCCACCACGAAGAACGTGCCCTCGCATTCCGCGGCTTCCGCGAAGTGATCAATCTCTTTCGTCACAAACGACGTCAGCAACACGGCGAACGTCGCGCCGATGGGATAACGCTCCTTGGGACAAGGCAGGTCGTGTTCCGGCGCGGATGGATAATCGGCCGCGGGCAAGTCGCCCAGCATCGCGTTGGTCTGGTCATGGTTCGCGTGCCGGATGCCAGGCAGCGGGGTGGTCACCGGGGTGGGCGTCGGGATGATCGGAAACGAACTCAGCGCCCTGGACGTCTTCCCGCTGGAGAGATCGGTAGCCTTCAGGACGCTGATTCCCTCCTTAAACACCTCATACCGTTCGCCCACGGCGGCAAGTGCCCAACACAACTGTTCGTGGGTGGCCTCTTCGATGAGTTTGCGGTTCATCTTTGGGACCGGTCCTTCACCCTTAGCCTGGGCGTACGCCTGCGCTGCCGGGGACATCGTATCCAGGGTATCCAGTAGGAGGAGCAGCTCCCCCCTGAATTCCTCCAGGGCCTTCGCGTCCGCGCTGACCGGGCAGGGCAAAACGTTCACTGTGACCGTCGGAGAAGGAGCCGGCGTGGCCTTCATCGGGGTGGGGGTGGATATCTCCCCGCTCAGGGTTGAGCCCCCTGGCGCTGGGGGTGGCTCGCCGGGAGAGGCGGCAAGGCCGATCCCGGTGGCGAGAGCCAGGAGCCCGGCGACGATTAGAAAGCTTACCCTCCGTATCATGATGTATCCTCCTTCAAGCCAAAAGGCTTCAGCACCTACGGCCTGACCGCCTCGCGGTACGCCTTGCGGAAGCGTGCATAAGCCAGTTTCCACTCCCCGTTGTTGTAGTGTTGCACCGCCGCGTCGAACTCAGCCTGGGCGTTGTGCACGCTGGCCGGGCCGCTCGCCACAACGGTCATGTCTATGGCGCTCTTCACCGTGTCGCTGATGATCTCCAGCAAGCCGCAGCCAGCGATGACGTCGGGCGAGAACGGGTCCTGTTCCTGGAGGGTTTCAAGGACTGGTGAAATGCACACGGCTCTTGGGAGCGCAAATGCAGCTTGCGGATCATCGTCGGGTGAGGCCAGGTTGGCCTCAATATTCAGCCGCAAGTTCAGGTTCCGGAAGTCGAACAGGAACTCGTCGGTCATGTTGAAGCGCGTCATCAGGTTCTGGTCGTGATCGTACAGGTCAGCGTGAATGATCTGTAGATTCTCAAAGGTGGACTGGATCAGGTTCTGCTGGACGAGATTGTTGCAATAGTTGAAACCTTCGTTGATGTCTTCGGTGATGGAGGTGATGTCGTTGGCGGCGGCCGACGCAAAGCAAACCGGCGGGTCCTGTGCGTTGGTCCCCGGGCAGGTCACCGTCTTCTCTTTGCACCAGACGTCCAGGACCAGGCTCGCCACCTTGAGAGCATCAATGGCGACCATCATCCCGAAGTTCACTTCGTAAGCATATCCCTCAGCCGGGCACCCGACGCTACTGATATCCCGCACGACGAACAGGTCACCCGCCTCCTCGTTGACTTGCTCGTGCCGGTCCTCGTCGTGCTCGATGCCGGGCGGTGGGATGGTTACCGGGGTGGGAGTGGGGACGATGGGGAAGGAATTCGGTGACCGCCCGGCCCCCGTGCCCTTCCCAGGGAATACCCCCTTGGCGGCCAGGAGCTCTGCCTTGACCAGCTTCAGGGTGGCCCCGGCGATGCGGGAGTCCGCGAAGGCCGTGCGCAACAGGTCGAGCTCCTGGTCCGTGCTCGCGGCAATGCGCTGGCGTGCTAGCCGCAAACGGTCCTGGTTGCGCTCGCGCATCTGCGGTGGGAGCTCAGCATTGATCTCCTCCAGCGTGTCCAGGAGGCCGAGGAGATCGGCGCGGAACGCTTGCACGGCCTGAGGATTGGGAACCTTGTCAAGGCCGGACAGGCTGGGTCCGGCGGAGACGGTTGGGGTGGGGGTCCCTGGGGCCACGGGAGTGGGGGTCTCTGTGGCTGAACCGGAATCGGCGGAGGCACCCATGATGATACCGGTAGCAAGAGCCAGTGCTACAAGGGTAAATAGGAAGCCTAACCTGCTCATAGTACGCACTCCTTCGCGTGCTCCTCGCACGCCCTGCTGAGCGAGATCAAACTGCTCAAAATCAGATCTGCGAAATGCATGTTTGCTCATAAAACGTGTTTTCGGGGCCAAAGATACGGCTTAATTTGTAAACATTTAAGTTTATCAAGTATCTTTAGACCTATCTTTTGCGTTATTAAGGAAAATTCAAAGAATATGCCCACTGAGCATGCGTGATCCTCGACGACGCATGCCCGTGAAGCTCTGTGCGGGCGACGGACGGGCGGAGTACCTGGTAGCTGGCAGGCGAGCCGGCCTGAGCCTATACACATGGCTGAAGAGGAGGAACCCCCATGTCCCCCAAGCGATTGAGTGAACACATAGCGCACCAGGGTGCGGCGCGGGCGCGCCCTGCGCTGGTCGTGCTGGCCGCCTTCGTTGCGTTTGCCGCCTTCGTCGCGCTGGTCGCGCTGCTGAGCCCTGGGCCGGCACCCATCCAAGCCGCGCCGGAGGTGGGGGTTGCTCTATTTGACCCCAATTGGACGCAAGCGGTCACGAACACCACGACGGTGGTCGTCAGAACGGCCGGCCCGAATCCATCGGTCTATGGTCAAAGCCTCACCTTCCAGGCCACCGTGACCCGGAACGACAACGGAAACCCCGTACCCGGGGGCACGGTCACATTCCAGGATAACGCAGTGGACATCGCGGGCTGCGTGGGCCTGGCGGTGAATGCCTCGGGCCAGGCATCTTGTACCATCAGCGCGCTCACAGCCGGCGCGCATACCATCGCCGGCAACTATAGCGGTTACACCATCGGCGGCGACACCTTCAACCCGAGCAGCGGCAGCATCAGCCAGACGGTGAACAAGGCCGACACCAACACGACCCTTACAAGCGCGTCGCCCTCCCCGAAGGCGTGCGAGACCATCGTTCTGACGGCCACCGTCACGGCGAAGGCGCCCGGCAGCGGGACGCCGACGGGCACTGTTGACTTCTTCGACGGGGGTGTGTACCTGGGCACGGCGACTCTCTCGGCCGGCGTGGCCACCCTCACCACTCCCCCCCAGTCGGCCGACCAGCATTTCTTCACCGCCACTTACAACGGCGATAGCAACTATAACACCAGTACCTCCTCGGCGCTGGCGATCAAGCCGGCCAAGCTCACGCCCTCGGTGAGCCTGAGCGCATCCCCGGCCTCGCCTCAGACGTTCGGCACGGTGGTCACCTTGACGGCCACGGTCACGGGGACGTGTGGGATGCCCACAGGCCACGTCTACTTCAACGACGACGGGGTGGTGATCGGCACAGGCGCGGTGTCCGTCACCAACGGCATCGCTACCCTGGTCGTTCCCCTGTTCTCCAGCGGGTTGCACCTGTTGAAGGCCGTGTATGAAAGCGACAACGAGGCTTACCAGGACAGCGAGTCTGAATCACAGACCTACGTGATCAACCGGGCCCCCACCACGACGACACTGGTCAGCTCGGCCAACCCATCGGTGTGGGGCCAGATGGTGACCTTCACCGCCACGGTGAGCTCGGGCATCGCGGTCACGCCGACCGGGCAGGTGATCTTCTGGGACGGCGGCACGGCCATCGGCAGCGAGACGCTGGACGGCTCGGGGCGGGCGGTGATCAGCACGGCGGCCCTGGAGGTCGGTTCGCACCCCATCAGGGCCGAATATCAGAGCGACCAGAACTTCCTTCCTTCGAGCGGGAGCCTGACCCAGACGGTGAACAAGGCCAACACCACGACGTCGGTCGTGAGCTGCGTGCCCAACCCCTCGCGCTACGGCCAGTCGGTCACGTGCACCGCCCGCGTCACCCCGGTCGCGCCGGGAGCGGGAATCCCCACCGGCACGATTGATTTCAAGGTCGGCGGCAGCACGAAGGCGACCGTGAGCATGGGCATCCCCAGCCCCGGGGAGGCGAGCTGGGCGACCTCGGTGGGGGATAACACCGAGCTTAAGCCGGCGGGCAGTCACGCCATCTCGGCCGCGTACTCCGGGGATAGCCACTTTAATGCCAGTACCTCGGGAGATTACTCCCAGATGGTGAACCGGGCCGACACGAGCACGACGCTCCAGATCCCGCTGACCACCATTGACTACGGCCAGCAAATCCAGATGACGGCCATCGTGAGCCCGGTCCCGCCCGGGTCGGGGACGGTGACCGGGACGGTGCAGTTCCTGCTGAACTCGGTGGTGATCAGCACGACGAATCTGACCGAGGAGACTCCGTCGGCCAAGTACGTCACCGACACCCTGCCCATCGGCACGAATGACATGAAGGCGTGTTACGTTCACGGGTCGAACCCGAATTTCGAGGATAGCTGCTCGGACACTGTCCAGGTCGAGGTCAAGAAGGCGAAGAGCAAGACCACGCTCACGTCGGCGCCGAACCCGTCGCTCTATGGCCAGCCGGTGGCATTCACGGCCGTCGTGACGGCGGCCGGGGCGTCAACCCCGGGCATCGTGCCGACCGGCACGGTGACACTGACCTTCCCGACGGTGGGGATCATGACCGGCACGCTGACCCTCGGGGTGGTGATCGTGCCCACCAACACGCTGCCCGTCGGTGTGTACGACGTGACGGCGGACTACGGGGGCAATGCCCAGTATCAGCCGAGCTCGGCAACCTGGCAGCACATCGTGAACCGCAACCCCACCACGACGACGCTTACGCTGTCGCCGCCCAGCCCGGCGGTGGTAGGCACGCTGGTGACCTTCACGGCCATTGTGTCCGCCACCGGCGGGGTGACGCCCACCGGCACGGTCAAGTTCTGGGACGGCGTGACCGTGTTGGGGAGCGGGACGCTGAATGCGTTGGGGGTTGCGACCTTCAGCACGTCCGCGCTGGCCGCCGGCTCGCACTCCCTCAAGGCCAGTTACGAGGGGACGCCGAACTTCAGCCCCAGCTCCTCCGACCGGCAGACTTACACTATCACGGTGGGCGGCTCCACGACCACGGTGACGACCACGCCCAACCCGTCGATCTTCGGCCAGACGGTCACCATGACCGCCACGGTCACAGTGGCTAGTGGGACACCCACGGGACAGGTCACCTTCCAGGCTGGCTCGACCACGCTGGGCACAGCGCCGCTGAATCCTTCCGGCGTGGCGACCTTCAGCACGGCCGGCCTGGCCGCCGGCACGCACACGATCACGGCGGTCTACAGCGGCGATAGCAACTACGCCGGGAGCAACGGCACCACGTCCCACACCGTGAACAAGGCCAACACCACCACCATGATCACTTCCGACCTGCCTGACCCCTCGGTGGTGGGGCAGCCTGTGGTGGTCAACTTCACCGTGATAGCCAACCCGCCCGGCGGTGGCACCCCCACCGGCAACGTGACGGTCAGCGACGGGGCTGCCAGTTGCACGGGGAGCGTGGCAGCAGGAACCTGCACCCTGACCCCTACCACAGCCGGGGCCAAGACGCTCACCGCCACCTATGCCGGCGACAGCAACTTTAACGGTAGTTCAGATACTGAACCCCATCAGGTGAATCCGGCCAACACCACGACGACGGTGACGAGTTCACCCAATCCATCGCTGGTCGGCCAGACCGTCACCATCAACGCCACGGTGACGGCGAATCCACCGGGCGGTGGCACGCCCACGGGAACCGTGACTTTTAAGGACGGCGCTACGCCCATCGCCGGGTGCTCGGGCGTTCCGCTGAGTGGTGGCTCGGCGAGTTGCAGCACCGCTGCGCTCACCGTGGGCACGCACACCCTGAACGTGGACTACAGCGGCGATAGCAACTTCAACCCGAGCTCGGGAAGCACCACGCACACGGTGGGTGACACGCCGGCCGATCTGTCGGTGACGAAGACGGACTCGCCGGACCCGGTGCTGGCCGGGGACAACGTGACCTATCTGATCGTGGTGAGCAACACGGGGCCCGGCCAGAACGTGAACCTGACGGACACGCTGCCGCCGGAGGCGACGTTCGTGTCCATCACGCCGGGTGGCTGGACGTGTAGCACTGTACCGCCTGTGGGTAGCAGTGGGACGATTCAATGCTCGCAGGCGCTGGGGGCAAATGGGATGAGTCAGCTCACCGTGGTGGTGAACGTGCCGTTGACGACGCCAGCGGGGACGATCCTGCGGAACACGGTTCAGGTGAACGGGACGCGGCCAGACCCGGATCTGTCCAACAACACCGCCATCCAGGAAACCACCGTCTACCGCTCACCGCGGTTTGGGGACTGCAACGGGGATGAGGCGGTGGACGTGAACGACGTCTTCTCCATCGTGCGCCGCATCTTCGACCCGGCCTACCAGGGCACCTCGGCCTGTGATGCCAACCGGGACAAGAAGGTGGACGCCGGCGACGTGCCGTGCACGGTGCTCATTATGTTCGGCGGTCCCGGCGCGTGCCGCACTTCCGAGAGCCAATCTCTAATCTCTAATATCCCATCTCTAACATCCAACACTGTGTCCACAGGTCCCGCCCTGACCCTGCCGGACGAGGTGCTGCTCCTGCCCGGTGCCCGCGTGACCGCGCCCATCAACTTCACCGCCAACGGCCACCACATCACCAGCCTGGCCTTCTCGGTGGACTACGACGAGAGCCGGCTGAGCTTCGATCCGGCCGACCGGGACGGCAACGGGGTGCCGGATGATCTGTTGCTGGTGATGCCGGGTGAGTTCAGCGCGAAGGTCACCTTCGACGCGGATGACACCAACGGCGAATTGGACGTGTTCATCGGCGACATCACCCCGCCGCTGAGTTCACTGTCGGATGGGCCGATAGGGGTGATCGTGGTGGACGTGATTGGCTCGCCGGGGGTGGCTGAGGAAGCGGTGCGCTTCTCCCTCAACCCGCTGGCATCCTTTGGGGACACAGCCGGCCAGAGCGTGCCGGGCACGGCGAGGCCGACAGGGAGGTTCAAGGTTTATTTGCCAATACTGAAGCACTGAGTTCATCAAACAATGCTCCTGTCAACAAATCTGTCAACGAATTATGGAAACGAACCTGTCTGCCGACAGGCAGGTAAACGAATGTGCCATTGTTGGCCGCCCCGTTCGTTTATGCGTTAGGTATTCGTTGACAGACCTGATCGCTCTCTTGCAAGGAGGTCAATCAATGGATACGCGCCCTACGAATAGGCGGTCTCGTCGTCTGTTTCTCGTATTTATTATTGGCCTGGCCCTAGTTGGCCTGGCGCTGGCCATCCCCCTGAGCCTGGCATCGGACGCGGAAGTAGCCGCTGCAACCCTGGCTCAGCCACTGCCAATCGCCGACAGTCCGCCGCAGGGCGGGGGCCTGCCACCGGCAGCGGTCGGCGACTTGCCGTTAGTGGTCGCTTCGAGCGCCCAACCTCTAGCCCCTCTCAGCCCATTGGCACCGCTGGCGGGGCCTACGAACGGGGGCTTCGAGACCGGCGACCTCACCGGCTGGACCGTGAGCGGCAGCGCGGCCCGTGTGGAGGCCCTCCAGGCGACCAACTTCACCCCAAACATCACGCCCCCCGAGGGCACCTACATGGCGCTGCTGTGCACGGGCCCTGGCGCGATCAACGGAACCCCTCAGGGGAACATTGACGGTGACCTCAACGGGAACCTGGCCTACGACACCTCGATCCTCAGCCAGATTCTCAACCTCACCGAGAGAGACGTGCCGGCTACTCTGATCTTCGACTGGAGTTTTTTGACCTCTGAAGGGACACGCGCACCGGATCCTTATGACGACTTCTTCCGGGTCAGGCTCGGTAATGAAATCATCCTGGCGGGGAGCAAACCCGGGGGCATTTCACCTTTCACCGACGTATCTCTCACCCAACCCGGTGTCACCGTGACCAGCGCTGGGAGCACGAACAACTGCCAGTTCGTTCAGGGGCGGACCAGCTTCGGGACCTTCAGAAAGCTCATCACAAATCCGGGCACCTACACGCTGGAGTTCCTGGTCGCGGACGAGGGGGACAACAACATTGACTCCGGCTTGCTGATAGACAACGTGCGCTTGATCCCGGAGATAGACCTGGCCATCACCAAGACGGCCAGACCCGACCCGGCCATCGCCGGCGAGCCCCTGATCTACGAGATCACCGTGACCAACCTGGGCACCGGCCGCGCCCGGAACGTCATCGTGACCGATACCTTGCCTCTCGAAGTTGAGTTCATCACCGACACGCTGCCCAACTACGTGACGGATACGCTGCCCAGCGGTTGCACGTTTAGCGCTGGCAGTGGTCCCAGCGGTGAGGACCAACTCTTCTGCGGCCTGGGCGACATCCTGGGTGGGGAGAGCGTCGTCTTTCAAATCGAAGTGGACGTGGATTCGAATGCCCTGGCCAACGGGACACTGGCCCTGGTGAACAAGGCTGAGGTGACTGCTGAGCCGCCGGACCGCAACCTCAGGAACAACACCTTCCTCTTGGAGACGGTCCTCCGGGACCTGGCCGACCTGCGGGTGGTGAAGGTGAGCAAGCCGGACACCTCGGTGCGCGCCGGGGAGATTTTCACTTACACCATCTTCGTGGACAACCTGGGGCCGTCCCACGCCCGAAACGTGGTGTTGACGGACACGATCCTCTCGTCGGGTGCCTTCACCTTGCTGAGCGTCACCCCTGACCCCAATCGGCTGGCTGACTCCTGTACCACCACTTCGACGGTCACCAGCACCTTGATCATCTGCACGCTGGGTGAGTCCCTGGAGCCCCAGGGTGATCCGCCTCGGAACGGGCGCTGGATGATCCAGGTCCAGGTGCGAGCCAACCAGGCCCAGGACGTGAACAACGAGGTGTTTGTTTTCAGCGCCGATCCGGACGGGCCGGCCGGCCCGCAAACCGCCACGCCCGACCCAGACCTCTCCAACAACCGGGCCACGGACTTCATCTCCGTCCTGGCCACAGCCGACCTCCACTTGACCAAGATCGGCCAGGACGCGGGCTCGAATCCCGACGGCAATCCGTATACGGTGCTGGCCGGCGAGAGCATCACCTGGACGCTGGTGATCTCCAACAGCGGCCCCAGCACGGCGGAAAACGTTGCCGTGGTGGACGTCTTGCCCAGGCACATCGTCGAGGGATCGGTGTCGGTGGTCGCCGTGACGCCACCCATCGGTGGCGGGCAATGTGTCATCGGCACGCCGGGCGACCCCAACGAGCCGCTCATCTGCAACGTGGGCAACCTGCTGCCCAACCAGTATGCTGTCGTCACCATCACCGCCGACATTGATCCCAGCTTCGTCGCGGAGCAGCCGAACACCGCCTTCGCCAATTACCTGCCCAACGACGCCTATCTGACCAGCGACACCTTCGATCCGGACACCGACGACAACATCGTCTACGACGCGCTGGTCGAGGTCCTGGCCCAGGCGGACCTGGTCGTGGCGAAGATTGACCACCCGTCTTCGGTCCGCGCCGGCGACCCACTGAACTACAGCATCACCATCTCCAATACGGGCCCGTCCACGGCCGAGGACACGATGCTGGTAGACCAATTGCCGGCCGGCGTGACCTTCCTGAATGCGACCGTGCTCAACGGCCTGCGCGGGAGCGTGTGCGAATATGCGGTCGGGGCGCGCCAGGTGGTGTGCTCGCTGGGCGACCTGCCGCCCTCACCACCGACGGTGACCCTGCTCATCAACACCCTAGTGAACTCCGACACGCCGCCGGGTCCGATGACGAACACGGTAACCGTGGCGTCGGTCACGCCGGACCCGAACCTGGCCAACAACACGGCGACGGCGACGACCGACGTCGCGACGCAGGTTGATCTGGAGATCAACAAGACCAGCGATCCAGACCTGGTGTACGCTGGCGAGATCCTGAAGTACAGCATCACCGTGGTCAACCTTGGGCCGTCGGACGCGGTGACGGTGACCGTGACGGATACCCTGCCGGTCAGCCTCACCTACCAGCTCGACACCGACCACTGCTACGTGGCCGGCACGACGCCGGCCGGCGCGCAGGTGCTGCTGTGCCGCTACGGGCGGCAAATCGGGCCGGACTTCGTGTACGACCCGCTGCCGCCGGGCGGGGTTTGGCAATTCGACATCTACGCGCTGGTGGACCCGGCGCTGCTGCCCGGCACGATCATCACCAACACGGCGTTCGTCACCAGCGCCAACTCCCTGGGCGACAGCAACATGCAGAACAACACCGCCACCAGCAAGAGCCTGGTGGAGGAGAAGGCTGACCTCAAAATCGTCAAGTTCGGCAAACCCGAGGGTCAGGTGCGCGCTGGCGAGATCCTGACCTACACGGTGATCGTTGACAACCTGGGGCCAAGCTGGGCGACGAGCGTGGCGCTCAAGGACGTGCTGCAGGCCTCGAAGGACTTCGACCTGATTGACATCGAATCGGACCGGGCGGCAGTGTGCAGCGCGCTAGTGGCGGGCACAACGCGGGTTTACACCGACGTCCTCGTCGGTCCGAACCCGTGGCCGCCGGTGACCGCGCCGCCGCCGTTCGGAGTGATCCCGCCGACGGGCATCTCCAACATCAACCAGCACCTCCAGATAGACTGCACGCTGGAGAATACGGCGAGTCCAGCAGTCGGCGACGGGCGGCTGGAAGTGCTGGAGGCGGATGGACCGCCCAACAGCGGCCGCTGGATCCTGACGATCCGCGTCCGTGCGCCTCAGACACAGGACATCAATAACATTGCCGACGTGGTCAGCGCGGCGTTCGATCCCGACCCGGGCAACAACCACGCCGAGGTGATGCACGAGATCACCGACGTGGCCGACCTGGCGGTGACCAAGAACGAGCTGGGCGAGGTGACGGTGGATGGCTGTCCGCCGGGCGTCAGCCTGCTGCCGAACCAGGTGACGGCCGGGCTCAGCCTGACCTACACCCTGGTGGTCACCAACAACGGCCCGTCGCCGGCGGAGAACACGGTGCTCGAGGACCGGCTGCCGCCGTGGCTCGTCGTCACGGGCTACACGGCCACTCAGGGCGAGTGCAGCACCGGCACGCCGGGCAGCCCCGCCGACAAGCTGAGGTGCGGCCTGGGCACGATTGAGTGGCAGGGGGTGGTGACGGTGACCGTCACCGCCAGGGTGCCGTCCTGGGTGCCGCACGGGACGATCCTGGAGAACGATGTCCTCGTCTACTCCGACATCTTCGACCCGACGAACGCCAACAACTTCGCCAGCAACCTGACGACGGTGAGCGCCGCGGCCGACCTGGCGCTGGACAAGAGCGCAATCGGCGAAGTGGTGACCGGCTACAACACTAACACCTTCTCCGACGTCGTCGAAAATCGGGATGGCGCGGTGACGGCTGGTAAACTGCTCAAGTTCACCCTGACGGTGACGAACAATGGGCCGTCGGATGCGCAAGGGGTAGTCGTCACCGATACCCTGCCTGACCGCACCTTCGTGCTGATCAGCAGCCACGGCGCGGTTTGCCGCGCCGATCCCATCGCCCCGACGCAGGTCACCTGCCAGTTGGGGACGGTGCCAGCCGGGGAGGTGCGCGTCGTTGAGCTGCTGGTCCAGACGCTGCCCGACGCGGCCAACCCCGACCCAATCAACGACACGCCCAACGAGCGAACAGTGACCAACCGGGCGAGAGTGTCCAGCTCGACCCACGACCCGTGCGAGGAGAACAACCCGGACGACGCGGAAGTCCGCGTCAACGCAGTGGCCAATCTACTGGTGATCAAGCGCGACGCGCCCGACCCTGTCCTGGCCGGTGAGGAAGTGCGCTACGTCGTCACCGCCCAGAACCTTGGCCCGTCCAAATCGCGCGACGTGCGCATCACCGACACCTTGCCCAACGGCCTGGTGTTCGTGCGCTGCGAGCCGGTGGACCCGGATGACGTGCCGGTCTGCACCGTCGCCGGTCAGGTGGTGACCCTCACGGACTTCCGCGTCAACGGTGAGCTTCGGGACGACCTGTTGCCGGGCGAGACGCGGCGCTTCGCCATCGTGGCCTACGCCCGCAGCAACCTGGTCAAGGACCCGGACATCTATGGACAGCCGGATGCCGTGGGCAACCGGGTGACGGTGACCGACACCGTGACCATCGGCCAGGCCGGCGACATCAGCGATTTCTACACCGCCAACAATACGGACAACGAGCGGACCGGGGCCACCAGCGCCGCTGACCTGGCGGTCCGCAAGACGGACACCCCCAGCCCCACCCCCGATGGCGGCTACCTGACCTACGACCCGGTGACCAACAGCTTCGTCTACACCTACTACCTGACCATCGAGAACCTGGGGCCGTCGGACGCCGGGCGGGTCATCCTGGAGGACACCCTGCCTGCGTTCGCCTCCCTGGACGGCGACCCGGCCTCCGCCATCAGCGCCCCGGGCGCCCTCAAGGTGCGCTTCCGCGACGACGGCACCGTCATCGTGGACTACGGCCAGATCGCTGGCAACGACGGCCGCCGGACCGACCTGACGCTGAGTCCGCCCAACCCCAACCTGCCGGTGACCCGGACGCTCACCATCCGCGTGCGGGTGGACGCCAACGTGGCCCCGGGCATATCAGAGCTGCGCAACGTTGTCCGGGTTTACACCGTCGCTGGCAACGTCTGCCCGGCCAACACCGCGGCCGAGCCGTGCGTCCCCATCGCCGAGCACGGCTACACGCCGACGCCCGATCCGGACCTGCGCAACAACGTCTACGTGGAGGTCACCACGCTGGTGGCGCCCAAGGTGGCGGTGGACAAGAAGGCATACGTGCGCCGCAGCCCGGCCAGAGGCATTGACAACAGCGGCCTTGACCCAGTAGTTGCCTGCGCCAACCTGGCGACCGATGACATCCTGGCCCTGCCCGGCGATGAGGTGACCTACTGCTACACCATCACCAACGAGGGCGACACCTGGCTCAGTTCCATCACCCTTAGCGACACCTCCAGTGGCATCGTGCGGACACCGCTGGGCAAGTTCACCGTCGCCTACCCCAGCAAGCCGCCGCTGCGGGGTACGGTCTCCTGGAACCCACCATCGCCGGGCGGTGACCTCAATGAGGCTCAGACCATCACCATCGCCACCGTCGAGCCGGAGGTGGCTGTGCTGGCGCCTAAGGGCGTCCCGGATGACTACGACCACATCCTCATTATCCGCAGCTTCAAGCTGGACTTCCCCGGCGGTGCCATCAACGCCTTGGGCTTCAACACCGCCACGGTGACGGCCATCGCCAGCACCAAGTACAGCACCGTGCTGCCGGGCGCAACCGCCGCCAGCGATACCGATCGGGTCAACGACACCCTGGCCGTGCCGGTGCTGGAGGAGACCACCAAAGACTGGCGGATCTTCGAGGACCTGGACCTGGATGGCCTGCCCAGCCCGGGCGACGCCATCGAGTACGTGGTGGATATCCCCAACACGGGCATCATTGAGGCCACCGGCGTCGAGTTCTACGACGGCCTGTACAACTACATCGCCAACGACCCCAACGACCCGCGCGTGCCGGCCCTGCTCATCAATGGCAGCGTCACGGCAGCCATCCACGTCAGTGGGCGCGACCCGATCACCGGCTGGGCGATCGAGAAGGACCTGCAGCCGCCGGACCTGGCCTTCGGTCAGGACATCCTGCTGCGCACTCAGGCGCCCGGGATTGACCTGACCTATCCCTCAGCCATCGTGTTGGCCGGCGAGATCCTCAAGGGCAACACCCCCGGCGACGACGAGATTCACGTCATGACCCGGCTGCCCATCCCGCCCAAGGGCTTGCTCCTGCGCTTCGACGGCGTGACCTACGACCCACCCATCCCGGTGACCTTCTCCCTGCGTATCACCTACAAGGTGCGGGTCAAGGAGACGGTGCCGGTAGACACCATCGTGCTCAACCACGGCTGGGTGTATTACCGCGAGATTGACCTGTTCGACCAGCGCTTCCCACAGTTCAACCCGGCCAACCCCAACCAGTACTTCAACAGCAACCGGATCGCCAACAACCACGCCGGCACCCCAGGTCGCGCCTGGGAGACCGTGGAGTTCCCCGGCTGGCCAGAGATCCCTGTGGGGGTTGAGCCCACGAACTATCCGGGACCGCGCTTTGACCTCTACGCCAGGCCGGGTGCGGCCATCCGCGACGACGATGACCCCACCTGGTTCAAGGTGGAGCGGGAGGCCCCGTCCATCGGCGGCGACTCGCGGATCCAATTGCCGGTGCTGAACCGCATTGACGATGGCAAAACCGAGCAGACCCTCATCGAGATTCAGAACGTGGGCCGTGCGGACACGGTGATCATCCTGTTCCTGTGGGACGACTACTCGGCCGGCTGCGCCGCCCAGAGCCCCGGACCCAAGAAGGCCGAGTGCTCCGGGCTGCTGAAGCCAGGCGCCTCCTGGCAGTGGCAGCTCCTCCACCTGCCCAAGTGGGCCAGGTCGGGCATCGCCTACTCCGTCCAGACAGGTCCACTGCCGGCTGGCTTCACGCGGCCCAACCTGAGCTGGCCGCAGCCCTACCCCGGCCAGACCATTGACGAGTACATGTGCGCGGCCGCCCAGGACGCCGTCGAGCGCAACCCCTACGACCCCTGGGATGACCATCCCTACTACGCCTGGCGGTCGTGGGAGGAGTTCTGGAAGCTGCACTTCCAGGGCCAGCCGGTGGCCATTGAGGTGGACCGCATCGGGATGAGCGCCGCGACCGGCGCCTACCTGAGCGGTGGTTACGAGGGCTTCTCCCGCGACATGGAGGGGGTGGAGAACCCGGTAGACGGTGGCTACGGCTACTACTCGCCCGTCGTGTACGCGAACTTCGAGGGCCTGACCACCTGGCTGTACATCCAGAACTCCGGCGACCGCTGCGCGTCGGTGGACATCTGGCTCTACGCGATGGACAACTGCAACCGGCCGAGGGTGTGCGAGATCGAGCAGCTCAGCCCTGGCGAGTCCTACCCGCTGGACGTGCTCGGCGAGTGCGGGGTGGGGCCGGGCTTCATCGGTTCCGCTTACCTGCGCTCGGCTGAGCCGCTGGGCATCGTCGTGGACCACATCGGCGACGAGGTGTTGCTCACCCACCGGGCGGTGCCGGCCGAGCTGAACTTCACCTGGGGTGAGCCGCTGCCGTGGTATACAGCCGGCTCCCAGGTCAACTACGGCCCCTTGGTCTATCGCGAGTACCTGGGCTGGGACAGCAAGATCTTCGTCCAGAACCTGTCCAGCATCGTGGCCGCTAAGGTGAAGGTCTACTTCCTGGACAACAGCGGTGACATCATCACCACGCTGGTGGACTGGATCTGCCCGCGCGGCACCCAGGAGTTCTTCCTGCCGCTGGTGAACAGCCTGCCCGGCAACTACGTCGGCGCGGTATGGGTGGAGTCCCAGGACTGGTGGTCGCCGGGCGACCCGCCGGTGCCCTTCCCCAACATCATGTCGGTGGCGCAGCTCATCAAGTACGAGGGCCCAGCCAAGGCCGAGATGTTGGAAGGCATCGCTTACAACCTGTTTGGCGAGGACGAGGCCTTCGACTGGCAGACCGGCGAGATCGAGACCTGGGGCGTGCGGCGCATCGCGCTGCCGTCGCTGCGCAAGGAGAACAAGAACCTGATCACCGACATCGCGGTGCAGAACGTGGTGCCGAAGCCCGGCTTCACCGACTTCATCGCGTTGATCTACGACCAGAACGGCCTGGTGGGCAGCGTTTGTGAGAAGCTGAACGAGAAGCAGGTGGAGTACATCCGGCTGGAGGACTGGGGCTACATCGCGCCGGCCTTCCGGGGCTCGGCCGTCATCTCGGCCACCTACTGGAACCACAAGACGTTGGATAGCAACGGACAGGTCCGCTACCTGGTGGGCCTGGCGGCTGTGAGGGTAGTGCGCTCCATCAGCGCCACCGGCGGAGACATCCCCGGCGACGAGAGCATGGGCACCCAGGGCTTCCCCATCCACCGGCCCTTCGGCTTCATGCCCAGAGTGGATCAGCCCTTGTGCCAGCCGTAGCGGGCAATCACGCCAAGGAGGGGCGATCCTGCGTCGCCCCCATGAGGTGACCAACAGCCCCTGGCGTTCCGCCAGGGGCTGTGCTTTTTCCCCAGAAACCTCGCGTGCAACACAGGGCACTATCCTTGCACTTTAGCATAGGCAAACTTGCGGGCACGGCCCATTCCGTAGATAAGGGAGTCTGCGAGCGAGAAGGGGGCCCCTTCCAGAGCAAGGTGGACATGGCTGTGGAGACAATGGAGCACTTTGAGCCGGTGCCCAGCACGCATACCCATGTGCTGATCGACAGTTGGTATCACTGGCGGCGAGTTCGTCGTGCCGCTCAGAAAAGGGATTGGGATGTCAGCGGAGGCCTGAAGAGCAACCGCAAGAGGCGCAACGTAGATGAGAGTCGTCGCTGGATCAGCTTGGCCGATTACGCTGCCACCTTGGGGCCTGATGACTGGGAAGAAGCCATCTGGCCCTCCCAGAAGGGGGGCCATAAGGTGTACGTCCATGCGGTGTGCACCTGGGTGCGCAAGCTGGGGCCCACCTTGGTGCTGATCACCCGACTCAGCTTGGATGAACTTGGAGCAGGCGCGCTATTGGGGCTCCACCCTGATAGATGCCGAGGCCCAGACTGTTGTCAACATCCTGGCTATCCGCTGGGATATTGAGGTGTTGTTCGAAGATGACAAAGACCTTCTGGGTAGCGACCATTATCAGGTGATGAGTGCCCAGGCCGTGGTGCGCTTCTGGACCTTGATAGCTTGTGTGGCCTACTTCCTGGATGAGCACCGGGCCCATCTCCAAGCAATCCGTCCTGAAGAGCACGTGACGGGGGGCGATGCCCGCCGTGCGCTTCAGGCCGAACACCAGCGTAACCTCTTGGTTTGGCTAGAGAAGCAGTTCAGGGCCGGCGCTACCGCGGACGAGCTCTATGCCCGCTTGGCTGCATAAATCCTATGAAAGTGCAAAGATAGTGCAGGAAAGAGGCTGGCTCTTTTCCCCCAATTTCCAATCCCATCAAGTATCATTCCTGGCGAATCACCTCCTATAGATTGAAGTTGTCCAACGGACTCCTAATCCGTCCCAACCCTTTTTGCGTGACGTGTGTGTAGCGCTCCGTGGTCTCTATGCTGCCATGTCCCAATAACTCCTGAATGTACCGAGTGTCCACACCATCCTCAAGCAGGTAAGTGGCAAACGAGTGGCGCAGGGTGTGAAACGTGGCCGGTTTTGTGATCCCCGCCTTCCTCTTCGAGGCCTGAAAGATGCGTTGCGCCGACCGCTCCGACAAATGACGCGTCAAATCTTCACCAGGAAATAGCCAATCCTTGGGCTTGTACGCTCGAAAGTAGTCACGCAGAACCGCTAACGCGGTCCCCGATAGCAACGTGTAGCGATCCTTCGCCCCCTTCCCCGCCGTTACCCGAATCTGCATCCGCTGGGAATCAACGTCGCTCACCTTCAACCGCACCGCTTCGGCCACTCGCAGCCCCGCCGAGTAGGCCACCATGAGCAGGGCTCTGTGTTTCAGATTCGTCGTCACTCTCAGTAGCCGCGCCACCTCCTCCCGGCTCAGCACCACCGGCAATTGCCGCGGCCTCTTCATCCGCGGGAGATCACTCACCTTCCCCGGTTGCTTCAAAACCGTCTCGTATAGCAGGATCAACGCCGCCCGCGCCCCCCGGCAGTAAGACGCCGAAACCTGCCCACTTGACGCCATCTGCACCAAATAGCCGCGAATGTCTTCCCGGGTCGCCTCCTCAGGTTTGACCTTCAGCCAGTCGAAATAATTCCGCAGGTGCTGCCCGTAACTCTTTCGCGTGCCATACGCCATGCCGCGCAAGACCACCTCGTCGTCCACGGCCTTGATCAGCGGATGCGGTGGATTGGTCGTCAACGGTTTGCCTGGCACACGTGGAGCGCGTGGCTTCCGCTGTGGCTGCGCCTTCGGCTTGGGTGTAACAGCGACCGTCTCTACTGGCCCTCTTAGCGGCAGCGTAACGATTTCCGCCAACACCGCCCGCGTCTCCGGCGTGTCCGGTAACAGCCACTGCTTCCGCTCAGGATTCCACCGATGGCCTGGAATCTGCTTGATCCGCGCTACGCCCGCGGCGGAATACGGCAAAGTTACCCACAACATGCCCGGTGGGCCGGATTCCACTTTCAGCGTTGCCATCTTCGCCGGATCCCTACCCGGTGTTCCAAAAACCGGCCACCAGCGAGGTCATCATGCGCTCCTGACACGGTTCAGGTAGCCCGGAGATGTCCACGGCTACTAATTTGACAATGACACATTTCTCGGCCAATTTCTTGCTCGTTCGACGTTAGAACCTTGACAATCTAGGCGAAAGCGGTTACGCTAGCAGGCAG
>FWPU01007332.1_pt1 | contig 20489 bp, 18 predicted proteins | sample 2228361 | NCBI WGS metagenome assembly FWPU01 (sample SAMEA103939777, study PRJEB20133) | metagenome
CGAGAACCTGATCGAGTACGAGGCCAGCCTGGACGCCAGGGGCATCCCCCACGAGTGGTCCACCGAGGGCTGGACGCCCCCCGAAGGATAGTTGCGGATCCGCTCTTTGGCCGCGTGGGGCCGGGTCAGCCGGTCCCACGCGGATGGGCTTTAGCAGTTTGAGAGATGGGGACAACCTGCGAGGAAGATCGCAGGTTGTTTTTTGGGGCAGGCAGCCGGGCCGCCGGTGGAAGCAAAAAAAACGGGGCAGCGGATGCCGCTCCGCCGCCCCGCTCCTGGCCGCTGTGGCCCCTATTCCTGGACGGCCTCCGCCACAAAGTCGATCTCCAGCCCCACGTCCTCGGAGACATCGGCCACGCCGGGCACGTTGGGGATGGTCAGCTGGAAGGCCCCGCGCTGCACGGTGGCCGTGGCCGTGCCCTCCAGCCGGGTTTCGGAGGCCAGCGTCACTGTGGCCTCGAACGTCACCGGCTGCGTGATGTCGCGGATGGTCAGGTCGCCGGTGATCTGGAAGCTGAACGGCTCCCCCACCGTCACGCCCTCCGGCAGGCCCTCCAGCGCGGTCGGCACGAACCGGATGAACTCGAATGCGTCCTGCGCCGATTGCAGAATCTGGTTGCGCAGGGCGCGGTTGCGGAACTCGTTGTCCGTGGCCAGGCTGCGAGCGTTGATGCGAATCTCGCCCACCTGGGAGTTGGCCGGGTTCCCCAGGTCGGCGATGATGTCCCCCGCCACCTGGTCGGTCTGCCCGACCACCGTGTTGGGCGCGCCGAACAGCAGCTCGTCGATGAGGAAGCGCACCTGAGACCGCTCCGGCACGATGCGGAACAGCACGCGCTGGGAGGCAGCCTGTGGCGGGTCATCCGCCGCCTCAGGGGAGGCGGTCGCCGTCGGGGCTGCTGCCGACTCCTGCGTCGGCTCCGCTGTGGCTTCCGCTTCTGTGGCGGCTTCCGTCGGCGTTGCCGCTGCCGCCACCGGGGTCTCTTCCTCCAGGGACAGGGTCGGGGCGCTGATCGGCCCGCTGACCTCGCCGGAGCCGCCGCCGAGATAGGTCCAGACCAGGAAGGCGGCCACGGCCACCACGCCGATGGCGGCCACCACACCCAGGGCTATGATAATCCGTCGGTTCACGCAAAACTCTCCCTTGTTGCCCAATATGGATACACGCTATCCCCTTTTAGAATGCCCGTAAACGCCCGAATTCGCCAGTAGCGGCGGAGGGAGTCCGCCGCTACCGCTACCTGTAAGTCTGCCCGGTGCTGGCTGCCCAGGCCCGGCTGGCCCCTGCCCGCCACAACGCTACATGCCAGGGACGGCCACCACCTGCCCGCTGCCCGGCTCGCCGGTGGAGTTCACCACCAGGGCCATGGTTCCATCAGGGGCCTGGGCCAGGCCGTAGGGATGGGTCAGCCCTTCCAGCACCGGGGTGATGCCCGCCTCGGAGACGGTCACCAGGCGGCCCGTGCCCGGCTCAAAGCCGGCGTCGCCGAAGCGCCCGTATTCCACGGCGTAGAGCGTGCCCATGTCGTCCACCAACAGGCTGACGACCGTGGTCAGCCCTTCGTAGGTTTGCAGCAGTTCACCGTCGGGGGAATAACGCTCGATGCGCGACCCTTCGGCAGGGAAGGGGAAGCCGCTCAGGAAGCCGACGTAGACATCGCCCTCCGGCCCCAGGGCCACCGAGGTCGGCACGGGGTTGTCGTCGATGGACCAGGCGGCGAAGGTCTGCAAGCCGTCCTCGGCGGTCCAGGTGAGGACGCAGTTGCAGCTTGCGTCGGCAATGAACAGCGTGCCGTCGTCGGCCAGCTCCAGGTCAGAGGGATTGGTGCTGATGATGTCGCCGTCCGGGTTGTTGGCCGCCTCGTAGGCGTACACGTCGATGAAGCGCCTGATGCGCATCGTCTCGCGGTCCAGCTCCACCACGCCCATGGTGAAGGGCGCGCTCAGCGGGGCGTCGCCCAGCGCCAGCCAGACGGAGTCCTCGGTGACGAGGGCGTCCATCGCCCCCCGCGAGCCGCCGTCCATGCTGGCCAGGTTGACCACCAGCGTGCTTTTCGTGCCGTCCGGCGCGACGGCGGTCAACTGGCCGCTGCCGCCGAAGTCCACCGGGCTGCCAAAAGGCCCCATCACTTCCAGGCCGCCGCCGTTGCCGGATTCGACGATGTACAGCGTGCCGTCGCTGCCGTAGCTGATGCCGCGCGGGTTGTTCAACCCATCGGCGATCACCTGCAGGTCGGACTGGGCCAGGGTGGGGGCGGCAAGGCCCAGCACCACGGCCACCACCAGCGTGAGAAGCGCAAACGATTTACGAGCCATCACAAGAAACCCCTTTCTCAGCTATACAGAACCTTTTTTGGACGCCTGGGCGCGGGGAGGCGGGCCTGCCCCTGCGCGTGGCCCCGGACCGGGCAGCCATCCCTAACCTTTTTCCAACCTTACCCTAACCGGACACCGAATAGACCGAACGTGTGTTCTATGCTAACATACCCTGTGGGTTCGGTTGTGGGAGCGCAAATGCCCTATGGAGACCACGCTGCAAGTTTTCGGCTTCATACAGCAATACCTGGCCACCCATCCCTGGTCGCCCACGCTGCGCGAGATCGCGGACGGGTGCGGGCTGGCCTGGCCGTCCTCGGTGGTGCGTCACCTGGACCGCCTGGAAAGCTGGGGGCTTATCATGCGCCAGCCCGGCCAGGCCCGCAGCATCGCCCTGACGGAAAAAGGGCAGCGCTTTCGTCTCTGACTCATACGCCCAAACTGCCCCAACTGGATTTATTTAATCCACAATCCGCCCCCGCGAAAGGGGCCATTAGTACCGGTCCGCGCCGCGCTGCCCAGGGCCGGGGGCGGGCCTTGCCCTGCGATCCTGCCCAAAACGCATATTGACGCAACGGTGAATCCTGATATTAAATGAGGGTGAGCGTTGTCGATTCTGCTGCTTTCCCCGCCGCTACGTCCCCCACCAGATGAGTAGGAAGGTACAGGAAGATGCGCCGCGTAGGGTTCAGCATCGCGTTGATGGTGCTGGCGGGCGTTGGGTTGGTGCTGGCGGGGGCGCATGACCCCGGCGCTGCCGTATTCGCCCAGGCACAGGAGCCATCCCCCACACCCCTCCCCACCCCGACCGTCGCCCCCCTGGTGGCCGGGGTTCCCGGCATTCGCTTCACCTCGCTGGCCGAAGACGCCGCCCGTTTGACCCATGTGCAGTTCTACCACCGGTCCTCGCCAGGCCAGCCCTGGCAGGCGTGGGGGCCGCCCATCCGCGTGGAGCGCGTCACCCGCTTCAACGAAAGCCTGCGCCGCACGCAGACCGTGGCCCTGGCCGACCTCATCCTCTCCCCCCGCAACGCGGACGTGGACCCCAGCCACTACCAGGTGCGCGACGCCGCCACCGGCCAGGTGTTGTGCGGCTGGATTGACCACCTGGCCTTTGTCTGCCAGGGGGGCGTCTGCGTGGACGCGGGCCGCGCCGTCTTCTACCCGACCGGCACGCCTCCCGCGCCGACGACCGGGCGGCGCACGCACGTCGTGCGCCTGGGGGAGAACCTGTTCCGCATTGCCCTGCGCTATGGGGTGCCGCTCAGCGAGCTGGCCCGCGTCAACGGCATCAGCGACCCGGCCCGCATCTTCGCCGGGCAGACGCTGATCATCCCTTAGGGCGCGGCTCACCGCGCCGCCACGGCATCACGCCCTGTGTGCGGGCCACAGCGGGGCGCTGCTTGTACGCGCCCCCGTTTTTCATTATCCTGTAGGAAAACCTTAGCATGGGGGGTAGGTGATGGTGGCATCTCAAGAGCGCTGGGAATACCTGTTCGTGCACATCGGGCATGCCAGCGGTTTCCGCGAGGTCACCTGGAGGCCGTTCAAGGTGAATCGCAAGCCGTTGCCTGCCTGGGAGAAGGGACCCCACTGGCAGGACTACTTCCAGGAGCTGGGGACGCAGGGTTGGGAGTTTGTGACCTTTGAGGACAGCTTCATCGACGACAAGATCGTGGGCGGCAAGGTGGCCATCTTCAAGCGGCGCATCGCGCGGGAGCCGGAGGTGCGGCGCATCGCCCAGCGGGAGGAAAACGTCGAGCACAAGCCGCCCTTCATCTTTGAGCCGTGACGCTCCCCACGCCTAACACGTGCACCTGCGCTGCCCAGCAGAGCTGGACGCAAGCAGCCCAGTGGTCACTGGACGTGACCGCAAGCGCAGGGGAGGTGGGGGCTTTCGCGCCAATCATCCGGCAAACCGGCCAGCCCGCTCAGCGCCCCTGGACCAGCGGGAGCCTGAAGCCCAGCGTGCTGCCCTGGCCGTACACGCTGTGGAAGCGCATTGCGCCGTGGTGGTGGTCGATGATGTTCTTGACCAGGTGCAGCCCCAGCCCCGTGCCGTTGATGTCCAGCGTCTCCTTGCTGCGGACGCGGAAGAACGGCTGGAAGATCAGCGCCTGCTGGTCCGCCGGGATGCCGTAGCCGGTGTCCTCCACCTCAAAGACGGCCTCCTGGGCCGCCCGCTGCAAGCGCACCTCCACGCGCCCCCCCTCCGGCGTGTATTTGAGGGCGTTGCTGATGAGGTTGACGATGGCCTCGTAGAGCAGGGCGGCGTCGCCGCGCACCACCACCGGCTCGGCGGGCAGCAACAGGCTGAAGCGCTGCGCCTTGTGGCGGGCCTGGCCCTCGTGCTCCAGAAAAGCCTTCTCCACCAGCTCGGAGAGCCGCACCGCCTGCGCGTCGGTATCGCGCAGCGCCTCCAGGCGTTCCAGGGAGAGCACGTTGTTGGTGATCATTTGCATGCGCTCCACCGAGCGCTGGATGTGGTCCAGGTAACTGAGCGCCGTGGGGGGCAGGGCCTCGCTGCGCAGCAGGTACAGGTAGCCCATGATGTTGGAGAGCGGGTTGCGCAGGTCGTGCGCGGCGATGCGGATCATGGTGGTCTTCATCTGCTCCAGGTTGCTCACCTGGGCGTACAGCTCCTTCAGCTCGGCCAGTTGGGCCTGGGTGGCCCGGTAGAGCCGGGCGTTGTCCACGGCGGTGGCGATGCGCGCAGCCAGCAGCTTGACGAACTCGAAGGTCTCCTCTGTGAAGCGGGCCGGGTCGCTGGCCTCCAGGCTCAGGAAGCCCACCAGCCGGTCCTGCGAGATGAGGGGGATGGCGATCTGGGCGCGGGTTTTGGGCAGCAGGGGCAGGTAGTCGGGGTCTGCCGCCACGTCGGCCACCAGCTCCGGCTGCCGGCGGCGCAGGCTGCGCGCGATGATGCCCTCCTTGAGGATGTCGTGGCGGGCCAGCAGCTCCGGCGTATAGTTGATGTACTCCAGGCGGACCAGCCCGTCCTCCTCCAGCAGCCCGATCAGCGCGGCGCTGGCCGCGCTCAGGCGCAGCGCGGTATCCACGGCCATCACCAGCACGTACTCCAGGTCCAGGCGGCGCGTCAGCTCGTCGTCCACGTCGCGCAGGATGGCCAGCCGCTCGATGCGCCGCTGCTGCTCTAGCTGGGTCTGGTGCCGCTGGATGGCGTAGCGGATGGCTCGCGGCAGCAGCCGTGCGTCCAGTTGCCCCTTAAAGAGGTAATCCTGCGCCCCGGCCCGCACCGCTTCGACGGCGATCTCCTCGTCCTTAAGGCCGGTGAGCACCACAATGGCCACCTCCGGCGCGGCGGCCCGCGTCTGCCGGAAGGTATCCAGCCCGCTGGCATCCGGCAGGTCCAGGTCCAGCAGCACGGCGTCCACCCCGCCCGCCGCCAGCCGCTCGATGCCCGGCTTCAGGCTGGGGACGTGCTCCACCCGGCAGGCGACCTCTGTCCTGGCCAGGGCGGCGGCCACCAGGCGGGCGTATTGGGGATCGTCTTCCACCAGCAGGATGGTGAGCGGTGTGTCTGCCATGTGGGCGCTCTCCGGGGCCGGGCGGCGCGGCGGCTGTTGCTGCCGGGGCGGTGTCCTGCTTGTAGTTTAACCGCCAGCGCGTCCCCTTGGCAATAGCAAACAGCCCAGGGAAACCCCCTGGGCCGGGGTAGGCGGCCTTGCCGCGCCGGTCGGCGGCAGGGCCGGGGCAGGGCGTGGGCTGTTCAGGGCTGCCGGGCGCTCACTCCTTGAGCATGCGGGGGTCCAGGGCGTCGCGCAGGCCGTCGCCGATGAAGTTGATGGCCAGCACGGTCAGGATGATCAGCACGCCGGGGGCCATCCACATCCACCACACCTGGTCGATCTGCTCCTGGGCGCGGTTGAGGATGTTGCCCCAGGTGGCCGTGGGCGGCATCACGCCGAAGCCCAGGAAGCTCAGGTAGGCCTCGATGATGATGGCCTGGCCCACCCCCAGCGTGGCGGAGACCACGATGGGGGCGATGCAGTTGGGCAGAACGTGCATGCGCAGGATGCGCCCGTTGCGGGCGCCGATCATCTGCGCCGCCTGGATGAAGTCCTGCTCCTTGAGGCTGAGCACCATGGAGCGCACGATGCGCGAGAGGCCCATCCAGCCGGTGAGGCCGATGATCAGCACGATGGCGATGGCGCTGGCGCTCAGCTCGCGGCCCAGGAAGTTGACGGTGGCCGTGGTCCCGGCCAGCACCTTGGAGAGCATCAGCAGCAGGATCAGGGTGGGGATGGCCAGCAGCGCCTCCACGATGCGCATGAGGATGGCATCGATCCAGCCGCCGAAGTACCCGGCCACCAGCCCCACCAGCGTCCCCAGCGAGACGGAGATGGCCACGGACACCACGCCGATGAGCAGGGAGAGCTGCCCGCCGTAGATGCAGCGGGCGAAGATGTCCCGCCCCACCTGGTCCGTGCCGAAGGGGTGTTCCGCGCTGGGCGGCGCGAACTTGTTCAGGATGTCCGTCTCGTTGGCGTAGGCCTCTGTGTAGAACAGCGCACCCCCCACCACAAAAAGGATGATCGCGCCCAGCAGGACCATGCCGAACACCGCCATGCGGTGCTTGAAGAAGCGGCGCACGGTCAGGCGCAGGATGGAATCGGCCTCGCGGGTGGCCTCTCCCAGGTCGGCAACCGGGGCTTTGCGTTGTGCGGTTGTCTCTGCCACGGGTTCCCTCCGCTCAGGTGTAGCGCACGCGCGGGTCCAGCCAGGCGTAGAGGATATCGGTGAGCAACTGGAAGGCGACCACGGCGATGGCCGTCATCAGCACGAAGATGATCAGGATGGGCGCGTCCAGGTACTCCAGGCTGGTGATGAACAGGCGGCCCATGCCCGGCCAGGCGAAAATGGTCTCCGTGACCACCGCCCCGCTCAGGATGAAGGGCACGTCCAGCCCCACCAGCGTCACCAAGGGCAGCGAGGCGTTCTTGAGGGCGTGCACGAAGGTGATGCGCCGCTCCCCCAACCCCTTGGCCCGCGCGGTGAGAATGTAGTCCGAGTGGATGACCTCCAGCATGGTGGAGCGGATGTAGCGGCTGTACCTGGCGATGCTGATGCCGGCGATGCTGAAGACCGGCAGCACCATGTGCCGGGCCAGGTCCCACAAGGAGCGGTCGCTGCGCACGTCGTACATCCCCTGCACGGGCAGGTGGGGCAGCCCGGCCTTCTGGAAGGTGACGGAGAAGATGTACACGCTGAGCAGGGCGATGAAGAAGATAGGCATGGAGTAGGTGACAAAAGCCACGGCGGTGAAGATGTTGTCGGCCAGCGAGTACTGGTGTAGCGCCGCGAAGATGCCGATGGCCAGCGACACGACCAGGGTCACCAGGTAGGCCGTGGTGCCCAGCAGCAGCGTGTTGGGCAGGAAGTCCCCGATGACGTCGGTGACGGGGCGGCGGTAGCGGATCGACTCGCCAAAGTCTCCCCGCAGGATGCCCCTGCGTTCGCCGTATTCGTCGGGGATGCCGTCGCCAGTGATGTCGCGCTGGTACCAGTCGTCGCCGATCAGCCAGTGGACGAATTGCAGGTACAGCGGGTCGTTAAGCCCCAGCCGCGCCCGCAGCATGATGCGGTCGGCCTCGGTCACGCGCGGGTCCTGGGCCAGGTAGGCCAGCGGGTCGCCCACTGTTTTCAGCAGCACAAAGACGATGACGGTGATGAGGATGAGCAGGGGGATGGCCTGTAGCAGCCGTCGAATGATGTATTGGCCCATGCGGTTTGTCCCTTCCCTGCCTGGTGAACAGGGGGAGCGTCCTGCCTGGTCGCGGGACGCTCCCCGCCGCACTCCAAAACTGTAGCGGTTATGTTGTGGCGGTTACTGAGCCGGCTGCCAGTACTCGCACTTGTTGAAGTAGTTGTCGCTCAGCGTGCCCAGGTCCTGGAAGGTGCTCACGTCCCAGCGGTCGCTGCGCAGGGCGTACCACACCGGGCGCAGGTACAGGCCGTGCCAGAAGGCCGCGTCGAAGAAGCGGTGCTCCAGCTGGTAGTGGTATTCCAGGCGCTGCACCGGGTCGACCGTCGATTCGACCAGCTCTTCCAGCCGGTCGTGCTCCGGGTCGCAGAAGCCCCAGCCGTTGTTGCCGTCCGGGCGCTCCGGCGTGGGGATGCCCCGGCAGCCGAACCAGTCCAGCGTGCCGTTGGGGGAGAGCGGGCCGGTGCTCAGGGCAAAGAGGGCCAGGTCGAAGTCGCCGGTGGAGAGGATGCCGCGCTCGTTGAAGGAGGCGAAGAGCACCGAGGCCGGCACCGGCAGCAACTGCACGCTGATCCCCACCTCGGCCAGGTATTCCTGGATCAGCGTCTGGTAATCCATGCGGATGGTGCGCGTGGTGGTGAAGAAGCGCAGGATCAGCTCCTGGCCGTCCTTGTCGCGGATGCCGTTGTCGTTGGTGTCGATCCAGCCCGCCTCGTCCAGGAGCTGGTTGGCCAGTTCGGGGTTGTACTCCCGGTAGGGCAGGTCCGGCGGCCAGAAGGCTTCGGCGTACCAGGACTTGTAGGGCCGGATGCCGGGGCCGATCAACCCCTCGGCCATGGCCGCGCGGTCCATGGCGTAGGCGATGGCCTCCCGCACCCGCACGTCCCGCAGGGCCGGGTGGCCGGTGCCGCCTTCCTCGCGCATGTTGATCCACACGGCGTCACCGTAAACGCCCGCCGTGCTCCACACCTCCACGTTTTCCAGCGCCTGGTAGTTCTCCACCTGGTCATCCGGCCACTGGAAGGCCAGGTCGATCTCGCCGGTGGCCAGCGCGTTGACCATCTGGGCGGTCTCCGGGATGAACTTGAGGATGACGCGGTCGATGGCCGGTTGCTGGCCGTCCCAGTATTCGTTACGCTCCAGCGTGATGTGGTCGCCGATGACCCACTCCACAAAGCGGTACGGGCCGTAGCCCACCACGCCCTGGCCCGTCCACATCGGCGCGTCGTCGATGCTGCCGGTGGCCTCCAGCGTGGGCCGCAGCACGTGCGCCGGGTACTGGCAGGTCAGGTACTGGTCCACCAGAAAGTCCGGCCAGGGGCGGTTGTAGGTGAGCACCAGGGTGTAGTCGTCCACCTTCTCCAGGCTCTCCACCACCTCCGGGTACTGGCCGCGCTGGAAGTTGCCCATCTCGCGGTTCATGCGGACTTCGTGCCAGAACATGCAGTCATCCGCAGTGACCGGCTCGCCGTCGGACCAGCGCATCCCCTCGCGCAGGCGGTAGGTGACCTGGGTGTTGCCGTTCTCCAGGGTGGTCACCATGCCGTTCTCGAACGAGGGAATCTCCGTCACCATGATCGGGAAGATCTCGCGGTTGATGTCCCAGTTCCACACGTCGCGCTGATAGAAGCCCTGAATCAGCGAGGCGAAGGTCATATCGACCATGGGGGCGAGCAGGTTAGGCTCCTGCTCCCAGCCGATGACGATGACGGTCTCCTCCTGGGCGCCCGCCGGGGCCAGGGACAGGGCGAGCGTCAGGATCATCAGCACGCCGACCAACCGAAGCGCAACACGTTTCATCGACTCCTCCTCCTTTGCCTCAGGAAAGCCACTGTGGCGGATAACTGGCACCCGTGTGGCGACAGAGGGGGTTGCTCCGGTCAGCACAGCAACGATGGGCGAGCAACCCTGGCGTGGTACGGGTGCTGTTCAACTCCTCTTATATAGTACACAAATATGCTGTCTCTGTACAATAGAAACGGAACTTTGTGCGCCTTGGTGCGTACAATGGATAGACGACGCTGTGTTCCCCACACGGCGAGAGACAGGGGGGAGGGTGGGGCTATGCTGCAAGATCAGGAGCAACGGGGACGCCTGATCGCCGGGGTGGTGATCGTCGTGCTCGGCGTGGTGGCGCTGCTGAACAACTTCGTCTCCGGCGACCTGCTGGCCTGGCTGTGGATCGTGGTCCTGGCCGGGTCGGCGGTGGCCTTCGGTTGGGTCTATTCCAGGGAGCGGGCGGCCTGGGCGGCCATCGGCGCTTACGTGACCGGCGCGCTGGCCGTGTTCATCTTTCTGCTGACCCAGGTCCAGCTTGCGGGCGTGTGGGTTCCGGTGCTGGTGCTGCTGGCCATCGCGCTGCCCTTCCTCTACCTGTGGTGGCAGGACCAGCGGCAATGGGGCCTGCTCATCCCGGCCTACGTGCTGGTCGCCGTCGCCGTCCTCCTCCTGTTGACCGAGATCGGGGCCTCTGGCGCGCTGGTTCCCGCCTTTGTGCTGCTGTCGATTGCGCTGCCCTTTGTGGTCGGCTGGTGGCGGGACCGCGCGCAGTGGGGCCTGCTCATCCCGGCCTACGTGCTTTCGGCTGTGGCCGTGGTGATCGTGCTGGCGGAGACGGGCGCAGCGGGAGAGCTGATCCCGGTCTTCGTGATGTGGGCCATCGCCCTGCCGTTCCTGCTGGCCGCCTTCCTCACCCGCCAGTGGCCTTTTCTCATCCCCGGCGGCATCATGGGGCTGGTCGGGCTGTTCCTGCTGGCTGGCACGGACGGGGCCGCCTCCCAGGTGGTGGGGACCCTGGTGGCCGTGGTGCTGATCGGCGTCGGCCTGCTGATGCTGTTCCGCCGCGAGCCGGAAAAGCCAAAACGCGGGGAGGGCGAGTAGGCCGGTTGGCAGGCCCTCACCGGCTGTCAGAACCGGGGCAGGCCGCCCCGGTTTTTTTTTGCGGGCTGATAATTGAGGATCGATTTATAAAAATCATCTAAAAAATGGAGGCCTTCACGCTTTTGAGATGTATCATGAGGAAAAGGGGAGGGCCGTTTTATGAGTATAAGCGTTGCCTGGGATAATGCTGAGCGAACTGTTCTGCGCATGACGTACCGACGATCCTGGAACTGGCGGGACCACCGCCTCGCCTGTGACCTGGTCCGGACGTTTCTGGACATGGTGAGCCACCCCGTGCACCTGATCTTCGACCTGCGGGAGAGCGACCCGGTGATCCAGCCCTCACACTGGCCCGCCGACCAGGCTGGTCTGCTGCTCCACCCCAACTGGAGCGGCACGGCGGTCTTCGTGGGGACGGACTCCGGCCTGGCCGATCTGCTCATCAATGCTATCGGCACTGTGGAGGAGCCGGGCGAGGGCCAGCCTTCCCTGTTCGCTTAGTGAGAAGGTCTGTCGGATGGATGCGACTCAGCGTCAAAGACTATCCCCTCGCGCGCTCTGGCGGCGGCTGACCGAGCCGGTGGCCGCCATCCAGGGGGCAGAGCAGCGTCGCAAGGCGCGGCTGCTCTCCGCTTTGCTGGCCTCGGTGTTCATCCTCGATCTGGTGGTCGTCAGCCTGGTCCTCGTGGTCAGCCGAGGCGGCGATACAGCCTGGGCGTTGCGCAGCATCCTGGTGCTGGCGCTGGCCTATGGGCTGAGCCGCACCCGCTACTATACCCTGGCTGCCGCCACCACCGCTGCCATCTTTCCCCTGGCCATCTTCGCCATGATGCTTTCCAGGCCAAGCGGTTACGATGTCTTCATCTTGGCCTACCTGGGAGTCGGCGTGCTGCTGAGCAGCCTGTTCCTGTCTATCCGCTGGACGGTGGCCGTGGCAGCCGTGGACGTGTTGGGGATGCTGTTGCTGCCAGCCGTGCTGGGGGTGTCTTTCGGCGACCTGATGGCGCCGCTGACCTTTGTCCTCTTTATCTCCGGGATCACGGTGATCATCGCTGCCCTCCGCCGGCAGGATTTGCAGCAGATCGAGCGGCAGTACGCAGAGCTGCGGGAGGCCGAGGGCGCGCAGCGCAGGGCCGAGACGGAGCGGATGGCCCGCGTGCGGCTGGAGTCCACGGTGGGCGAGTATGTCGCCTTCGTCGAGGCCGTGGGCCAGGGCGACCTGGTCCGGCGCTTGCGCCTGGAGGAGGCGGATGGCGAGTCCGCCGAGGCGCTTACCGTCCTGGGCGGGCACCTCAACAGGATGGTGGGCAACCTGGCCACGCTGGCCCAGCAGGTCCGGCTGGCCGGGGAGCGAGTCCACAGCGCTGCCGGGGAAATCCTGGCCGCCACCACCCAGCAACTGGCCGCCGCCACCGAACAGGACGCCACGATCCACCAGACCCTGGTCACCGTGACCGAGGTCCAGACCCTCATCGCCGACACCGCCGAGCGCGCGGCCAACGTGGCGGAGCGCGCCCGGCGCTCGGTGGAGGTCAGCCAGCGAGGCACGGCGGCGGTGGCGGACAGCGTGGAGGGCATGCGGCGGCTGCACCAGCAGGTGGGGACCATTGCGGAGAACATCCTGGCCCTCTCCGAGAAGACGCAGCAGATCGGCAAGATCATTGCCACGGTCAACGAGATCGCGGACCAGTCCCGGCTGCTGGCGCTCAATGCTGCCATCGAGGCCGCGCGGGCCGGGGAGGAGGGCCGGGGCTTCGCCGTGGTGGCCCAGGAGGTGCGCAAAATGGCCGAGCAGTCGCGCGCCGCCACCGAGCAGGTGCAGGCCATCCTGGGCGAGATTCAACAGGCCACCAACGCCGCCGTGCTGGTCACCGAGGAAGGGACCAGGGACGCAGAAAACAGCATGATGATGGTGGAGCAGGCAGGCGAGTCCATCCGCGACCTGGCGACTCTCCTCCAGGAGACCGCCCAGGAGGCGGAGCAAAACGCGGCCAGCACCCGGCAGCAGGCGACCGCCATGGCCCAACTGGCGGCGGCCATGAACACCGTCCGCCAGACGACCAGCCAGGCCCAGGCCAGCACCCAGCAGGCAGAGCGCTCCGCGCAGAACCTCAGCGTGATGGCCCAGCAGATGCAGGAGGTGATCGCCCAGTACCAGTTGCCGGGGGGCGAGCCGGTCCCCGCCCCGCCGCCCGCCTGACCCCCCGCCCGCCGTCCTTTTGCGCCACAGCGCCCCGCTCCCCCTGCCCGGAGCGGGGCCTTTGCCTGTGCTGCCCTGTTGTGACCCCTCAGGGCAGGGGGACCAGGGTTTGCAGGTATGCGCCATCGTCGGTCACCCCCTCCACCGCCCAGCCGGAGCGCCCGTCGCCCGTCTGGATGCGCCACCACGTATAGTCCCCGCCTGGGATCGGCCCCTCCAGCAGCGTGACCGGCGTGCCGTCCGCGAGCTGGAACAACACCGCGTAGGACGTGCCCGGCCCGGAGCGGATGCGCAGCCGGTCGCCCTCTGTGGTGTGGATGCGGGCGCGCCCGCCGACGGCCAGCGTGGGCGGGGGCGGCAGCGTGGGCGTGATCACGGCGGGCGGCGGCAATGTTGGCGCGGGCGTCAGGCTGAACCCCGGCAGCGCCGGGATGATGGGCAGCGCGCCCGGCGGCGGCGTGATCAGCAGGGTCGGGTCCGCCGGGGCGGGCGCGATGGCCGGAAAGGGGGCCAGCCCCTCGCCGCCGGAGAGGGGGTTCACCCAGACGATGCGCCAGTACTCGCCCGGCGCGCCGCTCCAGGCCAGGTAGGCTTCCGGCGCGGGGCCGCCGGTGAAGCGGTGGTAGCGCACCTGTGGCCCGCCAGGGGCGTTGTTGTTGAGGAAGACGTAGCCGTCCGGCGTGCCCCACAGGTCGAAGCCCTGCGCGTCCGCCGGGAGCGTGCTCACCGCCCCGCCCCGGTCCACAGAGAGCCACACCCCTGGGTCGGGCGCGGTGTAGCTCAGCACGGCCACCCGCCGCCCGTCGTCGATAAAGCGGGCGTTGTTGAGCACGGCGGCCCCGTTGTTGAAGATCGGGTAGCGGTCCCCTGCTTTGTTGGCGTACATCACCACGTTGAAGAGGAAGCCCGGCCCCTCCAGGAAGCCGGTGGGGAAGCTGGGGTGCTCCTCCAGCCAGATGGCCTCCCCGTTGGGCAGCAGCAGGTCCAGGGTCGCCTTGCCGTATGGCCCCAGCATGTACACCGCCCCGTCGCCCAACTGCCATACCAGGCTGTCGTACTCCGGAGCGCCCTCTGTGCCCCACCGGACCGGCTTGAAGGCGATCACCCCCTCCTCAAAGAGGGAGACCGAGGGCACAGAGCCGCTATAGTCCCGCCCCAGGCCGCTGATGGCCGGCGAGCGCGAATCCAGGCGGTGCACGACCGTGCTGGTGTGCGTATCCATCACCACCAGCTCCCAATCCGGGCGCGGGTTGCCGGGGTCCGGGTAGTGATTGAGGATGCCGAAGGCCAGCAAGGAGCCGTCCGGGTTGAAGGCGTAGCGGTCCAGCAGGCAGGCTTCGATGGGGCCACCGGTGAGGTAGGTGGCGGTGTACACGCCGTTGTAGATGTCGTAGACGCGCACGCTGGGGTTGCCCGCGTCGTCCGTGAGGCAGGCCGCCAGCAGCGCCCCATCCCGCGAGATCGTCAGGTTGTAGGGGTAGGTCGAGGTGCCGGGGGGCAGGGGGAAGGGCATCGCAGCGGGCGGCGTGCCGTCCGGGAAGATGTGCACCAGTTGCCCGCTCTCCTCGCTGTAAATCCAGGCGGACCACAGCCCGCCCGCCGTCGCCGGGGCCGGGTTCGCAACGCCCCCGGCGGTGGCCAGCGCCAGCGCCACGCCCAACAGCAAAAGCCATCGCTTCATCGGTCCGCTCCGCTCCTTTTTGTGTTGTGTGTGCGTCATGCGTATGAATCACTGACCGCGATGGTCCTATTTATAAGCCATAAGCGGCCCGGCGGCCAATGCCCGCGCCGTGCGCGCCCGGCGGCAAGGGGCGCAATATGCTATCATAAAGGGGTCTTAGAGTGAATCGGGCTTGTTTAAAAGTTTTGGAGTCAAAGGAGTTGACGTATGGAGCGCCTGTGGATTACGCTTTGGGAGCGAGCGCGCCGGGGGGCGACCCTGGTGCTGCTCCTGCTGCTGGTGGCCGCGCCGGGCGCGGCGCTGGCCCAGGGCACGTCGATCACTTATGGCAGCAGCGCCATCGGCAGCCTCACCGCCGAGGCGCCCTTCATCATCTACACCTTCAACGGCAACGCGGGTGACCAGGTGGTGGCCTACGCCATCGGCATCACGCCGCAGATGACCCCCAGCCTGAGCCTGCTGGGCGTGGACCAGCGGCAACTTGTCGTCAACGACCGCGATCCCTTCGGCAGCGTCGCGGGCGGCGCGGCGCGCATTGCCTATCGCCTGCCGCAGACCGGGCGCTACTCGCTGATGGTCTCCAACACTGCCGCCGTGCCCGGCGAGTTCCTGCTGCGCCTGGACGGGCAGCCCGCCGCCGCCAGCAATGCCCTGCAGCCGGGCACGCCCATCGCCGCCAGCGTCCTCCCGGATGCGCCGCCTGCCGTGTACAGCTTCAGCGCCGACCCCAACGGCCCGCTCACGCTGACCCTCAGCACCCAGACGCCGAGCTTTGGCTTCCTGGCCCAGGTCTTCGACGGGCGCGGCCAGCAGATCGCCGGGCTGGCCGGGGAGGCCCTGCGCGCCGCCAGCCTGACGGTCGGCCCCGGCAGCGGGCAGTACCAAGTGTGGCTGCTGCCCCTCTCCCCGCAGATGCAGGGCGAGGTGGCGCTGCTGCTCGGCGCGGAGGAGCCTGGCCAGGTCACCCTGCCGCAGACCCCGGCCCCCACCCAGCCCGCCGGGGCGCAGACCTGCGTGGTGACCCCCAGCGGCAACCTCAACGTCAACGTGCGGGGCGGCCCCGGCACCAACTACCCGACCATCGGCGCGCTGAACGTGGGCGCCTTCATGGATGTCATTGGGCAGGACGCCTTCGGCCAGTGGTTCGTGGTCTCCCTGGATGGGAGGCGCGGCTGGGTGGCCGCCAGCGTCACCACGCTGCAAGGCCCCTGCCAGAACCTGACCATCTTCGAAGCGCCGCCCACCCCCGTCCCCACCGTGACGCCGCTGCCCACCGTGCCGCCGGGGCCGCAGATCAGCTTCACCGTCAACGGGGCCTCCAGCGCCACCATCGCCGCTGGGCAGTGCGCCACCGTGCGCTGGGATGTGGATAACGTGCAGGCGGTCTACTACCAGAACCAGGGCGTGTCCGGCCACGACCAGCGCCAGGAGTGCCCCACCAGCACCACCACCTACACGCTGCGGGTCGTGCTCAACGACGGCTCGACCGTCGAGCGCCAGGTGACCATCAACGTGGTGGGGTCCGTCCCGGCGCTGAACCCCTTCGGCAGCCCCAACTACGGCGCGGTCAGCCTGGCCTCCGGCTTTCTGCCCGACCCCTACTCGGTGGGCGTCACCAGTGGGGGCAGCGTCGGTGTCTACTATCTGGGCGGCCCCTGCCGGGGATACGCCACCAGCAGCCCGGATTACCGCCTCCAGTGGTCGGGCGGGGGGCCGCGCCTGCGCTTCTACTTCATCGGTGGCGGCGATACCACCCTGGTCGTGCGCAACCCCGGCGGAAGCTGGTATTGCAACGACGACGGCGCGGGGTATCCTAACCCGCTCATCGAGTTCAGCCCGCCCGCCGACGGGCAGTACGACGTCTGGGTGGCCAGCTACAGCGCCGGCCAGTTTATCAGCGGCACGCTGTACATCACCGAGCAGGAGCTGCCCTAGCCGTCTGTGTTCTGGGCAGCCGGGAGTCCTGTGGGGTGGGGCGCGCCCGGCCCCGCCCCACGGGCATGATCCGGGCTGGCGGTGGGCCATGCCCTCCCCTCGGGGGCCGTCACAGCGGGGACCATGCCGACCCCCGTCCCCGTTTTTGGGGAAAGCGGTCGAGTCGCGCTACAATCCAACGGACAACAACGGTAAACTTTGGCGTTTTTTTGAGGGGATATTCCCCGGGGCAGGTCGCGATGCAGGCCAGCATGCGCTATCTTACGCCCCCTGAGGTGGAAGCCCGCCGGGAGCAGGTGCTCCGCGTCTACCGGGAGGCCTTCGCCCTGCCGCCCTACAACGAGACCGGGGCGGACGTGAGCAGCTTTGCCGAGGCGCTGTCCAGGCACACCCGGCGGCAGGGGTTCCGCCTGGTGGCGGCGGTGGAGGGCCAGGACGGGCCGCTGCTGGGCTTTGCCTACGGCTACACCAGCGCGCCCGGCCAGTGGTGGCACGACCTGGTGGCGCGGGCCATGGACCCCGCGCTGGCCGCCGAGTGGCTGGGGGACGCCTTCGAGTTCGTTGAGCTGGCCGTCGCGCCGCAGGCCCAGGGCCGGGGGCTGGGGGGCCGCCTGCACGACGCCCTGCTGGCGGGCCTGCCTCACCAGCGGGCGGTGCTCTCTACCATGCAGGCCGAAACCGTGGCCCTGCGGCTCTACCGCAGGCGGGGCTGGGTGGTTTTGCTGGAGGGTTTCCGCTTCCCCAACGTCGCCCGGCCCTACCTGGTGCTGGGGCTGGATCTCACCCGCAGCAAGGCCGTTTCCCCAGGCAGCGCCCCGGCCCAGGCGGGCGGCTGACCCGCCGCGTCTGCACAACAGACCTCCTGGCCTGCCCCCAACGTCGATAGCAAGCAAAGGATTCCTGCGATGATCACTTTTGAGAACACGGTTCACATCAGCCGCCCGGTGGAGGAGGTTTTCCGCTTCGTCGCCGACTTCGAGAACGTCCCCCGGTGGAACTACTACGTGCTGCAAGTCCGCCAGCTTGCCGGGGATGGGCCGGGCGTGGGCGCTGCCTATCACCAGGTGCGCAAGAGCGACGAGCAGACCTACCGGGTGGTGGAGTACCAGGCGAACCGCAGCGTGGCGGTGAGAACCACGCCCGATTCCACGCCCCGGTTCGAAATGCGCTTCACCTTCCAGCCGGTCGAGGGCGGCACGCGCCTCGTGGACACCTGGAAGCTGGAGACCGGCCATAACCCCTTGCTGGAAAAGCTGGCCGCCTTTCGGGTGAAGGCCGCCGTGGCGGAGAACCTGGGCAGGCTCAAGGAGCTGCTGGAAAGCGGACAGACCCGCCTCCAGGATGGCCGCCTGGTGCGCCTGTGATCCGGGGGGCCGCGCCGCTTCCGTTTCCCCGCCATGCCCTTTTCGGATAGAATGGCTCTGTATATTCGGGACACAAAGGATAGATCAGCGTGGAAGAGAAGATCATGACCCTGCACCCTGCGGGGAAGCGTGGCGTCAGCATCAGCAGGCACAAGTACGACCGCGTCCGCGAGGCCATCCTGGCGGCCATCCGCGCCCATGGCGGGGAGATTCCCTTTAAGGACCTGCCGGACGCCGTCGGGCAGCGCCTGGAAGGGCGCTTCGACGGCTCGGTTGGCTGGTACACCACCACCGTCAAGCTCGATCTGGAGGCGCGGGGCCTGATCGAGCGCGTGCCGGGCAGCGGTCCCCAGCACTTGCGCCTGGTCAGGGGCTGACCCCCGCCCCAGGAGGGGCAACCACCGTGCCTGTCACCATCGAATCCACTGTGCCGCGCAGCCTGGCCGCTGCGGACCTGAAGCCGCGCGGGCCGGTGCACCCCAGCCCGACCGCCTGGCGCGACCAGGTCTTCTACTTTCTGCTGCCGGACCGCTTCAGCGACGGGCGCGAGGACGGGCGCCCGCTTTTTGACCGCCTGGACCCGGCCCGCTTCCAGGCCCCGGACAAGGCGGCGTGGATGGCGGGGGGCAGGCGCTTCCAGGGCGGCACGCTGCGGGGCGTCGCCAGCAAGCTGGGCTACCTGCACGCCCTCGGCGTCACCGCCCTGTGGATCGGGCCTGTCTGGCGGCAGCGCCCGGACCTGGAGACCTACCACGGCTACGGCATCCAGAACTTCCTGGACGTGGACCCCCGCTTCGGCACGCGCCAGGACCTGCGCGACCTGGTGGACGCCGCCCACGCGCAGGGGATGTACGTGGTGCTGGACATCATCTACAACCACACCGGCAACAACTGGTTCTACAGCCAGGGCGGCCAGCCCCGCGAGACGATGCCTTACCGCTTCCAGCCGCCGCACCCCTTCCACGGCTGGCGCTCCGCCGAGGGGCGCAGCGTCGACCGCGTCACCTCCCTCGATGACGGCGTGTGGCCCCAGGAGTTCCAGGACATCGGCTGGTACACCCGCGCCGGGCAGATCGGCAGGTGGGACCCCGAAGCCTGGGAAGACCCCCTGCACCCCGATACCGAGTTCCGGCGCGGCGACTTCTTCGACCTCAAGGACCTCAACCTCAACCGGGACGAGGTCCTCTCCGCCGTCATCCGCGCCTACCAGTACTGGATCGCCCTCAGCGACTGCGACGGCTTCCGCATCGACACGGTCAAGCACCTGAGCTGGGAGGCCTCCCGCAACTTCTGCGGCGCTATCCACGAATACGCCGAGTCCATCGGCAAGGACAACTTCCTGCTGCTGGGGGAGGTCACCGGCGGGGCGGGCATGGCCCGCGACTACCTGGACATCTTTGGCCGCAACATCGACGCCGTGCTGGATATCGGCGCGCCGACGGCGCTGCTGGCCGGGATGGTCAAGGGGCTGGCGGAGCCGGGGCTGTTCTTCGACCTCTTCCGGGGACACGACATCCTGGGCAGCCACCGCGAGACCGGGCGCTACCACGTCTCCATCCTGGATGACCACGACATGGTGGGGCGGGAGAAGCACCGCTTCGGGGCGCGCACGCCCATCCCCGCCCGCGAGCACCTGGTGGCCCATGCCGTCGGCGCGCAACTGACCACGCTGGGCATCCCCTGCCTCTACTACGGCACGGAGCAGGCCTTCGACGGCACGCAGGACCGCCACGACTTCCGCGTCGAGCCGTCGCTGACCTTCGAGGACCGCTACATCCGCGAGGCCATGTTCGGCGGCACTTTCGGCGCTTTCCAGACGAGCGGTTGCCACTTCTTCGACCCCGACCACCCCACCTACCTGCGCGTCGCGGCCATCGCCCGCCTGCGCAACCGCCCCGACCTGGTGGGGCTGGCCCTGCGGCGGGGCCGCCAGTACCTGCGGGAAACGTCCTTCCTGGGGCGGCCCTTTGCCCCTCCGGCGGCGGGGGAGCTGGCCGCCTGGTCGCGCATCCTGTTCAACCAGGAGGTGCTGGTGGCCCTCAACACCCACGGCAGCCAGGGGCGGGGCGCGGAGGTGACGATTGACGCGGCGCTGCATCCCCCCGGCTCGACCCTGGCCGTGCTGTACCGGGGCGATTGGAGCGACGCCGACCTGCGCGATCCGCCGCAAGATCAGACGGTGGCGGTGCGCCACGTGGCGGGCCGGGCCGTGGTGCGCCTGGACCTGCCGCCCGCCGGGATGGCCATCCTGGCCTAGCCCCGCACCAACAAAGGGGGCGGAAGGCCCGCCCCCTGTGCTGCCACCGCCTGCCGCGCCGACCCCGGCTGCCTGCGATTACGATTCCGCCGGGAAGGGCACAAAGCCCAGGATGGTCTCCGGGTACTTAT
>FWPU01007333.1_pt1 | contig 20487 bp, 20 predicted proteins | sample 2228361 | NCBI WGS metagenome assembly FWPU01 (sample SAMEA103939777, study PRJEB20133) | metagenome
TTGGCGAAAGTACAGTACCAACCTTGTAGACAACAGAACAGCTCTCTTGGTTCACCACGTGACCAAGGCTTTCGGTCCCGGCGGGGAAACCTCTCTGCTGAGCCGCCTGCAACGCCATGTGGGAAAAGAGAACGGTCACCCCAACGGCAACGGATCCCCAAAGCGGGTGTTGGCGGTCAATGACATCAGCCTGGAGGTGCACCGCAACGAGATCTTTGGCATCCTGGGGCCTAACGGTTCGGGCAAGAGCACGCTGATCCGCCTCATCGCCACCCTGCTGGTGCCCGATGAGGGGCAGATCCGGGTGTTCGGCCTGGATGTGGCCCGCCAGGAGATGGAGGTCAAGCGGCTGATCAACCGTGTGTCGGTGGATGCGGCGTTCTTTAAGAAACTCTCGAGCATCGAGAACCTGATGTACGCCGCCCGGCTGTACGGCCTTTCGGGGCGAGAAGCGCGGCAACAGGCGTTTGCCATCCTGCACCGGCTGGGGCTCAAGGACAAGGAGATTCTGGGGCCGTTGGAGGACATGTCGCGCGGGATGCAACAAAAGGTGGCCATCGCCCGCGCTTTCCTGACGCAGCCGATCCTCCTGCTGCTGGATGAGCCGACAACGGGGCTGGACCCCCGCTCCAAGCGGGAGGTGCAGGCCTTTGTCCGGGAGCTGCGCGACACCCACGACGCCACCATCGTGCTGACGACCCACGACATGTACGAAGCCGAGGCGCTGTGCGACCGCATCGCCATCCTGGACGACGGGCGGATCGTCGCCCTGGATACGCCGGCCGGGTTGAGAACGCTCGTTCCGCCGCAAAACGGCCACGAGCCGACGCTGGAGGATGTGTTCATGGCCCTGACCGGCAAGGAGCTGGTCAAGGAAGAGGACAAGGTGACGATCTAGCCGCCAGAACCCCGGATTCTCAGAGTCCGGGGTTCTGCTATTCGCCCCCGGCCAGAACGACCTTTCGCTTGAGGGGCGGGGCAGGTCTGGACAGGCGGCTGAGGGCACCGGCAAGCCCGCCGATGACCCATTGCGCACCCACCGCCAGCAGCTCGTTGCGCACCGGCTTCCCCTCCTCGGACCACAGGTAGCCCCCCAGGGCGCGGAGCAGGGTGCCGGCCCGGAAATCGGGGTGGATCCGCCTGAGCAGCCCCACCAGGTCCATCAGGCGCACCAGGTCCAGGCTACCATCGTCGCCGGAGCGCAACCCGGCGATCAGATGTGCCCGCGTCTCCTCCCCCTCCGGCGAAAAGAGAAAGGCCACCAGCCGGTCGAGGATGGCCCGGCCAGATAGGGTGCGGTCGGCCGTCAGCAGCCGGCCCAGGTCGGCAAAACGGTCGACTGCCGCCTGAGGGTCGTGCAACAGGTCGGCGATCAGCGCCCGGCGCAGAGGCGCCCCCTCTGCCGAGAGGATCATCTCCAGGGCCGGTTCGGCCAGCCCGTCGGTCTCCAGGCGGAAGGGGGTGTCGTGGGCGGCCAGCGCCGCCAGTTGCCCCAGCCGCTGCCAGTTCAGCCCTCCCTCGGCGGTCAGCAGCTCGGCCAGCAGCCGCCGGCGCAGGCCCGGGTCGGGGAAGGTGAGCATCATCCGCGCGGCGTAGGGGGCCGACACGGCCCAGATGTCGAAATCGGGGACCAGTTGGCGGCTGATGCCCTCCAGGGTCATGATGGCCCGGGCGATCAGGGCCAGGTCGGCCGGGATGCGGAATTTGTACTCGTAGATGAGGGGGGCAAAGCTGTGGGTCACTTCCTGGAAGGTGTGGCGGCGCTCGGCGTCGCCAAAGAGGGATTGAAACAGGCGGTTGGCCAGCGGCACCAGCTCGTCCCAGCGGGCATCGGGCCGCAGGCAGCCCAGGGCGATCAGGTTCTCCTGGAGGTTCTCCGGGCGGCGGTTGAGGACATCTACAAAGATCTCCAGGATGCGCCGCTTTTGTTCAGGGCGGAGGATGCCCATCATGCCAAAGTCTATGAACACCAGGCTGCCGTCGGCGGGGCGGACCAGCAGGTTGCCGGGGTGGGGATCGGCATGGAACAGGCCATGCTCGAACAGTTGCCGCAGGTTGGCCCGCACCCCCTGGCTCAGCAGGGCACAGATGTCCACGCCGGCAGCCTGCAACTCTGCCTTTTCAGTGACCTTGACGCCGGTGATGTACTCTGTCGTCAGGACACGGCGGGCGGTATAGTCCCAGTAGACGCGGGGCACGTAAATGCCGGGCAGGTCGGCGACGTTGGCCCGAAACCGCTCCGTCAGGTGCGCTTCGTGGACGTAATCCAGCTCCTCGAACAGCTTGGCCCCGAACTCGTCCACCAGGCTGACCCACGGCTGGCCCCGCCCCAGGCGCGGGAGAAAGCCGGTGCGGTCGCACCGCTCGACCCAAGCGGCCAGGCGGCGCATCAGGGCCAGGTCCAGGCTGATGGCATTCACCAGGTCGGGCCGCTGCACCTTGACCGCCACCTCGTCCCCCTCGTGGGTGACGGCGTGGTGGACCTGCCCCAGGCTGGCGGCGGCAAAGGGCTCGGGGTCGAACTGCGCAAAGAGGGTTTCCGGCTTCCAGCCCAGCTCTGCCTCGATGCAGGCCCGGGCCACGTCGCCGGGGAAGGAAGGGAGCCGGTCGTACAGCGCGGCCAGCGTCTCGACATAGGCCAGGGGCAGCAGGTCGGGACGGGTGCCCAGGGTCTGGCCGACCTTGACAAAGGCCGGCCCCAGGGCGATCAGCCGGTCGCGCAGCCATGCGGCGCGGCGGCGCTGTCGGTCCTCCACCGTCTCCCCCCGACGATAGGTCCACCGCCAGCGGTCCAGGGTGCGGAACCACAGCCCGACGATCAGGAGGCTCAAAATTTGCGCCACTCGCCTGATAGCACGCCATACCCCGGCCTTCTGGAGCCGCGCCGCGACGAATTCCGGTGTGTACGGTTGCTGCAATGGGTTGTCCAACATGGACCCAAGTATAGCACAGGCAGCTCGCCGGGCAAAATTGGGGATTGGGCCAGTAGCCAGCCCTCACCCCCCGGCCCCCTCTCCCAATTTCCACCGCAGAGACGCAGAGGGCGCAGAGTTTTTAAGGCAATGGCTATCAGATTCTCCGCGTCCTCTGTGCCTCTGCGGTGAAGCTCCAGGACTTTTTCAGCAGCCTCAAATGTGGGAGAGGGGGGGCCCGACGTGGAGCGGAGGGCGGGGGTGGCCCATCCGCTTGCCCGCTTTTATCCGCCGCTATCCGGCCCGACCAACGCCTGAAAGTGCTCGTCGGCGCGGAGGGCATCCAGGCCGGGGGTATCCGGGTGGTCGGCGGCAAACTCGTTCAACTCCTCGAACGCCTCGCGGATGGTAGCAGGCTCGGCGGTAGCAAAGCCGGCCTGGTAATCGGCCAGAGCCTGATCCGGCCGGCCCAGGGCCAGGTAAGCCAGGCCACGGTCAAAGTAGAAACCGGCCTCCGGCTGGCGGTCAATGGCGGCGGTGTAATGCTCCACAGCGGCGGCATAGTCGCCGCGGGCAAAGGCCAGGTTTCCCCAGCGGTCGTGGGTGTAGGCGTGATCGGGGGCCAGGGCGCGCGCCTGCACACAATCCTGTTCCGCTTCATCCAGGCGGCCCAGGCGGATGAGGCTGCTGGCGCGGTTGCGACGGTACATAGCTTCATCTTGGGGCAGCAAATGCTCGATCTTGAGCGCCTCGGTGTAGCAGGCGATGGCCCGCGCCAGGTTCTCCCCCCGGTCGCCGGTCGGCAGGTTCCAGTAGGCGTTGCCCAGGTTGTTCTGGGTCATGGCATACTGGAGCGGCGCGGCCTCCGGCGTCCAGAAGCGCAGCGCCTCCTGGTAGCAGGCGATGGCCCGCGCCAGGTTCTCCCCCCGGTCGCCGCCGGGCAGGGCGGCGTAGGCCAGGCCCAGGTTGTTGTACATGGCCGCCGCACCCGCTTCATCCCCCAGCCGCCGGCAGGCCTCCAGCCCGGCCTCCGTCCAGGCGATCCAGTCGGCGCACAGCCGGCGGTGCATGAAATAGTTTTGCAGGGCGTAGGCAAAACCCCGCACGCGGGGCCAGTTTTCCGTCTCGACGGCCGCCTGCCGGGCAGCGGCCAGGTTGGGATAGGCGGCGTCCAGGGCATCCAGCGCCTCCCGGTAGTCGGGGCCTTTCAGGCGGGGGCCATGTTCCTTGGCCAGGGTCAGAAAGTGGTCGGCCAGACGGAGGGCCTTGGCGGCGTAGCGCCCCTGGTTTTCGGGCCCGCGCCACCAGTCGAGCAGCCGTTCCCGGGTGGCCTCGTGGTAGACATAGCCGCCCCCCTGGCGGGGCAGGACGAAGGAAAAGGCGGCGATCTCCTCGACCAGGGCGGTTGCCTCCTCCGGCTGCAAGGGGGGCTCAGGGGCCGACAGCAACGCCAGCAGCTCGGCGTCGAACCAGGCGGGCAGGGCGCACAGCCGCACCGCGTCGGCCAGGGCGGGTGGGGCGGCCTGCAACGTCAGCTCCAGCAGGGCGCGGGAGATCTCTTCGTCGGAAAGGCCCCGGGCGGCCAGGTCGCGCAGGGCAGAGAGGGCCTCGTCGCTCATCGTGCCCCTCCGCGCTGCGCCTGCTCCAGCCAGTCGGCTAACTGGGCCATCCTGGCCGGGCTCAGCCGCGCAATCTGCAAAAAGGCGGTGTCCGCCGGGGTGACGTTCAGGCCGCGCAGGCGATAATGCTCGAGAATCTCTTTGTCGCTAAAGGGGGCCAGGCGGTCGAGGGCGACGACAAGAAAGCCCCACGGCGGCGGCGGCTGGAAAAAGCGGCGGCACTCCGGCTCGGGCCGCCCGGCGATGACGACGAGGGTTTGGGGCAGATCGTAGCGCAGCGCGTCGAACAGCCAGCGTTCCAGCCAGCCACAGATCGCCTGGAGGTCAGGCCTTTGCACCGCCCGCTCAAAGGTATCCACCAGCACGACAGCGCGGCCCAGCGCCGCCAGGTCGGCCACCAGGGCGCGGCCCAGCGCCGCGTCGCCGTCCGGGCCAGATGGCAGGCGGCCGCCGGCGATCTCTTTTTCGGCGGCGCACAGGGCCGGCGTACACCTCTCGCCCAGGCAACGGCGCACCTGGCGGGCCACGCTCCGCACGTCGGTCAGGGGAGGGTTGGCGCGGCTCTCGTCGAAATCGAGCAGCGCCACCGGCACCCCTTGCTGCCCACACTCGTAGGCCATGCGCCACAGCAGCCAGGTTTTGCCCCGCTCGCCACCGTCCAGGACGCGCAGCAGGCGTTGGGGCCTCTCGCCGGCCAGCATCTGCCAGAAAAGGTCCATCTCGCCTTCCCGGTCCACCCAGCCGGGCAGCGCGGCCAGGGAGACGACCGGCTCCGGACACAGGGCGGCAGCCCCGCCATAGATGGCAGAGCGGTGGCGCTCGTACTGTCCGGGGCTGTGCTCCTTGATGCCGGCCAGCAGCAGGGGAAACAGCACCTGTGTCCGGCAGTACTCGATGAGGGCGTCGGCCATGCTGTCCAGGTCAGGGTTGGCATCGAACCGGGTGAGAAGTGGCTGGAATGTGGGGCGATCCTGGCAGAACCGCCGCAGTGTTGCAGCGGTAAAGGCATCCCGGATCAGCACGCGGATGGCGGCAATGCGTTCCAGGAAAAAGCTGTGTTCATCGGCAGGCACGGTCTACAAATCCTCCGGCTTCAGGCCTGTGACTTTAGCCAAGCGCGCCAGCATTCGCGGCCCGAGTTCTTTGTTGTCGTGGAAAGCAAACACCACATCCGGCCAGCCAGGACGGGACAGATCCGATGTGAGCCAGTCGTGCGCTTGATCTGCCAGCCGATCCGCAGCAGAGCGGCCAGCACCTTCCTGGCCTGGGTTGAAGGCCACTGGCTCATACAGCAGCGAACGACAGGTTCAGCAGGGCAGGTGCTGCCTCTTCCTGCTCAAGCCAGTCGGCCAGCACCCGCAAGGCCAGCACCTGCACCTTGGCAACAGCTTCCTGGCGAGTCTGGCCGTAAGCGAGAACACCGGGGATCTCCAAGACCTCGGCCAGCCAGCGCCCATCCTCTTCCTGTTCGTACTCAATGGTGAAGTTCATCGGCCTTTTCTCTCAAATCCAGGTCATTGTACCACGGTTTGGGGAGTCAGTCAACTTTTACAGCATCTCGATGAACGCCTGAAGCCGGGTGCGCAGCGCCTCCAGGCTGGGGGTGTGCTCCATCTCCAGCAGCAGGAAGGGCAAGCCGGCCCGCTCCAGCGCCGGGCGGACCAGGGCATAGTCGAAGGCATGGGGCTCGCAGAACTTTTCCAGGACCAGGACAACGCCGTCGGCCCCTGTCTTTTGCGCCTGCTCCAGCAGGTAGCGGCCGGGATCGTGCGCCGGATGGAGCTTGGCCGGGCAGGGTGGGCGCTGCAGGTGGTAATCGGCCAGCGCAGCGAGGGGATCGCCTTCTGTTCCCACCTGGCCGAAAAAGTGGCGGCTGCCGCTGCACAGATCGTCGCCCACAACCTGCGCGCCCAAGCCATCTATCAGGTCCAGGAGGCGCGGCTCGTCGAGCACAGCGCCGGTGAGGAACAGGCGGGGGCCGCCCCGGGCCAGACTTGCCAACTCTCCACGGGCCTCAGAACCCTGACCGGCCAGCAGCCCGGCCAGGAGGGGGTTCCCCTGTTCGCGGGGCATCACCTGGGCTGCGTCCAGCACGGCAAAGAACTGGGCAGCGGTCAGGCGGTGGCGGTAGCGTTGCAGCTCGCCCACCAGCCGCCGCGTCTCGTCATAGAGGGCAATGCTGGCCCTCAGATCGTCGTCGGTGATGGACCGTCCGGTGAACTCGGCCAGCCGCCGGCGAAAACGGTTCAGCTCGGCCAGGAGGTAGGGGCGGGCGGCGGGCGTGCCCAGGTTGGTCGGCTGCATGACCACCTCGACGAAATGGGACTCTGGGGTGTTCATGCGCCACAGGTCGGCCAGGGCCTGCATGGCGTCGCAGGAGTGGGCCAGGACCGTCCCGACCAGGAACCCCAGATCGCCGCCCAGGGCCTGGTCGAGGCAGCTACGGCACAGGGCGCAGGTGAACGATTGCAGGTGGGCATCCACGTGGCGCAACGGGGCGGCGGTTCCGCGCACCCGCACCGGTGTCAGGCCGGCGGCGTGGATGATCTCTTCCGGCACATAGCTGCACAGGACGCCCATCGCCCGGCGGCCGGGGTAGCGAGCCGGCCAGTCGCGCAGCGGGGCGCGGGCAGCGGCAACCAGGGTGTTTAGGGCTTGGGTTTCAGTCATAGGCAACATTGGGAGCTTTGCGTAGCAGGTACGCCTTTTCGTGAGGGCCTACAGTCAAAAAAACGACCGTTTGGTCGGGCAACCCCTCGCAGAAGCAGTACTGGCATTCCGGCACGCGCCGGCACTCCTCACAGATGACAAAGAGGAGCCGAAAGTTCTGGCCGACATGGGTGCTGCGGCAACAGCGCAAATCCAAACCACCGGGCTGTTTTCCCAGGCGCTCGGTATTGTGATAGGGATCCGCCACAACCTCCTCGACCCGGCGTTTTATCCGCTTGCGGATGGATCTATAGCGATTTAGATTCTGAGTGAATCGGTCTTTAATAAACTTCGTAGCTACTCACCCCACACCTCGGTGTGTGTGTAAAGCTTGATCCGGCCCTCTTTTTTGCGTTGGAGGATTTCCTCCATGTCTTCATACAGCGGCGATCCCGGTTCCAGATAGACCACGTCCGTCTCCTCCTGGCTGCCGGTCATGGCCCGGGCTACCTCCTCACGGACCACCTGGCGGATGATGTCTACCAGCGCATTCATGTCTATGTTCACCATTTGAATAGTTTCCGGCTGACTCATAGTTATTCTCCACCTTTCACTTTTCATCAGGGGAAGGCGGGCGCAGCCACTCTAGCTCCCTCTCCCGGAACGGGCGACGCCGCTCCTTGATCTCGGCGCGGCGGGCCAGGAAGCGCGGTCCTGTGGCCTGCACCCAATCAATCATGTGCGCCCGCAGGCCCTCCGGCGTCCAGCGTTGACCGGTGCCGACAACCGGGTCGAAGCGGAGCCGCACGCCCTCTCCGTCGTGAACGACCGTCGCCTCGCGGCTGCAGATGGGGCATACCGCCCGGTCGCCATGCAGCACAAAGGCCTCGCTGCGACAGATGGGGCAGACGTCAGGGGGCGGCGGGGTGGGCTCCATCTCGCCCCGGCCAAGGCGGCGGCCGGCAGCCTGCACCCGGTCCAGCAGCTTTTCGTCAAGCAGCACCTCGCCAGGGCCAGGGGCCACAGCGGTCAGGCTGTCAATCGGTCGGAAGCCAAAGGCGCTCACCAGGGCATTGAGCACCGGCAAGGTCACCCCACGCCAGCCCTCCAGCCCGGCAGTGGCGATCGTCACGGCCGGGCGGGGCGGGGGCAGCGCTTCATCCACCCGCCCGGTGACCATCAACAGCCGGTCTAGCACCAGCTTGACAACGGCTGCCGGTCCCAAAAAGTAGGTGGGCGCCGCCAGCACCAGTCCATCGGCGGCCTGGATCGTCTCGATCAGCCAGGCCATATCGTCGTCCAGAGGGCAGGGCTGGCCGCCGATGACACAGCGCATACAGCCGGTACACGGCTCCAGATGCAAGGCGGTTAGGCGGACCATGTGGACCGCCGCCCCTTCGGCCTGGGCGCCATACAGCGCCTGGTGGACCAGCAGCTCCGAGTTGCCCCACGGTCGCGCCGAGCCAACGAGACCCAGGATAGCCCTCATGGCCCACCCCACTTACGGCCCTTCGCCTTCAGGCTGGTCGGCCATCGGCAGCGCCGGCGTTTCCTCTTCCGGCAACCCGATCAGGGGTTCAAACGAGGGTTCTTCCGGCCTCAGCACCGGTTCGAGCGGTCCGGCAATGCGCCGTTCAATGGCCTGCTCGATGGTCAGACCCTGCTGGTACAGCTCGGCCAGCACCGGGCCGAGGTTGCCCAGGCACATCTCCCGGCGCGGGCGGAAGCGGCTGGTCTGCCACAGATTGTGAAGTGCATCGGTGTCCAGCTCGGCGGCGATCAGCCCCTCCGTGCGATTGGTGCCGGCCTGGATCAGCAGGCCATCCCCCCGCAGGGTCATTGAGATGGGGGCCAGCAGCGCCGATTGCCCGACATAGTCCTCCCCGCTGTCGAGGCCCAGGTGGTTGGGGCCCAGCAGGAAGCAGGCAGCGGCAAAGACCTGGTTCTCTTCGGCGCGGAGGGCCAGCGCCAGGCGGATGACGGCTGCCTGGGCCGTCCCCGGCGCGGCAGCAATGCCGACCAGCAGCTCTGCCCCCTGCACCGCCAGCAGGCGGGCCAGCTCCGGATACATGGCATCGCGGCCGATGAGCACGCCGACCCGCCCAAACTCTAGCGGAAAAGTGGTCAGGTCGGTGCCAGGGGTGGCCAGATCCTGCTCACCGGGGCTGAGGTTGAGCTTGTCCTGGTACCCCAGCACCTCACCATCCACGTCAAAGAGGTAGGCCCGGTTCCGCACCGTGTCGGTTTCGGCATCGTAGAGGTACAGGCTGCCGGCCAGGATGGCCGTGCCATATTCGCGGGCCAGCCGGCCAAAGGTCTCGAAGCAGGCATCGCGCAGGGCATCGCTGTTCTTTTTGAGAAGGCGCTCCACACTGCCACGAAAGCCGCCGCCGAGGGCGCTCCCGGTAAAGCCGGCCAGGCGCCCCAGCCTTTTGGCCAAAAAGCCGGCGGTGGGTCGCTGCCCTTTATCCGCCCGCTGGATAAAACTTCGCTTCAGGCCCGAGATCAGGGGCGGGGCCAGCATCAGGCCGGCCAGTTCGGGAAAGATGGTCAGCCGGGCAGCTTTGGCCTGAGCCTGGTGCAGAAAGCGCCGGGCTTCGGCCTCAAATTCCTCACGGGTGGCCGGGATGCTCATGCGCTGCTGGACACAAGCCACAATTATGTTCTGTTGAGCGGACATTCCAGTTCTCCTAATCCTTTGTGGGGGAAGGCAGTTCACGCTACGACATCCCTTTCAGTTCCGGCCAGGCCGGGTTAGAAAGATGCGATCGGTAGCGCGAGCTGCCCCCCTTTCGTGAGGCCCTCAGCCACGAGCTGAAGGCCAGCCTCTTCCCCGCCGTGGCGGGGCCGGGTGGTGGCTCCGCCCAGGGACTCGACCATACCCGTCACCGGATCGCGGTGAGCGATTGGTCCAGGATGTCCAGCGCCTGGTCAATTTGGGCCTCGGTCATGACCACCGAGGGGTTCATCCGGATGGTGTTGCCCAACCAGCCCTGGCCAGCAGGCAGGATCAGCCCTCGCTTGCCGGCCTCGATCTTGAGCCGGAGCGATTCGGTGGTCGCCGGCTCTTTCGTCTTGCGGTCGCGCACCAGCTCCACGCCGATCATCACCCCCCTGCCCCGGACATCGCCGATGATCTCGTGCTTGTCCTGCAGTCTCCTGAGGCCCTGCATCCAGTATTCGCCCAGCATCGCCGCCCGCTCCCACGGCTTTTCCTGCAAGATCACCTTCAAGGAGGCCAGGGCTGCAGCGGCCATCAGGGGGTTGCTGCCAAAGGTGGTGAAATAGAGCGGCGGCTCTGGCGGAGCAAAGCTGCTGGCGATCTCTTTTCGGGTCAGCATCGCCGAGATGGGCAGGCCATTGCCCAGGGTTTTGGACATGGTCAAAAAGTCGGGGACGATCCCAAAGTGTTCAAAGCAGAACTTTTTGCCGGTGCTGCCAAAAGAGGTAAAGATCTCGTCAATGAACAGCAGGATGCCATGCTTATCCAGGATACGCTTGATCTCCTGGAAATAGCCATCCGGCGCCGGGATGTTGCCCGCCGTACCCTGGATCGGCTCGGCGATAAAGACGGCCACTTCTCCGGCCGTATCGTAGAGGAGGGCATCTTCCAGCAGCCGGGCGCACTGCAATTCGCAGGAGGGATAGGTCAGGCCGAGCTGGCAGCGATAGCAATAGTAAGATGGGATGCGCGTCACGCCGGGCAGGTAGGGGCTCATCCCTTTCTTGAGGGGCGCATAGCCCAGGATGCTCCTGGCCCCGTGGGTCCGGCCATGGAAATCGCCGTACAGCGAGACCAGCTCCGACCGCCCGGTGTGCTTCTTGGCCAGGAACAGGACGACCTCGACCGCTTCGGCCCCGGAATTGGCGAAATAGACCGAGTCCAGAATCTCAGGGGTCGCTTCGATCAGCTTCTCGGCCAGCGCCACCGCCGGCAGGGTCGGGAATTCGACGCTGACCGCATAGAGGCGTCCCACCTGTTCCCGAATGGCCTCGACGACCGCCGGATGGTTGTAGCCCAGCAGGGTCGCGCACCCATGAGAGGAGAGCAGGTCCAGGTATTCTCGCCCCTTCGAGTCAATCAGGACCGCCCCTCTGCCCTCGACGAACAACACCGGTTCATCCCCAAACCAACGGCGCACACACGGCACGAACAGGCCACTCGTCTGCACAATCTGTTCGTCGGTCCAAGATGTGAGTTGCATTTCTTTCGAACCTCCATTTTCACTTGGTACAGACTGTTGAGTCAAACCGCTGAACGGTCAAGGCTGCAAGATGACCTTAATGGCCCGGCGCTCGCGGATGAGCTGAAGGGCCTGGTCCATCTGGTCCAAGGGCAGGATATGGGTCACGATCCGGCGAGTGGTGATCTGGCCCCGGGCCAACAGCCACAAGCTCTCCTCGAAATCCTCCCAGGTGTAGCAAAAGCTGCCGATGACCTGCAGCTCGCGGCGGACGATGGCCGCCGGGGTGATGGTGGACGGATCATGAAAGATGCCCGCCAGCACCACCCGAGCAGCAGGCGCCGCACAGGCAAACACGTCGGGCAAGGCTCCGGCATTGCCGGTTGCTTCAAACACGACGCTGGCCATCCGCCCCCCGGTCCAGCGGGACACAGCCTCGGCCGGATCGCCATCCTGGGTGCTCCAGACATAGTCCGCGCCCAAGTCGGCCGCGACGGACAACCGATCGCGGCTGCGGCCAATGAGGATCACAGTGTGAGCGCCACGGGCCTTGATCGCCTGCAACGCATACAGGCCGATGGGCCCTGGGCCAAAGATGACCACCGTGTCCTCGACATCCACCGCCGCCTTGCGGATGCCGCGGTAGGCCGAGGCGATGGGGTCCACCGCCGCCCCATCCTCAAAACTCATCGAATCGGGCAGGCGGTGGAGGCAGCTTTCGGGGACAGCGACAAACTCGGTGTAGGCGCCGTCCACGTGAATGCCGATCTCGATCAGGCGCTCACACAGCGTCTCGTTGCCGATGCGGCAGTAGTAACATCGCCCACAGCCCACCACCAGGCCAACGGCAACCCGGTCGCCAACGTCCCACCCCTGCACCCCGGGGCCGACCTCGGCGATCACGCCGGCGAACTCGTGGCCCGGGATCAGCCCGGGCGGGACAGGTCGGATTCCCTCAAAGATGGGGATGTCGGTGCCGCAGATGCCCACCGCTTTGACCCGGACCAGGACCTGCCCGGCACGGACCTCCGGGCGAGGGACCTCCTTCCAGGTAAAGCCGGGGCCTGGTTGATCTTTGACTACCGCCTTCATGCCTCCCCCTTTCCGCTCAGCGACCCAGGTAGGCGCGACGGATGTGATCATCGTTCAAGACATCGTGGCCCGGGCCCTGCAAGACCACCTGCCCCACCTCCAGCACGTAGGCATAGTCGGCGATGAGCAGAGAGTGGCGCACATTCTGTTCGACCAACAGCACCGTCTGTCCCCGGCGCTTCAGCTCTCGAACCACCTCAAAGATCTGGCGCACCACCAACGGGGCCAGGCCAAGGGAGGGCTCATCGAGCATGATCAGCCGTGGCCTGGCCATGATGCTACGGCCAATGGCCAACATCTGTTGTTCCCCGCCAGAGAGGGTGCGCGCCGGTTGATTGCTCCGATCGCGCAGCACGGGAAACAGAGAAAATACCTCCTCGAGGGTCCGCTCCCGGTCGGCCTTGGCCCGGGGGTGCATGGCGGCGGTCAGCAGGTTATCCCGCACTGTCATGGCCGGAAATAGCTTGCGGCCTTCGGGCACCTGGACAACGCCGAACCGCGCCACCTGGTGAGGAGGCATGGCCGTCAGCTCCACATCATCGTAGTAGATGCGTCCCTGGACCGGCTTGAGCAGGCCGGAGATGGTGTTCAGCAGGGTCGTTTTGCCGGCGCCATTGGCCCCGACAATGCTGACGATCCGCCCATCCTCAACCGTCAGCGACACATCGCGCAGAGCCTGAAAAGCCCCATATTGCACACTCAGGTTCTCCACCTTAAGCATCCGAAACCTCCTCACCCAGATAGGCCTCCAGCACTCGGGGGTCGCGGCTGATCTGGTCCGGGGTGCCTTCGGCAATCTTTTCGCCAAAGTTGAGGACCACGATGCGGTGCGAGAGGTTCATGATCACCTGCATCACATGCTCGACCAGGAGGAGGGTGATCCCTTCTCCATTCAGCCGCCGGACCAGGGTCAGCACCTCTTCGATTTCGACCGGGTTCAGGCCGGCGGCAACCTCATCCAGAAGCAACATCCTCGGCTCGGTGGCCAGCGCCTTGGCGATCTCTAGCCACTTGAGTTCCAGCAGGGTCAGGTTCTTGCCCAGGGTATTCGCTTTGTGGGCCAGGCCCACCTGCTCCAACACCTCGCGGGCTTTTCGTTCGGCGGCGCGGGGGGAGGGATAGCGGAAAAAGGCGCCGATCAGCGCGTTCTCCAGGACGGTGATGTCGGGAAAGGGCTGGACGATCTGAAAGGTGCGGGTCAGGCCCAGGGCGCAGATCTCGTGCGGCTTGCGACCATCAATCCGCCGGCCGTTGAAATAGATCGCGCCGGTGGTCGGCGCTAAAAAGCCAGAGAGCAGGTTAAAGGTGGTCGTCTTGCCCGCCCCGTTGGGGCCGATCAGGCCCAGGATCTCCCCCTCCTGCACCTCAAAACTCAGGTTGTGGACGGCCATCAGGCCGCCGAACTGCTTGCTCAGGTTTTCCACGCGCAAGAGGCTCATCCTTCACCTCCCTGAGCAGGGGGGCGGCGTATCTTGGCCCATACCGTTTCGGCCAGGCCGACGATCCCCCTGGGCATGAATAGCATGACGATGACCAGGACCGTGCCGTATAACAGCAGATGAGCGCCGGCAAAACTGCCCCCCAGTTTGGCCCGGGTGATCTCGGCGATCGGCACCAGAACGAGGGCTCCGACCGTGGGCCCCCACACGGTACCCAACCCGCCGATGATGGAAAAGAGCAGGATCTGCACCGACGGCCCCTCCCCAAAGACAGATCGGGGGTTGATGTAGGTAAAGTACTGGGCGTAAAAGGTGCCACCGATGGCGGTGAGCGCGGCGCTGATCACCGTCGCCCGCACCTTCTCGCGGAGGAGGTTGACGCCCAATGCCTGGGCCGCATCCTCGTTCTCCCGGACCGCGACCAGGTAATAGCCAAAGCGGCGGCGGCTGAACCAGTAGGTCACCAGGATGCCGACGGCGGCCAGCACCAGGGCGATGTAATAGTATCCGGCCTTGCTGCCAAACTGGATCAGCAGTGGGTTATGCCCTTTCCAGGGTACCTCAAGCCCCCTGGCTCCGCCCAGGACTCTGATGTTGGTCACCAGGTAGAGCATCGCCTCGGCCAGGGCAATGGTCACCAGGGCAAAATAGGGCCCCCGGATGCCGTAGCGAAAACAGAGATAGCCGACAAACCAGCCCATCAGGGCGGCGACGGCCGCCCCCGCCCACATCCCCAACCAGGGGGTGAGGCCCCAGTAGACAAACAGCGCGGTCGAGACATAGGCTCCGGCCCCCAGGAACATCCCGTGGCCCAGCGAGTGTTGTCCCGCATAGCCCCCCAGGATGTTCCAGGCGGTGGACAGGTAGGCGTACATCAGGATCAGGACCAGGATATGCACATAGTACTCTCCGTTGGGCAGGCTACGCATCAGAGTGGGGAACAGGGCCAGGATCAACAAACCAGCGATGCCAAGTAGCATACGGAAATTGAGTCGCCGCCTCATGCCTGTCGCCTCCCAAAGATACCCTGCGGACGGAACAAAAGAAAGGTGACAAAGATGACAAAGGTAAACACCCGCGATAGCGAGCCCGGTAACAAAGCGGCGCCCAGCGATTCGCTGAGGCCGATAATGAGGCCGGATACCAGTGCCCCCATAAAGTCGCCCATGCCCCCCAGGACGACGACGACAAAGGCGATCAGGCCAAAGAACAGCCCAACCGTGGGCGAGATGTAGTAGAAGGGGAGCATGAGGGAGCCGGCCACCCCCAGACAGGCGGAGCCGATGCCAAAGGCCACAAGATAGGTGCGCTGGACGTGGATGCCCATCAGGCTGGCCGCTTCCGGGTTCTGAGAAGCCGCCCGGATGGCACGCCCCAGGTCCGTAGCCTGCAGGAAACGGTAGAGAAACCAGGCCGCCAGGACCGAGCCGCCAAAGGCGATCAGTTTGGGAAGCTCAAACATCACCGGCCCCAACCGAAAGGTAACCTGATTGTACCAGGTCTGCACAAAGAGGACATCGGCCTTGAACAACACCAGGGCCAGGTTCTGCAACACCAGCGACAACCCCAAGGTCAGCAGGATCTGGTTCATCTGCGGGTCCTTGAGCACCGGGCGGATGGTCGCCTGAAAAATGACACCGCCAACGAGGAACAAGGCCGGCACAGTGATCAGGATGGTCAGGTATGGGTCCAGACCGGCCTTGGCCACCGCAAAATAGGCGACATACATCGCGATCATCAGGAACTCGCCATGGGCAAAGTTGATAATCTTCATGACGCCCCAGATCAACGTCAGGCCGACGGAGATCAGCGCAAAGATACCGCCGATCATGAGGCCATTTACCAGAGCTTGTAATAGCAAGGTGGTGGTCATAGATTCCTCTCCTGGGTTGAGGAGGGGGAAGGGCTCTGGTTCAGCCCCTCCCCTGCTCCTGGATGATATTTGGGCGACGAACCACCCCAGGCAACTTTGGAAAGGAGCTGCCTATTGGCCCAGCTTGACCTCAGCCGTGGCAGCCGTGGATGGCCAGACCGGCATTAGCTCGCCCCCCTGGATCTGGACGATGTACAGTTGGGCGTACTTGTTCTGCCCGTCTGGGCCGAACTCCAACTGGTCGGCCGGTAACACCACCTGATCGCCGGACAATTTGGTCGCAGCCAGAGCTTCCCGCACGGCAGCCTTGTCAATCGAGCCGGCCCGCTCCAGAGCATCGGCTACAACCCATCCGGCCTGGTAGGAGTGGACCGAGTTGCCGGTCATGTCCTCGCCATACTTGGCCCTGAACCGATCGTTGAGCTCGGCTCCCCCCTTGGCATATTTGGAGAACTCGACCACCGACATCATCCCTTCGGCCGTCTTGCCCAGCCGCTTGATATACTCTGGGTCTATCGTCCCCCCCGCCGTGTCAACAAAGGGGATGGCGGTCATGCCCAGCTTCTCACGGGCCTGGGCGATCAAGACGCCGTCGTTGAGGTAGGTCACGGTCAACACCGCATCCGGCTTGGCCGCCTGTACCTTGGAGACTTCGGTGGTCAGGTCGGCGGCGTTGGAGGGATAGCTGACCTCCAGGATCATCTCGATACCGGCCTGGGCCAGGTACTTTTTCTGCCCCTCCGCCGACGATTCGCCAAAGTCGGTGTTCTCGTGCAACAAGGCCACTCTCTTGACCTCCAGACCGGCCAGGTCCTTCAGGGCTTTCAAAAAGTCTACCTGGTCGCGGGCATACCAGTCGGCTTTGGGGCCAACCCGGAAGACCCACTTGAGGCCCCGTTCGGTGATCTTGTCCGAGATGGCAATGTCGACCAGGAAGGGCGTTTCCAGCCGCTCGGCCGCCTGCGAGGCGGGCAGGGTGACGGCCGACTGATAGGCGCCGACGATCATGACTACCTTTTCCTGCTGGATCAGCCGTTCCACCTCAGAGATGCCGACATCCGGCTTGCCCTGGGAATCGCCAAAGACCAGCTCGATCTTGGCCCCCCCTAGCGACTTGATGCCGCCCGCCGCATTGATCTCTTCGATGGCCAGAACCAGGCCGTTTCGCACGTCCTCACCCAGCTTGGCCAGCTCGCCGCTCAGAGGATAGAGCGCCCCGATCTTGATCGTTTTGACCTCAGCCGCCGGTGGCTGGGTCGGCTGAGCCTGTGGTTGGGTTGGCTGAGCCGGCGGGGCGGTGGGCGACGGCGTGGGCCCACACCCGGTCAACACGCCACCCAGCACGGCCACAATCAACATGGCAGCAAAGAATCGTTTCATCTCTCCTTGACCTCCTTTTGTAAAATGATTGGTTTCTCTATGCAACAATGTCACCTGTTGGTTCTGAATGGACCCACCTCCTTTCCTTAGCGTGAGAAACCCCTACGATTCGCCGTACATCTCCTCAAACCAGCGGCGCAGGCCCAGGTTCTCGCGGAGGATCTGAAGAGCCAGCTCCGCATGGCCGGGCCGATAGCCGTTGCCGATGAGCATGGTCACCGCCCGGCCCGCACCCTCAGCGCCTAGTGCGGCCCGGGTAAACGATGTGGACATGCTAAAAAAGACGATCTGGCCGTCAGGTCGAGTGGAAAGAATGGTCGCCATCTCTGTGCCCCCAACGCTGGCGCAGTTGATGCTCACATCGGCCAGCCGGCCGGCGGTGGCCGCTTCGACCTGGTCCAGGACGGCCAGCGCCTGGGTTGCATCGGCCTGGATGACGACGTCGGCCAGGGCCAGCTTTTCTACCTGCCGACAGCGTTGCGGGTTGACCTCCACCAGAAGGACCCGGCCGGTCACCCCAACCCGCTTGCGCGCTTCGTGCAAGCAGAGCAGCCCCGCCTTGCCTCCACCGACGACCAGCACCGTATGGCCCGGTCGGACAAGCCAGGCGGTATGGGCCGGCGCGCCGGCCACGTCCAGCACGGCCAGGCTGACAGATTGGGAGAGATCGGAAGGGAGCCTGGCCCACAACCCGCTTTCGAACAGAACTGCCTGACCCTGGACGCGCACATGGCCGTTGTCCAGTCGCACCTCGTCAATGCGCTGGAGGGACAAAGGGGTCAACGACAACGAAACCAGGGAAGCGATGGGATCTCCTGGCCGGAGATCGATCCGATCCCGCAAGGCAGGCCCGATCCAGGCGGCACGGCCGACCAACACCCCGCCCGATCCGGTGACCGGGTCCTGGAACTTGCCCCGCTCCGCCACGATGGCCTGGATCTGGGCGGCCACCTTCGCCGGGTCTCCGTGGGCTTTACTCACCAGACGTTGAAAGGCGGTGGCGGTGATGTGCAGCCTGTCCACGTCAATGAGAATCTCGTTGTCATACAGCCGGCTGAAATCGTGGTCCAGGCGCGTGGCTGCCTGGGGCAGTTCCCCGGCAGGAGCCAGCACCCGATGCGCGCCGTACCTATGGCCGAGGGCCATCGTCTCCTCCTGACCGCAAGCCCAGCATCTCCCGTGCCTGCTGGGGCGTCGCCATGGGACGGCCCAGCTCGGCGGCCAGCCGGGCGACGCGGGCTACCAATTGCGCGTTGCTCTGAGCCAGCTCCCCGCGATGGTAATAGATGTTGTCCTCAAACCCAACCCGCACATGGCCCCCCATCGCCAGGGCCATCATGGCCATCGGCGTCTGGGCCCGGCCGATCCCTGCCACCGACCAGTTGGCCTCCGGCGGCAGGCTGTCTACCAGATAGACCAGGTTGCGGGCCGAAGCAGGGAGGCCCCCGCGCACGCCGAGTACCAGGTCAAAATGAAGCGGATCGGCGATGAGGCCCAACTGGCGGAGGCGGAGGGCGTTGGCAATCATGCCCGCGTCAAAGACCTCCAGCTCGGGCTTGACGCCATACTGCCGCATCGCCTCGGCGAACTGGACGATCAACGGCCAGGGGTTCATAAAGACCTCATCCCCAAAGTTCACCGAACCGACGGTCAACGTCGCCATCTCCGGCCGCAGGGCCAGCGGCTGAATGCGCTCCTCGGCAGACATGCCGACTGCGCCGCCGGTTGAAACCTGGATGATGGCATCGCAACGGGCACGGATGGCTTCCATCGCCTGGCGGAACCGCTCGACATCCTGGGTGGGCTGCCCATCGGGATGGCGTACGTGGAGGTGGATGATGCTCGCCCCTGCCTCGCACGCCTCGGCGGCCGCCTGGCCGATCTCCTCGGCGGTGATGGGCAGGTTCGGCTGATCGGCCCGGGTGACCTCAGCGCCCACCAGGGCAGCAGTGATGATCACCGGTGCGCTCACCCGGCCCTCTGCCTCTGCCGCGACGCAGGCACGACACACACGCCGCTGGCCCGGGCCACCAATTGAGGCTCGGCCAGCACCTCCGCCGCCGACTCGGCCCCCGGGCCACACGCGGCCTGGATCACCTTGTGGGCAGTAAAAATCATGCGCCGCGAGGTGCGCCCCGTTTCCACCAGCCGGGCCCGGACCTCCACATAGTCGCCGGCATAGACCGGGGCCAGGAACTCGACCTCCTGGTAGGCCCGAAAGAGGCCTTCATCCCCATCATGGCGGATGCACAACTCGGTGGCGGCATCGCCAAACAGTTGCAGCAGCCGCGCCCCATCCACCAGCCCACCCCCGTAATGGGCTTCGTGGGCCCCAATGCGCAATCGGAGAAACGATTCGACTTCTGGATCCACGCCCCCCCCTTTCGGTGTGACATCCCTCATCCACCAAAAGCTCCTGGCCCGCTGTCCTTTCAGCCCCATTCAGGGCAAGGCAAGTTCTCAAAGGCTTTTGGGATGGCGCGCAGTAAAAAACGCTGCCGTGCCGACCAACTCGGTTGTGTACTCTTGAAAATATGTTTGAAGGGAACTCTCTAAATCCTCCAGGCGATCTCGGCGGTTGTTCAGCACCCGGACTTGGGGGTGCAGCGACGAATTATACACGCTCATAAAAAGCTTGCCCAGCAACCCAAAGGTTACCCCCTCCCCCAGAATCGTCGAGCCAAAGAGCACGCCGCCAGGGGCCAGGCAAGGGGCCAGGTGTTTGAAAACTACCCCCTTTGTTTTCAGATCGCCGGGGAGGCAATGCAACAGAAAATTCAGGCCGATAGAGTCGAATTGGGGCAGATTGAAAGGGAGCGGTTCCAGCACATTCGCCTGATAAGTCCTCGGTTGATACCGCCGGAGGCGGCGAGCCGTGGCTTTCAACGAATGAGGGTTCAGATCGAGCAAGGCGATGCTTGGCTGGGACGAAGGGAATTGCGCTTTATCAAGAAAATAACCGGTTCCCACACCAACATCCAGATGCCGGGACGAGACATGCCGGTTATAAAACGCTAAAATCTGGTCCGAAGGACACCGCCAGACAAAAGAGTTTTCAAAACGGATCACCAATAGATCATAGATAGAGAGTACAAGAGGAGTATAAACTGCCGCTCCGCGGTAAATCTCCTTAAAAGTGAATTGAGGATCCATAGGCTTGATCATCCCCTGATTGATCTATGAGTTCAAGGGTCTCAAACGCTCCGGCAGCCAGCGTCTGAGCGCCCAAAGCAGATGGTCAACCCCTCTCCCCAATGCAGGCAAGTTTACCCCTGACTTGCATCCATGTCAAATGTATACAGGGCAAACAACTACTCGCTTATTATAGCATATTTTGGC
>FWPU01007335.1_pt1 | contig 20485 bp, 16 predicted proteins | sample 2228361 | NCBI WGS metagenome assembly FWPU01 (sample SAMEA103939777, study PRJEB20133) | metagenome
GGCGGATGCCCTCATTGATGAGCGTCACAAGTCCATCCTGCCGCCGCGGCTGTGGGGTGATGGCGATCCCGAAGGGGTGCGTCAGCGTTGCGCCGAGGAAGTGAAGAACACCGCCCGTGCGGCCAGGAAATTCGGCGTGAAGGTGGTCAATGGCTTCACAGGCAGCCCTGTGTGGCATATGCTGTACTTCTTCCCGCCCACCACCGACGCCATGATTGACAAGGGTTTCGAGGAGTTCGCCGCCCGCTGGAAGCCCATCCTCGACGTGTTCGAGCAGGAGGGCGTGCGCTTCGCCCTGGAGTGCCATCCGGCGGAGATCGCCTACGACATCTACACGGCAGAGCGCGCCCTGAAGGCGCTGAACTATCACAAGGCTTTTGGCTTCAACTTCGACCCCAGTCACTTCGTGCATCAACTCTTCGACCCGGTGGAGTTCATCAACGTCTTCCCGGATCGCATCTTCCACATGCACGTCAAGGACTCCAAAGTACGCCTGTCTGGACGCAACAGCATCCTGTGCTCGCACCTGCAGTTCGGCGATCACCGGCGCGGCTGGAACTTCGTCTCGCCCGGCCATGGCGACATTGACCTGGACAACATCATCCGCGCCCTGAATCGCATCGGCTATGATGGCCCGCTCTCGGTCGAGTGGGAAGACAGTGGCATGGATCGCGAGCATGGCGCGCGCGAGGCGGTCGAGGTGGTGCGCAAGGCCGATTTCAAACCCTCTGCGGTGGCGTTCGACGCAGCGTTTGCCGAGAGTTGACCATAGGGAGAGCAAAGCATGTCTGAAGAGGTCGGGTTCATCAGCATGGCCGGGGCCAAAGCCACGGGCGAGGCCCCTACCCTGGGCATTGGCATGTTGGGCTATGCTTTCATGGGCAAGGCCCACTCCAACGCCTTCAAGAAACTGCCCTACATCATGTATCCGCCGGTGGCGATCCCGCGCCTGGTGGCGATCTGCGGGCGCAACCAGGACGCTGTGGCCGAGGCGGCCCGTCGCTACGGCTACGAGAAGTACTACACCGACTGGCGCAAGATGATCGAAGACCCCGACATCCAGGTCTTCGACAATGGCGGGCCGAACGACATGCACGCCGAGCCGACCATCGCCGCGGCGCAGGCGGGCAAGCATGTCTTTTGCGAGAAGCCGTTGGCCCGCACCGCCGAGGAAGCCAAGAAGATGCTCGACGCGGTGGAGAAGGCGGGCGTCAAGCATCAGGTGGCCTTCAACTATCGCTTTGTGCCGGCGGTGGTGCAGGCGCGCAAGCTGATCGAGAGCGGGGCGCTGGGCCGTATCTATCACTGGCGGGCCGTCTATCTGCAGGAATGGGGCATGGACCCCAAGATGCCCATTAGCTGGCGTTTCCAGAAGCACATCGCCGGTAGCGGTGCCCTGGGCGACCTGGGCGCACACATCATTGACCTGGCGCGTTTCCTGGTGGGCGAGCCGACCAAAGTGATGGGCCTGACCCAGAACTGGATGAAAGAGCGTCCTTCGCCCGGCGATCCCAACAAGATGGTGCCCTCCGACGTGGACGACGCTTTTGTCGCGGTGTTCGAGTTCCAGGGAGGCGCGCTGGGCACCATGGAAGCGTCGCGCTTTGCGCCCGGCCACAAGAACTACAACAGCTTCGAGATCAACGCCGAGAACGGCTCAATCCGCTTCAACCTGGAGCGGCTCAACGAGCTTGAGGTCTTCTGGGCCAAGGAAGAGCCGAAGGAAACGCGCGGTTTCCATACGGCGCTGATCAGCGAGAGCTTCCATCCCTACTGGGCCAACTGGTGGCCACACGGCCATATGATTGGCTGGGAGCACAGCTTCGTGCACGAGTTCCATCACTTCTTCGATGCCATCGTCAACAACAAAGACGTTGCCCCCTATGCCGCGACCTTCGTGGATGGCTACCGCAACGCGGTCATCTGCGACGCCATCCTGGAGTCGGCACAGAGCGGGCGGGCGGTGGACATCAAGTACTGACGCCGACCGTTGATGTAGGCCGTTGGGCAGTGGCAAGAGGGGACGCGCGTCCCCTCTTGCTCAACCTCCTGAGAAACGGGCTTGCATCGAAGAGCGACAAGGAGTCTTCAGTGAGTACCTACGAACCGAAACCAGAACACAAATTCACCTTTGGTCTGTGGACGGTGGGCAATGTCGGGCGCGATCCGTTCGGTGTGGAAGTGCGCGATCCGCTCTCGCCGGTGCAGATTGTCCATCTGCTGGCCGAAGCAGGCGCGTATGGCGTGAACTTCCACGACAACGACTTGGTGCCCATTGACGCGACCCCCGCCGAGCGCGACCGCATCGTTGCCGACTTCAAACGCGCCCTGGCCGAAACCGGCTTGGTGGTGCCCATGGCCACTACCAACCTGTTCACCGATCCGGCCTTCAAGGACGGCGCGTTCACCTCCAACGATCCCAAAGTGCGCGCCTACGCGCTGCACAAGACGCTGCGCGCCATAGACCTGGGCGTGGAACTGGGGGCGAAAGTGTATGTCTTCTGGGGCGGGCGCGAAGGCACCGAGACCGACGCCAGCAAGAATCCGCTCGATGCCATCAAGCGAATGCGCGACGCGCTCAACTTCCTGTGCGACTACGTCCTCGACCAGGGCTACGATCTCAAGTTCGCCCTGGAAGCCAAGCCCAACGAACCGCGCAGCAATATCTACCTCCCGACCACGGGGGCCATGCTCGGCTTCATCGCCACGCTCGATCATCCGGAGATGGTGGGCGTCAATCCAGAAGTCGCGCACGAGCACATGGCGGGCCTCAACTTCATGCACGCTATCGCGCAGGCCTGGGACGCGGGCAAGCTGTTCCACATTGATCTCAACGATCAGCTTTTTGGGCGCTACGATCAGGACTTTCGCTTCGGGGCGGAGATGCTCAAGCAGGCGTTCTTCCTGGTCAAGTTCCTGGAAGATGTCGGCTACCAGGGTTCGCGGCACTTCGACGCGCACGCCTACCGCACCGAGGGGCCGGAGGGCGTCAAGGACTTTGCCCGCGGCTGTATGCGCACTTATCTCATCCTCAAAGAAAAGGCCGGGCGCTTCAACGCCGATCCGGAGATTCAGGCGTTGCTGGCCGAGATCAACGCGGACGACGGAACCTATGCCTGGCTGGATGGCGGTTACAGCGCCGAGAAGGCCGCCCGCCTGAAAGGCGAGACGTTCGACCGGCGGGCGCTGGGTCGGCGCGACCTGCGCTATGAGCGGCTGGATCAACTCACGGTCGAGCTGTTGCTGGGAGTCCGCTAGGAGGGGGTATGCGCACTTTGCTGGGTCTCGATGTCAGTACGACTGGCTCCAAGGCGCTGCTCATTGACGAGCAGGGGGAGGTCGTCGCCAGCCACACGGTGCCGCACCCGCTCAGTCAGCCCTATCCGCTGTGGAGCGAGCAGAATCCGGCGGACTGGTGGAACGGCATGGTCACGGCCATTCGCACCGTGCTGCAACAGACCGGCGCGGCGGAGACGGTCCAGGCCATTGGCCTGACGGGGCAGATGCACGGGTTGGTCTGCCTGGATGAGCAAAACAACGTGTTGCGCCCGGCCATTCTGTGGAACGATCAGCGCACGCAGGCCGAATGCGACGAGATCACCGCCACCATCGGCGCGTCCCGCCTGATTCAGCTCACCGGCAACCGCGCGCTGACTGGTTTCACTGCGCCCAAGATTCTGTGGGTGCGCAAGCACGAACCCGACGTCTACGCGCGCATCCGCCATATCCTGCTCCCCAAAGACTATATCCGCTTCCAGCTCACCGGTGACTACGCCACCGACCTGGCGGACGGCGCGGGCATGTTGCTGCTCGACGTGGCCAACCGGCGCTGGTCTCAGGCGGTGCTGGAGGAGTTGAACATCCCCGCCGAGTGGCTGCCCAAAGCCTACGAAGGGCCGCAGGTGACCGGCGTGGTCAGCGAACAGGCGGCAGCGCTCACCGGCCTGAAGGCGGGCACGCCTGTCGTCGGCGGCGGGGGCGATCAGGCGGCGCAGGCGGTGGGAGTGGGCGCGGTGCAGCCGGGCATCGTCGCGCTGACGGTGGGCACGTCTGGCGTGGTCTTCGCGCCGCTGGCTAGCTACGCCTACGAACCCGACGGGCGGCTGCACGCCTTCTGTCACGCCGTGCCGGGGCAATGGCACTTCATGGGGGTGATGCTCAGCGCGGCGGGCAGCCTGCAATGGTATCGCGATACGCTCGCCCCGCAGGAGGACTTTGGCAGACTCACCGAAGAAGCTCGCAACGCCCCGCCCGGCTGCGAGGGGCTGATCTTCCTGCCCTATCTCACCGGCGAGCGCACCCCGCACCCCGACCCGCTGGCGCGTGGCGCGTTCGTCGGCTTGACGGCACGACACACGCGCGCGCACCTCACCCGCGCCGTGCTGGAGGGCGTGGCCTTCGGCCTGCGCGACAGCTTCGAGCTGATCAAGGCCAGCCCTGCCGGTCTGATCAACGAGGTGCGCGTCAGCGGCGGCGGGGCCAAAAGCCCACTCTGGCGGCAGATCATGGCCGACGTGCTGGGCGTGCCGCTGGTGGTGGCCGAGGCGATCGAGGGCGCGGCCTATGGGGCGGCGTTGCTGGCTGGCGTGGGCGGCGGGGTGTGGTCGGACGTGCAAACAGCAGCCCGCGCCGCGGTCAAGCTCGGTGAGCGTGTGGAGCCGGACGAGGCGGCTGGCGCGTATGAGGGCGCCTATCAGCTTTACCGCGACCTGTACCCCATGCTCAAACCGGCGTTTCAGCGCCAGGCGACGCTGTAAAGCGGGCAGCCCAGGCGAAGGGTTCGGAAATGGACAGGCGTTGAGCTTATCTGCAACGGGAGGCTGTGCTCGACTTTACCTCACCCCCACTCGGCGCAGCGAGGCTGGGGGTGAGGTAAACCAGGTGGGCCGCTCTCTCTATCCCTGTCCGGCCCTCAAGGCGAAGGGGGAAGGCAGCGCGTCATGAGTGGCTTATGGCGCGCCTCTCACGTGACAGGCTGGCGGGTGGTTCACACGCCCAGCAATTCTTTGGCCTTGCGCACCGCCGACGACGCATCAGGCGAATAGCCATCGGCGCCGATCTCGTCGGCGTAGGCCTGGGTCACCGGCGCGCCGCCGATCATCACCTTGACCTTGTCGCGCAGGCCAGCCTCTTTGAGCGCCTGAATGGTATTCTTCATGTTGGGCATCGTCGTGGTCAGCAGGGCGGACATGGCCACGATCTGCGCGCCCTTCTTCGCTTCCTCGACGAACTTCTCCGGCGCGACGTCCACGCCCAGGTTGATGATCTCGAAGCCCGCGCCTTCGAGCATCATCGCTACCAGCGATTTACCGATGTCGTGCAGGTCACCCTTGACGGTGCCGATGGCCACGCGCCCCAGTGGCTCGACGCCCGTCTCGACCAGGTGGGGCTTGAGCAACTCCAGGGCGGCGGACATGGCCCGCGCCGCGATGAGCATTTCGGGGACGAAGTACTCCCCCTCCTCGAACAGACGGCCTACCTCGGCCATGGCGTCAATCAGGCCCTTTTGCAGGATTTCATCGGCGGGGATGCCGTCGGCAAGGGCCTGTTCCACTTTGGGTACGACCGCCTTGGCCTGGCCTTCGATCACAGCTTGGCGGATGTCCTCAATCAACGACATTGTGCGTGAACTCCTTTTCATACCGCTGCCCTGTGCCAACGGGATGGGGCCCGTGTACACAGCGCAGGGGAAGATGGCAAGGGACGAGAATCGTGTATCACCGACCGCGTAACACGAGAGCAATAATAGTCGAAATCGCCTCATCTGGCCAGTAGCCAAAAGCAGATTGTGGGGTGATATTGCTCATACGGGCGGGGCGAGGAATTGGAATTGTTTAGGTGCGCGTAAAGATTGTCAACGACTTTGCTTGACGCAGGGCGTTTACCTCACCCCCGCTTGGCGTTGACGCGCCTCGCTGCCCCCTCCGCGTCGGAGTTCAGGAGCGGACAGGCATTGCTAGAACAGGAGGCCGTTCTTAACTTTACCTCACCCCCACTCGGCGCTGACGCGCCTCGTTGCCCCCTCTCCGACGCGGAGAGGGGGCGAGCCGAGCGCAGCGAGACTGGGGGTGAGGTAAACCTAAGCGCAGCAAACGGTCTGACACAGTTTGCACGCTCCCTTTGTTTCCCCTGAAGATGAAATGGCGCTATGCTAGGCGTATGTGGGATTCTGCTCTGCGCACTACAGGGAGGAAAATACCATGCAATACCGGGTCTTTGGCCGATTGGGGTGGCAGGTGAGCGAGATCGGCTATGGCATGTGGGGCATGGCCGGCTGGACGGGTTCCGACGACGCTGAGTCGCTGGAAGCGCTCGAACGGGCGGTCGCGCTGGGCTGCAATTTCTTCGACACGGCCTGGGCCTATGGCGCGGGGCACAGCGAAAAGCTGCTCGGCCAGTTGGTGCGCGCGCACCCCGACAAGAAACTCTATACAGCCAGCAAGATTCCGCCGAAAAACTTCAAGTGGCCCTCCCGGCGGGGTTACACGCTCGACGAATGCTTCCCCCCCGATCACGTCCGCGAATACACCGAAAAGAGCCTGCAAAACCTGGGCCTGGACAGCGTGGACCTGATGCAGTTTCACGTCTGGGAAGACTGTTGGGCGCACGATGAGCGCTGGCAGCGGGTCATTGACGATCTCAAGCGCGAGGGGCTGATCAAAGCGGTGGGCATCAGCGTCAACCGCTGGGAACCCTGGAATAGCCTGGAGACGCTGCGCACCGGCCTGGTGGACGCCGTGCAGGTGATCTACAACATCTTCGATCAGGCTCCCGAAGATCAGCTTTTCAAGGTGTGCGTCGAGCAAAACGTGGCCGTGATCGCCCGTGTGCCGTTCGACGAGGGGACGCTGACCGGCACGCTCACCAAAGACAGCCGGTGGCCGGAGGGCGACTGGCGCAACACCTACTTTGTGCCGGAGAACCTGATCGCGTCTGTCGAGCGAGCCGAGGCCCTGCGCCCGCTCATCCCGCCGGGCATGACCATGCCGGAGATGGCGCTGCGCTTCTGCCTGTCGCACCCGGCGGTGAGCACGGTCATCCCTGGGATGCGCAAGGTGCGCCATGTGGAGGCCAACATTGCCGTCAGCGACGGTCACCCCTTGCCCGCCGATCTGCTCAAGAAGCTGCGCGAGCATCGCTGGGATCGCGTGCCGACGGCCTGGTCGCAGTGAGCGCCCGCCCGAATTTCCGGGCGAAGGGCACAGCAGGGAACGCGCAAAATGTTGGATGGGGGCAGGTTTGCCAGCCCGCCCCCACCCATTGCCTTTGACATCTCTGCGCGGCGCGTCAGCGCTGCAGCAGATGCGCCAGGATCAGCCGGTCGAGTTCTTCATAGTCGCGCGCGGCGATGCACTGCCGCATGGCCGCCCGATCCAGGCCCCGGACGCGCTCCACCAGCCACAGGAACGTCTCCAGGCTGTTGCGCAGGTGCTTCTCGGCGACCTCGGCCTTTTGCGTGCGCAGCGCTTTCACGTCCAGCCCCACAATGCCTGTCTCGTAGTACCGGTGATCGTCCAGTACCAGCACCTGATCGAAGGCCCGCCGCAGGTTGACCGCCCCAAAGGCGCGATCCTGGTCGAACTTCAGGCCATTCTGGTCGTTGAGGTGCACGCTCCACAGCTTGCCATAGGCCAGGCCAAAGGCCATCTCGTCGGCGGGATCGAGTCCGGCCAGGATGGCGTGTGCCGACTCTACCAGCACGCCCACGCGCGCGGGGTCTTTGGTCTTAAAGCTGAGCGCGACGGCGTGCCCGATGGTGGGGATATAGGCCAGGTCCATCGGCTCGTTGGGCTTGGGTTCGACGGCGAAGCGCATCCCCGGCGCGTAGTCGAGCATGTCGTCAATCGCTTCGACCAGCAGGTCAACGGCGCGGGCAGCGTCCTTCGCCTCGCGCATGTACGTCCCTTCGCGGGCCAGCCAGAGCACCATCAGGTCGGTGCCCAGCGCCTGCGCGATGTCGAGCGCCTTGTGCGAGCGCTCGCGGGCATAGGCGCGCGCTGCTGGATCGTTGGCGGTGTACGCCCCGTCAATGGTCATGGGGTGCTCCCACAGCCGGGGCGCGACGAATTCCACCGCCAGCCCCATGCCGTCCAGCTTCGCCTTGAGTGCCCGCGCCTCCGCTTCGATCTGCGCTGCGCTCTTGTCATCCAGGTTGGGGACAGCATCGTCGTCGTGGAACTGCACCGCGTCGAAGCCCAGGCGCTGGTAGGCTTCCAGCTTCTTCTCGAAGGACACGCTGGGACGGACAGGCGGCCCGAAGGGGTCGGCTCCCTCATGAATGTTCCAGGGGCCAAAGGAGAATCTATAACCGTACTTTTCCATAAGTCTCTCTCCTGGTAGTTGACAGTGATCAGTTTTCAGTGAACAGTGTACGATATAGGGAGTGATGAGCGGGGCGGCAGATCACCGGCCCCTACCTGTGTACTCTACGACAAAGCAGGAGTGACGACAAGCGTCACGGGCAATTCAGGCGCGGTACCTGGCGGTTTTCTCGTCAATGGTCATCCCTCCCGCTGCGCCGTCGGCGATTTTGATGATGGTCACCACGTGCGGCACGCCCGCTTCGATACAGGCCAGGTGCGCGGCTTTGGCGGCGCTGAATGCCTCTTCGAACGGGCCTTCGATGACCGTCTCCAGCGGGCCGACTTCGTAGCGCAGCCCACTGGCGGCGATGGCAGCAATAGCCCGGTCTATGATGGGCAGGGCGTCTTCGCTCAGCGGCAGCACCTGTACCCCAATATTCACGATCCGTTGTTCGTCCATCTCTTCACTCCGTCACAATTCACTCGACAGGCTTTCGCCCGGCGAGCCAGGCTCGCGCTCGCTCGATCTGCCCGCTGACCTCGCCGGTCCCGCCGAAGCCCGTTCGCCGCGCGACCGCCGCCTCAAAGTCGAAGACCTGCGTCACGTCCAGGCCGAAGGCGTCGGAAAGCGTGCGGTAATCGGCCAGCGTCAGGGCCGAGAGCGGCACGCCTTTCGTTTCGGCCAAGCGGACGGCCTGCCCGGCCAGCCCGTGCGCCTGCCGGAACGGCACACCCCGGCTCACCAGGTAATCAGCCAGATCGGTGGCCAGCATCCCCTCATCCAGGGCGGCGCGCATCCGCTCTGGCACGAAGGTGAGGGCGCGCACCAGTCCGGTCAGCGGGGGCAACAGAACGCTCAGCGTGTCGTAGGCGTCGAAGAGCGGTTCCTTGTCTTCCTGCAGGTCTTTGTTGTAGCCGCTGGGCAGTCCTTTGAGCGTCGCCAGGAATCCCGCCAGATGCCCGGCCAGCCGCCCGGCCTTGCCCCGCGCCAGTTCGAGCGGATCGGGGTTGCGCTTCTGGGGCATCAGGCTGCTGCCCGTGCTATAGCGTTCATCCAACCGGACGAAGCCGAAGGCGGGGTTGGCGAAGACGATCAGGTCTTCCGCCAGGCGGCTCAGGTGTACACCAACCAACGCTACGGCGAACAGGAATTCGGCGACATGATCGCGGTCGGCGACGGCGTCCAGGCTGTTGGGCGCAGGGGCGCGGAAACCCAGTCGTTCGGCCAGCCGTTGCCGGTCAATGGGGTAGGGCGTACCGGACAGCGCGCCCGACCCCAGCGGACATTTGTCGCGCCAGGCGTCGGCGAACTGCTCCAGGCGAATCACGTCGCGGGCCAGTGCCCAGAAATGGCTCAGCAACCAGTGCGCCGCAGTGACCGGCTGCGCGGGTTGGAAATGCGTGGTGCCGGGCATGATCGTGCTGGTGTGCTGTTCGGCCTGGGACAGCAGAGCGGACATCAGCCCGCTGACCAGCGCCGTCAGGCGTGGGACAGCGTCCAGCAGCCACAGCAGCACGTCGGTCGCCACCTGATCGTTGCGGCTGCGTCCGGTATGCAGCTTGCCCGCTACCGGCCCGATCAACTCACCCAACCGTCGCTCGACGGCGGTGTGAATATCTTCGTCCGTCGGCGCGGGGACGAACTGTCCCGCGGCGAACTCGGCCCGCACCCGCTCCAGCCCGTTGACCAGCATCTCGCGCTCGGTGGAAGTGATCACGCCCGCCTCGGCCAGCGCAGTAGCCCAGGCGATGCTGCCGGTGATGTCAGCGCCATAGAGCCGCCAGTCGAAGCGCAGGCTGTCATTCAGACGGCGCACAGCATCGTCGGTCGGTTGGGAGAATGCTCCGCCCCATAGCGTCATGGTTCGCTCAACCCCTTGCAGAGACGATCAGCAGCGTGAAGCGTACGGGGAAAAGCCGATTGAACCGCGGGGACGCAGAGGACACAGAAAGAACACAGAGTAAGAGACCGTGCAGAAACCTCACCCCCGCTCGGCGCTGACGCGCCTCGCTGCCCCCTCTCCGACGCGGAGAGGGGGCGAGCTGAGCGAAGCGAAGCTGGGGGTGAGGTAGGCTGGAGCGAGTCAACCTTTACGCTTGCTCTAGCTTTGTCCGCCCCTGAACCGTGAAGGGCCTAAGTCTTCTCTGTGTCCTCTGCGTCTCTGCGGTTTGTTCTCCGCGGTTTGTTCTCCCCTCGCTAGCGGTCACTCGTGCTGATCACGGCTAGATGCGTTTCAAGTATAGCAAGGCGTGGCGGAATTGCCGCGAAGAGAGATGCCTGCGGTACAATGGTGCGCCGGAATGCGGACCGATCGCTGATAGAGAAGGACGCCCGCCTGATGCCTGGCGCAACCGTGCACAACCTGTTGTTCGTCTCGGCCTACACCGGTCTCGGCGGTGGCGAGAGTGTGCAACTCAACCTGATGCGGGCGCTCGATCGGCAGCGCTTCCGGCTGCATCTGGTGTGTCCACGCGAAGGACAGTTGCCCGCTGCAGCGCGGGAACTGGGCGTCCGTGTGCACCTGCTGCCTTATCGCGCGGCGACGGCCTGGTTCGTGCCGGCGCTCTGGATGCGCTTCCCGGTCGCGCGGCGGCTGGCCAGCCTGATCCGCGCGGACGGCATTGCTGCCGTGCACAGCGACTATCATTCGCTGCCGTTCGCCGCCGCAGCGGCACGAATGGCAGGGATTCCGGTCATCTGGAACGCGATGGGCTGGTGGTTTCCGGCCCGACCCTGGCAACGACGCTTCTTCTGCGAGCAGGTGACGCAGATCATCGCCATCACGCGGGCGGTGCGCGACCGCTGGCTGGCAGCCTCCGGCAACTTCCTGCCGCCAGAGCGCATCCGGGTAATCGTGCCCGGCGTAGACCCCGATCACTTTCACCCAGGGGTGGACGGTGCGCCGGTGCGCGAGCGGCTGGGCCTTGGCCCTGACGTGCCCCTGGTGGGGATGATCGCTCGCTTCCAGCGCGTCAAAGGGCACGATATATTCCAGGACATGGCGCGGCGCGTGTGCGCTGAGTTGCCGGCGGCGCGTTTCGTGGTGGCGGGAGAGAACGTGTTCGGCGTGGCAAAAGACGAAGCCTACAAGCGCGAAACCCTCGCCGCGGCGCAATCCGATCCGCTGTTGCGCGAGCGGCTGACCTATCTGGGCTTCTGGCAAGATGCCCGCCAGGTGATCGCCGCCTGCGATGTGGTGGTGTGTCCGTCGCGCTTCGAGTCGCTGGGCATGGTGCACCTGGAGAGCATGGCCATGGCCCGTCCGGTAGTCAGTATGGATAATGGCGGCCCCGCCGAAACAGTCGTGAATGGTAAGACGGGCTTCCTGGTGCCGCCCGAAGCGCCCGACGCACTGGCCGACCGTGTGTTGACTCTGCTGCGCGATCCGGCGTTGCGGGCGCGCATGGGGGCAGCGGGGCGTGCGCGCGTGCTGGCGCACTTCACGGCGGCAGGTTACGCCGGAGCCTTTGCGCAACTGCTGGAAAACCTGAGGTAGGCCCTGTGGACATCCTGCTCATTTCGCGCTGCCCGCCTTTTCCGCTCTATTTCGGCGACCGGCTGATCGTCTATCATCTGGCGCGGCAGTTGAGCGCCCGCCGTCACCTGATCGATCTGCTGGCCTATTATCAATATCCCGAAGACCTGGCCGACGTGCCGCGCTACGAGCACCTGTTCCGCAGTGTGCGCCTGATCCGCGAGCCGCGCCGGTCTCCGGGCAGCCTGGCCGCGCGTTATCTGCGTTCGGCGGCGCGCTATCCGCGCCGGGCCGAGCAGAGCTGGTCGCCGGACATGTGGCGGGCGATCGAGGAACAGATGACGACGCAGGGTTACGACGTGGTGCACCTGTTCGGCGGCGTTCACGTCTACGAGTTCCGCTCGCTGGTGCGCCCCTTGCCCAACGTCATCGTGCCCTACGAGTCCTATAGCCTGTGGCTGAGCCGGGCAGTGGCAGAGGCGCGGGGGATCGTTGCGCCGCTGCTGGCGCGGCTGCGCCAACGTTTCGCGCAGGGCTTCGAGCGCTGGATGTTCGCCGGTTTCGATCGCGTGGTCGTGCTCACCGATCGCGACGCGGCGGCACTGCACGCACTGGCCCCGCAGTTGCCCCTGGTGACCATCCCCAACGGTGTTGATCTGGATTTCTACACGCCGACCGGTTACGAGCCAGACGACCCAACCCTGCTCTTCGTCGGCAACTACGACTACCGCCCCAACCTGGACGCGGCATTGCGGCTGGCCCGCGACATTTTCCCGCGTGTGCGCGAGGCGGTGCCGCGCGCGCGGTTGTTGCTGGTGGGCGGCAATCCGCCGCCGGAGTTGCAGGCCCTGGCGAATGCGCAGATCGAGGTAACAGGACGTGTGCCCGATCTGCGGCCTTATTTCGAGCAGGCATTGCTCTTCGTCAGCCCATTACGGCTGGGCGCGGGCATCAAGAACAAGGTACTGGAGGCGATGGCGATGGACGTGCCGGTGATCGCCACGCCGCTGAGCTGCGACGGTATCCCCGTCATCCATGGCGAGCACGTCTGGCTGGGCGAGACCGACGCCGACCTGGTGAAGGGAATTGTGTATCTGATCAATACCCCTTCCCTGCGACAAGCCCTACGCCTGGGCGGGCGCGCGCTGGTTGAACAATTCTTCACCTGGCAGCGCGTAGCCGATCAATACGAAGCCCTTTATGAAGAAGTCATTGCCGAGCGCCGCGGTCGTCCTCCTGCGGCGCTGCACTGATTGTCCCGATTGGTCCTATTTGGCCCTATACGCGGCTTGATGGCCTTGTTAGGATCGAAAGTATGGAGACCCAATTCCGCGACATTGTGCTGGTCAAAGACTCAGTCGAGCCGATCTATCAGCAACTGGCCCGCTACTTTCGGCAACAGATCGAAAGCGGGCGCTTGGGGCCGGGCGACCGCCTGCCGCCGTCGCGCGATCTGGCGCAGCAACTCGGCATTGGGCGGATCAGCGTGGTCAACGCCTATGCTCAGTTGCAGGAAGAAGGCCTGATCGCGTCCCATGCCGGGCGGGGGACATATGTCACCGGCGGGCGGCTCCTGCCCCGCACTCACGAGAGCGCTTCCCGTGTTCTGACAGGCGTGCCCAATCTGCCCATGCGCGAGATGACGCGCCTGGCGCAGCAGCCCGGCGTCATCGCTTTCAATGGAGGTGCTCCGCCGGAGGAATTCCTGCCGGTCGAGGCGCTGCGGCATGCGCTCAACCTCGTGCTCGACCGCGACGGCGCGGCAGCCGTCGCCTATGAGGAGGCCGAAGGCTATCCGCCGCTGCGCGTGGGCATCACCGAGTATGTGTCGTCGCTGGGCATTCGCTGTCACCCGGACGATGTGCTGGTCACCGGCGGCGCACAGCAGGCGCTCGACCTGGTCGTGCAGACGTTGTTGCGCGAAGGCGACGTGCTGGTCACGGGCAACCCCACCTACCTGGGCATCCTGGACATTGCCCATATCCGGCGGGTGCGCGTCATAGGTGTGCCGCTCGATACCGAGGGATTGCGCCTGGAGGCGCTGGAAACAGCTCTGCGCGAGCAGCGCGTGGGCCTGATCTACGCTGCGCCGACCCATCACAACCCCACTGGCACCGTGATGCCACTGCACAGGCGGCGGCAGTTGCTGACCCTGGCGGCGCGTTACGGGGTGCCCATCCTGGAAGATGCCGTCTACCACGAATTGGGCTACCGGGGCGCTCCTCCGCCGCCGCTCAAGGCGCTGGACGAGGACGACCTGGTGATCCATGTGGGGGGCTTCTCCAAGATTCTGTTACCCGGCACACGCATCGGCTATGTGATCGCTGGCGGGACGTTGCGCGAGCAACTGGCACGGGTCAAGCAGGCTGCCGATATCTGCACGCCGAGCCTGAATCAGCGGGCCATTCACGTGTTCCTGGCCAACGGGATGCTGGTGGGTCACCTGAACCGCGTGCGGAAGGAGTTGCGCGAGCGCTGCGCGGCGGCCTGTGCGGCGGCGCAGCGTCATCTGCCGCCAGGATCGCAGTGGGATGAGCCGGGTGGGGGTATGTACCTGTGGGTGCGCCTGCCCGATGATGGGCCAAGTGCTGCCGAGCTATACGTCACGGCGGTGCAGCATGGGGTGGCCTATGCCATCGGCACGCTGTTTCACACCGACGGGGGCGGTGGGCGGTACATCCGGCTCAACTTCGCGGCGCATCCTCCCGCGCGCATCGAGGAAGGTTTCCGCAGGCTGGGCGCGGCCTGGCACGCCTGGCAGCAGACGTACGCCCCGACCGTGCGCCGTGCGCCGATTCTGTGAAAGTAATCAGGGGGCAGTCGGCAGTGATCAGTTTTCGGTGATCAGTTGAGCGCCGATGGAGAAAGGCGTGGCCTGGTATGCCTAGGCTGAGCGCTGAGAGCTGATGGCTGTGAGCTTGTTTGGTGAATTTTCGCGCGGCACTTCGCGTGACTGTGCGCGATCGTCAGCATAAGGAGAGAAACACCATGGCACCTGAGACACCTTCTTCGAACAACGGTGCGCAGAAAGGCACCGAGACCCTCAAACGCGGCCTGGCGCAGATGCTCAAAGGCGGCGTGATCATGGACGTGGTCACGCCGGAGCACGCGCAGATCGCCGAGGAAGCGGGCGCGGTGGCCGTCATGGCCCTGGAGCGTGTCCCGGCGGACATCCGCGCGACTGGCGGCGTGGCCCGCATGAGCGATCCTGCCCTGATCGAGCGCATCATGGCCGCCGTGAGCATCCCTGTCATGGCCAAGTGCCGCATCGGGCACTTCGTCGAGGCTCAGATTCTCGAAGCAATTGGCGTAGACTACATTGACGAGAGCGAGGTACTCACACCCGCCGATGAGCAGTATCACATCAACAAGCACGCTTTCAAGGTGCCCTTCGTCTGCGGGGCGCGCAACCTGGGCGAGGCGTTGCGGCGCATCGGCGAGGGCGCGGCGATGATCCGCACCAAGGGCGAAGCGGGCACCGGCGACGTGGTCGAGGCGGTGCGCCATGCGCGGGCAGTGCTGGGCGAGATCCGCCGCCTGACGACCATGCGCGAGGACGAGATGATGACCTACGCCAAGGAGATTGGCGCGCCCTATGAACTGGTCAAAGAAACGGCTGAACTGGGGCGGCTGCCGGTGGTGAACTTCGCGGCGGGCGGCATTGCCACGCCCGCGGACGCCGCGCTGATGATGCAGTTGGGCATGGACGGCGTCTTCGTCGGATCGGGCATCTTCAAGAGTGGCGATCCGGCCAAGCGGGCGCGGGCGATCGTGCAGGCGGTGACGCACTACAACGATCCCAAGATCATCGCCGAAGTCAGCCGCGACCTGGGCGAGCCGATGGTCGGCATCGGCGTGACGACCATGCCCGACGCGCAGCGCATCGCCGGGCGCGGGTGGTAAACAGCGAAGAACAGGGAGTACTCATCATTCCGGAGTGCTCCCGCATGAATTCAGGCATTCGATGAGGCCGAAGACGGAAAGACTCTCTCCGTCTTCGGTGTTTTTGAGCAAGGGTGGGCCGGCAGGCTCAATACACTGGCAACAGGTTGCCCACCTCTTGCAGGAAGTAACGGTGAAAGCGGGAGTCACCGGTTAGCTCCGGATGAAAGGCGGTTGCCAGCCAGTGCCCCTGCCGCGCCGCGACGATGCCGCCGTCTTCCAGGCGCGCCAGCACTTCCACCCCGTCGCCGACGCGCGTGACCAGCGGCGCGCGGATGAACACGGCGTGAAACGGCTCCGGCCCCAGCGCGGGCACCTGCAGATCGGTCTCGAAGCTATCTACCTGCCGTCCGAAAGCGTTGCGGTTGACGGTGATGTCCATCAGCCCCAGTAGCGGCTGATCGCGCCCGATGTCGCGCGCCAGCAAGATCATGCCAGCGCACGTGCCCCAGACAGGTTTGTATTGAGCAAACTCGCGCAACGGCTCCAGCAGGCCGAAATCCACTGCCAGTTTGCCGATGGTGGTGCTCTCGCCGCCAGGGATGATCAGGGCGTCCAGGCCGTCCAGGTGCCGGGGCAAACGCACTTCAACCGCCTGTGCGCCCACCTGCTGCAACATTTTCTCGTGCTCGATGAAAGCACCCTGCAATGCCAACACGCCGACTCGTATGTCGCTCATGGCTTGATGCACTCCCCTGCTCTGGCAATGTCCGTGTGGAAACAATGGCGAGTGATTCAGACTCTAGCAGGCGGGGCGAACGCCTACAAGCCGGGTTGGACTCATTTGGTCTGTCCGCTGCGTCACAGCGAACGGCCTTGCAGGTAGCGCATCAGCAAATCTTTGCGCACGAAGAAAAAGACGGTGAAGGCGGCCAGGAAGCCCGCCAGATGGGCCAGATGATTGATGCCCTGGATTTCCTGGTCGCTGCGGATGGTCTCGATGGAGGGCAGGAAGCTTTGCGCTCCGTACCAGATGAGCAGCAACCAGGCAGGCAGGGGCACCGTCCAGCGCCAGAATCTGTAGCCTTCTTTGGCGCTCAGCCAGCGGATCAGCGCATAGGGCAGGCGCAGGATCAGCCCCAGCCCCCACAGACAGTTGACCCAGGCTCCGGGGAACAGTAACAGAAAAGCTCCCATCACACCGGAAATCGCGCCACTGGCTCCGATGGACGGCAGGGTATCGAGTTTGGGATTGAGCAGCACGCTGCCGACATTGGCGATCATGCCCGCCAGCAGGTAGAAGAGCAAGAAGCGCGGCGACCCGCACGCATCCTCCACGCGCCGTCCGAAAGCCCACAGGAAAACCATGTTGCCGAACAGGTGCCAGAAGTCGGCGTGCATGAAGATGGACGTGAGCGTCGCGAAGGCCATGATACCCTGGCCATCGCGCAGCACTTTTTCGTTGAAGCCATACGTGTTGATTTTGCCCACGTAGTCTTCGAACGTCGTCTCCATGACGATGCTGCCTTCCTGCTGCCCATAGAGATCAGGGGCGATCCACAACACGAATACCACCGTGTTGATCACGATCAGCGACAACGTGGCCCAGGGGATGGTGCGGTAGCGCACCAGGCCAGAGTCGTTGACGGGCATGGGGTACAGGAAGGTGGAGACGAACAGGATGAGCAGAAAATAGGCCAGGATGGCGACCAGCAGGCACATGGCCCAGACCTCCGGCGCAGGCTATGCTACCAGGGCAGATAGGGCGGGCGGTGATCGCCAACCCACTCCAGCGACTGCGAGAAAACGAGTATAAAGGCCAGGAGCAACAATACCAACCCGGCCAGCGCCAGCATCAGGCGCACGCTTGCGGGCAGTAACGGCAATTCGGTCGGTTCCTGCAGGGCACGGCCCGGCGGGCGAAACGGCTCAGGGTCGAGCGGGCTGCGCGGTGGCTCAGGGGAAGGTAGAGGCGGCACGGTTCCCCCCAGCCAGCCCGCCAGCGGTTTTTGCTGCGGGGAAGAGGTGGCCGTCACCAGCAGGTAGCCGCCTGCCAGACTGACCAGCACGCCCAGCCAGCGGCGCGGCCCCAACGCCAGCAGATCGAGACGCGCATCCTGCCAGCCCAGCAGAAGGAACAGCCCCGCTACCCCCAGCGCTTCGCGCACCGCCAGCCAGACGTTGCCGCGCTCGCGGTCGGTGAGGACGGGCAGGGCGGTGCGCAGTTTCTTATCAACTTCTTTGCGCACTTTGCCAGGCGCTTTGACCCGCGCCGCACGCTCGTACAAGCGCGTGGCCTCGATGCTGTCTCCGGCATCGCGCGCCATGTCGCCCAGCTTGATCAACACCGCGGGCATATGGGGATGCGCGGCCAGGGCCTGTTCCAGGAAGCGCTGCGCGATGTGCGCGGCGCCGCGCCCCAGATAGTAATCGGCCACTTTGACGACGAGTGCTTCGTCCGGATTGGGGAGCGTGGCCACTTTCTCGCGCAGATCGGCGCTCCAGGCGGCATCGCCGCGCCGTTCGGCCATGTCTATGGCTGTCAGGTAGATAGCGGGCACGCGCGTACCGGCGTCAATAGCGCGCTGAATCAGCTCCCTGGCGTCGTCCCAGTATTGCAGCTTCCACAGGTGGCCTGCCGCGTTGCGCAGCGCCAGTTCGTGGTCTACGCGCATAGACAGCACCTCGACCCACAGGGCAATAGCCTGCTCGATGTCACCACCTTGCTGATAGGCGTCGGCGCGATCCATCAACAGGGCGATACGTTCACGCTCGGCAGGAGTGATCGGCTCGTCTATCGTCTTGCGCTTCAGCGGTTGGATCACGGACGGCGTCGCTGGGGCTGGAACCGCCTGGTCTGCTGACAGGGCGAGCGCGGACGGTTCTTCTATCACAGGCGGCGCGGATTGCTCTGCTTCAACGAGCGCTGTCGAAGAGACATCCGGCACAGGAGCGGGCGGCGGTGATACGGGTTCGGGCGGCTGCCCGGCGGCTTGCAGGCGCGCCTTGAGCTTCAGGGCAGCTTCGTTGGTTGGGTTGACGCGCAAGGCCCGCTCGACCAGTTCCAGGCGTTTGGCTGGATCAGAAGTGGTGTGGGTCAGCCACAGCCAGGCCATGTCGTTGTGCGGATCGAGCTTGAGCGACTGTATCAGCAATTCGCGCCCGCGGGCCAGGTCTTTGTGCTCGCGAATCGCGATCACGCCCTGGCGGAAGAGTTCTTGTGCGTCCATATGTCTCTTGGAAGAAACCCTGGCGAATCGAGTCTGTGGCACTATAGCACCAAGTGCACAGGCGGACAACTGCCCCTGGCTTCCGGGTCCGTGCGAAATATGACAGACGGTCTGCCGCGTTTTGGCTTACCTCACCCCCAACCTCGCTACGCTCGGCTTGCCCCTCTCCACTGCACCACTCGTCTGGCAGCCGTCGTTGTCAATTGGGCCAGGGCGCGGTACTATCCCGCCCGCTGAAGGTGTGCTGGTATGGTATGAGCTTGTGATGAGTACCGCGCGGGGAGTATTGGAATATGACTGGTGAGCCACATGCGCTGTCCGATGGGCGAGGATGGCGCGGCCTGAGCGTGCTGATGGTGGCCGGAGCGCTGGTGTTAACGGCGCTGGCCGCGATCATTGCGTTACGCCCTGGCAGAACTCCTGCCCCTGCCGAGCCGACGGCCACTCCTGTCCCTGTGCTGGGTATCGCCGCCGTCGAGTATTCCACGCCAGTGCCCACTATCCCGCCGACGCCGACTCTGCCGCCTGTGGACTGGGTGCGCCCCACCGCCGATCCGCAGACCGTTGCGGCGGCTCTGGAGGGGCCGTTGACGGTGGCCTGGGTGGGAGAGACCATCGCCCGGCAGTTCGATCCCCTGACCATCATCCCCGAACGCCCGCGCAGCACGGTCATCACTTACAAGGTGAAGAAGGGCGACAATTTGCGCGACATCGCGGCGCGGTTTGGGCTGGACGAGAACACGATCATCTGGTCGAACGACCGCTTCTACGTCAATGCCATGCGCGTGGGGCTGGAACTGAACATCCTGCCGGTGAATGGGGTCTATCATCGCGTGCAGGGGATACAGACGATCGCCGAGATCGCCGAGATGTATCAGGTTGATCCCTACGCCATCATTGACTCCGAGTTCAACACGCTCTTTGGGGCAAAGCCGGAGACAGTGTTGCCCGAAGGGTTGTGGGTGATCGTGCCGGGCGGCACCGGTTCCACCGAGCCGATCTACTGGGACCCCGGCATCGTCATGGCCAGGGTGAGCACCGACGGCAGCAATCCGGTGGGCGCGGGGATCACGGTCGGCGCAGAGGTGGCGGCGTTCGCCGTCGGTGACCCCGGATCGTGTGGCAAGCAGGTCGTGTCGGGCGGGACACCGCCGGTCAGCCCGCCGATCTACGCCCGCTATCGCATCACGCAGGATTTCTCCTGGAATCACGGCGGCATTGACCTGGCCGTCCCGCCGGGCACGCCAGTCTTTGCGGCGGGCGGCGGCACGGTCATCTTCAGCGGTCTGAGCACGTGGGGCTACGGCTACACTGTGGTCATCGCGCACGGCAGCACACTGAGTCTCTATGGTCACCTCAATGGCGCATTCGTCGGTTGCGGGGAGACGGTCACTGCCGGGCAGAACATTGCCGTCACGGGCAATTCCGGGCGGTCGAGCGGGCCGCACCTGCACTTCGAGATTCGCGGGCCGGGCGGTGCACCGGTCAACCCCTGGAATTACCAGAGCTTCTAGAGCGTGTTATGCACTTTTCCCCTCATCCCCCGGCCCCTTCTCCCTCGCGGGTTCAGGGGCGGACAGAGCTAGAGAAAGCG
>FWPU01007336.1_pt1 | contig 20482 bp, 18 predicted proteins | sample 2228361 | NCBI WGS metagenome assembly FWPU01 (sample SAMEA103939777, study PRJEB20133) | metagenome
TCATCATTGCGACCATGCCTACTGTTCGGCCGTCTGTTGCATGTATGCCATCAAGGAAGCCGTCATCGCCAAGGAACATGCCGGAAAAGACTTGGAAACAGCCATCTTCTTTATGGATATGCGCACCCCAGGAAAGGACTTTGATCGGTACGCGCAGAGAGCCCAAGAGCGCTATGGCGTGCGTTTGATTCGCAGCCGTGTGCATAGTGTAGAACAAGTCCCCGGCAGCGGAGGAGATCTCGAGATTTACTACGTTACAGAACAGGGAGAAGTTATTCGGGAAACATTCGATCTGATCGTTCTCTCTGTCGGGCTGAAAATAGGGGAAGAGGCCGTCAAAACGGCTCAGCGCCTGGGACTCGATCTTGATCGCAACGGGTTTGCGATAACAAGCCTGGGAATGCCTGTGGCGGCTTCCCGTCCAGGTATCTATGTCTGCGGCGCGTTTAACGGACCAAAAGATATTCCCCTTTCCGTGATGGAAGCCAGTGCTGCCGCGGCCGCAGCAACGATTCCTTTGGCATCGGTACGCCATACCATGACCCGTGTCGTGGAACCACCGAAGGAACGTGATGTAAGGCTTGAGCGGCCTCGCATCGGGGTATTTGTATGTCGTTGCGGCATCAACATCGGAGGAGTGGTGGACGTTCCGGAAGTCGTCCGCTACGCCGACGGGCTTGAGAACGTGGTGTACGCCGAGGAAAACTTGTTCACATGTTCCCAGGACACCCAGCAACGCATGGCCGAAGTGATTCGAGAACGCCATCTCAATCGCGTGGTGGTGGCGGCGTGTTCCCCTCGCACCCACGAAAGTCTATTCCAAGAAACCTTGATCCAAGCAGGGCTGAATAAGTTTTTACTGGAGATGGCCAATATTCGGAATCTGGATTCCTGGGTCCACAGCGATGATCCGGTGACGGCCACGGTCAAAGCCAAGGATATGGTGCGCATGGCCGTGGCCAAGGCTCGACTGCTTTCGCCGCTTCAAGAGATCCATATTTCGGTGTCGAAATCCGCTCTCGTTATCGGCGGAGGCATCGCAGGAATGACGGCGGCTCTGACGCTGGCGGACCATGGATTTCCCGTCCATTTGGTGGAAAAAACCGATCGACTTGGCGGTTGGGCTTTGAAAGTGAATGAAGGGTGGAACGGAGAACCCATAGCGCCTCTGGTGGAATCCCTGATCCATTCCGTAGAAAACCATCCAAATATCGCGGTTCATAAAAAGGCCGCCCTGGTGAACGTGGAAGGCTTTGTGGGTCAGTTTAAAAGCCGTATTCAAGAAAACGGCCGGGATGTCTGTGTGGACCACGGTGTAGCGGTGATCGCCAGCGGGGCTCGAGAAGCCTCTACCCGTGAATACCTGTATGGAGAGCATCCGGCAGTGGTCACTTCTCTAGGATTGGACGCTCTGTTGAAGGATTCTTCGGCACGCCTCAGGAATGCTCGATCTGTCGGCTTCATACAATGTGTCGGTTCCCGCACACCGGACCGCCCTTACTGCTCCAAAGTCTGCTGCACACACACCGTGCGCAGTGCCTTGTCTTTGAAGCGGCTCAATCCGGAGATGGATATCTACGTCTTTTATCGAGACATGAGGACTTACGGGCGCCGAGAGGAACTGTATCAAAAAGCTCGACAAGAAGGCGTGTTCTTTATCCGGTACCAAGTGACAGGAAAGCCGAAGGTCACCCCTGTCGGGGACCGTGTCCGCATTGAGGTGCTGGATGCGATTTTGGGCCGACCGATCCAGGTTGAAGTGGATGTGCTGTGCCTCGCCACCGGAATCGAATCGTACAAGGACACGGAGCTGGCCAAGCTTTTTAAGGTTCCTATGGACGGGGATGGATGGTTTTTGGAAGCGCATCAAAAACTTCGCCCCATAGATTTCGCCGTGGACGGAGTCTTTCTCTGCGGCATGGCTCATTATCCGAAACCTGTGGAAGAATCCATTGCGCAGGCACAGGCGGCGGCGGCACGGGCGTTAAGGGTTTTGAGCCGAGACAGCATCGTTCTGTCAGGTGTTGTCAGCTGGATTGATCCAGAGAGATGCATAGGGTGCGGCATTTGTGCCGGGGTCTGTCCCTTTGGAGCTGTTGAGGTGCACCCGGAGAAAAAAATTGCCGAAGTGGTTCCGGCCTTGTGCAAAGGGTGCGGTGCCTGTGCCGCGGCATGCCCGGCGGAGGCGGCAACGCTTCAAGGTTTTACGCACGCTCAGATTTACGCCCAGATTCGTCATGCTTTGGCGGCGTGAAGAAATGGTGGGCGCCAATGAAGGCCACATGCCCGCAGGAGGAGGAGAAAATCCATGAACGAGTCCCGTTTTGAGCCCAAGATCGTCGCCTTTTTGTGCACCTGGTGTGCGTATGGCGCCGCAGACCTGGCGGGAGTCAGTCGATTTCGCTATCCGGCAACCCTCAGGCCCGTTCGGGTGATGTGCTCGGCCGGAGTGTCGCCCCATTACATTCTTCGAGCGTTTCAAAGCGGCGCCGACGGCGTTTTGGTAGGTGGCTGTCACTTGGGAGATTGTCACTACCAGTACGGAAATCACGCCACCCTCAAACGTTTCCTGTTTCTGAATGCATTGCTCGGCTTCATTGGGTTGGAGGAACGCCTTCGTTTAGAGTGGATTTCTTCGGCTGAGGGGCAAAAGTTTGCTCGAGTCATCACAGAGTTTACGGAGCACATTCGGGCTCTTGGTCCCAGTCCGATCCGTCAAAGGATGGAATCAGGGGAACCGAGCTGGAAAAGGGATGGTTCGATGGAAACCCAAGAGTCTGCAAGATGGATAGAAACGTTGGCCCAGGCCGTCTGAGCCGAAGGAGCAAGCCATGAAGGAGACCGTTCGGGCATGGTTGGAAAGTGGAGAAATCGCGGTCTTCCTTGGATATCGCATGGTGGAGGGACATCCCATTCCCTATGCGTTTCATCGGGAGCGGTTAGAGGAGCTGGAGGAACTTGTGGAGGGCTCCGCCCGATATCCTTTGGAAAAGATGGCGATGGAGATCCAAGCGCAGAACCCGGACGTCAGGATCGGGCTGTTGACGCGTGGGTGCACACAAAGAGCCGTGAACGTGTTGGGCGTGCTTCGGCAGTTGGAACCGGAACGGCTGCGAATGATCACGGTGGGGTGTTGTCCTTCACCTTTGCATCAAAGCCCGCAATGCTCTTCGCTTCAGCCACCGCCGCAACTGCCGGGAAAAAACCGGTGGGGAATTTATCAAGGAACGTCTTTAGAAGCTGCAGAAGAAATGGAGCCCGAGGAACGCTTTGCACGTTGGGCGTACGAATTTGACAAATGCATCAAGTGCTATGGCTGTCGGGGTATTTGCCCTGTGTGCGTCTGCAAGGATTGTAGCCTGGCCGGTGAAGATCTGGTGGAAAAAGGGTGGCTTCCCGTGGAAGTTCCTCTGTTCCATTTGGTGCGGGCCGTGCACATGGCGGGACGGTGTGTCGATTGTGGCTTGTGCGAAGAAGCCTGCCCTGTGGATATCCCGCTTCGCCTCCTATACCGGAAAGTGGCCACTATCGTGAAAGACCTTTTTGACTATGTGCCGGGGCTCGCCACAGAACCCTTGTCCCTTGGACCGATGGGTGAGGAAGAGAAAAGGCGGTTTGCAGCCGGCGGAATCGGCCTGGCAGAATAACCTTAGAAGCGTACAGGGCGAAGATATCACCGAAAGAAAGTCTCGTAGGGGAGAAAAGCCATGGACTACAAGCTCGTACCTTCCGTGTGCTGGTATTGCGGAACGGGATGCGGTGTGCTGTTGAAGGTGCTTAACGGCCGGTTCATCGGCACAATGCCCTTGAAAACGCATTCGGTAAATCAAGGAAAGCTTTGTATCAAGGGCTGGAACCTTCATGAAGCCGTCACGCATCCTTTGCGCCTCAAGGCGCCTCTTGTGAAAATCAGCGGACGGTTCCGCAAAGTGAGCTGGGACCAGGCTTTGGCGATCACGGCTGAAAAACTCGAAAAACTTCGGGACACCTACGGCCCGGAGAGTGTGGGGGTTCTGGTTTCGGCCAAGATAACCAATGAGGAAAATTATCTGGCGCAAAAATTCGCTCGAGCGGTCTTAGGAACCAACAATATCGATCACTGTGCTCGTTTGTGACACTCCTCAACGGTGGTAGGTCTTACCGCTGCGTTTGGAAGTGGGGCCATGACCAATTCCATCGAGGAGATCGAGGAGTCGGCCTGTGTTTTTGTGATCGGATCAAACACGACGGAATGCCATCCGCTTGTGGCACGTCGCATGTTGCGGGCCCGGGAGAAAGGGGCCAAACTTTTGGTGGCGGATCCACGAAAGATTCAGCTGGCTCGCTTTGCGGATCTTGCCGTGCAACACAAGCCCGGAACGGATGTGGCGCTCCTCAACGGTCTGATGCATGTGATCCTGCTAAACGGCTGGGAGGATAAATCTTACATTGAGGAGCGGACGGAAAATTTTGACAAGATGAAAGAGGTTGTTGCCGCCTACAATCCCAAGCGGGCAGAAGCCATAACAGGAGTGCCCGCCAAGGACCTGGAAAAACTGGCGGAGATTTATGCCACCCATCGCCCTGGATCCATTGTTTACACCATGGGCATCACGCAACATGTCACCGGGGTGGATAACGTAAAGTCGGTCTGTAACCTGGCCATGCTTTGTGGAAACGTCGGCATACGGGGCGGCGGTGTGAATCCCTTGCGGGGACAAAACAATGTTCAGGGAGCCTGCGACATGGGGGGACTGCCCAATCTGCTTCCGGGTTATCAGGCGGTAACGAATCCGGAGGTAAGAGAACGCTTTGCCAAAGCATGGGGACGACCGATACCGGATAAGCCGGGTCTTACCATTACGGAAATGGCCTTTGCTATGATGGCGGGAAAACTGAAAGGCCTTTATGTTATTGGAGAAAACCCGAAACTCAGCGACCCCGACTGGCATCACTTGAGCCAAGCGCTGCGGCGGCTGGATTTTCTTGTCGTCCAAGATATCTTTCTGTCAGAAACGGCGCAAGTGGCGGATGTGGTCCTGCCCGCGGCTTCGGCGGCGGAAAAGGATGGAACGTTCACAAATACGGAAAGGCGATGCCAAAGGATTCGAAAAGCGGTGGATCCCGTAGGACAGTCGCTTCCGGATTGGGAAATTTTGTGCCGTTTATCCACCGTCATGGGATATCCGATGTCTTATCGAGATCCTGAAGAGATATTTCAGGAAATCACTAAAATGAGCCCTGCTCATTATGGAGGAATGAGCTACACCCGTCTCGGCATCGATGGGCTGTTCTGGCCGTGCCCGACGGCGGAACATCCCGGAACCCGATATCTGCATCGGGATCGCTTCACCAAAGGACGCGGGACATTCCACGCGGTGGAACATCAGGATCCTGCGGAGAAACCTTCGAAGGAATGCCCCTTTGTGCTTTCCACGGGACGTATGTTCGCTCACTATCACACGGGAACAATGACACGCATTTCGTCGCAGTTGGATCGAGAACAACGGGAAGGGTATGTGGAAATGCATCCGGAAGATGCCGCCAGGATCGGGGTAGCTTCGGGAGAGTTGGTGGTGGTGAAGTCGCGACGAGGGGAAATGCTGGCCCCTGTGCGGGTCACAGACCGTGTGCCCCCTGGAACCGTTTTTACCACCATCCATTTCGGGGAAAGCCCGGCCAATATCCTCACGAGCGCCCAAGACTATGACCCATTGGCCAAAATCCCCGAGTTCAAGGTGGGAGCGGTGTCGATCCGTAAAGCCAAAGTAGCGTCCTAAACCTCAGCAGCAAAATCTTTGGGTTCACCAGCAGAAAGCCCTCACCCACATTCCCTGTGGGTGAGGATAAGAACCTTCCTCTTACAGCCCTTGGAGGCGCCTCTGATAACCTCCCTTTTGGTGAACACCTCCGGTAGCTGTCCGAGAATGAATCTTTCCCTGACAGCGCGGGCCTCCCGCCGACACAAATGAAGGGCGAGAGGCCCGCTCTCTCAGAAAAACTCAGGCTGGCCCTGTAGGGGCGAGGCGCCGCCTCGTCCCTACCCTGAAACGACATTAAAACCCTTGGTATTTCCAGTTCTCGGACGTGCTCTTAGAGGCGGGACTTAAACCCTCCCTCTTGATAGATCCCTGTAGGGGCGGACCCATGTGTCCGCCCCACGACCGACCCTTAGAAGGCATAACCCCAAAAACCGTCCCCCCATGACAAATCCCTGTCGGGGCAAATCCATGTGTCCGCCCCTACAGCCCCTACAGGTTGTCGAAAGCCATAACCCGTAACAAAACCGACAGATTCCGGCACTCCTTCAAAAGGCCGATACGGCGACCGCAGACAAGGCTTGTCGACGGCCTCCTCCATGCTTCGCTCTAAACCATGGGCCTGGCGCCGCCCTTCATAGGGTCAGGCTGTCTTTCCTAGAATTTTGGTTTGCCATGATCGAACTCGATAATTCGAGCAAACGCTGTGTCTTCCCCCTTAAACACTTGATGGTAAAGAGGGCTATCGGGGCCGACGCGCCCACCCATATCGTAGGTGAAATCCCTCACGGCCACATGCCGAATCCAAAAGCCTGTGAGCACCGCTCCGGAAGCATCGTGGCACGAATGAAAGTGGACATAGGCGTCCTGAGGTTCCGGGCGTGTCTTAAGCCAGGCGGAAGGAGCTTCGTGAAAAAAGACGGGCTGAATCCTCTCTTCCCCTCGAGGAACGGCTTTTTCGACGAAAGGAAGATCGGTCAGGACCCCGTCGCCTTCATAAAGCAAAGCGTTTTCGGGAGCATTCGACGCATAAAATTTTCTTTCGTTGAAACACACCAAACGAATGCGGCTCATATCCTCAGGAACTTCCGGCCGAAAATAGTAACCCACAAAAGGGCCGAAGCGCAGTTGCCGCCCATGATGGACGAATTCCAGCACCGGGGCATAGCCACGGGGAATGTTCAAGGGGACCTTCTCTTCCGGCCCCTGCCCACCGGAACAGTTCCACAAAAGACACACCGCCAGGGTCCAAAACCATGGAATCTTCCAAAACGCCTTAAGCATCCTTGGCTGCGCCTTTCCAGATCTTGCCGATACCCCATGCGGCCGCGGCAAAAACCAGGGCGAGCCCAAAGGCGGCAATGAATCGGTTTCCCACCCAGTCCCTGAGGCTGAGCGGTCCCTTATTGGTCGGCATATAAAGCGCCGGGATGATCCACTCATGGAAATGGGCGAAAACAGCGGTTCCCGCCAGACCTCCAAGAAGCGCAAAAACGGCGTCGAGGCGCCCTTCTCCCGCGGCGGCCCAGCAGGTCCCCGGGCAATAGCCGCATAATCCCCAACCAATACCGAAAAGCACCGCGGCGGTTCCCGTGGCGACCAGACTGGTCGGTAAAATGACCATACGGCCCACACCCACCGTCTGAAGCCCAGCCAGACCGAGCGCTGAAAAGGCTACGGCCAGCATCATGAACTGAGGGATGCGAGGTTCTATCATGAGGTGCGCTCGGGCCATCTCGTCGGGATCCGTGGCCCCGATCCGCTGAATCACAAAACCGAAAGCGATTCCGGAAAAAAGACCGAGCAAAACCTGCGTCATCGGCTGCCTCCCTTGTGTGATCCGTACACCAGGCGGCTGGTGAGCATGGCCACGGCAAAGATGATCACACCGAAGTAAAGGCCGCTCACGGCCAGCTGCGTGGATCCGGAAATAAAGAGTCCCAGAGTGCACCCTCCGGCCAGGCGAGCCGCAAAAAGGATGAGAAATCCTCCCACAAAAGAAGTTGCATAACGAAGAGCCGGTCGATTTCCGAAACGCCGTTCCCAGAGCGCCGGGACATTGCGAACGGGTTTTCCCATCGTGACCCCGCCCAGATATCCTCCGGCCGCCATGCCCAGAACGAAGGCAAAAAGCCAGGAACCCGGCCCCGGAATGATCCTGTAGTGTTCCTTGTGGGTGATGTAGTCGGGAGCGAGGGAGCTCAAAAAGCCTTTGAGAAGACTCACGAATCCGCTGGAAGATGCCGGTGGACCAAAACTGGCGAAAATGAAGACGATGATGCCTGCCAAGGCCAAAGCCGCCGGCAGCACCGGCCAATAGCCCACCGTTTCCTCAGGCTTTGTGCTTTTTGGACGATTCTTTTTTTTCATGGCACTTTCACCCTCCGCAGGAAATGTAACCGCTTGGAGATGCCGGTTGTGTTTTCTTACTGTCATCGACGCCTCGCGGAGAACTTACCGGCGTGGCGGGAGCGGCCGTCGGCAGAGGAAGAGCCCCTTCCAGCCCGTGAGGCGTGGTTTCCAGCGGGTAATAGAAGCGTGGGTTTCCCCATTCATTCCATGAAGCTTCGTAAAGCCGCACGTCTCGAAAACCCATGAGACGCAGCACGAAGTAGGTGAAAGAGGCTCGTCGTCCCGAATGGCAATACACGATCACGGCACGATTGGGATCCAGACCTGCGTAAAGTTTTTGTAACTCGGGGTAAGACCGAAGAGCCTTGGTGGAAGGATCCTTCCAGTTGGCACGGTAATCCACGTTAAAGGCTCCGGGAATATGGCCCGGAGCCAGCGGACTTCCATCGGGGGCCGTATTTTGCCGAGCACCCAGGTATTCTTCCGAAGAACGAACATCCAGGATTTGGTAGTAGAAATCCCCCAAGCGGCTTTGCACGAAAGGTCCGTCCACCAGGCGCAGCCCTTGAATCTCTTCGGACGGGGCCTGATAGAAAATGGATTCACGGCGGTCAGGTTCCGTCACCGTCTTTCCTCCGGCTTCCACCCAGCCGTCGATACCCCTTTCCAGAATCCGCTTGGACGGATGTCCCAGGTAGTCCAGCACCCAGAAGATATAGGACGCCGTGGCTCCACCGTCCTGGGCGACGGAATCGTAGAGGATAACGGTATCCGTGCGGGCTATACCCGCGCGACCAAGAATCGTCTGCGCTTCCGCCGCACCCACAAAGACCGCCCCTACACCTCGAACCGTGTCATGACGCTGAAAGCTTCGGAATGGAAGCCGAATAGCTCCGGGAATGAACCGCCCGTCCAGGTCCTTGTCTTCTCGAACATCCACTATGACCACATGGGCATCCTTGTGGTGTTGCATAAGCCACTGAGGTGTGGCCAGGCACTCCCCACATGGATAGGCTTCTTTGGAATCCTTGGCCGAAGGTGCCGAAGCCATGGCCCAGACCACAGCCGCAAGAATAAAGATCGGAACCAATAACCATCTGGGACTCTTTCTCAACGCCATGTCCTCCTCCTTCCATCGCTTCGTTTTGCAAAGGGCTCTATGACCGGCACAGGCCTAAAAGGCCCGTCAGGATACGCCGAACCACTCACGCAACATCATTCGAAAACGACGGAATGCCGGGTCCTGACACCGCTCGACACTGACAGACCTGGCAAGCTGTCGGTAAATGGTAGAAGAGCGTGGCTTCCTCACTTCATAAAGAGCCGCTTCAACCCCCGCCTTTGGATCTTCGGGTTTCGGCTTTTTCGTTGTCCACAGTCCTTTTTCCTGCAACAAAACCCTGAGTCCCGGTGTGCGTCCGTGCCACCCTAGGACGTGTTCTACGTGTGGCGAATCGCTCCAGACCCAAGCCTCCAGCTCGGGTACAATCACAATGGCGCATGCCCAATCTTCCAGGTCTGCGTTTTTAAGGGCTAGATCCAGTTGAGTCTGAAGATCATGGGGTGCACCATCCCAGGCTCCATCCAGAAATAAAAGCCCATGACGGTAATTCTGTCGAAAAGACCGTATGATGTCGATACCCTGCCGGAAAATGCCAGGATCCCGCTGAGGATGCACAAACACTTCGGCATCAAGCGCACGGGAGATGCCAAGCGCTTGGTGCCGCTTGAGCAACTCCTGAACAGCCGCCTCCATATTTTTATCTGCAACAAAGCAAATGAGATCCTTCATCCCAGCATGCCGCTCGCAAATAGGGTTCCCAAGTCCAGCTTATCTCGCCATTCTCGAAGTCTTGGGTGATCATCGCCGGAAACAATATCCGTTGCTCCTTCCTGATCCCGCGAAAAGCAGAGGATTTCGCTTGGATCTGCCATGCAGAGAAGAACCGGAGAGTGTGTCGCAAGAAGCATCTGAGCGCTGTAAACTGAGGACAAGGATTGATACACGGTTTCCACCGCGCGAGGGTGAATACCGTTTTCGGGTTCTTCTATCAGATAAATACCACAAAGATCCGGTAGATATGCAAGAAGGGTCAATGCAAGCAAACGCAGCGATCCATCGGAGACGAGCCATGATGGAACTTTCAATCCGTTGCTATAAGTCAGAACAAGATAGCGATGGCGGTCTTCCTGGCGTTCACGTGTCTCAATGGACTCCAAATCGGGAAGGGCTTCGCGAACATGCGCCACCCAATCCCTCAAGCGGTCAGGATCTTTCTTCTCCAGGTCGTGGAGAACCCATGGTAGGTTTGAACCATCTGTGAGAAACCCTCTGGATCGGCCTGGCGGGCTTGGCAGTCGCATAGCTTCACTGGAGAGAACCAGCCGCTGAATCCCATCGGTCAGAAGCCTACGAAACCAAGTGGCAACGGGGAAACGCTCTTCATCCTCTGGAAGACTTGCCAGGGCTGCCTTGTCGGTTGCAATGCGAAAAGGATTGTTCCAGCCGGATGTTTCCGAATAGAACGTGACGCGCTCCGGTTCTTCACCACGACCAACAACTTTCTTCCAGCCTGCCGGGGTGCGCTTGCGCTGGCCTTGCACAATGCGCTTGGGAGGAGGCGGAATCTGAGGGAAAAGAGTTCTGTGTCCAGGAGATGATGGCTGCTCTCGAGGACGGAGCCATAGGGTCTCAGAAACGACTCGGTAGGGTCCCGAAACATCCAGCGCAATCTCGTAGCGGCACAACTCGCCGTTTTCGTTTTTAAGACGGCTGCGCAACACTTCAGGAATGGCTGCCTCGATGGCCAATTCAAAGGTATCTGATTTGCGCATCCATGTGAGCTGTTGAGCATCAGAGGCTCTGTGAGGAATATCGAACTTTCTGTTGCCCTCAATGCTTGCTGTGACTCCAGCTCGCAAAAAATCGCCCAGAAAAGCGGGGACGTCCAAAAACGTGGATTTACCGCTTGCATTTGGGCCAATGAGAATCTGAAAGCGTCGTAACGAACAGCATACATACCGCAAAGAGCGATAATTGAGGGCCTCGATGCGTGTCATCATTCCGGAATCTGCTTGCATGGCTGGCTGCCTCATCATCTCTTTAGATGCCGAGTGGGCTTTAAGTGCCCACACCATTTTTGTTCGAGCAGGCAGGAAACTCTTTTAAAGCATGATCTCTGATGACACCTTTTAGGGAACATCCATTCCCTTAGCCGATGTAAGGAGTCGTTCCGCCAGTTCCAAGGCGTCCACAGGCCAAAAACACTCGGGACGTGGGCGTGCCACATGGGGTTGTCCCGCTTCGGGGCGGCAGTTCAAGAGGGTCTCGATCCATTGAGAGGGAACCGCGTTCCGTCCGTACACAGCCCCCAGAAGCGCTGCGCAGATGGCGGCATTGGTGTCGGTGTCTCCGCCGCGCATGATGGTGTCCACCACGGCTTCTTCCAGATTCGGAGCGTGCAGGAGCTGCCACAGGGCATTTCTCAAGGCCGTCAGAACCCAACCTTGCTGGTGAACATAGTCGGCAGGAGGTGCTTCGGCGGCTCCCCGGATCGCCTTGAGCAGGCTGGATTCCACCTTCATTTCTTTCGCCCACATGACAATCTGTTGATAGAGATCTTGAGCTTCGATCCCGCGACCAACAGCATGAGCGACGGCCATGGTGAACAAAGCGTTGGCTTGCCGGCACACCGGATGGGGATGGGTGATCGCTGCATCCTGCCGTGCCCACTCGGCCACCTTATCCAGGGTATGGTTGGCCCCGAAAATCCCCAAAGGGCTGATGCGCATCATGGCGCCGTTAGCCTGGCTGTTCGGATTGGGATAGCCTCGCAGACCGCTTGAAACCGTCAGACCACAATCAAAAGGCCCTGAATTCAACCAAAAGATGTACGCTTTCCTGGCTTCATGGGGATCATATCGACCTTGATCGACGAGCATGCGGGCCAGTGCCAGCGCCATTTCGGAATCGTCGGTGGGCTGTCCTGCCAAAGTCTTCCAGGTGCCCCCGTCGGCCAGATGGCGAACTCCGTCGGGGTATTGCCGTCGAATGTCGTCCGGTTGCTGAAACTCGACCAAACTGCCGAGAGCATCTCCGGCAAGCTGCCCGAGGAGACACCCCTGAGCCCGCAAAAGCCTATCCATGTCACCATGGTTCCCGTTCATCGGCCCATTTTTTCCAACTTGAAAGTCCATTGACCCCAAGCCCACATTCCATACGGATTCGGTTTGTCGCCGAAATGAGGCCCCTTGAGCCCTGCCGGAATTTCCAGCATAAACAAAGAACTAAACAAGGTATGCGGCACGCTCCGGAAACGTCCCTTTCTCTTTGCGGCCGAAACCAAATGATTCCGGTACTCGTCCTTAAGGCGTGAGCCTATCGCACCAGAACATGAAGATCAATCGCCTCCCTGGCCGGCCGGCTGAACGATCATGGCCGACCGCGGTCAGGCCATGATGGAACTCATGGGGCCTCACAGGCGTGTTTCTTGCTGTGTAAGCATTCGAGGAACTGCACCTTCCCCAATCAACCAGGATGGTCCATAGTAGCTCTGGACGTGATGTGGTCTAAGCAAAGCCGATGGATGATTCAAGCTGATTGTTTATTGGGGAAGAGACCAACCAAAGGGCGGCTTATTGTAGGGCGGATGAAGCGAAGCGTAATCCGCCATCATCCCGGCGAAGCCGAAATCCGGCGCCGTATGAGAACGGCATAGGCGCCTCAATGCTGCCGACCCATGGAGTGTTGGAACGGAAACCCGCCATCACCACCCGTAGGGCGGATGGCGTGTCCCCCAAGGACCATCGTCTTCGGCCTGAATGGAAAATTGATGTCATGGGCGAGAGTTTTTTGATTCACCGACGCCGTCCCATCCAGCCAAGCTGAGAATGCTGCTCTGGATGGCGGCCAACATAAGGGGTTGGGAGCAACAACCCGCGTGGCTTTTCAAAGGCTATCAATCAGCAAGAGACACCGTGGAGGACCCCGTCGCGTAAGAAGGCCAGATCCTCCGCCGTGACGTTTTGGGGCATGAGCCGGCGTCAATCCTCGTCCGTTTCCACCAGGGGGGCGTGCTCGAGAAGAAAGTGCAGATAACGGCTGGGGTCCAACCCACAGCCTCTGGCCGTGCTCATGAGCGTCAAGGGGGTCGCCGACGCGTGGGCCCCAGTTGGATTACCCGCAAAGAGCCGGTTTTTCCGACCCAGGGCCAAGGGCCGAATGTCGTTTTTGAGAATCTAGCCCAATGCCACCTCCCCACGACCGGTTTTTCCCTTGGCGGACTGAGGCCGAGCCTCAATGACCCGCACAAAGAAACGACGTGCGTGGGCCAGACACAGCACCATGCGAAGCCACGGGTGCGTCTTTTCCAGGCTTTCATAGCCGGCAAAGCCGTCCGTTTGACAATAACCCCTATAGTTGCGCAAGACCTCCCGGGCCACATCGGCGGATCGGGTTGGAAAATACCGAAAACAGATCACAGGTTTTTGAGGATCTCCTCCCCGAAACACCCACATGGTGGATTTGGTCCTGTTGGATCGTCCCGGCTCATTGAGAACCTGGAACGGCGTTTCATCCACCTGAATCTGGGGACCGGAAAGAAGAGCCGCCTTCAATGGCGCCATGATCGGATCAAGCTTTTGGGCAATCTTAATGAGCCAGCCCACCATGGTGGACCGAGAAAGATCTATGCCCATGCGGACAAAGATTTTTTCCTGGCGCCTAAGGGGCAAGGCATCACAGAACCTTACGATCACGGTATGTCAATGTCTCGTATGGTTTCACCACTCGAATATCTAGTCCATCCAGAATGAGCCTAAGTTCGCTGGACGTGATTTCCTGGACCCCCTGAATATTTTCAGGCCATGGAAAGCAAGGAAACCCTTTTGCGTGGTGTGGAAAGACAGCCATGGTGGTTCGGTCCGCCGACGGTATCCCTTGCCGACTGACAGCGGTTGAAAAGCCGCACGGGTTCTCTCTCGTAACCCCTTCTATTCGGCGGCGTCCAGCAGCATTGTCAGCTTGCCTGAATAGGAAGCCGTCTGTGGATCCAGAAACCTCTCGTCCAGATCTTGAACTCTGCCCTGCAGTCCAGAGACGGTGTTCGTTGTGAGGTACGTTTCGTTACAACACCCCATGGGACCCACTTTTCGGCGATCATGAACCAAAAGGTTCGATTCCGGAAGGTGGGGTTCTCCAGAGGCTTACATCGGGGATGCGGTCGCCTTCAATATAAGCGCCAAAATAGACAGGACGGCCAGGCTTTCCACGGGAGACGAGAGCTAGACCGGATATCTTGCACGGGAAACTTTGGAGGTTACAATTTGCGCCAATCGATCCGGTTTGAGTCGGGCGATGGCTCATGAGATGTGGACGGTTCCGTGAGGCCACGGAACCAGAGGGCGCCTTGGTCGCCGGTGGACCGGGGGCTTCCATGACTTCACTCATGACCTAGCTCTTAAGCAAGCGACAAGAGCAACCTGATCCGCCAGTCGCCGATCCTTACGATCCATTGAAGTGCTGCGCCCGCCGAGATTTCCCCGGATTTGCCCCCATGAGTTATCGAATCGCGGGTGCCTCGCCAGTTTCTCCCCCCAAAATCCCCCTCGTTCGGGATTGAAATTCCCACCTTGGGGGGATTTTATTCTGGAATCGCCTGTTGTTTCATAAAGAGTGTGGTGACTTGGTTCCTGTGCCGTGGCTTGCCTTTCCAGCACGATTTCATGCACGCTTTTCGCTCCCAGGACCCTGCCCGCTTCCCGTAACGGCTCGAGCACCTGCTGTTTAACCACCCGATGGGTGCATGTCAAGTTGAGGAAAAATCCTGTTGCGTTAGGCCGAAGAGGTCTCGAAGGACGTCCCGGCCCGTGGGCTTCCCATCACTTCGCCCTTTCCGGCCGGTCGCCGACGATGACCGAAACGTAACACTCAACACCAAGACAAGGGGGAGACGGATGAGCCGGATTTTGCTCGCACCGAGTCGGTATGTGCAGGGGGCTGGCGCCATGAAAGAAATCGGTACCCATGCGGCGACTTTCGGGGGCACCAGGGCCTTGCTCACGGGAGGCAAGACGGCGCTGGCGGTTGCCGGGGAAACAATCCGGACGAGCCTGGACGCGAACGGCATCTCCTGCCACACGGAGCCGTTCCGGGGGGAATGTTGCCAAGCGGAAATCGATCGGCTGGTGGATGTGGCCCGGGCAAACGAGGCGGACATCGTGATCTGCGCTGGCGGTGGAAAGGTCATCGACACGGGAAAAGCCGTGGCGCACGCCATGAAGGTGCCGGTCATCGTGGTGCCAACCATCGCCGCCACCGACGCACCGTGTTCAGCGCTTTCGGTCATCTACACGGAAGACGGAGTGTTCGAACGGTACCTGGTGCTTCCCAAGAACCCGGAAATCGTGCTGGTGGACACCCAAGTGGTGGCGGAAGCTCCTGTGCATTATCTGATTTCAGGAATGGGGGACGCGCTGGCCACCTTTTGGGAGGCGGACACGTGCCATAAGAGCGCCAAGCCCAACGTGCTCACCGGGGGCTGTCCCCCGACCCGTTCGGCTATGGCTCTGGCCCGCTTGTGCTACGACACACTGCTGGAGTTCGGCGTCGAAGCTAAGCTGGCTGTGGAGCGTGGCGTGGTAACCCCAGCGGTGGAAGCCGTCGTGGAAGCCAACACGCTCCTGAGCGGACTCGGGTTCGAAAGCGGCGGCCTCGCCGGCAGCCATTCGATCCACAACGGCCTCACGGTGCTCGAAAGCACCCACGGCGCTCTGCACGGCCAGAAGGTGGCCTTCGGGGTGCTGACCCAGCTGGTGCTGGAAGGGCGGCCCAAAAAGGACCTCTATGAGGTACTCGATTTTTGCCTTGATGTGGGGCTTCCCATCTGTCTCGAAGACTGCGGGCTGGTAAGTCCGTCCCGGGAAGACGTCCGCAAGGTGGCCGAAGCCGCCACGGCCGTAGGCGAAACCATACACGCCACGTGGTTTCCGGTGACGGCTGACATGGTGGAAGCAGCCATTTGGGCAGCGGACGCCATCGGCCGTGCTTCCAAGAGGGAGGGTCCGGCATGAGCCTGTTGCCCGTTTCTTTGAGTATCGGTGTGCTGTGCGCCCTGTGGTTTCAGGTAACGGTTTGGGTTCCGTGGCTTCCGGCGTGGGTCGGTTATGCGGCTTGGGCGAGCTTCTACTACGCGGGAGGCGACGAAAAGGCACTGGGGAAGTCCATCGCCGCCAACGTCGCCGGGATACTGCAGGGCGCGGTTTTCTATTGGTTGTGGGTGAAGTTCGGCGGAGGAAGCCTGCCGTTCCTTTCAGTGTGGATCGGGGTCTTCTGCTTTGCAATGACCATGGAGGGCAATATTCGGCTGCTTTCGGCGATCCCAGGTCAATTTGTCGGGGCCGCAGTCTTTTTCGGGAACCTGGCGGTGCACAGCGGCGACATTCCGGGGACGCTTCTCAATACGCTGGTGTGCATGCTGATAGGAAATTTCGCGGGGCTGCTTTCCGCGAAACTGCCGGGGGTCTTTGCCCGCAAGAAAGCCCCGGCGTAAGCGGCGATAGGTTCGGCGGCGAGGTTTCCCACGGGAGATGAAGCTGTAGCCGCCTCGTTAGGTCCGGAGACGATCCCAAGGAGGATGATTCATGACGAAAGAAGCGCTGGGAATGATTGAAACGAGAGGACTGGTGGCCAACATCGAGGCCGCGGACGCCATGGTCAAGGCGGCCAACGTGGCGCTGATCGGGCAGGTGAAGATCGGCGCAGGGCTAGTGACGGCCATGGTACGGGGGGACGTGGGCGCCGTGAAGGCGGCGACGGACGCGGGAGCGGCGGCGGCTCAAAAGGTAGGCGAAGTAGTTTCCGTCCACGTGATTCCCAGACCGCATCCGGACGTAGAAATGCTCCTGCCCAAGGTCGGCGGGGAATAGACCGGGGCGAGCACTCACTTAACCGGAGACACTCGGGAGGAAGACTCCGATGCAAGAAGAACTGATCAACAGGGTTTTGAAAGAGGTCATGAAGCGGGTGGATTCCCGTGATTCGGACCGAAGCGAACCCTCGGCGGAATCCAGGAACCGTCCCGCACCGGCCCCCGCCGTGCAGCTCACGGAATTCGTGGGCATCGGCCTCGGGGACACCCAGGGGATCGTCATTGCCAACGTGGATCCGCTGATCCACGAAAAGATGGGGATCGACCGGCGGTTTCGTTCCATCGGGGTGATCGGCGGGCGCACGGGTGCCGGACCCCAGATCATGGCCGCCGACGAAGCGGTGAAGGCCACCAACACGGAAATCGTAGCCATCGAAATGCCGCGGGACACCAAGGGTGGCGCCGGCCACGGAAACCTCATCATCTTCGGGGCGGAAGACGTTTCGGACGCCCGGCGGGCGGTGGAAGTCACCCTGGAGGCGCTCCCCAAGTACTTTGGGGACGTCTACACCACAAGCCAAGGCCACCTGGAGCTGCAGTACACGGCCCGGGCCAGCAAATGCCTGAGCTATGCCCTGAAGGTCCCGGAGGGCAAGGCTTTCGGACTTATCCTGGGGGCGCCGGCGGTTATTGGGATTCTCATGGTGGACACCGCCGTCAAGGCGGCGGACGTGGAAGTGCTCGGGTACGCGTCTCCCAAGCAGAACACGAGCCTTACCAATGAGGCATTCATCTGGGTGACGGGCGATTCCGGGGCCGTCCGCCAAGCCGTGATCGCCGGCCGGGAAGTGGGGAAAAAGCTTCTCGCCGCCTGGGGCGAAGAACCCAAACCGGTAACTACGCCCTACATCTAGGGGGAGCGCCGCCATGACGAAAAGACAGAAACGTTTTGAGGTGCTGGAACAGCGGCCCATTCGCAAAGACGGCTTCATCAAGGAGTGGGTGGAAGTGGGTCTGGTCGCCATGGACAGTCCCAACGACCCAAAGCCCAGCATCCGGATCGAAAACGGCAAGGTGGTGGAACTGGACGGCAAAAGGCGGCAAGATTTCGACATGATCGATACCTGGATCGCCGACCACTGCATCGACACCGCAGTGGCCGAAGAAGCCATGGCCGTGGATTCCACGCGGTTCGCCCGAATGCTGGTGGACATCAACGTCCCGCGATCCGAAATCGTGCGCCTTTCCGCGGGCATGACACCTGCTAAGATCCTGGACGTCCTGAAAAAGATGAACGTGGTCGAACTTATGATGGCCATGCAGAAGCTCCGCCCGCGGCGTACCCCGTCCAACCAGGCTCACGTGACCAACCTCAAGGACACACCCGCGCTTCTAGCTGCGGACGCCGCCGAAGCCGCCTACCGCGGCTTCAGCGAATTGGAAACAACCGTGGGCATCGGCCGTTACGCGCCCATGAACGCCCTTTCCATCCTGGTGGGATCCCAGACCGGCCGCCCGGGGACGCTCACCCAGTGCGCCGTAGAAGAAGCGCTGGAACTCACAATGGGCATGCGAGGGCTCACAGCTTATGCGGAAACGGTCTCGGTCTACGGGACCGAGCAGGTCTTCGTGGACGGAGACGACACCCCGTGGTCCAAGGCGTTTCTTGCCTCCGCCTACGCCTCCCGAGGCCTTAAGATGCGGTTCACTTCCGGGACCGGTTCCGAAGTCCAGATGGGTTACGCCGAAGGCAAATCCATGCTTTACCTGGAAGTGCGTTGCGTCATGGTCACCAAGGGAGCCGGCGTGCAGGGGCTCCAGAACGGGTCCATCAGCTGCATCGGGGTGCCGGGGGCGGTTCCATCCGGCGTCCGTGCGGTTCTGGCCGAAAATGTGGCGACGGTCCTCATGGATCTGGAAGTCGCTTCCGGAAACGACCAGACCTTCACCCATTCTCCCATCCGGAACACGGCCCGCATGCTGATGCAGTTTCTGCCGGGAACGGACCTCATCTTTTCCGGCTACAGTGCCGTTCCCAACTACGACAACATGTTCGCGGGTTCCACCCACGACTGCGACGACTACGACGATTACCTTGTTCTACAGCGGGACCTCCAGGTGGACGGCGGACTAAGACCAGTCCTGGAGGACAAGGTGGTGGAAGTCCGTAACAAAGCCGCACGGGCGCTCCAGGCCGTCTTCCTGGAACTGGGACTCCCGCCCATAACGGAAGAAGAAGTGGAAGCAGCCACCTACGCTCACGGCAGCCGTGACATGCCCGATCGGAACGTGCCCGAGGATCTGCGGGCCATCGACGCCATGATGAAGCGGGGCGTGAACGGGATCGACATCGTGAGCGCGCTCGCCAAGCACGGGTTCACCGACATCGCGGAAGGCGTCCTGGGGATGCTCAAGGCCAAGGTTTCCGGCGATTACCTGCAGACCTCCGCCATTTTCGACGAAGGCTTCGAGGTGTTGAGTGCCGTGAACGATCCGAACGATTACGAGGGGCCTGGGACGGGCTATCGGCTAGCGGGCGACCGGTGGAACCTGCTGAAAGACATCCCGTTCGCCATCAGTCCGGAAGACGTGTAGAACCCGCGGGCCCAGGGAGGTGGGCGAACAATGAGCATTTCAGAAGATATGGTCCGACGGATCATCCTAGAAGTCCTGGAACAGATGCAGGTTTCGGGAGGCGGGGCGGCAGCGCCGGAAGACAAGGCGGCGACCCCGGTGCGTTTTCGGGAACTGGGTGAAGCCCGCCGGGGAAAGGATCCCCATGAAGTGGTGATCGGCATTCCCCCGGCCTTCGGGGTCGCCGTGACCAAAACCATCACCGGCATTCCCCATGAAGCGGTGCTGCGAGAAGTGACGGCGGGAATCGAAGAAGAGGGCCTTCGCCCCAGGGTGGTGCGGGTGAACAGGACGGCAGACGTGGCCTTCATCGGCCATGAAGCCGCCAAGCTGAGCGGATCCGGAATCGGCATCGGGATCCTTAGCCGGGGAACCACCGTGATTCATCAAAAAGACCTGGCACCGCTCCAGAACTTGGAACTGTTTCCCCAGTCTCCCCTGGTGGAACTGGAAACTTTCCGGGCCATCGGGAGAAACGCCGCCCGTTATGCCAAGGGGGAAACGCCGAATCCGGTCCCGGTGCGAAACGATCCCATGGCCCGGCCGTCCTACCAGGGACTGGCAGCTCTGCTTCACAACAAGGAAGTGCAATACGTGAAGCCGGACATGCCGGCAGTGGAACTGGCGGTGGATTTCTAGCACTTCGACAACTCCGCGCGTTCAAACCCGGGAGGAGGCAACGCCCGCCGGGTGGGCAACGTTGTGGATGTACGAGGAGGTGACTTCCATGTCCTCGAAGGACACGAACCTTTCTCCTGAACTGATCGCCGAAGCGGTAAAAAGAGTCATGGCGGCCCTAGGCGAAGGTGAGTCGAAGGTGCCGGGCAGTGCTCCCCGGACACCAACCCCCGGAGTCTCGTCCGCCGGCAAGCTGAACCACCGGAGGGATTA
>FWPU01007337.1_pt1 | contig 20478 bp, 19 predicted proteins | sample 2228361 | NCBI WGS metagenome assembly FWPU01 (sample SAMEA103939777, study PRJEB20133) | metagenome
CCACGACTTTCGAGCTTACTATTACAAAATGATTGATAAAAAATTAAAACATTTAATGCTCTCATTAATAATACCGTTGCCGATGCAATCGGCAAAAATTCTTCCTTCCTCCAAAATTATATCCCCTTTTTTTCAAACCACCTAAATAAAAGCAGTCCACCAATTAGAAAAAAAGCTATGATAAACCAATGATTTACGCCCATAATTTCTGGCCAAGTAATTTTACCTAAATTACCCCAGGTTAAGACTGTCTCTTTTAGCTTGGGATAAGACTCGGCATATAGGCCAGCACCAAGTAGCATCCCTAAAATGCCCCAGAAGGCATCAAATCTACCTTCCCCTAAAGCTGCAGCAGATGTCGCCGGACAGTAACCTAATAAACCCCACCCAATCCCAAAAATTAATCCACCCAAAATTACTCCACCCAAAATTGTTGGCTTGATGGAAAGTTTTACTAAACTGATATCCTTTAAAAAATAAACTCCGATCATGGCCACCATAATGTGCGCTACCATAAATTTCACAATAGTCATATCCTTAAAGAGCAAAGCGGCCAGTTGCTTGTCGTAGCGAATCACTCTTGCTTTTTGCAACAAAAACCCAAAAATTATACCCGTCCCAAGTCCATAGATAAGAGTCACCTCTACGCACCTCCTCTGTAAAGGATTCTGGCCATTAAAACGCCACCCAAAAAGAAACAAACCAAAGCAAAATAACCGCTGACTGCTAATTGGAGCGAACCGCTCAATCCATGCCCGCTTGGTCAACCATCAGCGAGGCGTGCTCCGTACATAGCTATTATTCCTCCCCAAAAGGCAACCGTTCCTCTCCTTAGCATGCTTTTTCCAAATCTCTTCTCCCACATATTTGGTACACCGCTCCATCGGAAAGTACCGGAAGTAATAGCCGAAATAAAAGAACCAAGGAAAATGCCTACTACAAACATCCATTGCCAATCAATTTGCGGAACTTCTTTAAGGAAGTAGGGCATTTTAGATAGTCGCTCCGGCGCAAAGATCTTTTCGATCATCCCTATTGACCTTACAAAAGTGGTCGAGGCTCCTAAATACTTACCAGCGATCCAAACCGACATGATCGAAAGAACCCCGCTTAATGCTCCTGCTAAATAAGGACTCCATCCTTTCTTTTCATTAATCACCATGAAATTAAGCCCCCATATTATTAAAAGTGCTCACTTAGATCTTATTCATTATTACTTTTTTCTCTTTTTAATTTTTTATTTTATTGGATATTATGTATTGGCCTATAAGGGGCGGGAAGAGAATACTATGTATTTCATTTCTTCTCTACTTTTAGCTCAATTTTTTTCGGTTTCGCCTCTTCCGCTTTGGGCAGGGTAATTATAAGGATGCCGTTTTCGTAAGTTGCCTCCACTTTGCTTGCCTCCACTGCGGAAGGTAGATTAACCGCTCGGGAAAATTTGCCATAACAAAGCTCGCACCTAAGGTATTCTTCATCCTTTATTTCCGCTTCAGGCTTCTTTTCCCCACTAATCGTTAAAGTATCACCAATCAAAGAAATATCGAGATCTTCCTTTTTCATCCCCGGTAGCTCAGCTCTCACGATAAACTTATCAGGTTTTTCATACATTTCAATAGGTGGAGACCATCCCGCCTCTTCCATAGGAACCCGCCACCAAGTTAACGGACGTCTTCTTAAACGAAAAGGCCAACGCAACATTTCTTCCATCATTCTTTCCATTTCCTCTAAAGGATGCCATCTTTCAATAGCCATTTTAACACCTCTCCTTTCTTATACTTTTTCTTAATTTCCCGCCCCTTTTAGAACCCTTTTAGGGAGAAATTGCCTATCATTTTCCCTTATTTGCAAAATCATAAACCATTATTAATTTTTAATTTGTTCACCTGGTTTTTATATGAGATTGCCTATTTTTTTAAAAATATAAACTCTCGTAAAAAGTCTAAAAATGGTAAGAACCATGTATTTTTTATTTCAAAATAATGTATTTTTTATTTTAAAATGATGTAATAAAGGGGACGGTTCTAATTATTTTAAAAATTTTTTTAATGAGGAGTATTATAATTCTGAAAAGAAATTATGTGGGAAAAGTAGCCAAATTGAACGCTCCCCTTTATTTATAACGGCGAAGCTAAATGGTAGCGCGAGTTCGCGAGACACGAAGCGCCCAAGCGTCGACGGAGTGACATCCGCTTTGGGGATCTGTTGGCGCCGCGGGAATCAGCAGGCCAGGCAATGATTTTATCTTACGGTCAACTCTGGACGAAAAATTATGGCATAGAAAAGAATTTAAGCAAAAACTCTGATTTTTGAACTGGCGAAGGTCAAGGATACTCATTTTTAGAGTACTCCGTCATTTTTTGATTTTTGATAAAATATATCAAAAAATTAATCAACTGGGATCTACAAGAATAAACCTACTGTAAGCCGGAAGGCGTAAGGCAAGTCTCTTCCCTTTCCATCCCGGCAGGATTTGAAAGAAAAATTAAAACTGTTAGACGGTTAGACAAAATAATATTTGACAGTTAGGCTGAAGCTTGCTAAAAAAGGGAAAAATTTTAAGAAAGGATATAGAGAAATGGCTTCGTCAACCTTAGAAGATGCTCTTAAATATCTTTTTCTCCATAATACAGTTAAAAAAGACATCTCTGAAGGCAAAGTACCTGTAATTGTCCGCGGGGAAGGTAATTATATTTATGATGAAGAAGGCAATCGTTATCTGGATCTGATGGCTGGGAATACACGTCCTAATGCCATAGGTTATGGACGAGAAGAAGTGGCGCGGGCCATGTATGAACAAGCTCTAAAATTGCATTATTATACACCAGCCTTTTATATTACTCCTCCGGCCGTTCAATTAGCGAAGAAACTTGCCACCCTATATCCTGGCGACTTGACCACCACCTGCTTTGTTTGTGACGGTTCAGAAGCGGTAGAGACAGCTTTCAAGATTGCCAAACAATATCACTATTTCGCCAATAGGCAGAGAAGGTTCAAGATCATCTCGCGCCTGAATGCTTATCATGGCCAAACCATGGGTGCTCTCAGCGCCCTGGGATTTCTGAATCCAATGCGCAATATTGTGGCCCCCTTAGTTCCTGGTCATGCTTTTCTAATTCCTCCTTATTGCTACCGTTGTCCTCTGAACCTCTCCTATCCAGCTTGTGATCTGGCCTGTGCTGACGCCCTGGAATCTCTAATCCAATTTGAGGGACCAGATCTGGTCGCCGCTTTCATTGCGGAAACGGTAATGCAAGGAGTGGGCGCTCTGCCTCCCCCTGAAGGATATTTCGATAAAATCCGGAATATTTGCGACAGATATGGTGTTTTATTGATCATTGATGAGGTTATCGTCGGATTTGGGCGGACAGGAAAGATGTTTGCCGCTGAGCATTACCATATAAAGCCGGACATCATGACCATGGCTAAACAACTGACAGGTGGTTACGCCCCCTTAGGAGCGACAGCTACGACCGCTAAGATCGCCGAAAATATCCCCACCTTCCTGCATCTGCACACTTATGGAAATCATCCTGTTTGTTGTGCTGCGGCTTTAGCCAATATTGAAATCATTGAAAGAGAAAACTTAGTGGCCAATGCCGCCGCAATGGGTAAAATCTTTCTGGATGGCTTAAAAGAACTTACTAAACATCCCATTGTTGGCGAAGCGCGAGGTTTGGGTTTGTGGTGTGCTTTAGAAATCGTGCAAGACAAAAAGACCAAAGCCACCTTTCCAGCGCGCGATAATGTTCTTTCTCTGCTTGCCCAGGCCGGGCGAGCCCATGGAGTAATTATTAGGGGGATGGGAAATAATGCCTTAGAATTCGCCCCGCCTCTTACGATAAATCGACGCGAAATTGAAGATGGCCTGCAAGCAATAGACCGCGCGCTTTTTGATGTCGAGAAAAAGCTCGGTTATTAAAGTTCCCTGGAGCAGAAAGACCAGACAACTTCGGGTAATCGGAAAAGATCAACCTTTCTTAATAACGATCCGGTGACCCAAGAGATAAACCAAGATTACAATAAGGATGGCGATGACAAAAAGGGAAATTACTACTTCCGCGCCATTGCCACCGACTCTAAGGTCATCTAACTGTCGAGCGAATTGATGGAGCTGCTCATCGTTCAATTGTTGTAATCGACTCTGGATACTTTCTTCTGTAAACCCTAATTGTTTTAACCTTTCCTTGATCATCTTGGTTTGCAATACTTTCTGGATCTTCTTCAGGTCCGCCATTCTCTCCCCAATTGGTAAATTAACTATCTCTGAAGGCGCAAAGCCGGCCTCGACCCGCGGAGTTATTCCCAAAAGAAACATAACCCCAACCATATACCAAATAACAATCTTCTTTAATTTTTTAGGCAAATTAAGTCTCCTCCTTTCTGAAATTTTTAAGTGGATATTATCCACCTGCTATACCTAATATAAAAATTATTTCTTCCCCTTCTTTGAGGGGGGTTTGCGGGTTTACAACTCTTTCTTTACCGCGCAGAGCCCAGACTGTTGGCTTAAAATTATTCTTTTCTTCATCCCAAAGTTGCGCTGGTATTTTACCTAGCCAAAGTCTTTTCAGTTCGGTTAATAATTCGGCTAATTTTCCATCCTCGGGAAGATCAACCTCAATTTGTCTTTCCCCGATCCAATCCGCTAGTATTCCTGGAAAAAAAACTTTTACTCTCATTTTAAGGATACATTTCCGCAGCCGCTTCGGGCAAATCTAAATCCAAAAGCTTTTCTTTCTTTGGCCATCCTGTCTCCCAATCCCATCCTCGAAAATGATAATATTCCTTTAGCATTTTTTCCATATCTGGTTCAATCCCCGCCGTTGATCCTTCTTCTAAAGCTGAAGTGCAAATGCGTGGGATCTTATCATGGCGTCGGCTAAGGCCTAATTTATTGCTTATTACCCTTTTTAAATTGATAGACCGATCTCCAGCCTTAAGCAAATCCTGAGGGATATACTCCCATCCCGTAACTGCCCGCAGCATTTCACTTACCTGCGTGGGTGTTAGTGGAGCAAATTTACAAAGGGTAAGGGTATCGAAAAGTTCTTTCCAGCTTTGATATTTAGCTACTGCCTCGCTCTTCCCCATTGAGGATAGTCTTTCTCCTGGCAAAATCATATATTCGGGCACCAAATTCCCTAAGTCCACATTATAATAATCGCCTTTCAAATGGCAAGCTCCCCGCGGACCAGTGGCGTAAGAAAGGGCCAAACCATGGAAAGCCCGGGGATCATGCATGGGCATCTCTAAACCTTTCACTTGCGCCGCTTCCTCTTCATCCCGGCCAAACTCTTTGGCCATCCCTAAAACCCCCTGAGAAAGAACCTGGCCGATTCCCTCCTGAGCCAAAATTTTTTCAAGAAGTTTTAGAACCGCTGGCCCATCTCCCCATTGCAAATCGAAGCCCACATCTTTTGCTGACAAAACCCCTAACTCACTTAAATAAAAAGCGTAAGCAAGGCAAACTCCCGCGGAGATAGTATCTAATCCTTGGGCATTGCAAAGATGATTGGCCCGAATAATGATCTCCAGATCTGTGTTCAGGCACAAAGGTCCGAAGGCCACCGCCGTTTCATATTCAGGGCCATCGATAACCAGCCCAGGCTGAAAATCAGGTAATTTTCGCCCACACCCAATTGGACATCCCAAGCAAGCATAGTTATGAACCATATATCGCTGGCGCAGAGCTTGACCAGTTATTGGGGTAACGGGGAATACAGATTTAGTAAAATATTTAGTCGGTGCATCCCCTAAAATCATGGCCATGTCCATATACATCATGGTCCCGTATTCGCGAAAGGCGAGGGATACTAAATGTCCCTTAATTTGGGCTACAGCTTGCTGGCCCAGTTCTTTAACCTTTTCTGAATCGTATAGCTCTGGTCGCCAATTACCTGAGGCGGCTATGGCCTTCAAATTCTTGGAGCCCATCAAAGCTCCTAAACCACAGCGGCCTGCAGCCCGTCCGCTATCGTTCATAATTCCTGCATATTTAATTCCTCTTTCTCCCGCCGTCCCGATGCAGGCTATGCTGACCATTTCATTTTTAAGTTCTTCTTTAATTAGTTTTTGAGTTTGATAAATATCTTTTCCCCAAAGATTGGTCGCCTCTCTGATCTCTATTTTTCCAGGCTGCACATGAAGATAAACCGGGTGTTCAGCTCTACCTTTGATTAATAGGCCATCACAGCCAGCGCCTTTTAAACGAAAAGGAAATTGACCGCCACTTGTTGCCTCCCCCCAGAACCCCGTCAAAGGCGAAATACCGGCCACGGCATATCTGCTAACCATGGGCAAGGGCGTGCCAGTAAAAGGACCCGTGGCGAATACTATAGGCTGCTCCGGAGCGAGGGGATCTTTTTCTTTCTTAAAATTTTCAAAAATCAGAGCGGCCGCTAATGTCGCCCCGCCAATAAATTTCTGCATAAATTGAGGAGCTAAAGGTAAATCCTTTATCTGTTTATTCGATAAATCCACTTCCCAGATCCGACCATAGTATCCTTTCATTAGGCTCGCTCCCTTCAAAAGTCAATATCCCGCCCACTTAGCGCATATTGAAATATTTTTGCGCATTGACCAGAAGTTATGGGTCTGGGACTTAAATAACAATCTACATCTTCATAGGCACACTGGACTAATTTATCCAATTTACTTTCTAAATCCTGAGAGGAAATTCCCATATCTCCTAAATTCAAAGGTACTTTTAAGCTAACCAAAAAGGTCCGCACTCGATCCACTAATTTGGCCAGGCCATCTTCGGCATCTCGGGCCTGAATATCCAAAGTTTTGCAGATCAGCATATGCTTATCAGTTACCGGCCGACAGAATTGCAGAACGTAGGGAATAAAGAAGCCCACAGCTAAGCCATGGTGCAAATTGAAGACCGCTCCCAGAGAATGGCCCAGGCTATGTGTCAAATGACAGCCGCTCATTCCAAAAGCTATCCCAGCAATGCTGGCCGCGACCAGCATTCTGTGCCGCGCCTCTCTATCCTCGCCATCTCGGTAAGCCCGAGGAAGCCATTGAAATACCATGGCGATTGCTTTTAAGGCCAATGGTTCGGTAAATTCATTTCCGGCTGGAGTAGTTACCGCATCCATGGCATGAGCCAAAACATCCAATCCTGTTCCCACGGTAAGCTGGGCAGGCATGGTCATCGTAAACTCGGGAACCAAAATGGCAAAATCCGGCACCAATTCATCATGGGCAATGGGGATTTTCCGATGAACAGCCAAATCATGTAATACTGCCGCGCCTGTACATTCTGACCCTGTGCCCGCTGTAGTGGGTATGGCAGCAAGAAGTGCTCGGCGACGCAAGTTCAATTTATCTAAGGGGGAGATCATGCGCAGATCACTAATATCGGGCCGTTCATAGAGAATCCAGGCACCTTTAGCCGAATCAATGACTGAACCACCACCCACAGCCACAAGTAGATCGGGCTCGAAGTCTCTTAAAGCCTGCGCACACTTCTCTACCACTTCCAGAGGAGCCTCCGGCTGGCATTGCGCCCAAACCATTGAGGTAAAGCCCCCCGCTTCCAGGAAACGGACCACTTTAGCCGCATGCCGCTGGTTGAATTCATCAGTAATCACAAATGCTCTCTTCTGTTGGCAGCATAAAGACAAAGTATCCATGGTTGATGGTCCCACCACCGGCCCTTCCGGCAAAACATTAGCCCCACTGAATATTTTGGGAGTATGAAAAATAGTGGTCAAACCTTTTATAGAAGTAGAGAGAGCCAAGGGGACTAAGGCTTTCAAAGTTGGATTTTCAAACCAATACGGCATGACGCTTCACCTCATCTGTCTTTTTATTATTCTAATTTATTCTAATTTAAGGAATTAATCTTATTTCCGGTTAAATAAGCTTAATATCTTTTCCGCGATTCTATAAAAGGGCCTATAAAAAGTCAAGGCGGGCGGAAAAAGAGAGGTGATATTCCTCTTCTTTCAATTTCAATACATATCTTCCCTTAAAGCGCTCATTCCTCTATAATTAATTTCTAAAAAATAATTGGAGGGCCTATGGAAAATATGCCTATTGATGATCAAAAATGGACTAAAGGTGAGGTAACTTTCCAGCGCCACTTTGCTTGGGCTACGGAAAAAATGCGCAAAATGGCTTTCAGCCGTAAAGATTACGACTCGGCCCGCTTATTTAAATGGGGCCAGATGATGTCTCTGGCCGTGATCCGCTTAATAAAAGCAGCGGAAAAAAATTTTGGATCCAGTGGCCAAAAGGTGATGAATCAAGTTCTCGTGGAATTGGGACGCGAAATTGGCCAAGAAATATTAAGAGATTTTGCCCGGCCTTTCGCCACTAAAGATATCGAAATCCTCTCTAAATTTGTCTCTTATATTAATGAAGAAATTTGGGCATCTCCAGAAGTCCCGCTGATCATTAATGACCAGGAGTGTCTATGTGATGTACTTTGGTGTCCCCATCAAGATCACTACCAGGCTTTTGACTGCCGCGTTCAGCGGTATATTGTGCAAGGGTTATTAGAAGCTTTTCAAGATTCTACGGGCATTACTGCCGATGCTAAATTCATGCAAATCATTCCCAAAGGCGCTAAGACCTGCCAATTCCATATGCGCATCATATCTCCCCAAGAAGAGCGGGAATGGAATAAATATTCCGCTCAATTAGCTGCCAGAGCTTTAGAAAAAGCAGGAGGAGCAAAGTAGCTATGAATGAGAAAATAAAGCAAGCCATATATCGCCAAGTAGAGAAAGAGCCTTTTGTCCAAAAGTTCAACTTGAAGTTGGTTGACTTGGGCGAAGGCTATTCCCGAGTTGAGATGATTTTTACGCCCGATATGCAAAATATTTTTGGTATGGCTCATGGAGGCGCACTATTTGCTTTGATTGATGAAGCTTTTGAAACAGCGTCTAATTCTCATGGAACTATGGCCGTTGCTTTAAATATGAATATTACTTACGTATCTTCCCCTCCTTTGGGAAGTAAATTAACGGCCGAGGCCAAAGAATTTAATCGCACTAATAGAACAGCCAACTATGATATTAAGGTTTATGATGAGAAAAATCAGCTTATTGCTTCCTGTCAGGCTTTAGTCTACCGCAAAGGAAATCCGCTGCCCTTTTTAGAATAAAAAGCTGCCGGTCGATCACTTTTTATTTTTATCTTCATCATGCCTCAAGCGCAAGGGTGGAGAGTATCTTCCTTAACTTCTCCTTAAATTAATCCTAAAGGGCAAAAGTCATGGAGGCTCGAAATAAAAATCGCTTGACTAGGCCCATCTTTTTTTATAAGAATCTTTTGGGTAGGTGAGAATTAAGAATTTTTAAAAGGGGATTATAAAATGGAAGATAAAAATACTGCATGGTTGCCCTTGCAAGGAATTAAAGTAGCAGATTTTACACAAGTAATTGCTGGGCCAGCTTGTTCAATGCTCTTAGCTGATATGGGCGCAGATGTAATCAAAATTGAACCTTTAACAGGAGACTTTTGGCGCCAAACTACCAAAGGGTCTGCCTTTCTTAACTTTAACCGCAATAAGCGTAGTTTAGCGATTAACCTCAAAGCTGTTGAAGGGTATGCCGCGGTTAGGCGCCTTGTTCAAAAGGCAGATGTCCTCCTGGAAAATTTCTCTCCTGGAACCATGGCCAAGCTTAACTTGGATTATGAAAAAGTTGCTAAAGAAAATCCCCAAATTATTTATTGCTCCATCTCTGGATTCGGCCAGACAGGACCTTACCGAGAACGCCCTGGCTATGACCCGGTAGCCCAAGCCATGTCCGGAATAATGATCAATACTGGTGAGCCAGACCGCCCCCCCGTAAGAGTTCTGCCCACCATGGTTGATTACCTCGTCGGCAATCATATGGCCTATGCTATTGCCTTGGCCTTATTGGACCGACAAAAAACAGGTAAAGGCAAGCATTTCGATATTGCCCTTTTAGACGTAGCTATTATGCAGATGGGCCAATTTTTTGCCATGTACTCTATGACCGGCGAGCTACCCAGCCGCATGGGTTCAGGCTATTTGGCTGCCGCTCCGTATCAAGCTTTTGAAACTAAAGATGGCTATATCTATATAGCAGTTACCACCAATGAGATGTGGAAAAATCTCTGTGAAGCTTTAAATTTAAAACACCTTTATGAAGATCCAAAATTTTCCACCCTGGATGGGCGTTGCCAAGGGCGAGCGCAATTAGCTGAAGAAATAACTAAGGTTACTAAACAATTTAAAAGTCAGGAACTTGAATCTATTTTGGTAAAAGCTAACGTTCCTTGTGGCCGGTTAATGAATATTGATGAAATTATGCAAGATCCGCAAGTAACCCATCGGCAGATCATTGCTGAATGTACATAAACAGAAAAAGGAAAAGTCAAAATAATAAAAACGCCTATTTTTGCCAATGGGCAACTGCCTCAAATTCGCCGTCGTCCGCCTTTGATAGGTGAACATAGCGTGGAGATCTTAAGAGAGCTAGGTTATAGCGAAGAAGAAATTCAAAATTTTTTAAATAAAGGGGTAATTCACCAAGCAAAGGAATAAAGTTTAAAGTTGAGGTACCAGGAAAGTTTTTCCAACTCCCCTCGCCATCCCTCTCCACGGCGAGAATGAAAAGGCGCTTATTCAGGACAAAGATTAAGATGTAGGGCAAGGGTTTATCCCTTGCCGTATTCGGCAAGCTCCAAGGGCTTGCCCTACGAATTAATAAAAAGCTTTCGGCAAGCCACAACGGGGAGAAGAATATTACTGCCCTTCAGTCTAATCTAAGCGTAAGGTGTAGTTATTTTCGGGAGACCGAAAACAGTTTGTTTCAATTTTTAAACCTTTATTTTCAATGAAGCCCAAAGTAGCAATTAAGTCTGTTTCATTCTGCGCGCTTCTCTGTACAAAGTCTTCTGATAAAATCAAGGTAATGGTAGAGCAGATAATAATCCTCCATAATATTTGTGGACGGAGATTTCTTTTCTATCTCTTTCCGGGCAAGATGCTGCACTACCCCAAGGGCCTTAGAGGTCAAATTTAAAACTATCCCAGAAAAACGCGAAAGAGGGTCAGGAAGAGGCGCAACTTTTTTCACCGGTAGCTCGCGTGGCGGAACAATTTTTAAAAAATTAATTTTTCCCATGAGTCATCCCCCTTTCTTAATCTGCTTTAATTCGACAGCAGTTAAGGAATTAAGGCTTACTTTTTAAAGGGCAATCTTTATGCCAAATGGGGGGGGAACCTCGGTTCAAAAATATCCTTTGCTGTCATATGGTTATAAAATTTACAAAGTTCGGGGTTAAGGAACCCAAGGTTTTTCCTGACAACTTTTAGGCACGATGGCTAAAAAAACCAAGCTGCAAATTGAATTTTAGGTATTCCTTTCATTCTTATCTTGGCAGATAACTGAAAGGACTTCGAAGATATCTTCAAAGGGGTAAAAGACAGGAAGCGAATTTTTCTCTAAGTAATCACGCACTTTTTCATAGGCCAATTTGTCGCCGGTAAAACTTATAAGGATCGCCTTATGGGGATAGCGGGAGGCTAATGCCGGCAAAAAATTGAATTCCTCCAGTTGCAGATCTGAAGAAGCTAAGAGGATGGGAACAATAATATCACATTCATCCTCTTGCCAAAGAATTTCCAGTACTACTTCATAAGCTTTAACTCGACCAAGGATGGGCGTTATGGCAGACATATCCACTGGATTGGATATTTTTACCCAAGAAGCACTAATTTCCCTCAGTTTTCTTGTTGTTTCTTTAGAAAACGAAATCATTTGCAACCCGGCAGCCTCACAAGCATCAGCTATAACCACTCCCAACGCGCCTGAAGGAGCTAAGGCCCCAACTTTCTTCCCTTTGGGGAGGGGTTGAAAAGCTAAATATTTTCCTAAATTAATTAAATCAACATACCTCTTTACTTGAATTAGGCCAGCCTGCTGAAATGCCCCAGTGATTACTTTTTCATCTCCTGCCAGGGAAGCAGTGTGGGTAAAGGCTCGAGCAGCTCCGGCCTTGGTCTTTCCGCCCTTAAGGAGAATAACCGGCTTCTTTTTAGTAACTTCTTTAGCCGTTTTAAGAAAGCGTCGCCCATCACGCAAGCCTTCGATATACATTAATATTGCTTTAGTTTCGGGATCATCGCCCAAATATTCTAAGATGTCCGCATCATCCACATCAATCTTATTACCTAAACCGACCACCCGGGCAACGCCAAAATTTTCAGCGGTCAAAATCCATTTCATCGTATGCGTCGCAAAGTTACCGGTTTGCGCTATATAACTAATCGGCCCCCGTCGAATCTTCCCCAAGGGGAAAAAAGTAGTAGTTAATTTGGCAGGGGTACTTGTTAGACCACTGGTATTGGGGCCGATAATTCTTACCCCGGCAGCCTTTGCTATTTTGATTATCTCTTCCTGTAACTCTGCCCCGGCTTGGCCCGCTTCAGCATAACCACCCGAGGATATAATTACCGCGGGTACTCTCTTGGCGGCACATTCACGTAAGGGCGCCAAAGTTTTTTCGGCAGGGACAATAAAAACAGCCAAATCTATTTTTTCCTTTATTTCTCTCAAGGAGGGGAAAGATTTAATCCCCATAATCTCTTCTTCTGCCGGATTAACAGGATAAATCTTCCCCTCATATTCATTGGCCAAAAGATTCTTTAAAATCTCATGCCCAGCCTTTCCAGGAGTTTTAGAGGCTCCAATAACCGCCACGCTTTCTGGCTCAAAAAAATTCTTTAAGAAATGTTTTTCCATGAATGGCCGAAGTGATCTAAGTTTTATAGACCACCTAAGGTAGCGTGCTGCGCCAGAGCATCATAATTATAATCAGCGGGAGAACTCACTTTATATTTATCAGGCAAAGTAACCGGGGGCTCCCCTTTAATTGATTTAGCCAGCTCAAAAGCTTGCATCACTTTTTCTTCTTCGCCTTCCAGGGCTAAGGCTACAGCCCCTTCTGATCCACCCACACCGCCAGAGGCAATGTGATAAGCTTTTACTCCGGCTAAGAGGGCAAAAGCCTGAATCTCTGTGACCACTTTACTTGTCGTTACCGGAATAATTCTACCTGGCAATCCCATGCTCAGTTTGAAATGATATATTCCAGAATGGAGAGCTGCTTCATGAACGGAAGTAACCATCTTTTCCAAGCCTACGGGCTGGATGAGATGGGCTCCCCGAGGGGTCACAATTGGCCAGCACATTCCAATAGTTCCGCCTTTCATGCCCGAAGCCCAAACCCCGGCATTTCCTTGGGGATCAATGGCATTTGCTCCTTTGATAAAGACATCATTTGGACCAAAATTGAGGATTTCGACGTTGGAATCCGCTCCTTCCACTACCTTCCCATCCTTGATCACATGCCAGGTGCAGGGTGGTGGACCAGCATGCGAATTAGCAAAGCCACGGCAAATTAACCCTACTGTTTGTCCCGCTTTTGGCTCAATAGTTGTTTTCAGCAATTCTTCAGTCACGTAAGCATTAGTAATTCCGCGGCCAATTATGATCATCCCTTTCTTCATGGCCTTCTGTACTTCCGGAAGAGCCACTGTAGCTTTAGCCAGAAGGCGCCTGGATTCTGAAGGATTAAGAATGACTAGCGCAGAAATTACTTTCGCTCCTGCTCTGGGTTCAGGAACTTTAATTTCGTAAAACATGCCAACCTCCTTTTGGTATTTTACTCAAGTTTTTGTTCGACATTTTTTTCTTTTATCATATTCGCGTTCAATAAACAAATACTTTCCTGAGTAATAACCGCTTTTCAATTAGCCATGAAATTTCCTTGCTAACTTTGAGTAAATGTTAAGCATGTTCATTTCCCTCGGAGACAACTTGCCAATTTGTGGGTGACCATATTTAGTCGAGAGGGCTTTCATACGGAATCATGAGGCAGTGGCTCTACCATCTTCTTTTCCTGCCGATTTTTCCTCATTCGTTCCTGCCTCTGGCCTGCCTCTATTCCTCCCGTCCAATTACCGCGCAATCATTAAAGTGAAAGGAGAAAAGATGGAGAGCTGATAGAAGCTTAAGCCTCTAATATAGATACAACGAGCAGATATATTTTTAGATGTTAAAACAAGGAGCTAAACGCGAATGGTTCTCGGCTTAAATCGGAAAATAGATCATCCCTCAATCGGCAATTCTTTTATATCTCTGCCGAATAGAGGGAAATATCATTATGATCAGAAGGAAGATGGTAATTATTAAAAAGGAAAGGCTGATAGGTCGGGTGATAAATATTGAAGGATCTCCATCCGAGATTTGCAATGCCCTTCTTAAATTCTCCTCAACTAAAGGACCCAATACAAAGCCAAGCATCAAAGGGACAGGGCTAAATTCAAGAATACGCAATAAAACTCCCAGAATACCAAAGATAGCTAAGAGATATATTTCAAAAGTACTCATGTTTACACTATATATGCCGATAGAGCAAAAAACCATGATGGCCGGGAAAAGCAGACGATAAGGTACTTTGAGTAAGCTTACCCACAAGCCGATGAGCGGCAGATTGAGCACCATCAACATCAAATTACCTGTCCACATACTGGCCACCAACCCCCAGAATAGATCAGGTTTTTGCACCATTACCTGGGGACCGGGAGTAATCCCGTGAATCATAAGGGCCCCTAACATCAAAGCCATAACTCCACTGGCCGGAATTCCTAAAGTCAACATGGGAATGAACTTGCATTGAGCATCCGCATTGTTGGCAGACTCCGGGCCCGCCACCCCTTCAATTGCCCCGTGACCGAAGCGCGTGGGATCTTTAGCTATTTTCTTCTCTAACATGTAAGAGGAAAAGGCTGCAATGGATGGAGTAGTCCCCGGCAAAATGCCGAAAAAAGCTCCCAAGGCAGTACCTCTTAAAATAGCCCCAAAAGATTGCCGCAGATCTTCTTTGGTGGGGAAAAGATTCTTTACTTTCGATGTATAAACTTCACGTTTCTCAGACTCGCTTAGGTTGCTAACTATCTCCGCCACGGCAAATAAGCCCACAGCAATTATTACTACCCCTATGCCATCTGCTAATTCATAAAAACCAAAGATGAAACGTTTAACACCGGTTTCCACATCCCAACCAACAATTCCCAGTAATAAACCTAAAACAACCATCGCTAAAGATTTAATCATGTCTCCATGAGCAAGGACAGCCGCCGCCACCAAGCCCATCAACATCAAAGAAAAATATTCTGGAGATCCAAAATCCAAAGCAAACTCAGCGAGGGGAGGACCAAATATGGCAATAAATAATGTGCATACGCAGCCGGCGAAAAAGGAACCAATGGCGGCAATGGCCAAAGCTGGCCCTGCTCGCCCTTGGCGAGCCATTTGGTATCCATCGATGCACGTAATGACTGAGGCTGTTTCCCCAGGAAGGTTTACCAATATAGAAGTAGTTGAGCCACCATACATAGCTCCATAATAAATTCCCGCCAGCATAATTATCGCTCCTACTGGAGGAACATTATAAGTAAGGGGTAACAGCATAGCAATAGTAGCCAACGGACCTATACCGGGCAAAACGCCAATCAATGTTCCCACCAATACGCCGATAAAACAGTAAACCAAATTCTGGAAAGAGATGGCTACGCTAAAACCATGCAATATGTTGTTAAGTAAATCCACGTTCTCTTTCCCCCTAAAAAATCTTTATTAAAGGGAAAGGTAAGCCGATTCCCCAGATAAATAAACTTATCGATAATAAAGTAAGCACGCCAACTAACAGACATACCTCCAAAAACTTAAACTCCTTGCTGGCATAGGCTGAGCAAAAAATCAGGGCAATTAATGCCGGAACTAAACCTGCTCGCTCAATTAACGTTCCAAAAAGGATTAAAGAAAATAACAATATAATTAGAGCACGTAAAGAGACCAGGCCCTGAATCCTTTCTCCTTTAATCAGGCCTTTAATCATTATGGCCGAACCGAACGAGATAAGAATTATACCCAATATAGTAGGGAAAAATCCGGGGCCCATGTGCAGAACACTGCCCAAATGATAACTCCTGGCTACGAATACCGCCCCGGCCCCAATTACTATAAGCACTAATCCACCCCAAAAATCCTTTATTTTAAGCATAAATTTTTAAAGCTCCTTAACATTGATCAATCTCATATTCTTCTATATTGTTACATATTTTATGCTCCTTAATGTCCTCCTATTTAGCGAGGACATTAAGGAAAATTTTCGTTTAAACAAAATCTGCATTAAGACGGGGCCAACTGTTAAATTATCTTATCTAATCTAATTTAATTTTTGCTTCCTCTATTACTCTCTTCCACTTGGCTGATTCAGCTTCAAGAAATTTCTTAAATTCAGCACCAATTAGCCCCATAGGTTCTGTTCCTATGTCATCAAATTTTTTCAGCAAATCAGGCATTTGGCAAATGGCGACTACTTCTTTTGCTAATTTATCTACAATTTCTGACGGAGTTCCCGCCGGAGCGTATAGCGCCAGAATAATCGCAGATTCATACCCAGGCAAACCTGATTCAGCAATCGTGGGCAATTCAGGCATCAGTTTGCTGCGCTTAGACCAGCCATAACCAAGCGCCCTAAGCTTTCCGGCTTTAGCATGGGGAGAGATCATTGTGATCGAACCAAAAATTATGTGAGAATGCCCGCCAATTACGTCGGTCATGGCCGGCGAGCCCCCTTTAAATTGAATGCTTTTAAATTTTACGCCACTCATTAATTGAAAAAGCTCTGATGAAAGATGAGTGAAAGAACCAGGGCCGGCGTTAGCATTGATCCATTTTTCTGGGTCTTTTTTGGCTAAATCAACCAACTCTTTTATCGATTTAGCGGGAACACTCGGATGAACTGCTAACACTACAGGAGATATGCCAGCTAAAGCTATGGGAGAAAACGCCTTCATGGGATCGTACCCCATCTTGAAGAGATACTTAGCAGTCACAAAACCAGTGGAATGAAATAATAATGTATATCCATCTGGAGCAGATTTAGCAGCAACTTCCATACCTATTGTCCCGGCTGCCCCTGTGCGGTTCTCAACTATAAACTGTTTTCCCAAACGTTCACCTAACTTCGTGGCTATAAGTCGACCAATTACGTCCGTAGCTCCACCAGGAGAAAAAGGAACAATAACCCTTACTGGTTTAATGGGATATTCAGAAGCTGATGTCCAGCTCGCAGTGGCCAAAAAAGTAAATGTAATCACCACCGCCAGAATTCCAAAATAACTTAATTTTGCTTTTTTCATTTTTTCCTCCTTTGTTTTTTATTAATTTTATTTGGCCAGGCATAAAAAATCAAGGTAATAGATCCTGCCTTTAAGATTTCTATTTTTATAAATCCCTTAACCTATTCCAAGCAAACTTCCTTTGCTATGCCTACGTCAGATGGTAATCTTCTTCGAAGCAGCCTATAACTTGGCGATATCAATTGCAGGATAAAATGTTTTTTAAACTCTGAAAAATTTTATCGATAACAAGCCGGGGAGCGTTTTATTTTTTCCCAACACCCTGGTTCATGACCAGGGAAAAGAGTAGCTTCTTCCCGCTTGGCTAACTGGATTAAACGAGTCATGCTTTCCATCGTCATGCTCGCGTTCCAGGTAACTCCACCGGGGACCCTTAATTCCACATTTGCCCAAGTATTAATAGCATCGAAGGCCAATAATATTTTTCCCGATTCTGGCAGAGAAACGAGAAGCGACTGATGTCCTGGAGTATGACCAGGAGTGAAGATCAACCATACACCTGGAACAACTTCTCCGTCTCCTTCGCGGAGATCAAGATTAGATATTCCTTCATAGAGAGAACGTAAGTAAGGTTTTTTGAAAGGTGTATCCGGGAAAAGTGCAAAACGATATTCGGCCCGCTGCACAATAAAAGTAGCCTGGGGGAAAAACTTGCATCCTCCCGCATGATCCCAATGCAAATGAGAAAGGACCACTGTGCGCACATCAGAAGGTTTCAAACCTATCTCTTGTAATCGAAAACGGATGTCGTGCTCCTCTTTTAAAATTAGCTTTACATCGCGCGCTCTTTCTCCCGCGGCCGCATAAGGATCTTTCAGGCCATCAGGATTAATTCCAGTTTCCACGAGTATAGGACCATCATCAGTATCAATTAAACAAGCGCTAAAAGGCGAAATTACCTTCTCTCCTGGCCGCTGCAAAGCAACCAACACTCCATAATCAAATTCTCCCCCACCACAATCCATCATATAAAGTGCCCGAACAGCCATTTCCCCTCCAATTTAAATTTAAGAATATCTCTAAGTACATCTGCATTCCATTCACCTTTCCTCTTCCAATCTTTTATCCTTTTCTTAGTTAAAATCCGCAGAATGAAGAAGATACTTCTTTAAATCTCCATCCCCGCCAGGAATCCTTCGTGAATGGCGTCAAAAAGTTTCCGTGGAGATAACGCGTCCCCGATAAGACGCACAGGGATCTTTAATTTTTTCAATCCGGTGATTTTGGGAGACTCAGCCTCTGTGCCTGCAGCAATAACGATGGAATCTGCCCCTTTAAATTTCTCCTTTAACCCTCCTCGATCAAATATTACTTCGCCATTCTCTAAGGCCATAGTTTTAGCTTCTGTAATAATTTCTACTCCCCCTTTAACTAACTTTTCCATAATCACCTTCTTCGCCCGCGGACTCATATCCAATCCTACCTGCTTCAACATCTCCAAGATGGTTATTTCTTTTCCTTGGTCCAATAAAAAATGGGCCGTCTCTAAACCAACCTGCCCTCCGCCTATGATCAAAACTTTTTCGCCCACCTTTTTTTCCCCACAGAGCACTTCCCAAGCATTGACCACCTTGGAATCATCAAAGTCTGCAGCCTCTATGCATTTAGGCCTTCCGCCAACTGCTACTATTAACCAATGCGGCTTAATTTTTTTTATATCCGAGGTACTTAATTTTTTATGAATTATTTTGATCGGCAGTTGCTTAACTTGCTGAATCATATAATCTTTGAGTTCTTTAAGTCTCTCTTTTCCAGGTGGAATTGAGGCTATATTTAGCTGTCCTCCCAAATTCCCCTCTTTTTCATATAAGTAAACGTTATGTCCTCTAATGGCCGCAATTTTGGCCGCTTCTAATCCCGCTGGTCCTCCACCGATTATAACCACCTTCTTTTTCTGGGCCGCAACTCTTATGGGGAAGGCAGATTCTTGGCCTATAAGGGGATTGACTGTACAGCTTATATCTCTTTGCCAATACATCCGATCACTACATCCTTGATTACAAGAAAGGCATGGTCTAATTGTTTCGGGCTTTCCTTCTTGGGCTTTCTTAGGCCATTCTGGATCAGCTATCAAACCCCGCCCGATAGCAATCAAGTCAGCTTTGCCTTCTTGGAGAATTTGTTCTGCTATGGCAGGGGTATGAATTCTTCCTACTATCCCAACCGGGATGTTTACTTCTTTCCTAATTGCTGCAGAAAGGGGCGATAAAAATCCCATGGAATAGTAAGGAGGGGCAGCAATAATATAGCCTGTCTCATGGGTTCCTGCCGAAATTTCTAAAACATTTGCTCCATTTTCCTCTAACAATTTGGCCAGGCGAATGCTCTGGCTAAGATCAAATCCTCCTTTGATAAATTCATCGCCACAAAGCCGGCAAGATATTGGGTAATCCGCGCCGACTTCTTTGCGGATACCCTTTAGCACTTCCACAGGGAAGCGCGCCCGGCTTTCTAAATCTCCGCCATACTCGTCTTTTCTTTTGTTGCTCAAAGGAGAAAGGAATTGCTGGAGAAGATAACCATGAGCCATATGGATCATCACCCCATCAAACTCAGCTTTCTTGGCGCGCCGCGCGGCCAGGATAAAATCTTGGATCAAATCTTCTATCTCTTCCTTATTTAGCTCCTGAGGAGTTTCCCCATTTAAGCGCGGGATTGGAGAAGGCGCCACTGGTGCTGTCCCTGTAATATCAGAGTGCGCTCTCCTCCCTCCATGAGCAAGCTGGATAAAAATTTTTGCACCCCCCTTATGCACTGCCTCACTTAATCTTTGCAGGCCTGGGATAAGTTTATCATCATAAATCCCCAACATATGCTCAAAAACTTTGCCATCCGGGCGAACATAGGCAAACTCCACATTGATTAATCCCACCCCACCTAAAGCCCGAGTAGCATAATAATCAATCATACGGTCGGTTACTGCCCCGCCTATGGAGGCCAAGTTGGTACACATGGGAGGCATAACAATTCGGTTCTTAAGCGTAAGTGAATGAATGCTGATGGGCGAGAATAATAAAGGATATAAACTTTTGGTCATTTTTTCTCCTTGTTCCACCATTTTATTTTCATGCACCCATGGGGCAGACGAAAATAAATTCTCATTTATTCTACTTAATAGAACTTAATTCTAATTTCAAAATTTTTTTACCAAGAATAAATTTTTATGTCAAGAGAATTTTTCGACAATCTTCAAATCAGACATAAGAGGGGTTGAGGAAGGTATTTGGTATTTAGCTAATTAATAATGAGTAGGCGAAAGGCGGTCTAACAAAGGG
>FWPU01007338.1_pt1 | contig 20478 bp, 17 predicted proteins | sample 2228361 | NCBI WGS metagenome assembly FWPU01 (sample SAMEA103939777, study PRJEB20133) | metagenome
GGCTGGTTGGGACGCTACCGACGCTTGAGCAAAGACGATGAAGAACTGCCCGAGACCAGCGAAGCCCTAATCTATGCGGCGATGACCCATCGGATGGTGAGGCGCTTGGGACGTGCGAGCACTACTAGCCCGTGACAGAATTTTTAGACACGCTCTAAAATGCAAGCGGCTCTTACTGATTGGGACGCTCGATCATCTCAGTAAGAGCCGCCGCTTGCGACAGCAGCGTCTCTTCAGCAACCCGGCTGTCATGCCCGTATGGGGTTAGACCCGTGGTTTTGCGTCCTTCAGTTTCCCAAAGTTTGCCTTTGTCGGAGACGTGCCTTCACCGAATTGTCCACAGAGTTATACCACGATTCTAATGGTGCTGATAGTATCCGTCATCAATCACCGCCGTATAAGCCCCTGATTCATCGCGCTTGAGTTTGCCGAAATACGGAATCGTCAGCCGCTCGCCGTCTTTAAGACAAGATTGATGCGCGACGATGCCCGGCGCGCAGAAGGCGACGGCTTCGTAAACGTTGACTTCAGGCACGCGCTGGTCGAGAATCGAACGCACCCAATCATCAACGATATAAGGGTGCGAGCCATCGTGCCCGCCGTAGGTGTATTTGACCAGCGAATCGGGTAGGGGAGCGTAGAGGGCGCGGCGATACCACGGGCGAGCCGCCCCGTGCGTGCCGTCGGCGCTGCGCTCCCATATCTGATAGTTGCTCTCCCAGCCGTGCTGATGCGGGGAGATGAACGAGAGATTCTGCCCGTAGATGGAAAACTTCTCAATCGTGCCGAACGCCACCCGTCGCATTTCCATGATGCGCGCCGGAATTCCGTCGTGCGTCTTGAACAGCGCGACAGCGTTGCCGAACGGACACTGCCAGTAGGTATCCTCGCGGAAAACATCATCGTCAGGAATGGGCGACGGATATGCTGTGACCTCAACTAACCGCCCACCCGTCACGCCCAGCAGGTGTCCCGTCGAGTGCGTGATGTAAAGGAACGGCGGAAAGCCTGCGTGCCGCCAGTCCTTGCCGCCGTACTCTTTGGGACTCATCGTAGGGATGCCCTGCGGTCCGTAGTCGTGCAGATATTCCGCCTCCATGTAAACGACGCGCCCGAAGCGACCCTCCCGATACCACTGCCGACACTGCGCCGTCGGCGGACGCCAGTAACTCGTCTCTGCGTTGGCGTAAACCCGCCCCGTTGCCTTCACGGTCTCAATCAGTTGAGCACATTCCTCTAACGTAATCGCCGCTGGCACGGCGCAGAGGACGTGCTTGCCCGCCTTGAGCGCGGCGATGGAATGTTCCGCATGGCGCGGCGCGTGCGTGAACACCGTCACCGCCTCGACGTCCTTCATCTTCAACACCTCGTCCAAAGTCCGCGCCGTGCGCTCCACCTGCATCTGACGCGCTGCCTGCGTCAGCAGGTCCTCGTTGAAGTCCGACAGAGCGACCAGTTCACAATCGGGATGGTCTCTCAGAATCTGCGCAAACGCGCGCCCGAAACCTAAACCGATGACAGCGACTCGAAGGGGCATTTCATCTCTTCCTTTCCATCTGCGATAATCCTCCCCTCCCCTTGTGGAAGGGGTTAGGGGAGAGACAAGGTTGGAAGATAAAACCTCCTCAACGACCGGACGGCGGCGGCTCGCCCACCGCCCGATGCAACGCACTCACGGCGAGAAGATAGAACATGTTATGAACCAACCACGGCTCGTTAGTGCGGAACGATGGGGAGCGGTTGCCGCCGCGGCTCATATCAAAGCCCGGTCGGTCGGCGATGCCCATGTCGCGCACGAAGCCGTTGGGAATCGCGCCCGGCACCGCGCCGCGCTCGCGTCCGGGAATCTGGTTGTAGCGGTGATGATAACGCGGCGGGTTGAAACTGCCCTTGCTTTCAAACATGCAGAGGTTGTAGGGGTTCTTGCCCAGCACCCAGTCTATCTGGTCAACGGCGTAGGTCAACGCTCGCGTATCGTTCGTCAAGCGATAAATCAGCAGCGCTGCCCACGCCCGCCCCAGAAGCCAGAAGTTCACGCCCAATCCCGCTGTCGGATGGAAAAAGGTCGTCTCCTCTTCCTCCGTTCCCTGCCGCGACAATCCGAACGGGTTGTCCGTCCGCGACAGGCAGAACGCGAGATACTTCTTGAGCGCGTCCACGACGCCCGGACGCAGCGGGTCTTTGGGATAGTCCAGCGCGAACAGCGCCAACGCCGCCGCCGTCACGTCGCCGTGATCGCCGCTGTCGCCGCTGAACCCGCCGTTCTTCTTCTGCGCTTGCAGCAATCGCTCTACACTGCGCCGCGCGAACTCCTGATACTTCACGTCGCCCGTCGAGAGGAACAACTCCAACGCCCCGATGAGCAGCAGCGGGTTGCCCGTCGCTGATTCTTCCTTCGTCAAGAAGTCGAAGAGCCGCCGGGCGCGTGTCGCGTAATCATTGCTGAGGCTGCGTTCAGTCAGAAGCCGTCCAACGCTCGCCCACGCAGCCACCGTCAGCGGCGTGTTGCCCGTGCCTTGCGCAATCACGGGGTCATCGGCAGTGCCGATTTGGTTGTCGGTGTGAACGTCGGGCGCCGTCCACTTCATCCAGTCGCGCCCCGGTCCTTGTAGCACGTCCGCCCGCATCGAGCCGTCAGCGGGGTTCTGCATCTTCGCCAGAAACTTCGCCCCCCACCACGCCTCATCGAGGGCGTCGGGCAAGCGGTCGTGGTCGCGGTCAAACTTGTGGAAGAGGCTTGGGTGCATGGCGAAAGCAGACGCCAGCGCATACACGCAGCCGCCATCGCCGAACTGCCACATCGGTTTGTTGTAATCGCCCGCGCTGTGCCAGCCGCCGGTCACGTCGACGGGGGGGCCGTCGGGCAATTTCGCGTCGTCTAAATGGCACGCCTTGTGCCAGCCGGGCACTTCAAAACCGCAGCGCTGAATGAAGAAGAAGTCCACCGCGCTCTGCGCTGTTTCCTCCAGGATTGCGCCGCGCGCCACCACAAACGGAAATGATTCTCCCCGCCCACCTTCCATCTGGGCGGCGATGCGATAATTGCCCGGCTCCCGCAGCGACGAAAAATCCACCCGCCAGAAATACCAGCCCCAATCATCGGGCTTGCCATTGTAGATGCGCCCGACGCAGGGAACATCTTCCTTCCACGCGACTTTCCCTTCGGGCGTTCTGACCTCAACCGCAATCGCCGGTCCATCTGGAGGAAAAAAGTTCGCCGCCACCACCGCGCTCTTAGGACCCGTCAACTCGTAGCCCACCTGATTCACGAACACGCGCACGACCGGCTGGCGCGGGCGCAGCCGCAGCAGGTCAAAATCGTCGAACCACACGCGCCCGCCGCGCGCGACCGCGACCAGTCGCACCGTCGCCGCGCCGGGGGGCGGCGCGTCCAGAACGAGCGACAGCCGTTGCCACTCCCCGCCGCGCCCCGCCGCGCTCGCGTCGACGCGCAGAACCTTCTGCACGTCGTCCGACCAGCACGCCAGAATCTGCGCCGACGCCGCCTTGTCACACCGCGCCCAGCCGGACAACTGCACTCTCTCCGTCCACGCCGCAACGGGATAGTTCACCGACGAAAAACCGCACCAGTCTCCCGTCACCGTCAGTTGCACGCTTGCCTTGCCTTCCCGTTTGACATCAGTATCAAGCCGAAATTGTCCCGCCCGTTTGCCGGGCAGCAGCGTGTCGTTCGTCTCCTCGCTCCAGAACGGCACCCGCCCGCGCTCGTCGCCTTCGACGCCTTTATTGCCCATAAAACTCGCTGCAATCGGAACGAGGCTCACGTCGTCAAGATCGGCGCGCCCCTTGACCTTCAACCACACCCGCGCCGCCGCCGCCCGCTCCGAGTTCCACTCCACCGCCACATACTGCCACGACTCCGCTCGGCGCACCATCGGCGACTGCGCGTGCCGAACGACCTGCCCTAATTCGTTCAACAACTCAACCCCCAAACGCACCTGATTGTTCCAGCCCACCACGCGCCTCGCCGCGTCCACGCGCGCGCGAATCCAGCCGCTCAGACGGTAGTCCGTCTGCGGTTGGAGTTTGACGCTCTCGCTCTCCCACACCACCTCCTCGTGTTTGGAGCGCGCGCTGACGAAACGCTTGCCGCTGTGCGCTTCGCCCGCGTTCCACTCCCCCTTCGTGGGCGTGCGCCATCCCGTCGGCGTTCGCTGTCCTTCTTCAAAAGAACCGTTGGGCAACAACTCCTGCGCCTGAGCCCCTCGCAGGGCAGCGATGGACAGACCCAGCAGCAAGACCATCCCTCTTCCGCCGCGCCTCCTCCTTCGACTCACGGGCAATCCCTTCATCTCCTTTCCCCTCATACGTTATCGAATGTTTCACCTCTTCTTCCGCCGCTGCTTGACCGCATTGATGAGCCGCTGCACCTTCGGCTTCAAATCCTTGTTCAACTTGAAGCACGCCGCGAAATCCCTCTGCGCGTCAGCGTCTTTGCGCTGTTGCAGGCGCACCAGACCGCGATGGGCGTAGGCTTCCGCGAGACGCGGGTTGAGTTCAATCGCTTTGTTGAGGTCAGCGAGCGCGCCCCTCAAATCACCCCTGTCCTTCTTCGCCGCGCCGCGATTGGCGTAGGCAACCGCCAATTGTGGATTCAGCCGAATCGCCGCGTCGTAGTCCTTCATCGCCAGTTGCTTTTGACCGCTGTCGTAGTAACTCGCACCGCGATTGTTGTGAGCGTCGGCGTTTTTTGGTTCGAGGCGAATGACCTCGCTGTAATCACGAATCGCGCTGCGGGGCTGTCGCAAGCGGCGATAGGCGTTGCCGCGATTGTGGTAGGCAACCGCATAGTTTCGGTTGAGCCGAATCGCTTGCGTGTAGTCCTGAACCGCTCGCCGGGGTTGATTGAGTCGGTCATACACGCCCCCCCGATTGTTGTAAGCCTCCGCATAGCGCGCATCCGCCCGAATCGCCGCCGTGAAGTCTTGCAGCGCCGGCTTGAGTTGGTTGAGGTTGAGATAGACCACGCCGCGATTGTTGTAAGCCTTCGCAAACCCCCCCTTGACGCGAATCGCCGACGTGTAATCGTCCATCGCTTTCTGAGGTTCCTTGAGTCCGTTGTGCGCGTTGCCCCGACAGAAATAAGATTCCGCCAGTCGCGGGTTGATACGCAGCGCGTCGTCAAAACGCGCAATCGCGTCTTTCAGTTTGTTTTCTTTCAAAAGACGCACGCCTTCGTTGTGCGCCTTCGCCGCCTCCGCGGCGACCTTCTGCTGCCGCTGCGATTGCACGGTCTTGATGAACTTCTCAAATTTCGGCTTCAGCGCGTTGTTGAGTTTGAAGCACTCGTCGAAGTCCTTCCGGGCATCAGCGTCCTTGCCCTGCATCAGCCGCGCAAGCCCCCGATTGCCGTAGGCTTCGGCTAACTTTGGGTTGAGGTCAATCGCTTTGTCGTAATCGGCGATTGCCCCTTTCAAATCTCCCTTATCCTGCCGTGACGCGCCGCGATTGCTGTACGCGACGGCAAGGCGCGGGTTCAAACGAATGGCTTCCGTGTAATCCTCAATCGCTCGGTCGTGCTGCCTCAAACTCCGATAGGAGTTGCCGCGGTGGAAATAGTAATTCGCGTTGTCCGCCTTGAGCCGAATCGCTTCGGCGAAATCCTTCACGGCTTTCTCGTGTTGATGGAGAGCCGCTGCCACCGTGCCGCGATTGCCGTAGGCGTCCGCATAATCGGGCTTGAGGCGAATGGCTTCGGTAAAATCCTTGAGGGCTTGCGCACGCTGGTTCTTCCGGTTGTATGCCACCCCCCGATTGTTGAACGCCTCCGCGTAGTCGGGCTTGAGGCGGATCGCTTGCCCGTAGTCCTTGATGGCCTTGTCGAACTGTCCCGCGCGGTAGAACGCAATCCCCCGATTGTTGAACGCTTCCGCCAATTTCGGCTTCAAGCGAATCGCCTTGTCAAAGTGCGGAATCGCTTCGCGCCACCGCCCCGCTTCCAACAAGCGCGTGCCTGCTTTGTAAGCGTCGGCGGCTTCGTCTGCCCCATTGGGTTTTGCTGATGCGATGAAAACGAGCGCTGCGATGAAAGCAACGATGAATCTACGAATGTTCACCTGTTCCTCCTGAAATATCCTCGGCGACTTAGCGGTTTCGTCACGCCAGAATCGAACGCAACCGCTCACTGATGACGTATTCGTCCGACGGCTCCAGCATGTGCGGATTGATGAGGATAGTGTCGCGCACGTGACGCACCCGGATAGATGGATCACCCTCCGCGAGGTAGCGCGCCAACTCGGCGGCTTTCACGGAGGCGTGCGGCTCAATGCGAATGACGGCTTGCGGAATCGGCTGTCCCCGCTCGTTGGGAAACAGACGCGTGGCGCGGACGCCGACAATATCCTTGCAGGTATCGAGAATCGCCTTGACCTGCTCCTCCCATCGCCGCAATTCTGCCTCGTGGTCGAGTTGCACAAAACGTTCGAGCGCGGCGAGCAGCCCCATAATTTCTTCCTTGCCGACTTTAGCGACGCGCCCAATGCCAGCGTTCGGGTTGCCCTGCGCCGCACACGCCTCAATCAAATCTCTCCGCCCGCAGATGAACCCGCTGCTTTGCGGACCGCGCAGCCCCTTGCCACCGCTGAACACGACAAGGTCTGCGCCCATACCGATAAATTTCGTCAGGTTCTCAGCGGGCGGCAGTTCTGCCGCCGCGTCCACCAGCACGGGCACGTTGTAAGACCTGCCGACGGACAGCACCTCATCCAGCGACAACTTGCCGCGCTTTTCAAATGCCATGAAATAAGCAATGAGGGCGGTGTTCTGTCCAATCGCCGTCATCACGTCCATCGCCGTTGCGCCGTCCTCCACCGTTCCGACCTCGACGATGCGCGCTCCTGTCTGGCGAATCGCGAAATCAAACCCGTTGCGGTGCGCGGCGAGCATGATGCACTCGTGCGGCATCCCCTGCGTGTCCGGCAGACGGTTCATGCGCTCGCGGACGTCGCGGGTCATGCACGCCGCCGTGCCCAACATCAACCCGCACGCCGCGCCCGCGCAAACATACGCCGCCTCCGCCCCCGTGAGGCGCGCGATGCGCTCGCCCGCTTTCTCTTGAAGTTCTGGAATGGAAACGAACGTGTGCGCCGCGTCGTACATCGCGTCCAGCACCTCACGCGGCATCAGCGAACCGCCGAGCGTCGTGACCGTGCCCATCGCATTGATAACCTTGCGAACGCCCAAGTCCGAGTAACTGACCATTGCCTCCTCCTCTTGTCGTCGGATGCTTGCCTCCGCGTTGCCGTAAGCGATTATGACCGCTCGCCGTGTCCGTGTCAAACTTTGCGAACCCCTCCCATTCGTGATAGAATAGACGCCGAGAGAAGGCAGACACCATGGAACACCCCGTCACGTTTGAGAGTCATGGCTGTCGACTGTTTGGCGTATTACACCTGCCCGATGGCGGAACGGCGGAACGCGCCGTCGTATTTTTGCACGGCTGGAGCGGCTATCGCACGGGACCGCATCAGATGTTCGTGCGCGCGGCGCGGCGATTGGAACGGGAAGGGATTGTGTCGTTGCGCTTTGACTTTCGGGGGCGGGGCGACAGTGAGGGCGTGACAGAACACGCGACGTTGGCAACGATGGGGGAGGACACCGCCGTCGCTGTGGCGTGGCTCGTGGAACAGACGGGCGTGGAGCGCGTGACGCTGTTGGGTATCTGCTCCGGCAGCGAAGTCGCGTTCGGCGCGGCGGCGGCGCATCCGGCGATTGACTCGCTCGCGTTGTGGTCAGCGCCAATTTTCGCGGCGGAGGCAAGCGTCGAACGGGAGATAAAAAAGAAAACCTTCCACCTCAAAGAATACGGACGCAAGTTGTTCCGCGCCGCAACGTGGCGCAAACTGTTCACAGGCACGCTGCAACCCAAAACGATTGCCCGCGTCCTTCTCGGCAAAAGCGGCGGCGATAACGTCGAAGGCGCGCAGCCCGGTCAACTTCCCCCCGGGTTTCGGCGAGAAAGTGTGGAACGCTTCAAACAATTCCGGGGCGACGTTCTTCTCATCTACGGCACGCACGATCCGGTGATGAACGAAGCGTTGGCGTGGTACACCGAACGCTGCCGCGAAACCGGCATCACGCCTTCCGTTCATCTCGTCGAAGGCGCGAATCACAGTTACTACTCGCTGGCGTGGGAGCGGGAAGTGATTGACAAAACAGCGGAATGGATAGTTGATTTGTGTCCGCAAATGACGCAGATGACGCGAATGATTAAGAGCCTATCCCGAAAATGCTCGTAGTCAGCCACGCCGCGCAGCGGAGTGGCGTTCCGACGGCACTCCACTCTGTTTCGTGCCTGACTACAAACGGTTCGTAGTCAGCCACGCCGCGCAGCGGAGTGGCGTTCCAACGGCACTCCCCTCCGTTCCGTGGCTGACTACAAACGAAGTTTGGGATAGGCTCTAAGCAAAAATGATCCGCGCGCATCGGCGTTCATCCGCGGATATTTTATGCGGATTCTCTACCTCAATCACGTCTCTGAAATCAGCGGCGCGGAGATGAGCCTGTTATCGCTGTTAGGCGGACTGGACAAAGCGCGATATGAACCGGTGTGCGTCGTGCCCGGACCAGGTCCGCTGACGGACCGCTTGCGCGAGGTCAGTCTGCAAGTGCGTTACGCGCCGTTCGTGCGATTCAAGCGCACGCGGAATCCGCTGCTGCTTTTTGCCTACGCGAACTTGCTTCCCGTGACGGTGAAGCCACTTGTCCGCTATCTCATGCGCAATGAGGTTCACCTGATTCACTCCAACAGCACCCTCGCCCACCTGCACGGCGCGTTGGCGGCGCGACAGATGAGTTTGCCCTGCGTGTGGCACGTCCGCGATTTGGTGCCGCTCGGCTGGTGGGCGCGGATTTACGCGAAGTGGACGAACAAAATCATCGCCATCTCCGAAGCTGTGCGCGAACATCTGCAACGCAGTGGGATGCCCGCCCAGAAAATCGAGGTCATCCCCAACGGCGTTGACCTGTCCGTCTGGCAGCCGCGTTCATCTCCGCTGCGAAAAGGGTTGGGCTTCACGGAAGAGCATTTCGTCTTCGGGATGGTCGCGCAACTGGTGCCGTGGAAGGGACACGAGGTCTTCCTCCGCGCCGCTGCGCAAGTGGCGCAGGCGATGCCCCCAGCGCGCTTTCTCATCGTCGGGGACGATTTGTTCGGCGACCATCCTGATTACGTTCAAGGTTTGGTGAGACTGACTCAGTCGCTGGGACTTGACGATAAAGTCCACTTTCTCGGCTTTCGTTCAGACATCGTGGACGTTCTCGCGTCGCTGGACGCGCTGGTGTTGCCTTCATTCAGAGAACCGTTCGGGCGCGCCCTCATCGAGGCGATGGCGATGGAAAAGCCGGTGATTGCCACCAACATCGGTGGACCGCCGGAAATCGTTGACCACGAAATCAATGGCTTGCTCGTGCCCGCTCAAGACGTCAGCGCGCTGGCAGACGCCATGCGGCGCCTCTGCCAAGACCGCGTATGGTCCCAGCACCTCGGCGAAGCCGGACGCGCCAAAGTCGTCCGCGAGTTTGACATCGCGCTGACCGTGCAACGCACGCAGAAGGTTTATGAGGAAGTGATGAGGGATAAGGGATCAGCGATGAAAAAGCCTCATCCCTCATCCTGACTACGCTGTGCGCATCGGCATTGACGGCTCTCTGCTTTACGGCAACTACTCCGGCGTGGAGTACGCGATTTGGAATCTGCTCAAGTCGCTGGCCAAGATGGATGACGACGATGAGTTCATTGTTTACGTGCCGCATGATTTCCGCAGCAATGTCGAGTTCCCCTCCAACTGGCGATTCGTGCGCGCGCGGTTTGACGGCGAGCAGAAACTGTTGCGCGTTCTGTGGCAACAATTAGTGCTGCCGCGACTCATGCAAAAGGACAAACTGGATGTCTTCCACGCCCCCGCCTACGTCATGCCGCTGCGTTCCCCCGTGCCGACGGTGCTGACGGTTTACGATGCCATTGCTTTTACGCACCCGCAGTTCTGCACGCGGGCAAATCGCCTGCACTATCGCCGCATCATGCCGCCGTCACTGCAAAAAGCGCGGCGCGTCATCGTGCCATCGCAAGCGATTCACGGCGACCTTGTCAACGTCCTTCGCGTTCCCGCCGAAAAGATTCAGGTGATTCCTTTGGGCGTGGAGGACATCTTTTTTGAGGAGCCAAGCCGCGAGCGTCAGCGAGCGATTCAGGAAGCCTACCAATTGCCTGACCGCTTTTTTCTGTTTGTGGGTAACATTGAAGCGAAGAAGAATCTAAGCGTTCTGCTGAAGACGCCGCGTTCGCTGCCGCTCGTGATGGCGGGGCATAACGCTGCGCATTTCCCATTACCCATGACGGATCTTGACAGAGGACTGGGCTACGTGCCCCGAAAGGACTTACCCGCGCTGTATGCGTTGGCAACAGCGTTCGTCTTCCCTTCGCACTACGAAGGCTTCGGGGTGCCGCCGCTTGAGGCGATGGCGTGCGGGACGCCGGTGATTGCTTCGACGGGGGGCGCGCTGCCCGAAGTGGTCGGCAAGGCGGCGATGTTGGCGAGTCCCGATGAACCCTCCGAATGGGCGGTGGCAATGCAACTCATCATCAAAGACGCGGGACTGCGCGAGCGTTTGGTCCGACTGGGACGGGAGCGAGCGCGGCAGTTCCAAGCGGAGAGAACTGCCCGGGCGACTTTAGAGGTGTATCATTCAAAGTGAAGCCGATTGCTTATCTCATGGGCACGTTCCCCTCGCTGACAGAAACGTTCGTCCTCCGCGAAATTGTGGAACTGCGGCGGCAGGGCGTGCCTCTAAAACTCTACGCGCTGTGGCGACCGGCGCGCGATGCGCCGGTGCCTTCCGAGGCGGTGTCGCTGCAACAGGAAGTCACTTACGCGCCGCGCTGGTGGAAGCCGCGCGTGATGGGGTGTGAGGGGGCGGCGCGTCACTTTGCCGCGCAGATGATACGCGACGGCATCGGTCACGTCCACGCGACGTTTGCGAACTTGCCCGCGATGGTGGGCATGTTAGCGGCGCAGCAGTTGGAGGCGCCGTTCAGTTTTGCCGCCCATGCCCGCGACCTCTTTGTGGAGGGCGATTTTCTCAGCATGAAAATTGCCGCGGCGAAGTTCGTCGTCGCTTGCACAGCGGCAGGTCAACGCGCCTTGATGGAGCATTGCGCTGACATCTCGTTTGAGAACGTGCATCACGTCTCGCACGGCATTGACGTGAGCCGCTACCGCTTCACGCCGCGCCTGCCGCAGACCACGCACGTCGTATTGGCGGTCGGTCGGCTCGTTGAGAAGAAAGGCTTCGCCGTGCTGCTTAACGCGCTGGACATTCTCAAGCGTCGCCGCTTTCCCATTTCGGGCGTCATTGTCGGCGAAGGACCGCTGCGCTCCCAACTGACGCACCTCCAACGGTCTTTGAATCTCACGGACTGCGTGCGGTTCGTCGGGGAGTATCCCCATGAGATGGTGGTCACGCTGATGGAGTGCGCGGACGTGTTCGTCGTTCCGTCCGTCATTGCCGCCGACGGCGACCGCGATGGACTGCCCAACGTCATCTTAGAAGCCGCTGCCCTCGGCGCGCCCATTGTGGCATCCCGATTGCCGGGCATCGCGGAGTTTGTGGAGGAGGAAGTCACCGGGCTTCTCGTCGAACCGAACGATACTGCGAGTTTGGCGCGAGCCATTGAGCGGATTTGCACCTTGCATCAACTGAAAGCGCGCGTGATGCTCAACGCCCGCCGCAAAGTAGTGGAGCAGTTTGACGTGCGGAAGAATGTGGCGCGGCTCGCGGAACTTTTCCGGGAGGCGTGATGGGGAGGCGGACGCACAATGAATTGCGCTACGACGAACCATGCACTCATTATCCCCTGAACCCATGAACTCTTCTCCCCCAGTGGGTCGGCGCGTCGCCAAAGCGACGGGCGTCATCATGTTTTTTCACGTCCTGCGCTTCGCGTTGGGCTTTTTAGAAAAGCCGCTGCTGGCGAAGTATTTCGGCACGACGTGGACGGCGGACGCTTACACCGTTGCCTACGACGTCGTTCTTCGCCTCTGGCTCATTTTTGAGAAAGTCATCAACCCCTCGTTTTTGCCGGTTTTCATCAAGTCGCTTCGCGAAGAAGGCGAAGAACGGGCGTGGCGATTTACCAACACCGTCGCCAGCCTCATGCTCATCACGCTGACGGCGTGCGCCGGATTGGGCATCGTCGCGGCGTCACCGCTGGTGCGTCTGTGGTCGCCGAACGCCTCCGCTGAAGAAGCGCAACTGACGGCGCAACTTGCCCGCGTGATGCTGTGCGGCTTGGTGTTTCTCGGTCTGTCCTCGCTGACCTACGTTATCCTCAACGGCTACAAACATTTCGCGCTGCCCGCGTTGGGCGATGCGGTGTGGAAAGGCTGCATCGTTGCGGCGATGATTCTGGTCGTGCCGCGTATGCCCCATCGAAGCCTTGCAGTGATGGCGTTGGCGGGGGGCTTCCTTGTCGGCAGTTTCGGTAAACTGTTTCCGCAAGTTGTCGGTTTGTGGAACAAGCGGCACTTGTTCAGAGGGTGTCTCAACCTGCGCGAACCTCTCTTGCGAAATATGCTCATTCTCATCGCGCCGCTGCTCGTTGGTATCTTCGTGTCGGAAATACGCGAAGTCGCGCTGCTACGTTTGGCGAACGACCCCAGCATCGGCGAAGGCGGACGCGCCGCGCTGCACAAATACGCGCGCCCCCCCGTTGAGGTTTTCATTCAGATTTTCCCCTACGCTCTGAGTATCGGCATCTTCCCTTATCTCGCGGAACTGGCGAGCAAAAGTCAAGACCGTCAGCACCTGACGGACGTTTTCGTGGGCGCGCTGCGGGTGTGCGCGTTCGTGTTTCTGCCAATGTCGGCGGCGTTCATCGCGCTGCGGTATCCGCTCATCCGCGCCCTGTTTGAGAGCGGCAAATTCGGGAGCGAGTCGGTGGAGTTGACCGTCGTGCCGTTCACGATGTTTGCGGTGGGCATGGTGTTTTTCGCCAGCGAGATGATAATTAACCAGACCTACTACGCCATGACGAACACTTTCACGCCCACCGCCGTCGGCGTCTGCACCAGCGCGTTTGCCGTGTTGTTCGCGTGGGCGTCGGTCGAAGCCGGGCACGGTTTGGGCGGCATCGCGTTGGCAGAGACATTGGGCAAAAGTGTGAAGTGCATCGTTCTCGTCGTCTTGCTGCGCAAGGCGTTGGGCAACGTGCGTGTGAAAGCGAACCTGACGTTTCTCGTGAAGGTTGTCATAGCGACTTCAGTCGCTGTCGCGGCTGCTCTTTTCGTTTCACAACACTTCGCCGCCTGGCTGGAAATCAGCCGCAAAACGCGCCTGCTGAACTTCCTGCTGTCCGGCGCAGTGTCTATTGGCGTTTACGCTATAGGGACCATGATTCTACGCGTCGAAGAGACGCAGACGGTCGTGGCCTTCGTGCGACGACGGATAAAGAGATGACCCCTTGCGGACATCATTTGAGGAGGTGAGTGATGGACAAAGTTCTTCTCATCATCGGCGACGCTGCCGAAGTGACGGACACGCTCTACCCGTATTTTCGCGTTCAGGAGGACGGTTATCAATGCGTTGTGGCTGCCCCGGAAAAGCGCGTGTATCATCTGGTCATGCACGAGCCGCACCCCGACTGGGACATCACGGTGGAATCACCGGGTTATCACTTCCCCAGCGACATTGCGTTTCGGGACATCAACCCCGACGACTACCTCGCCATGATGATCTCCGGCGGGCGCGCGCCCGAATACTTGCGCTACGACCAAGACCTGATGCGCGTGACGCGGCAGATGTTTGAGCAAGGCAAGCCCATCGCCAGCGTGTGTCATGGCATCGAAATCGTCGCTGCCGCGGGCATCATTCGCGGCAAGCGCGTGACGACGGTTCCCAAGTGCCGTTACGACGTGGAGTTCGTGGGAGGAATTTACGTGGATGAACCCGTCGTCGTGGACGGCAACCTTGTCACGGCGCGGACGTTCTGGGACAACGCCCCGTGGATGCGGGAGTTCATGAAGATGCTGAGAAAGTAGACGGCACCCTCCGTGCGTCAAAATCCGCACCCGGAGGGTGCGGGCTACCTGAGCCGGATGACCCTCGAAACTGCTCTTACCAAACTGCATCAAGAGGGCATGGCGCTCGTCGTCGAGAAGGACGGGCGCACGCTGTTTGAATCACCTGCGTCGGGACTGCGCGCGTGGTTGGCGTGCATCGCCGAATGTGGCGACGAATTGCGCGGCGCGACGGCGATTGACAAAATCGTGGGCGCGGCGGCGGCGAAGTTGTGCCTGGTCGCCGGCGTCGCTCAGGTCTTCGCAGAAACGGCAAGCGCCTCCGCGGTGGAGTTGCTGACGGAGGCAGGGGTTTTCGCCCAAGCCCAGCACGTCGTTCCCCATATCCTCAACCGCGACGGCAGCGACACATGCCCAATGGAAAAACTAAGCGCGTCCATCGCAGATGCTCAGGAGTTTTATGAGGCGGTCAAGGCAAAAATCTCCAACGGATGAAAAGTCTTTTAATCCTACTTTGTCCCTTTAGCGCGGGACGGCATAAACCGACGGAGGGGGGAGGGCGAAACTCCCGTTGAGCCGTTGAGGGGAAGTTCGGCAAGAGCCTCACTCTCCCCCTGAACCGATAAGAGCCTATCCCAAAATTCGTTTGTAGTCAGGCACGGAACGGAGTGGAGTGCCGTTGGGACGCCACTCCCCTGCGCTGCGTGGCTGACTACGAGCCGTTTGTAGTCAGGCACGGAACGGAGTGGAGTGCCGTTGGAACGCAGACACAGAACGGAGTGGAGTGCCGTTGGGACGCAGACACAGAACGGAGTGGAGTGCCGTCGGAACGCCACTCCGCTGCGCTGCGTGGCTGACTACGAAAATAGTGCTGTCTTCTCGACTTGACTCGCAGCGATGGCAGCGTAAACCAACCGACTGTTTACCCGGATTCATCGCCAGTTGAATTTTCTCATCAAATCTTCCAGACTGGTCACTTTTGTTCCGTTATGACCGTTCCCGTTGCCGCCTCCGACGCCTGCTAACGCGGGCACTGCGACTGCTTCGGTTCGGACGGGCGCGGGCGAAATGGCGTCCATCAGGTTGATGTCTTCATCCACGGTTTCCTCTTCGTAGAACAGCGACGATTCGCCCTCAAAATCCCACTCGTCCAGCACTTCAAAGACGACGACGAGGCGCGGATTTTGCTTGTCCACGCGCTTGACCATCTGGATTTCGACGACGCGGTTGTCATTGACGCGCAAGCCGCCGCAGACCAAGTCCTGCGCCAACTTGAGTCCACTGTCGAGGTCACGGCGGAACGGCGTCGCAAAGTAGAACTCGTAGCGCAGCCGCAGAAACTTGTCCTCAAAGTTCTTCGCCCACGCGCCTTTGAGCAGCCCCTTCACGTAGAGCCGCCGGAACTCGCGCTCCAGCGACGATTTGTATTTCGACGCCTCCGGGCTGAGAAACCGCCGTCCGTCGTTGGCGCGGTATTGATGGTTGATGCTGGGGGGGAGAGGCAATGTAAACTTCAACCGCATTGTTTTTCACTCCTCAGAGAAATCGGGCTGGGGATGCAACAGCCCCGTCCGCTTGCATCCCCACACCCGCGCTACTGTCGTTAGGCTGCTTCCTCTGCCACGTCGTCTTTGGGGATATAGGCCACAGCAGGCAAGCCGTGCGCAGCGCGAATCTGATTTTCGATTTCGATGGCAAGTTCTGAGTTGTTGGCTAACGCCTCGCGTGCGTTCTCGCGCCCTTGCCCCAGACGCTCGTCGCCATAACTGAACCATGTCCCGGTCTTGGAAACGATGCCCTTTTGCACGCCCAAATCCAGAATGTCGCCGATGCGCGAAATGCCCTGACCGAAGATGATGTCGAACTCCGCCTCGCGGAAGGGCGGGGCGACTTTGTTTTTGACGACGTTGACTTTGGTGCGGCTGCCAATCTGCTCGCTGCCATTTTTCAAAGCGTCAGTGCGACTGACGCGCATCCGCACCGATGCCCAGAACCGCAGGGCGCGTCCGCCGGGCGTCGTTTCGGGGTTGCCGAACATCACGCCAATTTTCTCCCGCACCTGATTGGTGAAGATGAACGCCGCCCGCGAGCGGCTGACCGAACCGGACAGTTTCCGCAAAGCCTGACTCATCAGCCGCGCTTGCATCCCCATCTGCGGGTCGCCCATCTCACCCTCCAACTCAGCGCGGGGCACGAGCGCCGCCACTGAGTCCACCACAATCACGTCCACCGCGCCGCTGCGCACCAGCGTATCCGCGATGTCCAACGCCTCCTCGCCCGTGTCAGGCTGCGAGACGTAAACGTTGTCAATGTCCAAGCCGATGTTGCGGGCGTAAGTCGGATCTAAAGCATGTTCTACGTCAATGAATGCGACCGTTCCGCCCATCTTCTGCGCCTCCGCGCAGATGTGCAGCGTCAGCGTCGTCTTCCCCGACCCCTCCGGTCCGAAGACCTCAATAATCCGTCCGCGCGGGACGCCCCCCACGCCCAACGCTACGTCCAACGCCAGCGACCCCGTTGGAATCGCCTCAATCAGCATGTGCGTGTTGTCGCCCAATCGCATGATGGAGCCTTTCCCGTGATGCTTCTCCACTTCGGAGAGCGCCATTTCCAGAGCCTTTTGCTTTTGTGTCAAATCCACGGTTTCGACCTCCTGAACGATTTCACTGAACTCAGTGAAATAGATTATAGCAGGCTTTTCAGGGCTTGTCAAGCATTTTCACTCATTTCAGTGAAAATTTTTCTTTGACGGTTTTGTGCGGTTGGTGTATGATAAAAGCGCAACACTTCTTCCGTCACAGCAGACTGGAGGCGGTCATCGTGGCAAAACACACGAAGCAATTAGGAGTAATTACGCGGGGGTCTCTCGTCGAAGGGTTGGAGATGAAACTCGACCCGAACGTGAGCGTGGAGGACATCAAAGCCGGGAAGTTCGTTGTCGTCGAAGGCGAGAAGAACGAGTTCTTCTCCATGATTACCGACGTGCGCCTTGACGCGACCAACCCCGACATCTTAGCCCATCCCCCTGCGCAGGACGACAACCTCATGCGTTCCGTCCTCCGCGGAACCAGCACTTACGTCACGGTCAGTCTGCGCCCGATGCTGATGCTGCCTAACCACGAAGAGTTTATAGTGGACGGTTTACGGTTGACAGTAGACCCTCAACTGTCAACTGTCAATCGTCAACCATCAACCAATGGAGCTACCGACCCGCGTCCGGTGAAGACCATCCCCGGACATTTCTCGATAGTGTGCGAAGCCGCCGAGAGCGACGTGAGCCGCGTGTTCGGCAGCGAGGAGTCGGGGGCGAAGTATTTCAGCATCGGCACGCCGCTGGACATGGAAACACCGGTCTGCTTGAACCTCGACCGCTTCATCGAGCGCAGCAACGGCATCTTTGGAAAAACAGGGACAGGTAAGACATTTCTCACGCGACTGGTGCTGGCGGGGTTGATTCGCGCCAACCGAGCGGTCAATTTTATCTTCGACATGCACAACGAATACGGCTGGCAGTCCCAGAAAGAATCGGGCAGCGGGCAGCGCGGCTTCGTCAAAGGGCTGCGGCAACTGTTTCCCGCCAACAAAATCGCTATCTTCAGCCTCGACCCCGAATCCACACGGCGGCGCGGCGCGAGTGCCGATGTGGAGGTGAAAATCTCCTACGACCAAATCACCGTGGACGACATCGCGCCGCTGCAGGAAGAACTGCGGCTGAATCCAACGGCGGTGGAATCCGCTTACCTCATCGTCTCCCGCTACGGCAAGAACTGGCTGAGAGTGCTGCTCGAACAGGACGAAACCGGCATCAAAGATTTCGCGGAGAGTTTGGGCGCGCATCCCGAATCCATCTCCGCCCTGTATCGCAAACTCAAGAGCCGCTTGGAGCGTCTGCCGTTCCTCACAAAGGAAGCGCAACCGCTGGAAGACGTGGTGGACAAAATCATGGGCTACGTGGACCGAGGCATCCACATCATCCTCGAATTCGGGCGACAGCACTCGATGCTATGTTATTTGCTGGTCGCCAACATCATCACGCGCCGCCTGCACGAACTCTATCTCGAAAAGACGGAGAAATATCTAAGCACCCTCAACTCCGCCGATGAGCCGCGCCAACTGGTCATCACGATTGAAGAGGCGCACAAGTTCCTCAACCCCAACGCCGCGCGGCAGACGCCATTCGGCATCATCGCCCGCGAGATGCGCAAGTTCTACGTCTCTCTGCTCATCATTGACCAGCGACCTTCTTCGATTGACGACGAAGTTCTCTCGCAAATCGGCACGCGCATCATCGCCCTGCTCAACGACGAGAAGGACATTCAAGCGGTCCTCACCGGCGTCAGCAACACCAGCGGCTTGCGCAACGTGCTCGCCAGCCTCGACAGCAAACAACAAGCGTTGGTGATTGGGCACGCCGTCCCCATGCCCGTCGTCATCAAGACCCGCGAGTATGATGAAACGTTCTACTCCGCGATGGGCGCGGTGGACGGCGAGGAGAAAAAGGCGAAGAGGAAGAAAGACATTGAGGCGCTGTTTGGGTAGAAAGGCGCGGTTGTCATTCTGAGCGCAGCGAAGAATCTCGCCGTTTCAGGCTACTTTTGAGATTCTTCGCTGCGCTCAGAATGACAACAGGGGACTTTTAAGACAACCTCTCAGAATGACAACTGCAGGCTACATCGCATCCCGTCTCTGAAAAATCCACAACCCCACTGCCAACAATCCCACGACGTAGAGCGCGAGGTAAACGAAGTCGAAGTTTGTCGGTTCCGGCGGCAGAAAGGCGACGTTGCCGCCGCGAAAGCCCATCGGCGGGTTCCAGTCTGTCAGTTTGTCCACCCACACGCCGAGCCGCTGGCTGGGGACGAGGTAGCCCGCGATTTTGCCGCCGAGTCGCAGTGTGTCAACGTCAAAGACGTCGCCCAACGCCCGCATCGTGTTCGCCTGCCAGCCAGTGCCCCAGGTGAACAGGGACAGCACCATGGCGAAGGGAGTGGTGGCGAACGTGGAGAAAAACAGCGCGATGGTCGTGAACAGAATCGGGTAGCCCATTGCCATCGCTGCGCCGCGCCAGACGTGCCAGTTCATCTGGTGGTTGCGCAGGTAGACCGACAGCCACAGCAGCCCCGCCCACAGCGCAATGGTAAACGCAAGCACGGCGATAATGCCGCACCAGCGCCCCAAAAAAATCTGATAGCGTGTCAGCGGCTTGGACAGAATCGGTATCAGCGTGCCCTTCTCAATCTCGCCCGACAGCGCGCCCGCCGACAACACGATGGCGAGCATCGGTCCGAAGAAGTTGATGACGATAAACCCCGCGTGCGTCATCAGTTGCCCCTGCACTTCCACCGGCAGCACAATCGCCGGTCGGTCGGGATTCCGCCGAAACCGCCGTCCCCCCCCGCCGCTCAAACGAGTGAGGCAGGTGCCTGAGGCCGATGAACGACAGCGACACGAGCAGCACGCCGATGAAAAACCGGCGGCGAATGGCTTCTTTGATAGTGAGACGAATGATGGTGGTCATGCGTTGTCTCTCTCCTGAGTTGAGGGTATCACGGCTTGGTCAGGTGGGAGTAGAACGACGTGACCATCCTTCCACACGGCAAGGGGTTGTCCAGAGCGTCGGTGTTCTTCAATCACTTCAGCCACAGCCTCTTTCAGCGCGAGTTCCGCCTTGACCTCCAGCGGAAGGTCAGCGATGTTTCTCTTTTTCTTCACGGCGCGTTTACCTCCTTCAAGAGAGGGGCATACACGTCATTGTCGGCAATGTGCAGTTCTCCGTCCTTCTCGTTAGCAATGAGTCGCGGCGTCTCCGTTGAATTTCCGAAAATCATCTGCCTTTTTTGGCATACAACCCCCGCAGCGTCTCAATCTCCTCTTGCGTCAACCCAACGCCTTCAAGGAACATGTCGGGGAGATATATGACGCAGGCGCGGAGGGTGCTGAGGTCAAACAGAATGGGACCATCGCACTTGGCTTTTGAAAGTCCTACCGCTTCATGGAGAGTGAAGCACTCCGCAAAGGCAGTGTATGCCAAACAAGCACCGGTCAGGTCTGTGCTCTGCAAGTTTGCTCTACTCAAATCCGCACCGCGCAGATTCGCACTGGTTAATCTCGCGCCGGACAGGTTAGCACCGAACAAGTTCGACCGGGTCAATTGTGCGCCAGTCAGGTCTGCGTTGGTGAAATCTGAGCGGATGAGAATTGTGCGATGCAGGTTTGCGCCACGCAGATTTGCTCCAACGAAGTTCGCCGTTGCACCTACGCCAACAAGGTTTGCGCTGCCCAGATTGGCATTGGAGAAATTCGCGCTGACCAAATTTGCAGCCGACATTCCGCACCTAACTGGTGTCCAAGTAGCATTTTTCCACATAGGGACCGAGGAAACCAAGGACTTGATGATGCACAGGCTTGAGGTTCAACACCTGCTCCCGGACCCCTGCCGGGG
>FWPU01005271.1_pt1 | contig 20468 bp, 19 predicted proteins | sample 2228361 | NCBI WGS metagenome assembly FWPU01 (sample SAMEA103939777, study PRJEB20133) | metagenome
CGGTGGTTCATTGCTCGATGAAAACTTTGAGCCAAACCTGAGCTCTGAAGGCTCGCTGGCTGGTTTGAACTTCCGTCAAGAGTTGATGGAATATATGCCGCCGGATATTGTCGAATGGGATCATGACGAGACGGTGCAGGGTCTAGCCCAGGGCAACGTCGCCATGATCACGGAGTGGAGCGCCTTTAACGCTTACTTCACCGATCCGAACGTCTCGCGCATTGTCGATTGCATCGACTATGCGGTAGAACCGGCGGGTCCATTTGGGCCACGGCCTGCGCTGGGTGGTTTCTCGCTAGGTGTCAGCGCCAACAGCTCGCCGGAAAAACAGGCGGCGACCTGGCTCTTTATCCAGTGGATCACCTCTGAGGCGAAGGCCAAGGACTACATCCGAGCTGGCGGCGTCTCCGGCCGCATGAGTGCCTACGAGGATCCAGAGTTGCAGGCCCAATACCCTTATTTCGAGCCGCTGGTCATCTCATGGAAGGAGTACGGTAACCCCATCTTCCGTCCACGCTTTCCTGAATGGCCGACGATCTCTGAGCTGATCGCCCAGACCGGCACCGAAATGATGTTGGGGAATATTTCGGTCGAGGACGGCGCCAGGTTGCTAGATGATCAAATTCGCCAGGTTCTTGAGGAGGCGGGCTATTACTCTGGTCAGCGACCCAAGCTTCAGTAAGGAAAGCAACTTATGAGCAGCACAGACTTTTATGCGATGGCTGCGCAGGCGATTCGCGAGGTGGGGGCGGTGTTGACCGCCCTCCCCTCAGGCGACGCCGAGCGCATGTGCGACGAAATCCTTCGCGCCCGACGCATCGCCTGTTACGGCGTTGGGCGCGAGGGGCTGATGATGAAGGCACTCTGCATGCGACTAATGCATCTCGGGTTCGACGCCCATGTCGTCGGCGACATGACGACGCCGCCGATCGGTGAGGGCGACCTGTTAATCGTCAGTGCCGGGCCTGGTGCGTTTTCCACTGTACTGGCGCTGATAGGCGTGGCGAAGGAAAGCGGCAGCCGCACAATGGTCGTCACTGCGCAGCCACAGGGCAAAGCAGCCCAGCAAGCGGACGTCGTCATCCATCTGCCTGCCCAAACGATGGCAAACGACCGGACGGCACCAACCAGTATCCTGCCGATGGGCAGCCTGTACGAAGCGGTGCAGATGCTCTTCTTCGACCTGATTTCGATCATGCTGCGCGATAAAACTGGACAGACGCCGGAGGAAATGCGACGTCGCCACACTAATCTGGAATAGGCGCAACCATGGCCGGATCAAAATCAAACATGTCTATATCAAGAATCAACTGGCCAGCCGTGACGTTAATTGCGCCGGCCATCATCGTCTTACTGGCGCTCGGCATCTATCCACTGCTCTTCGCACTGGACGTCAGCTTTCGCCAGTACCAATTGACCAAGCTTTATCAAGGAACCAACTATATCGGCTTTCAAAATTATCTTGCCGTTTTCAGAGATGTACTTTTCTGGCAGTCTCTGGGGCGCACGATTCAGTTTTTTGTGATGACCGTGCCTACCCAGATTCTACTGGGCGTGCTGATTGCCCGCTTCATCGACGGCATGGGTTGGAAAGTGCTCTCGTTCTTGATGCGCGTGCTACTTGTTATCCCGATCGCCATCACACCGACCGTAGTTGGGTTGATCGGCCGACTCCTGTTCAATCGGGATTTTGGCTTCGTCAACTACCTACTGAGCTTGACCGATATTCCGCCAGTCTCCTGGCTGGGCGAACCGCTGCCAGCGATGGTGACAATTGCGCTGGTGGACATCTGGCAGTGGACGCCTTTCGTCGCGTTGGTTATGATCTCCGGACTGTCCCTCATCTCGCAGGAAGTGCTGGAATCCGGTAAGCTCGACGCCGGTAGCGGCTGGAATCTTTTCTGGTATGTACAGGCGCCCTATCTGTTGCCAGGGTTGACCGCAGTGTTAATTTTGCGTACGGCCGACATTCTCAAACTGTTCGACATGGTCTTCGTCCTGACACGCGGAGGCCCGGGCGTCTCTACTGAGCTGGTGAGTGTCTATATCCAACGCGTTGGTTTTCGCATCTTCGATATGGGCGTAGCTTCTGCGCAGGCGATTCTATTGCTTCTTATCTGCATCTTGCTTGCACGCGGCTATATCCGCCTGTTCTATCGAGAGGTAGAAGCATGAACATTGCCATACCTTTGCGCAGGGTCAGACATAGGCGATTGTTGAGTCGCCACCTTTTCACCTATCTCTGGCAGGGCACTGTAGCGTTACTATTGGCTATCGTCTTTTTGATGCCAGTCTATTGGATGCTCACCACTGCGCTCAAGACCACCGTTGACACCTTCGCTGTGCCGCCGGTATTCATCTTTCAGCCAACACTTGAACATTTTCGCGTGGTCTATGAGGAGGGAGCGGTTGCCAAGAGCCTAATCAACAGCCTGATTGTAGCGACGACGACGACAATGCTTTCCGTGCTGATCGGCGCACCGGCAGCCTACGTGCTGGCTCGCTTCAACTTCCGCGGTAAAGCCGACCTCTGGTTCTGGATCATCACCAATCGTTTCATTTCGCCAGTCGTAGTAGCATTGCCCTTCTTTCTAATTGCGCGCGACCTGCGTATCCTAGACACCCACATTGCCTTGATTCTGGTTTACCTGACCTTCGGCATTCCTCTTGTGGTGTGGCTGTGCGTGGATCAGTTCCGTGCCGTGCCGCGCGAGGTAGATGAAGCGGCGACAGTGGACGGCGCCAATCTGTGGCAAGTCTTCTTTTACATTAATCTGCCGCTGGCCGTGCCGGGCATCGTCGTTTCGGCAATCTTAACTTTCATCACCAGTTGGAACGAGCTAATGTTTGCGCTGGTGTTAACGCGCGCTGAGGCGCGTACTGCACCAGTAGAGGCTTCCAACTTTATGACTGGCTTCGGCATTCGCTGGGGGCCAATGATGGCGACTGGCGCACTGATCGTACTACCTGTGTTAATCTTTGCACTGCTTGTCTCGCGAAACCTTGTCCGTGGCCTGACTATGGGAGCTGTCAAGTGAGCGAACTTCAGTTTGGCATCAACCTCGGTTTCGCCACCAAGCGCTGGCCAGAGCCTGAGGCATGGACGGCGTTGGTGCGGGAAACCCTCAATCTACACCTTGTACAGTTCACTTTCGACTTGCTCGACCCCTGGTGGCCGGAGGCGGACCGCCGATTGTTGGCAAGCAAGACGCGTCGTGCCGCAGAGGCTGCCGGCATCACGATTCACAGCGCCTTCGTCGGACTTGCTGCCTACACCTATAACGGCCTGCTGCACCCGGAGCCGGCTGGTCACCGCGCTTGCCTAGAATGGTGGCGCCGTGCCGTCGAGCTGGCAGCAGAACTGGGTGCCAGGGCGATCGGCGGCCCACTTGGCGGCATGAGCGTGCGCAGCGGCCATGCCGGTGAAGGCGGCTGGCTTTATCTGCGGCTGTTGGAGGACATCTGCAGCATTAGCGAATGGGCAGCGGCAGCGGGCCTAGGCGAGCTGCTTATCGAGCCGACGCCGCTTGTACGCGAACTTCCCCATCAAATTAACGACTCGCTGCAACTGCTCGCCGATCTGAAAGGTAAGACGGCCACGCCGGTTCATTACGTGATCGACGTTGGTCACGCACTCTATCAACCCCTCTACGGCACCGACGCTTCGCTTGACCCTTGGCTGAGGACGCTCGGCGAGCATATCGGGGCATTTCATCTGCAAAACACTGACTTCCAGAGCGATTCGCACTGGGGTTGGCCAGACGCCCGCGGCTGTTTCGATGTGGCGGCTTTTGCGCAAGTGGTGCAGCACTATGATCTAACCGATCGGCCAATTTTTCTGGAGGTCTTTTATCCTTTTGAGCTGGCAGATGCAGCGTTGCTGGAAAACATCCAGCTTTCAGTCGAGCATTGTCGGCGTGAACTGAGGTTGATAGACATCCGCACCAATGAGGGTGGCTCAACGCCTACGTAAGACTATTCACTGCGTTCTCCGATTCCCCACGTGATGTCTCCGCTAGCGAATGCAACAATCGATCAATGGCAGCTGCTTGCCGCCGATATCTGGAAGTTATTGTTGTGTCGGGAGTGTAGATTGCCTGGGGCGGATTGAACGCCTGCATCAATGCATCGAGGTCTGTTGCATACCCAAGGGCCGTTAGCGCAACGCCCGCAACGCCGAGCAGACTGGCTTCGGTACATCGGGGCCGCACTGTGCGCAGCCCGGTAGCGTGGGCTAGCAATTGCGTCAAGAGGTCACTTTGCGCGCCACCGCCAGCGACGTGTACTTCCTGCAACGGGACATCCAACGGCTCCAGACGGCGAACGATACGCGCCGCCTGAATCGCCAGTCCTTCGTAGATAGCGCGCAGATAGTGTGTTCGTTGATGATGCACCTGCACACCCAAAAAACCGGCCCCCAGAACTCCCGGTATCTCTTCGCTACGTTCGTCTCCAGTAGATAGGTAGGGCAAGTATGTCAGGCCGCCGGAGCCAGGAGAAAGTTGCGCCAACATCTGTTCCAACAATGGCCATTGCGAACTGGTATCAACATCTGGATAGAATAGCTCTCGCCAATAGTCCAGATTGACCATACCGGCGCTGGTGGCGATAAATCGTAACCAACGGCTGGGCCGCTGTGGATGGGAGACGAGATAGCCGGTCTCTAACGGAGAAAAGGAAGTCACCCAGCGCTGATGGATAGCTGCCGTGCCCCACACTGAAGAAGCCTGCGTTGGCAGAACAGCGCCCGAACCAAGCGCAGCAGCCAGTACGTCAAAGGGTCCCACATAAACCGGCAGACCCGCTTTGATGCCGACGTGGTAGGCAACATCGGGAAGGAGGCCCCCACGGGGCTGCAGTGGCGACACGGGTTCTGGCAATAATGGCTGCAGCCAGTCAAGGTCAAGGATCTGGAGCGTCTGCATAGTACTCTGAGAAAAATTATCCCGCCGCGAATCCACATGTCCATAAGTGTGTTCAAAGTTCGAGATACATACGCCGATCCGACCAGTCAGAACAAAGCCGATCCAATCTTCAGCAAATAGGAGATGACGCATGGCCGCTACGCGCTTTGGCAGATACGCCTTCAGCCAGGCCATCTGCGTGGTCTGGTGCGCTGAGGTAGGGTAGGTGCCGGTCAATGCAGCGACTGCGGCCAGCTTCCCCTCGCTGCGCCAGCGCCGCAAGATCTCAGCGCTGCGGCCATCACGCCAGATCAGCGCTGGTGCAGCTGGTCGATACGTGCGATCGAGCGGCCAGACGCCATCGCCCAATGCCGTGACTGCAACGGCGACAATAGAGGAGGCATCTTCGGCAGCAGCGACACTCTCTTTCATCACCTCCAGCGTCGTCGCTGACAGGACATCCATATCAATCTCAAAAGCAGGCGGCTGCGCCAGGCGATAGGGCGTGGGATGCTGACGCAGAGCACCAAGGTGGCCATCCGCTGAGACCACGCCTGCCTTGATCGATGTCGTGCCGACATCAACGGCCAAAATCAAGGAAGTGGAGTGTTTGTTCGTCACTGTCCAATCACTGTAGAATTAGGCTTAAGCTGACAACGGACTGATCGGTGTAGACCCTTCATTATTTCAGAACAAATGTAAAAACACTATGTCCAACCGACATGTCAACGACAATGCAACTGACAACTTGAACCTTTTGATTCAAATTGCCGAAAAATATTATGTCGATCAACTGACTCAAGCACAAATCGCTAAATTGTATAATATCTCCCGCAGTACGATTTCACGCTTGCTCAGCAAAGCACGCGAAGAGGGGATCGTGCGCATTCAAATTGTCCGCCCTCAGGTACGCCAGAGCCAGTTGGAGCGCCAACTATGCGAACAGTTCGGACTGGAAGATGCCATTGTTATCAGCGCTCAGCAATCCCCAAATCGGCCGGATGAGCTGCGCAGGCTGGTTGGTGCCGAGGCGGCACCCTTTGTCGATCCTCTGATCAAGCCGAACACACTGGTGGGCGTTGGTCGTGGGCGTACGCTGGCAGAGCTGGCCTATGGGCTTTCCAAGCTCGCCACCCCGCGCAACATCATTCTAGTGCAGTTGCTCGGTGACATAGACATCAAACACTCTCTGACGCGTGGGGCGGAAATCACGCGCCTTTTATGCGAAGACTACGGCGGCACCGGCTATTTTTTGAATGCACCTGCACTTGTACCCGATCGTCAGCTTGCACAGTTATTGTTGCAATCCTCCAATATCCAACAGGTAAGCAACTTATATGACCAACTCGACCTAGCGCTCGTCGGCATTGGCGCGCTACACAACTCCCCGCTTGTATTGGCCGGTCTATTAGACGAGCTAGAGATCGCCCGATTGGCTGAGGCAGGCGCAGTTGGCGACATCTGCGGCCATTTTTACACAGCTCATGGCGAACTAGTTGATGACGCCTACCCAGGTGTCTCCATTGGCATCCGTTGGGAGCAGTTACTCGCCTGTCCACAGCTCGTCGCCATCGCTACCGGCCCAGAAAAAGTAATGCCGATTTTGGGCCTACTGCGTATTCGGATGATTGACGTGCTCATCACTGACGCCCAGACGGCCGAGCAAGTATTGCAAGCTGCTCAGGAGCCATAGGTTCACCATTTCATGTATCGCCAACTGCGTTAGATGCGCAGTTTACAGCTCTACTCTTCCTACTTTCTCATATATTCCTCATATATTCTTATTCTCATATATCCCTGGTCCACAAAGACGATTTCGAGCAACTGGCTGGTGACTTGCGACATAGCCACAGCCAGCACGGCGAGCTATGCCTGGTCTTACCCACTCCTCATGCAATCCAGTCTGGCCTGATAATCGGAGGGCGGGATGGGCAGTCGCCGGCCAGGGGCACCATACTGCAGGCCGCATAGAGCCCCTCCAGGCAATGCTATTTCACAGCCCTTGCCTGCTTTGTGGCGAGATTCCTGGGACGCTGGATTGATCACGACAGGCCCCGTGGGTTTTACCACCAGGCCGATGGAACCTCGCAGATCGATGGCATCTCTACCAACCACCTGCAGCCACGAACGCCCGAAAGTGGCCGGAGAAGGTCCACTCGCCGGGCCGGAGCTCAATCTGGATGCGCTCCACGGGGAGGGCGGGTCTTGGGGTGTTTTTTCGCCGCCCCCGTGGTAGCCCACCGGAAAGTTATCCGCCTGGTCGAAGTAGAGGATGGGGTGCTGACGGTCCTGGGTGCGCTGGGGCACCCACTCACGGGTATGGAAAGCCAGGTCAGCAACCCGGACGCCACCGTCGTAACTGGAGGCACCCAGCCCGCACAGGACCTCCGGCAGGACCGGGATGAAGGCATTGACGGGCGCGGCCGCGTAGGAAAGTTCGTCGACCCGGTGAGAGGCGATCGCCACCTGCCCCCCTGGGCCACTCGCGTCACTCCCTCGGCCGGCAGGGGCGTCTTAGCGAAGTGCAACCCCAGCATCTTAGCCCCGTCCAGCCCACTCGCATGACAGCAGTTCAGGGGCAGGAACAGTTTTGAAGCCTGGATGTCAGCCATCCGTACTAGACACTCGTGGCCTCGGATGCAGGTCTGGAGAAGTTACGCTGGATCGTAGCCGTCCGGTAGGAGAAAGTAGAGGAGTCCCAGGGTCGATTCCACCACTTTCTCCCTGGTAGACGTGGCCAGAGAGGTAGACGATCACCGTGTCCTGAAGTGTAATTCTGTTTGCCCATGCATCTAGGGCCGCCAGCACTCCCTCCCAGCGGGCGGCCCCGCCTGTCAGGCAGGCCACCTGGTCCGGTGGGTAGACGCAGCCCTCTGGATCAGTGAGGAGCTTGGCCACCTCCTGGGCGTTGGTCACCGTGTTGGGCAGATCGCCGCCCACGCCGATGCGCAGGGCATGTCCGTGGGTGAAGGAAGGCATGGCTACAACCTTTCGTAGCAAAGAAAGGGAGGTTCAAGGTACCCCGACCTAAGTATAGCATAAGCGCAGGGGGGTCGCGCTACACCATTTGTAGAGTCGGACGCAGAGCCAGCATCCCCAGATACCGGACCGGACGAGGACGGCGGACAAATTCGCAAAATCCACGCATTCATGATAGATTGCTATCACCCTGTTGGATCGACTGGGCTCTGAGGCTGAAGGAGTAGGCATGCAATTCATCTTTTCGACCGGCTCGCTCCACACATACAGCCTGGACCGCTGTTTTGACTTTGCGGCCCAGGCTGGCTTTGACGGCATCGAACTGATGGTGGACCATCGCTGGGACACGCAACAACGGGAGTACCTGCAACGGTTAGTCGACCGCCATGGACTGCCCATCGTGGCGGTACACAGCCCGTTCGCCCCTGTGCCCGGCTGGCCCGGGGATCAGCCTGGGCTGATCAAGAGCACCGTCAATCTGGCAGAAGCGCTGGGAGCGCAAATCGGGGTACACCATCTGCCGGAACGGGCGGGGTTGGCTTTTGTGGCCGTCGGCGAGCGCCGCGCCGGGATCCCCATCCCTGGCTGGGACAAACATGCAAACTATCGCCCCTGGCTGTTAGATCAATACCCGGCGTTGCAAGAGCAAACTGCTGTACGCCTCTGCATCGAGAATCTGCCAGCCAAACGCTGGCTGGGACGTCGGGTCAATTTCAACACCTGGAACACTGGGGACGAGATCTGTCGGTTCCCCGCTCTAACCCTGGATACAACCCATCTGGCCACCTGGGGGCTGGAACCATTGGAAGTGTACAGACGTTGGCAAACCCGGGTTCAGCACGTACACCTGAGCAATTACAATAATGGCCGCGAACATCGCCGTCCTGAAACCGGACAGCTGCGGCTGGACCGCTTCCCGGCGCAGTTGGCCGCCGACGGTTACCAGGGCGCCATCCCCCTGGAACTCCATCCAGATTCGCTGGATGCCGGCAAGGGAGATCAGCGTGTCGGCGCCCTAATGGCCAATAGCCTGGCCACATGCCGGCGCCGGGCAGTCGCGGAGACCACGATGCCGGCAGCAGAACGGGCCCTCGCGGCGAACAGCAACCCATGACATGCGGCAACGAATTCTGCGCTGGATCCAATCCTGCTTCTTGGTACTGGCCTGCCTCTTCATCGGCTTGCTCCTGGCCGGCCAGTGGAATGAGCTGCGCCACCACGCCTGGCATCTGCGTGGCGGCTGGCTGGCCCTGGCCACCACCCTGTTGCTGGCGGCCTGGTCCCTGGAGATCGCCATCTGGCGCCAACTGTTGGCCCTGTTGGGCGGGCATCTCCCCCTGGATGTGGCGGGCCGCATCTGGTTTCTCAGCGCCGTGGTGCGCTACATTCCCGGCAACATCTGGCAACCCCTGAGCATGACCGTCTACGGCCAGCGTTGGGGCATCCGGCCCGAAGCCACCGTCACCAGCATCGCCCTGTACCAGGCCATCATCCTGTTGGCCGTGGCCCCCATCGCCGCCCTCTACTTCGCCTTTACCGGCAACTGGGGACTGTTGACCGATAGACTGGGCAGCCTAATCCCCGGGCTGGTGCCGCTCCTGTTGGCGCCGGTGGCCCTCTTCCTGTTGCGGCCCCAATGGCTGCTGCACCTGACCAACTGGGGGCTGCGCCGACTGGGACGCACCCCCTTGGAGACCCGGCTGTCTAGCCGGCGACTCTGCTGGCTGTTGACCCTGGCGACAGGGGACTGGCTGTTGTGGGGAGGCAGCTTTGCCGCCCTGACCTTCAGCCTGGGCGACTACTCCGCCTTCCGTCTGGCTGAGCTGGCCCCCCATCTGGTGGCCGCGTACCCCATCGCCTATGCCGTGGGCTTCCTCAGCCTGCTGACGCCCAGCGGCTTCGGCGTGCGGGAGGGTGCGTTTCTGGTCCTACTGGCCCCTCTGCTGGACGGCGCTGTGGTCACCGTCATTGCCCTGGCCATGCGCCTCTTCACGGCCGCGGGCGAGGCGGTCATGGCCCTGCTCAGCCTCCTGATGGAGCGCTACCAGGCCGCCCACGCCCTGGGCCTGGCGTCCCGGAAGTAACGTCCAAGGAGCCATTGCGCCGCCGCGCGGCTATTCCTCCGCAGGTGGCGGGCAAGCCCCCTGGGTGGCGCGATGCCATTTGTCACGAAAATCGATGCAGGAACGAGCGAAACAAGTTTTCTGGCTGGCGATCGTCGCCTTCACCGTGCTGGGTTTTGGCCTGCGCCTCTACCGGCTGGAAGCCCAAAGCCTCTGGTATGACGAGGGGGTGACGGCGGATATTGCCCGGCGCAGCCTGGCGGAGCTGACCCGCTGGACGGCCGGCGACATCCAGCCGCCCCTCTACTACTACGTGGTGGCCGCCTGGGGCCACCTGGCTGGCTGGAGTGAATGGAGCCTGCGCTTCCCGTCCGCCTTCTTCGGCACCCTCACCATCCCCCTCCTGGCCCTGCTGGCCAGGGAGGTGGCCCGACAGCGGCTGGCCGGCGTCTTGGCCGCGGCCATCGGCGCCATCCACCCGTTGCTTCTATACTACAGCCAGGAAGCCCGCATGTACGCCATGCTGACCACCCTGGGCATTCTCCTGGGCTACCTGGTGGTGCACGGCGCCTGGCACTGGGAAGATCGCTGGCGCCACTGGACCAGCTATGTGCTGGTGGCCACGGCCGCGGTCTACACCCACTACTTTGCCTTCTTTTTGCTCCTGGCCCTGGGCATCACCTTCCTGCTGGACCACTGGCTGGGCAACTGGCTGACGGGGCGGCACCTGCGGGCCCTGGCCGCGGGGCATCCCCAGCCGGGGCTGGATCCGGCTCGGCCCTCGCCGTTCACCCCGTTTCTGCTGGGCAACGGCGCCGTCCTGGGCCTCTACCTGCCCTGGTTCACCGTGCTGCTGAACCGGCTCTCGGTGGACTCCAGCTACTGGGAGGGAAGTCTGAAGGTGTGGGAGGCCCTGCGCCACGTGGCCATCAGCTTCGTCGCCGGGGAGACGGTCCTGGAGGCAGAGGCGATCCGCCTGCTGCTGCCCTATGGGCTCATCACCCTGGTGGCCATGGCCGCGCTGCTCTGGCGGGGGAACCACCGCTGGCGGGTAATCCACTACGGCCTCCTGTGGCTGATCCTGCCCCTGCTGGCCATCCTAATCCTGGCCGCCATGGTGCCCAAGTTCAACGCCCGCTACGCCATGATCGCGCTGCCTGGCCTGATCCTCCTGTGGAGTGGCGGGCTGGCGGAGCTCATGGCGCCAGCCGCCCATCCTCCCCTCGCGGACAGGCGGGCCGGCCTCCTGGCGGCCTACCTGCCCACCGGCCTGGGCCTGCTTTTGTCCCTGCCCCTCTTCCTGGGCTTCCTCCTGGCCGACCGTAACTGGTTTTACGATCCCGCCTTCACCAAGGCAGAATGGCGCCAGGTAAGCCAGTTCATCCGCCAGCGCATGGACGAACAGCGGGCCGCCGGCCAGGCCGTCTCTCCCCTAGTGGTCCTGGTGAGTGGCCATGCCTGGCCCGTCTGGAACTACTATGCGCCCGACATGCCGCCCCTGCGCCTCCCCCAGCTGGAGATCCTGGATGTCAACGCCGTGCTGGACTTTGCCGAGACGGCCCAGGCCCTGCGCACCGCGCTGCAGGGGAAGACCGACGTCTGGCTGGTGGCATGGCAACACGACGTGGTGGATCCCATGAACCTGGTGCCCCTGCAGCTCCAGCTGGCCGGCCGGGAGGAGCGGATCAAGCGGGAGTTCTGGCACATCCAGCTGCGCCACTACACCCAGATCCGCGCCGAGAAGGTGTTGATGCGCTCGCCGGCAGTGACGCCCGAAAGCATCAACTTCGGCAACCAGATCTACCTGTTGGATTACACCGTCGCCGCCAACGGCGATCTGCTGCTCTTCTGGCAGCTTCATCCCCAGCACAGCGACCCACCGCCGGACCTCCACATCACCGGCAACACCTTCACCGCCGATGGCATCCCCTTCTTTCGCATGGAAGATCGCCGGCCGGCCGGGTACCCCTACCCCACCTTCCGCTGGCGGCCTGACCAGGTGACCGTGGGGCGCATCCCGGCCGAAGAGTGGGCCGGCCCTGGCGCCCTGCCGGGCACGTACCGCTTCCGCCTGGGGGTCTACGAAGCCGAAGGCGACCTCACCGGGCTGGACATCCTGGGCCGGCAGGGGCAACCCCTGGGCAAGCATGTGATCCTGGATGCCGACCTGCCCCAGGCCACCCGCGGGCCCGACGAGATGGACAAAGAGGCCGCGGTCCAGCTCATCCCCGATCTCTTCATCCAGGCCTCTACCCTGGCGACAGAGGCCGAGCCCGGCCAGGCCTTCGGTCTGGAGATCCACTGGTACGCGGAGGAGAAGATGCCGGGCGATTACCGGTTACGGGTCCGCTGGCGCCAGCGCAGCGACAACCGCCTGGTGGGCGAACAGGATCTGCCCATGCCCACCACCCTACCCACCAGCCGCTGGGAAGACGACCAGCGCATTCGCACCATCCACCAGCTGCGCCCGCCCCTCAACCTGGCGCCGGACGACTACTGGCTGGAGGTGGGGCTGACGGCACCGAAGAGCACCTTTGCCCGGCTACCCTTCCGGGTCCTGGGCAGCACCCGCCTCTTCGCGCCGCCCCCCTTTGCCACGCCCGTCGGCGTGAACTTCGGCGACGCCCTGCGCCTGCTGGGGATCATCGAGCCCCTGGCGGCGACCGCGCCGGCCCGGGGCCAGGTGGTCTTTACCCTGGTCTGGCAGGCCCTGGACCGCCCCGCTGCGGACTACAGCACCAGCATCCAGTGGCTGGGGCCAGACGGCAAACCTGCCGCCCAGGTGGACCTGAGCCTGCCCGGTGGGTCATCCAACTGGATCCCCCAGCAGGTGGAATTGCAGACCCTGATCACCGCCGCCCCCGCAGAGCCCGGCGACTACCGACTGGTGGTGGTGGTCTATGATGCCAACGGGGACACTCTACCCCGCCTGCTGACCGACCAGGGCCGTGACCTGCTGGAACTGGGGACGGTGTCGGTGACGCCATGACCCGCTCCGATGCCATTCGGACGCGAAGTCGGCATCCTGCCCTGAAAAAATGGAAGACGGATGGACACGGATTGATAGGTCCGGTTTCCTGGCCGGACATCCGCGCCAAACAGGACGGGAACCCATGTCACGCATCCCTGCGTGACATGCTACAGTAGGACGGAGCCGCATCTGAGGATGCCCACTCCGCCAAGGGAAACAGGTGAAACCGATGAGCCGAGATGAGCGGAACGACGGCCTGGCCAACGCGGTAACCCGGCCGGCAGCCCGCCCCCCGGCCGCCGCATCGGCCGGGAATGGTGGCCAGAAGGCCGCCCCTTCGGGCCTGAACTTTTCCGTGCCCAAAGCGGTGGCGCCCCGGCCGGTGCCAGCCGACGCCGGGCTGGACGATCCCACCCTGTACTTCAACCAGGAACTGAGCTGGATCGACTTCAACTGGCGGGTGCTGGCCATGGCCCTGGACGAGCGCACGCCCCTTCTGGAGCGGGTCCGCTTCCTGGCCATCACCGCCAGCAACCTGGACGAGTTCACCCAGAAGCGCGTCGGTGGCCTGAAACGCCAGGAAGCCGCCGGCGTCCGCCGCCTGAGCCTGGACGGGCGCACCCCATCGGAACAGCTGGCCCTCCTCCGCCAGGCCATCCTGGTGATGCATCGCACCATGACGGCCACCTGGGAGGAAACCCTGCGCCCCCTCCTGCGGGAGCAGGCCGGGGTGGAGATCTGCCGCTACGAAGAGCTCCATCCCCATCAGCAGGAGCAGCTCTACGCCTACTTCCGCCGTCAGATCTACCCCATCCTGACGCCCCTGGCCGTGGATCCGGGCCATCCGTTCCCGTTCATCTCCAACCTGAGCCTCTCCCTGGCCATCATCCTACGCCATGGCCGGCGGGAGAGCACCCATTTCGCCCGGGTCAAGATTCCGGTGCAGCGGTGGGTGGAGGTGCCGCCACCCCCCAACGCCGGGAACGATGACCCCATCCGCTATCGCTTCCTGTTGGTGGAACAGCTGATCGCCCACCACATTGGCGAGCTCTTCCCGGGCATGGAGGTGATGAGCGTCCACCCCTTCCGCATCACCCGCAACGCCGACATCCTGCGGGACGAAGAGGAGGCCGACGACCTGCTGCAGATGATCTCCGAGGAGCTGCGGGAGCGCCGCTTTGCGCCTGTGGTCCGGCTGGAGGTGGACCAGGCCATGCCTGAGTACGATCGGGAGCTGCTCATCCGGGAGCTAGACCTGGTGCCCGACGATGTCTACGAAGTGAACGGCATGCTGGACCTGACCGACTGCTTCGCCATCGCCGACCTGAACTTGCCCCACCTGAAGTTCGAGCCATGGGAGCCGGCCATCCCCTATGTGCTCCTCCACGAGGGGGAGACCAAGGAGACCCGGGACATCTTTGCCATCATCCGCCGGGGGGATCTGCTCATCCACCACCCATACGAGTCGTTCACGGCCAGCACCCAGCGCCTCATCGAGGAGGCCGCCGCCGATCCCAAGGTGCTGGCCATCAAGCAGACCATATACCGCACGTCGGATGAATCCCCCATCGTCAAGGCGCTGATCCAGGCCAGCGAACGGGGCAAGCAGGTAGCCGTACTGGTGGAGGTCAAGGCCCGCTTCGACGAGGCCAACAACATCGAATGGGGTCGCATGCTGGAAAATTCGGGCGTCCACGTGGCCTATGGCCTGGTGGGCCTGAAGACCCACGCCAAGGCGACCCTCATCGTGCGCCGGGAGGGGGATACCCTGCGCACCTACTGCCACATCGGCACGGGCAACTACAACCCCAAGACGGCCCAGCTCTACACCGACCTGAGCTACTTCACCTGCAAGCCGGCCCTGGGGCGGGATCTGGTCAACCTCTTCCACTACCTCACCGGCTACGCGCCGGACCAGCGCTATGAGCAGGCTCTGGTCGCGCCCCAGCAGATGCGGGCCCGCTTCCACCAGCTCATTGAAAACGAGATCCGCTTCCAGCAGGAGCACGGCAACGGCCGCATCATTGCCAAGATGAACGCCCTGGACGACAGCCGCATCATCCAGGACCTCTACCGGGCCTCCCAGGCCGGCGTCCAGATCGACCTGATCGTGCGGGGCCACTGCTGCCTCCGGCCCCAGCTCCCCGGCTACAGCGACAACATCCGGGTCATCAGCATCCTGGGGCGCTTCCTGGAGCATGACCGCATCTACTACTTCCACAACAACGACGATCCCCTGGTCCTCCTGGGCAGCGCAGACTGGCGCACCCGCAACCTGAAATACCGGGTGGAGCTTATCACGCCGGTCCATGAACCGGCCCTGCGGCAGCGGCTGATCCGGATCCTGGAGATGGCCCTGGAGGACAACCGCCTGGCCTGGGATCTGGACGCGGAGGGCCGCTACACCCTGCGGATGCCGCCTTCTCCCCCGGAGACGCGGAATTTCCAGGAGCGATTGATGCAACTGGCCATCCAGCGGGCGCGAAAACCCCTGGCCCTGTGACGACCTGCAGGTGAGCCCGCGCCCCTCGCCGTAGGTCCGGCCTCCTTGCCGGACTGCGTTGCCGGAACTTCGGCCACGCAAGGATGGGTGACCTACCTCCCTGCACGGACCGCCCTTTTTTACAGGTTACAGGGGAATCATGCATCTGGCTCCGGTGCGGAGCTCGGGATCCGCCTGGGATCCAACATCTGGTCCACATGCATCCACAGGATGCGGGAATAGCGGAAGACCAGGGGCCAGAGGAGCAGGATCTCCGCTGCCATCACCCCGGTGAAGAGGGCGGTGGACGCGCCCGTCAGGTAGAGGTACAGGGCCGAAGGTGCCAGCACCACAAAGCCCAGGGCATAGGCGAAGAACATGGCATTCAGGAAAAATCCCGTCTCCCGCTCGAACTGGATGCCACAGCGGGGGCAGGTCCTGTGCATGTGCAGGAGCCCATCAAAGGGCTTCCCTTCCAGGCAGACGGGACAGCGCTGGAGGAGGATGGCCAACAGGCGATTGGGATGGACAGGACCAGAAGCGTCTGGAGGGTGCGTCACAATGACAAGGCTCCCAAGGGGCCACGGGCAGGGGATTCCGCAGCCCCGGTTAGAAATCACGACCGGCCGACACGGCACGCGTGTCGACGTCCAACAGGTCGACGTTCAGGTGCCGGCGTTCAACAGCCGCGGCCAGGCTCCTTACTTCTTCCCCACGGCCACGGTAATCGTCGTTCCCCCCAGTTCGAAGGAAGTCTGGGGGAGGTGCCCCGGAATGGCGTCCCCCTGGCCGGGATGAACCTGGACCAGGTCCACCGTCAGGGTCTCCTCCCGGATGTAGTCGCCGAAGTGCTCCAGTACCTCGTGGACCAGCTCCGAATCGGCGATGTAGGTGACGATGCGGTCGCTGATCTCCAGGTCTGCGTCCTTGCGCAGTTGCTGGATCCGGCGAACCAGCTCCCGGGCGTAGCCCTCCTGCTCCAGCGCTTTGTCGATCTCGGTGGTGACGGCCACCCAATAGCCGCCCCCTTCGGCCACGCTGTAGCCCATGCGGGGGGTGGTGCGCACCTCCACATCCTCGGGCGTGACCAGGTAGGTGGCGCCGTCCACCTGGATCTCCACCGCTTCCCCGGCCTGGAAGCGGGCGGCCAGCTCGGCCTGGTCCATCTGGGCCATGGCCTGGCGGATCTTGGGGTAGCCGGCGCCGTACTTCTGCCCCAGCTGCCGGGGGTAGGGGAAGACCTGGATGTCCACCAGGTCGCCCACGGCATCGGCGAAGGCCAGGCTCTTGACGTTCAGCTCCTCCAGGACCAGCTGCTGTAGCCGTTCCAGGCTGGCTCGCTCTTCGGGCTGGCGCACCCGGACCACCACCTGGGCCAAGGGCTGGCGCACCTTGAGGTTGGCCGCCTGCCGAGCCGAATGGCCCAGGCTGGTGATGCGCTGGACAAAGGCCATGTCCGCGTTCAGCCGCTCGTCGATGAGCTCTTCCTGCACCCGGGGCCAGCGGCCCAGGTGCACCGAGTCCGGCGCGCTGGGGTCCGCGCCCACCACCAGGTTCTGGTAGAGGGCCTCGGCGATGAAGGGCGTGGTGGGCGCCAGCAGGTGGCTCAGGGTGACCAACACATGGTGGAGGGTGTTCAGGGCCTCCGGCTGGCCGTCCCAGAAGCGACGTCGGCTGAGGCGTACGTACCAGTTGCTCAGGTCGTCGACGAAGGCAGCGATGGGCCGGGTGACGCCGAGGACGTCGTAGTTCTCCATGGCCGTGGTCACATCCCGCACCAGCCGATGGAGCTCCGACAGCACCCAGCGGTCCAGCAGATGTTCGCTGAGGGGCTGGGCCGGGCCGTCGAGGACGTTGGAGGCCGGCTGCCAGTCACTCAGGTTGGCGTAGGTGACGAAGAAGCTGTAGGTGTTCCACAACGTGTTCATGAACTTGCGCACCGTCTCGCCCACCAGGTTCACGCTGAAGCGGCGGCTGTTGCCGGGTGGGCTGGCGGTGTACATGTTCCAGCGGGTGGCGTCCGCGCCGTGGACGTTGAAGACCTCCCACGGGTCCACCACATTGCCCCGGGATTTGCTCATCTTGCTGCCGTCTTCGGCCAGGATGTGGCCCAGGCAGATGACGTTCTTGAAGGCGGGCCGGTCGAAGAGGAGGGTGCTCACCGCGTGCAGGGTGTAGAACCAGCCCCGGGTCTGGTCGATGGCCTCGCAGATGTAGTCGGCCTGCTTCTGCAGCTCCCACAGATCCTGGTTTTCAAACGGGTAGTGCCACTGGGCCACGGGCATGGAGCCGCTGTCGAACCAGCAGTCGGCCACCTCCGTGACCCGGCGCATGGTGCCGCCGTCGGGCGCGGGCCAGGTGAGGCGATCTACGTAGGGGCGGTGGAGATCCAGGTTTTCGAGGGGGTGGCCGACTTTTTCCTCCAGCTCGGCGATACTGCCGATGCACTCCATGTAGGTGCTGCCCGGCGCGTCGCTGCGCCAGATGGGCAGGGGCGTTCCCCAGTAGCGGTCCCGTCCCAGGGCCCAGTCCACGTTGTTCTCCAGCCAGTTGCCGAAGCGGCCCTCTTTGATGTGTTCTGGATACCAGTTGATCTCCTGGTTCAGCGCGACCAACCGATCCCGGAACTGGCTGGTGCGGATGTACCAGGTCTCCTTGGCGTAGTAAAGCAGGGGCGACTCACAGCGCCAGCAGAAGGGGTAGGTATGCTCGTAGGTGCCGGCCTTGTAGAGCAGCCCCCGGCTGGCCAGCTCCTCCTGGATGGCGGGGTCGGCATCCTTGACGAAGAGGCCGGCCCACGGCGTCACCTCTGGCTTGAAGGTGCCGTCCGGCTGGATGGTCTGGATGATGGGCAGGCCATACTGCTGCCCCACCTCCATGTCGTCGGCGCCGAAGGCGGGCGCGATGTGGACGATGCCGGTGCCGTCGTCGGTGCTGACGAAGTCACCGGCCACCACGTAGGCGTACCCTTCCTCCACCGGGAAGAAGCGGTAGAGGGGCTCGTACCGCTTGCCCAGCAGGTCCCGGCCTTTCATGCGGGCCAACACCTGATAGCCCGGCTCCAGGACGGTCTCGGCCAGGGAAGCGGCCAGGTAGAAGCGGGCGCCGCTCACATCCTGCACCAGGACGTAGTCGATCTCCTCGCCCACGGCCAGGGCCACGTTGCCGGGCAGGGTCCAGGGGGTGGTGGTCCAGACCAGGAAGAAGGTGTTCTCCTCGCCGAGGACCGGGAATTTGACGTAGACGCTGGGGTCGATGGTCCCTTCCCGGTAGCCCTGGGCCAGCTCATGGCTGCTCAGGGGCGTGCCGCAGCGGGGGCAGTAGGGCACCACCTTGTAGCCCTGGTAGAGGAGGTTGCGATCCCAGAACTGCTTCAAGATCCACCAGAGGGATTCGATGTATTCGTTGTGGAAGGTGACATAGGCGTTCTTCAGGTCCACCCAGAAGGCCATGCGCTCGGTGAGCCGCTCCCAATCCCGGATGTACTCCATGGCCGAAGCCCGGCAGCGGCGATTGAATTCCTCCACGCCGAACTCTTCGATCTGCTGCTTGCCGCTCAGGCCCAGCTGCTTTTCCACCTCAATTTCCACGGGCAGGCCATGGGTGTCCCATCCCCCCCGGCGCAGGACATGATACCCCTGCATGGTCTTGTAGCGGGGGAAGATGTCCTTGAAGGCCCGGGCCAACACGTGGTGGATGCCCGGTCGGCCGTTGGCTGTGGGCGGGCCTTCAAAGAAAACGTACTCGGGCCCGCCCTCACGCTCCCGCATGCTACGCTGGAAGACGTCCCGTTTCCGCCAGAGCTGGAGGATCTCTTCTTCCAGCTCCGGGTAGTTGACCACAGAGTTGACGCTCTTGAACTTCACTTGGGTCGTGGTTGCCATGGTAATTATCCTGTGCCTCCTCCCGAAGACCTATCCCTGTCACAGTTCATTTTCAGGCTGGGTCATTCCCGGGGCCCCAGCCCGGCCAGCCCACCCGGCGGGGTCCATCCCCAACCCAGCCGGTACAGCCCCCGCTCCACCCAGACGGCATAGCTGCTGTGGGCCCACTCCTCTGGGCGCTCCACCTGGCCATGGCGAACCGGGTCATAGTGGATGTAATCCAGGTGCAGGCGCTGTTGCTCCTCTCCCCGCACCTGACAGAGCTGGTAGCCCGTCTGCCAGACCAGCACGGGTTCGGGCATGCCCAACAACTGCTGGTAATCCCGGGCGAAGCGCTGCTGAACCGCGGCCACGATGCGATGGACGGTGGCGGGCGGCTGGGGCTTCATCAGCCAGTGAAAGTGATCCGGCAGGATCACGTAGCCCACGGTCAGGAAGGGCCACCGCTGCTTGATGCCGTTCAGCACGGTGCGCAACAGGTGCACGGCCGCCCCATCAGCCAGGACGGGCTCGCGGCGAAAGGTCCAGCAGGTGACGAAATGTGTCTCGTCTGGCAGATATCGCCGATAGTCGGCCATCGCCCATCCCCTTCACCCCAACTTCTGGCCGCAGGCCCCATCCTCCAGCCATCCCTGTCGCCGGCGGGACAAGGGATCAAAAAAAGCCCTTCCCACGACGGGGACGGGCTTCAAGTCCGCGGTACCACCCCGGTTCCCATGGGTCAACAGGTCTGGCCATGGGCACCTCGCTGCAGAGCCTGCCGGGCATCTCGCCCGCACATGAGTCTGCCGTGGCGATAACGTGCCACAACCCCGGCGACGCCTACTGGGCCCGTTTGTTTGCCGGTGGATAACTGCCGGCAAACAAACGGGCCGTTCAGATCGCAGCTCCGGAGGGATTTTCCGCGCCGCCGGTGTGGCCTGGCTTCCACCGTCCCAGGCTCGCTGTGCCCCTGGCCGGCGCGTACTCGTCTCCATCAACGCTGTTGTGTCGTTGCTTCTGTGATGCTTCTGTGATGGTTGCAGTGGGCTCTTACGGCGCGCTGCAACCGGCGCAAAACTGCCTGAGAGTCTACCACGGAGGACAGGCGTTGTCAAGCTTTACGGAGATGCGGGTGCAAGTAAGAGTTGTCAGTGAAGTAGGAATAGAAGGACCTCCGAAGATGTGTAGAATAGAACACTAAAA
>FWPU01007340.1_pt1 | contig 20464 bp, 17 predicted proteins | sample 2228361 | NCBI WGS metagenome assembly FWPU01 (sample SAMEA103939777, study PRJEB20133) | metagenome
GAGCAAAAGGAGATATATGAAAAGTTAAAAATAAATGCTCGACCTTTAAGGGCAAGGCATATAATAGTAGAGGAAATGGAGTGCAAAAAAAAAGAATGCAGTAAATACAACACTTTTTCAAAAAAAATGCGAAAGTTGGGCTAAGATATTTCTCCTTTTATATATGCCTTTGTTCTTTCATCTTTGGGATTTTCAAAAAATTCCTTTGCTGTAGCAAATTCCACAAGTTCCCCCAAATAAAAAAAAGCAATGTAGTCTCCTAACCTCTTTGCTTGCCTTAAAATATGGGTAACTAAAATGATTGTATATTCCTTTTTGAGTTCTAAGAGGGTTTCTTCTACTTTTTTTGAAGAAATTGGATCCAAAGCAGAAGTGGGCTCATCGCATAAAATTATCTCTGGTTCTACAGCAAGCCCCCTTGCAAGACAAAGGCGTTGCTGTTGTCCCTTTGAAAGCTTAAAAGCAGGTGTATTTAATTTGTCCTTTACTTCCTCCCAAAGATGTGCCATATTTAAATATTTTTTTGTCTTTTCTTTTAAAACTTCTTTATCCCTTATACCATTTATCTTTAAACCAAAAGTAATATTTTTATAAACTGAAAAAGGTAAGACCTGTGGCTCTTGCAAAAGTAGCCCCATCTTCTTTCTAAGTTCAGGTAAAATAATATCTTCCCTATAAATATTTTTCCCATCCACTATGATTTCCCCTTCAACCTTTACATCTTCTATTTCATCTACCAACCTATTTAATGATTTTAAAAAAGTGGATTTTCCACAGCCCGAAGGTCCTAAAATAACAGTTATGGAATTACCTGGAAAGGAAATATTTATATTTTTTAAAATTTTTTCCTTTCCATACCAAAGGGAAAAGTTTTTTACTAAGATATGCTCATTTTCCATAAATTTTCCTTCCCATAACTCTAATAATTAAAGAAATGAATAATACCAAAAATATTAAAATTACTGAGGCAACATAAGCCCTCCCCTGAACTTCTTTTATGGGACTTGAATATAAATAGAAAACCACAAGAGGTAAAGAAGAGACGGGTTGAAAAAGGGAATTTGGAGGGTTATCAGAAAAACCAGCTGTAAACAAAATAGAAGCAGAATCTCCAATTGCTCTTCCAAAGGAAATTAAAAGAGTCATTAAAAGTCCAGGGAAAATACTTTTTAAAAAAATTTTTGTAGCCATTTTAAATTTGTTTATTCCTAAGGATAAACTGGCTTCTTTTAAAGAAAAGGGAATTTGTTGAAATAATTCAATTATACTTCTTAAGAAATAGGGGAAAATTACAAAGGTTAAAGTTATAATTCCAGCCAAAAGGGATGGCTTCATTTGGATTAAAACCATTATGAAAAAACCAAAAATACCATAAACAATTGAAGGAATCCCCCATAACATATCTACAAAATTTAAAACAAAGCTTGAAAATTTTCTTTTTTTATATAAATTTAAAATAATTGCTATGGGAAGGGAAACTATAAAAGCAAGTGTTGTGGAAGCCAAGCCCAAGGAAAGAGAACCAAGAATTGAGGGAAGAATTCCCCCTCCACCACCCATATAAAACCCCTTTTCTGGCGTTGAAAAAACCATTTCAAAACTTAAAAATTTTAAACTTTTTATAAATATGGAAAAAAATAAAGAAAAAGTTAAAAATAAAAAGATTCCCAAGGAAACTTTCATTAAAAATAAAAAAAACTTTTCCTTTTTATACCTATCCATACAATTTAATCCTTAAAATAACTCTTCTTAAAAAAAAGTGGAAAATCAAAACAATTAAATTTAAAAGGAGAGCAGAAAAAAGAAGGGCTTCCCTGTAGGAAGGGATACTCATCATCTCTCCAAAATTATTTGCAATTAAAGCAGGTATTGGATAGGCAGGGTCAAAGGGGGTCTTTGGAATTTTAATTGAATTGCCTACAACCATCATAACTGCCATTGTTTCACTTACAACCCTTCCAAGGGAAAGAAAAATCCCAGCTACAATCCCTTTTTTGCATTGGGGAATTAAAACATTTTTTACCATTTCCCATTTTGTAGCACCAAGGGATAAAACTGCTTCCTTTAACTCAAAGGGCACCAATTCAAATATTTCAATTAATAAACTAATAAGAATTGGCAAAACCATCAAAGATAAAACAATGGAGGCAGAAAAAATTGAATAACCTGAGGTATTAAAACCCAAAATTTTTCCAAAAAAAGAAATAGCAGGAACAACTACTATAAATCCCCACAAGCCAAAAACAACGGAAGGGATAGCTGATAAAATATCAAAAAGGGGTTTTAAAAGGTTTTTTATCTTTTTCTTGGAATATTCTGAGATGTAAACTGAAATCAAAACCCCTAAGGGGATAAAAAATAGGGAAGAAAATAAAGTTACATAAATTGTAGAAATCCAAAAAGGTAAAAAACCAAATTCCCCTTTTAGGGGCTTCCATTTTGATGAAAATAAAGCTTCAAAAAAGGATCTCTTTTCAAAAAACATTAGGGAATAATAAAAAAGATAAAGGATTATAAAAATAAACAAAAAAAAAGGAAAAAGGGAAAATAAACTTAAAAGTACATTCCTTAAGTTTTTAAAGAACTTCAAAAATTTAAATCCTCTCTCTTTATTTCAATTTGAACAAAACCTGCTTTTCCTACAATTTTTTGCCCCTCTTTTAAAATCCACTTTATAAAATCTATAACAACAGGTTTTGTTTTATCCTTTGAAATCACAAGATAAAGATTTCTGGCAGGAGGAGATGGCAGAATATTTTTATGAATTGCCAATAGAATCTTTTCCCTTTCCTTATAAAAATCCTCTTCCTCTTCAATTTTTCCATTTTCATTTAAATCAAAAGGCAGCACAAGGATATTTTCAAAGGGTTTTTTTGTATTGTTATCATAGATGAAACCAATATTTGCATAACCTATTCCCAAATCATCCCTCCCTACTGTCTCTACCATTTGGGGATCTCCATAAATTCCAATTCCCTCCAAATCCTCTTGGTGTAATCCAAAAAGATTTGCAAAATTTTCAGCAGCCCCACAAGCATCAGATCTTGTATAGACATTGATATTTTCCTTATATTTTTTTCCTAATAAATCATCCCAAAACTTCATCTTTGATGTAAAAATCTTTAAAAGCTCTGTTTTCTTTATACCCCTTTTAAGTAAAATATCTTTAAAGGGATTTTTAGAAGAAATTATGGGAAGTGTTGAATCCTTACAAACAGCAATTTTGTAAGCTCCCTTTTCCTCTTCTTCCTTTGAAACTTCTCTTGAAACCATTGCAATATCTATCATATTATTTAATAAATCTACCATACCTTTCCCAGTTCCCCCTGCTTGGACAGATATTTCCACATTAGGATTTATTCTTTTGTACTCTTCTGCCCACTCAACCATTAAAGGATATAAGGCAAAGGCACCACTTATAGTAATTTGTACCTTTGTTGCAAAAAAAAATGATATAAGGAAAAAAAACACAATGCCCTCCTTAAAATCAATATATTATACAACATTTGACAACTTTAAAACCAAACCTCCCAAAGGGGGTAATTTTAAGGAAATTGAATTTGGATATAAATGGTAAGGGATTGGTTCTGCCCAAACACCTCCCCCATTTCCCACATTTGAACCCCCATAAATTTCAGAATCTGTATTGATTATTTCTTTATAAAAACCAGAGTGGGGAACACCTATTCTATAATTTTCCCTTATAACAGGTGTAAAATTTAAGATAACTATCAAAAAATCTCCCCTTCCATCTTTCCTTAAATAAGAAATTACAGAATTTTCCACATCTTCGTGGCTAATCCATTCAAAACCTTCATAACTTGTATCTTTAAGCCATAAAGATGGTTCCTTTTTATATAAATTATTCAAATCCTTTACCAATTTTTGTATTCCAAAATGTTCCTTATATTTTAAAAGGTGCCAATCCAAACTGGATTTACAATCCCACTCCTTAAACTGTGCAAATTCCTGTCCCATAAAGAGCAATTTTTTCCCTGGATGGGTAAAAAAATATAAATAAAGTGTTCTCAAATTTGCAAATTTTTGCCACCAGTCCCCTGACATCTTACCTATAAGGGAACCTTTTCCATGTACCACTTCATCATGGGATAAGGGGAGGATAAAGTTTTCAGAAAAGGCATAGAGGAGAGAAAAAGTTAAATCATTATGGTGGTATTTTCTATAAATTGGATCTTTTGACATATACCTTAATGTGTCATGCATCCAACCCATATTCCATTTAAAGGTAAAACCCAAACCACCCAAATAAGTGGGTTTTGAAACCATAGGGAAAGCAGTGGATTCTTCAGCAATCATCATTATTCCAGGAAAACTACTATGGGTTATCTCATTTGCTCTTTTCAAAAAGGAAATGGCTTCTAAGTTTTCCCTTCCCCCATACTCATTTGGAATCCACTCCCCTTCTTTTCTGGAATAATCTAAGTAAAGCATAGATGCTACAGCATCTACCCTCAATCCATCAATGTGGAACTTTTCAAGCCAATATAAGCCATTTGAAATCAAAAAATTTGAGACCTCTGCCCTTCCAAAATTGAAAATTGCTGTTTTCCAATCGGGATGGTATCCCTTCTTTGGATCTTTATGTTCATAAAGGGCAGTTCCATCAAAACCAGAAAGTCCATGCCCATCTGTGGGAAAATGGCCTGGCACCCAATCTAAAATTATTCCAATTCCCTCCTTATGAGCAAAGTTTACTAAATCCATTAAGTCCTCTGGTTTCCCATATCTTGAAGTAGGAGAAAAATAGCCCGTCACTTGATAACCCCAGGACTCATCTAAGGAATGTTCTGCCAAAGGCAAAAATTCAATATGGGTAAAACCCATTTCCTTTACATAAGGTATTAGCAGATCCTTTGCTTCCCTATATGTAATAAATCTATTCTCTTCTTCTGGAACTCTCCTGAAAGAACCTAAATGCACTTCATATATTGATATGGGTCTTTCCAGTACATTTTTCCTATCTCTTTCTTTTATATAATCTTCATCTTCCCATTTAAAGCCATTTATTTTATGTACAATTGATGCAGTACAAGGCCTTTTTTCTGAATAAAAACCATAGGGGTCTGATTTTATCAAGAGATAGCCCTCTTTAGTTTTTATTTCATACTTGTATTTTTCTCCCCCTTTTACCTTAGGTATAAAAATTTCCCAAATTCCAGAAGAACCCAAAACTCTCATTTGATGGATTCTCCCATCCCAAGCATTAAAATCAGAAATAACAGAAACCCTTTTTGCATTTGGAGCCCAAACTGCAAAATGACAACCTTCTACCCCTTGATGGGTAATGAGATGGGCACCCAATTTTTCATAAATTCTTTTATGGTTTCCTTCATTAAATAAATGCTTATCATAATCTGTAATTACAGGTAAAAATGAATAAGGGTCTATGTATGTAAAGGGTTCTCCATAATGGGGAATTATAAAAACCTTGTAAGGAAATATTTTCTTTTCTTCAGGAAAGATCTTTTCAAAGAAACTTCCCCTCAAATTTTCCATTTTTACCCTTTCATCTTTTTTTAAGATATATGCTTCCTTTGCCCAAGGATGATAAACCCTAATTACAACTACTCTCATCCCATCATAAAGAACATAATGGGCTCCAAGTATTTTAAAGGGGTCATAGGACTCCCCATTTATAATCTTTTCAATTTCCCTTTTTAAATCCATAGGAAATATTTTACTTTAAATTAAAAGTTAAATCCAGAGATTTATAATCTATAATCCTTCCCCATTAAAGAAAATTACTTCGTCTTTTTTATCCTTAAAAAAATAAAATTGAGAGAGAAGGGTGTAGAAACCAGAAAAAGTAGCAGGACTAATATTATTTTTAAGACCTAAAAAGGGAGAGGGGACTAAAGGAAAAACAATTTCTTTTGATGGAGGGAGAATTCAAACTTGTGCAAGATAATTTATTCTTTTTTCCACCTCAATTTTGGAAACCTTGCTGCCTTTACTTCATCTAACCTTAAAACAGGGGTTGTATAAGGTGCTGCCTTTACAAATTCTGGATCCTGTTCAATTTCTTCTGCAATCTTTTTCATTGCAAAAATAAATTTATCTACCTCTTCCTTTGGTTCCGTTTCTGTGGGTTCAATCATTAAAGCACCATGGACAATTAAAGGAAAAGATACTGTTGGAGGGTGAACTCCAAAATCCAATAGACGCTTTGCAATATCCATATTTTTTACCCCTTTCTTTTCTTGAAAGGAGTTATCAAAAACCACTTCATGCATAGTGGGGGATTCATATTTTAATCTATAGGTTCCTTCTAAGGATTTTCTTATATAATTTGCCAAAAGTACAGAAACTTTTGCTACTTCCCTTAAACCTTCAAAACCTAATTGCAAAATATAAGAATATGCCCTGACCAAAACACCAAATTGTCCATAAAAAGACCTCACTTCTCCAATTGTATTTGGAATATCATAATTTAAATAATATCTTTCCCCTTCATTTTCAACAATGGGAATGGGCATATAGGGTATAAACTCTTTTGTAATTGCCACAGGACCAGAACCAGGCCCTCCTCCCCCATGGGGGGTTGAAAAGGTCTTATGCAAATTTAAATGCATAACATCAACTCCCATTTTTTTTATAGAATATAGTCCCACAAAGGCATTATAATTTGCTCCATCTAAATAAAGATAAGCACCTTTTTTATGTAAAATTTCTGATATTTCTTTGATATTTTCTTCAAATACTCCTAAGGTATTAGGATTTGTAAGCATAAGAGCAGCTACATCTTCTGTTGTTTCCTTTTCCAGTAAGGACAAATCTATCATTCCCTTTTCATCTGACTTTATTTCTTTTGCTTGATAACCAGAAAAAACACAAGAGGCAGGATTTGTTCCATGGGCAGAATCAGGAATTAAAACAATTTTTCTTGGATTTCCCTTCATTTCCTGGGCTTTCCTTATCATCATCATTCCAATAAGTTCCCCATTGGCTCCAGCAGAAGGCAAAAGAATAATCCTATCCATTTCTGTAATTTCCTCTAGGGACTTTTCTAAGAGATATATTAATTTCAAAGAACCTTGAGTATATTTTTCAGGTAAATTTGGGTGGGCATTTACAAAATTTTTTAATCCAGAGACCCTTTCATTTAGCTTAGGATTATGCTTCATTGTACATGAACCAAGGGGATAAAAGCCATGGTCTATGGAATGGTTTAAGGAAGAAAGTTTTGTAAAATGCCTTACTACTTCTGTTTGGGAAAGGGAAGGGAAACCCTCAATTTCTTCCCTTAAATATTCCTTTGAAATATTTAAGTTTACATTTTCAAAACCAATTTCAGGTAAGTTAATCCCCTTTTTTCCTTCTCCAGAAATTTCAAAAATTAGGGGCTCAGGTTTTCTATAATTTAATCTCATAAATCCTCCAATAGCTTTGAAAAAGCAATTATATCTTTTGGTTTATTTAATTCCGTAACAGCCAAAAGATAACAATCTTTCAAATCAGGGAAATCCTTTTCCAGGGGGGGACCAAAAAAGTAACCCTTACTATTTATCTTTTCTATCTCTTTTACCTTTATTACAAACTCATTAAAGAAGGGTTTTTCAAAGAGAACAAATTTTTTTAACATATCGTAAAGGGCCTTTGCTCTTTTGGCATTTAAGAGGGATAATTCTTTAAAACCTTCTTTTCCCAAAAGGGACATATAAATTGTAGCTCTCAAAGCACATAAATTTTGGTTTGTGCAAATGTTGGAAGTTGCCTTTTCTCTTCTTATGTGTTGTTCCCTTGTAGAAATTGTCAAAACATACCCCCTTTTTCCTTCCTTGTCTTCTGTTTCTCCTGCAATTCTACCAGGCATCTTTCTTAAATGCTTTTCTTTTGTGGAAAGAAAACCTAAAAAGGGACCCCCATAATTTAAAGGAATCCCTAAGGACTGGGCTTCTCCACAGGAAATTTCCACACCCCACTCCCCTGGGCTTTTTAATATCCCAAGGGAAAGCAGTTCAGAGGTACAAGAAATGGAAACTATTTCTTCCTTTTTTAATAAATCAATAACTTCCTTTATGGGTTCTATTATTCCAAAATAATTTGGATAGCCAAAACAAAAACATAAAACCTTTGAATTTATATTTTTTTCAATCCAATTTAAATCAAAAATCCCTTCAGGGGTCTTAGGGACTAAAGAAATTTTATAATCAAAATTTTTAAAGTATGTCTTTAAAACCCTTCTGTAATTGGGATTTAAGGTTTCAGCAATCCAAATTTCTTTCCTTTCTGGATAAATTCTTGTAGCTAAAAAGACAGCTTCTACAAGGGAAGTAGCACCATCATAAAGGGAAGCATTGGCAATTTCCATACCTGTAAGCATACAAATTAAGGTTTGAAATTCAAAGATTGCTTGTAAGGTTCCCTGGGAGACCTCTGGTTGGTAAGGAGTGTAAGATGTTAAAAATTCTGCCCTTTCCACCAAAAGGTCTATTATAGATGGAATATAGTGATTATAAGCCCCACCACCTAAGAATGCCTTGGTACTTTCTGGCAAAAGATTTTCCTTTGAAATTTTTTCAATTATCTCATAGACCTCTTGTTCTGAATAGGTTTTCAAACCTTTTTTTCCCTCAATTTTTAAATCCCCCGGGATATGGGAAAACAAATCCTCAAAGGCTTTTATCTTTAAAAAAGAAAAGATATCTTCTAAGTCCTTCAAAGAAAGGGAAATAAAGGGGTTTTTCATTTTTTACTCCTGAAGGGTTTTTACATAATTTTCATATTCTTCTTTATTAAATAAGCCCTCTGAAGAAAAGGGTTCTTTTAATTCCATTCTTAAAATCCAACCGCTTCCTTCCGGGTCTTGATTTATTAAAGCAGGATTAGAGAAGACCTCAGAGTTTACTTCCAAAACCTTTCCCTCACAGGGGGCATAAATATCAGAGGTTGTTTTAACGGATTCAACTAAAGCAATGGGATCTCCTTTTTTTACATCTTTCCCTAAGGAATTTACTTCTAAATAAACTATGTCTCCCAATCTCCCTTGAGCATAGTTTGTAATACCAACTTTCCCTTCTTGGATATTAATCCACTCATGGGTTTTTGTAAAAAACAAATTATGGCTTGACATAAAAATCTCCTTTAAAAGTTATCAAATATTTTATCAAATTGTTTTACTTGTTTCAATAATTTTTTAAATAAAAATATTAGCCATAGGTTATATAAAAGAAAATTGAAGAACTTAAATTTTGCAAAAAATGTAGTGTTAAAGGAAGAAATATACTTTTAGTTTTAATTCTACTTAAACCAAAAATTATACCTGCAATGAATATAACAAAAATTTCATAAAAATTATATTGCAAATGAAGCAAAGACCATAAAAAGGCAGGAATCAAGACAGCCCCTTTACCGCCAAGCCTTGAATCCTCAATACTTTTAAAAAGAAAACCCCTAAAAAGGATTTCTTCAAAAAGGGGAGTTACAAAAATTATTGCAAAAAATAATAGAAGGGGATGGGGAGTTTGATTATATGCCTTTATCAAAAAATCTGGTATTGTAGCCAATCCTTTTTTATAAAGAAAATATTCGGAAGTCGAAATGAAAATCCCAAATATAAAAAACCAAAAAAGAAAACTTTTAAATTTAAACTTATGTAAAGACAAATAAATATTTATCTTAATTTTTGATAAGTAGATTAAAAAAATTACAAGAAAAATTCCAAATAGAGAAGAAGCCAAAAGAAAATTTGTAATCCAAAGTCCATAAAATTTATGGATATTTGGAAAAATAAAACGAGATAAAAAAAGCGCACAAATTCCAAAACCTTGGGAAAATAAGATAATCAATACAGAAAATAATATGCCTAAAAGGGGTGCCCAAGATTTTCCTTCTTTCATTTCTTTAAAATTAAATAAATCCCCATTAAGATTATAAAAATTCCAAAAATCTTTTGAAAGGTATTTTGGGGAACCTGTGCAACCAAATGGCTTCCAATCAAAGCTCCAATTATACCCCCTAATCCAATATAAAAACCCCAACTATAAATTACATGTTGTAATTTACTATGAAAAAAAAAGGAGGATAAAGAAATGATCAAAATTGATAAAAAGGAAGTCCCAACTGCTTGGGTATGGGTTTTTTTTAAAAGAATTAAAAGGGGAACAATTATAATTCCTCCCCCCACGCCTGCAAAAGATGCTATAACCCCTACAATAATTCCTATTAAAAATAATATAAAAATCATAAAGAAATTTTAAATTAATTAAAAAACAATGTCAAATTTTTTAATTTATAGAAAATATTAAAAACTTTTCAAAATTTCCTTTACATTTTTTCTTTCAGGATGGTTTGGAAATTTTAAAAGAAAATTATTAAAATAGTATCTTGCCCTTTCAAAATTTTCAAAATCCTTTAAATAAATGGATCCAATTATCAAATAGAGATTAGGAAAATCAGGATTTATCCTTAAACATTCTTCATATTCTTTTAAAGAATATTCTATATTCCCGGTTTTATAATATGCTTGTGCTAAATTAAATTTTGCATCAAAATAATTTTCCTTGTATCTTAAAGAACTTCTAAAGGATTCAATAGCTCTTTCCAATTCACCCCTTTCTGCATAATAAAGCCCTTCATAAAAAAAGAGGTTTTCTTCTGGATTTAAATTTTCCTTTGCTTTTTTTAAAATACTTTCTGCTAAATTAAACTCCCCTTCGATTAAATAAATCCTAATTAAATAATAATAGGGCTCTCCAAAGGATGGAATTAAGTCCAATAAAATAATAAATTCTTCCTCTGCTTCTTTATATTTCTTTTCTTCAAAATAAAGAGTTCCCAAGTTAAAGTGGGCATGGAGAAATTGAGGATTTAATTCTTTTGCCCTTTTAAATATTTTTATGGCTTCATCCCTTTTATTTATCTCCCTCAAAATAGTTCCATATTGAATGTGGGCAGGATAATTTTCGGGATTTTCTTTTAAAATTTTTTTAAAGATCTCTTCTGCCTCCTTTGTTTTGCCTTCCCTTGATATTTCTCTTGCTTTTTCAAATTCCTCTATTATCCAAATTAAGTCCTTTGGGTCCTTCCCTTGATTTGGTTTAGAACCAACCAAATAACCAATTGCTTCGAGTTTTTTTGTCTCTTCTAAGGAAATTTTTTTGGATTTATTTTCTTCAAAACTAATTGTATATTCCCTTTTCAAAAAATTATATAAAATCTTGGATCTTTCCTTTTCCCCTTCAAATAAATTTTTTTCTTCTTTCAAGTCCTCTTTTAAATAATATAATTCCTTTTTTGGTAAATAAATAAATTTATATCTTCCATCAAATACAGCAAAGGGAGTTGCCCACCCAAAACTCTCAGATGGTAAAAAGGTCTCAAAGAAAAAATTTCTTGCCCCATTTTTTTCTAATAATTTAAATAAAGAAATTCCTTCTAATTTATCTTTTGTTTTTAAGTTTAAATAATCTAAGATTGTAGGGAAAATATCAATAAGAGAAACATTTGCATAGGATAAAATTTTCTTATTTAAACCAGTTTCTTTTAAAATTAAAGGGACCCTTACTGCAGATTCATATAAAAAAATCCCATGGGTCTTTTCCTTATGTTCCCCAAGCATTTCCCCATGGTCAGCTGTAATTATAATCAACCCCTTTCTCCTTTCTTGAAACTCTCTTATTATTTCCTTTATTTGCAAATCCATATAATAAATTTCTTGGGCATAGGGAGAAAGTTTTTTTGGAGCTTCTATATGGGAAATATATGGAAAATGGGGATCAAAGAAATGTACCCACAAAAAAATCTTTTTTTCATCCTTTTTTTCCTTTAAAAAATTTAAAACCCTTTCTTTTGTAATATTTGCAGGGACCTCTTCCATTTCAAAATCACTTTTATCATGGCTTTGAAGCATATTATCTTCATAAATTAAAAATCCCCTATTTAAACCATAAGATTTATTTAATACAAAAGAGGAAACAAAAGCAGCTGTAAAATAGCCTTTTTCTTTAAGAAAAGAGGAAATTATAGGAATCTTTTCATCTAATTTATAGGAAATATTATTTCTTACTTTATGGTTTTTAGGATAAAGACCTGTCAAGATTGTAGTATGGGCTGGCAAGGTCAAAGGAACAGGGGTTCTACAATTTTCAAAAACTATGGCATTTTGAGAAAATTCATAGAGAAAAGGTGAAATTTCCTTTGTAATATGATCCTTTCTTGTAGTGTCTAAGGTTAGGAGTAAAATATCCTTAGAAAATAAATTTAAGGAAAAGAAAAAAAATAAAAATACTTTTTTCAATTATTAATAATTTCTAATTTCCCTTAATCTTTTAATCCTTTCTTCAATAGGAGGATGGGTTGAAAAAAGGTTTATTAAGCTTTTTCCAGAAAAAGGATTTATAATAAACATATGGGCTGTAGCTTCATTTCCTTCCAAAGGTATTTTTTTAGACCAGCCATCCAATTTAGCAAGGGCAGATGCCAAGGCATTAGGATTTTTTATAAAATTTGCCCCCGTTGCATCAGCTCTATATTCTGCTGCTCTGGAAATCGCCATTCTTATTATCAAAGCAATTATTGGAAAAATTATCATAGCAATTATTGCAAGAATTGGACCTAAGGGGTTTCTATTTTCACTATCCCTTCCCCCTCCAAAAAACAAAAATAACCTTGGAAGGATTGAAATTGCAGCTGCAAAGGTTGCTGCAATTGTTCCAATTAGCATATCATAATTTCTTATATGGGCAAGTTCATGGGCAATCACACCCTTTAGCTCTTCCTTATTTAAAAGCTTTAAAATCCCTTCAGTTACAGCTACAACTGCATTTTTATGGTTTCTTCCCGTAGCAAAGGCATTTGGGGCATCCTGGGGGATAATTGCAACTTTTGGCATTGGGAGGTTTGCTTGCGTTGCAATTTCTTTTATTAAATGGTAAAGTTCTGGCGCCTCTGCTTCATTTATCACCTTTGCACCATACATCTTTAAAACAAGGGATGAAGAAAACCAATACATTCCAAAATTCATAATTCCTGCCAATATTAAAGCATAAACCATTCCCGTTGTTCCTGCAAATAAATCACCTAATAAGATAAAAAGAAGAGTTAAAAGAAACATTAAAATGATAATCTTTAAAGTATTCATTTTTCTTCCTCCTTTTTATTTTTAACCCCAGAAGACCCTTCTTTTAATCCCTTTTTAAAATTTTTCAATGCTTCTCCTATGCTCCTTCCCAATTGAGGGAGTTTTGTGGCTCCAAACAAAAGGAGCAAAATTAACAAAATAATTAAAAGTTCTTGAAAACCTATTTTCCCCACAAATAAATTATACCATATAAATCGCAAAAAAAATATTAGAAATTTCCTTTAAAATTACAGATTTAAAATTCATCTGAAAAATTAAGAAATTGGCCCTTGACAATTGGAAAAATTCTTATAAAATTATAATTAGGGAAAAAATGAAAGAATTTATAGGAGTGATTTTCTTTATTACTTTTTCTTTAAATTTAAAAACTGAAATTTCTCTTCGTGTAAATTGGCCTCCTCCTTTAAGTTGTGGAAATGGATGTGACCATACAGCTGGCTATCCCACAGGTTCTTGTTATCAATGCCCTAATGGTTCTTAAGAAGAAGTTTTATGCCAGGGAAAGGGAAGTGCATCTGTAGCAGGGCATTTATGTGAAAAACAGCTTTATTGGTATGGAAGTGATTGGCAATGTATGTGCTGGGATGCTTGTGATGGATGTAAAAGCAATGTATATTCAAATTCAATGGGGATTTCTTTATCCGTGGTTCCAAAGCAAGGTGGGTGGGATGTTTATGCTGAAGTTCCCTATGAGGCACCCTGCCATTGGTGTCTTTCAAACCCTTGGGGGAATTGTAATTCAGCAGGGATGTGTGTAATTTTAAATTATGATCCTACAAAAAATTGTTCCAATGCCCGACTTGGAGATAAATTTTGTGAACCAAGATTTGAACAAGGGGTCTGGTATCCTGTCTTTGGGCTTGGATGTAATTATTCAGGGACAACACAAAGTTTTACTTCACGCCTTGAAAGGTGCAGTGGCTCTTCATGTGGAACATTTACTGCAACAAGTGCACCTTATGAAGTTGAAATCCCTCAAGCCCTTGAGACAAATTGTGCTCCATCTCCTGATTGGGAATGCTGCGAAGATGAAAGTGGAAGCAATTGTGTAGGAGGACCTATAAATATCTCTTCTGGAAATATGCATTATGAAGAAATTGATTTTACAATTGAGGATTTGCCTTCCTTTTCCTTTAAAAGGTCTTATAACAATCAAGAGACATCTTTGACACCAACTGGTGGAGTTATGGGGTATGGTTGGACACATACTTTTAATGAAAATGTTGTTTTGACAAACACTTTGCCTGATGGAAGAAGGATTTTGAGACATATAAATTCTGAAGGGATAAAAAAATATTACCTGGAAACAACTCCCTATTCAAATGAATTTGACCCCTATTGGCCCTATGATTTAAAAGGGAAAATTGAAGATGATGGGACATATTTTATATTAAAGGATTTTGATGGAAACACAAAAAGGTTTACAAAATCAAATGGTTTATGGGATAGAACTTGTGATCTTTATGGGAACTGTTTTTATGGAAATTACACCTCGGGAAAACTTACACAAGTTATAGACCCCTTTGGAAGAACAATTACATTCAATTATAATTCTTCTAATAAGATAATAGAAGTAATTTTATGGGATGGAAAGACATTTAGATATACATATCTTTCTACAAATTATTTAGAAAAGGTTTTTTATCCTCAAAATACAAGCACAACCCCAGACCGCCTTTATGTTTATGACACCCAAAGCCCAAAAAATTTAATTCAAGTAAAAAATTACTTTGGAAATATAATTGAAGGTCATACATACAATTCACAAAGGAAAGCAACTTCTTCTTATTCTGAAGGGTATACAAATTGGATTGAAATAACATATCCTCGCTATGGGCAGACAATTGTAAAGGAACATCAAAATGATACAAAAATTATTGAAACTACATACAACTGGAAATACAATGGAGGGAGGGGGCTTGTTTATGAAGTTATAGGTGGCTGCTCTTCCTGTGGAAATCAAAATAAAAAATTTGAGTATGATGAAAAGAACAGGGTTAAAAAAATTATGGATGGAAATGGTAATATAACATTAAAAAGTTACGATTCCTTAGGTCGCCTTATATCAGTAATCGAGGCATATGGGACAGAGGAGCAAAGGGAGACATATTATTATTATGAAAATCCAGGGATTTTAGGATTTGTTACAAAGGTAGAAAAAAAATCCGTTGTAAAGCCAGAGGAAAATAAGAAAATTGAATACAACTTATCAGAAGACTATAGCACAATGACAATAAAAAGGACTGGTTATATAAATGAAACAGACCCAGCACCTACAGAAATTGTAGAAACAATTACATATGACATAAGGGGAAGAAAAATTCAATATGATGGACCAAGAGCAGATGTGCAAGATTTTACAAATTATCAATATTTTCCCGATGATGATTTAAACTTAAACAATAGGGGTCGCCTTTTTAGGATTATAAATCCTTTATCCCAAATTCATCAATTTGAAAATTATGATGTATATGGGACACCCCGTCTTGAAATAGATCCAAATGCTGTTCAAATCCAAAGGGAAACAGATGGTTTAGGAAGGATTATAGAGGAGACAATTTTACCAAGTGGTTCAGAGCTAGAACCAATCACAACAGAATATATTTATACTCAAAATGGAGAATTGGACTACATAATCCATCCAGAAGGGAACATTACAAATTATTCCTATGATCCTGCAGGGCGGCTCATTGAAATAGAAGAAGAGCCAAGTTTAGGTTTAGGTGGAGAAAAAATTGTTTACACATTGGACAAATCTGGAAATAAGATAATAGAAGAATATCAAAGATATGAAGGGGGAGGATACATAACTTATAAAAGGGAAGAATTTGAATATGATGATTACAATAGGATAAAAAAGAAAATAAATTTTGATGGAAGTTTTACAGAATATTTTTATGATTTAGGAGGGAATTTAGTAGGGGAAGATGATTCAAACCACCCCTTTCCTGGGAGTGGAGACCATTACATAGAAAACACTTATGATTCCTTAAATCGCTTAAAAACAAAAAAGACAAAAAATGGGGCAGAAGAGATAATAACCCAATATTTTTATGACAAAGATGACAATTTAATAAAGGTAATTTCCCCTGAAGGGCAGGGGACAAATTATAAATTTGATGATTTTGGAAATCTTATAAATATAGAAAGTCCAGATTCAGGGCAAGTAATAAAGGTATATGACAGTGCAGGAAACTTAATAGAGGAGACAGATTCAGCTGGGATAACCACGCAAAGAACCTATGATCAATTAAATAGAATATCAACCATTCAATATCCAAACCCCTCTTACAATGTTTACTTTTATTATGATGAAATTTTATCAAGTTATGGGATAGGACGGCTTACAAGTTTATCAGATCCTTCAGGAACAAAGAGGATAAACTATTCCAGAAGAGGTCTTATAAAAGATTTAACAGAGACAATTTCAGGTATAAATTATGTAACTTCCTACACTTATAACAAAAATGGAAATATAAATTCAATGGTTTACCCTTCAGGAAGGGCTGTATGGTATAATACAAATGTGACAAATGGGAAGCCCTTTCAAGTAAATGCAATTGTAAATGGAGAAAGCAAAAACATAGTTTCAAATGGGGATTATTTACCTTTTGGTGACTTAAAGAGTTTAAATTTTTCAAATGGATTAAATTTGGCAAGGAACTATGATTTAAAATATAGGATAACATCCAATTCAAATGGACCAATTTCTGCAAGTTACACTTATGACAATGAATATAATATTTTAACAATTACCGGTTCTTATAGCAGGAATTATTTTTATGATGATCTTTACAGGTTAACCCAAGCCACAGGAATTTGGGGGACAAAAAGTTATACTTATGACAAAAATGGGAACAGGCAAAGGAAAACTGAAAATTCTTATACAACAAATTATTATTATCAAGGGGGGACAAATAAACTCATCCAAACAACAGGATATGAGGAAGAAATTTTTACATACAACTCAAAGGGGAGTATAATTTCAGATTCATCCCACACATATCAATATGGAGACAATGGGCATTTGGTATCCGTTGATGGAGGGAGCAAAGGAATATATGTTTATGATTATGAAATGAAGAGGAGGAAGGCAATATATCCAGATAGGACAATTTTATTTTTTTATGATTTGGAAGGGAAGCTTTTATCAGAGGAGGACTTATCAAAGGGATATTGGAAGGATTACATTTACATTGGCAATGAACCAATTTCAAGGATAGATGAAGGAAGCCCTTGGGAGAGGATAGGAGATGGATATTTGAAGGCAGATAAGACAGGTGGAAAAGTTCATTTGGATTGGAGTTTGTATTCAAGTTCAGAAAATTTTAGGGTTTTAAGAAGCACAAATGATTTCACCTTTTCAAATCCCCAAGTAATACAAGAGCTTTCAGAAAAAATTTTTGATGATGATGTATTAAATGATGGAAACAACTATGCCTACAGGATTTACAAAAATGTGCCAGCTGAGAGGATTTATTTTTACCACTGTGATCATTTAATGACACCATTGTACTTAACAGATGAAAACCAAAATATTCTATGGCAGGCGGAGTATTATCCTTTTGGAAGAATATTTTCTTCCTCTGGGGAAATTGAAAACAACTTAAGGTTCCCTGGGCAATATGCAGATATTTCAAATTTTCTTTATTACAATTACAGCAGATATTACAATCCTTTTTTAGGCCGTTTTAAAGAGGAAGATCATATTATAAAAAAATTTGGAATAATTTTAGATTTATATGGATATTCTTATGCAAATAATAATCCAATTATTTTTACTGACCCTTTAGGTTTACAAAAATGTAGATCAGGAAAATGTAAGGATTGTGAGAGTGGTGAATGGGTATTTGCAGGATTTGGTCTTAGTGGAATGTTGGTTTTTTGGGGTAAAGAAACAATTATAGGACGCTATTTATGTACTGACAATCCAATGATATATTGTAATCTTGTTATAGAATGTTCAAAATTTGGAATAGGGATAGGCGGATCTTTTTTTGCTGCAATAGGAAATTTAGGGTATTCTAAAACTAAATTAAATAAAGGGTATAAAATATATTGTGTAGAAGATATAGGGCAATCTTCAGAAGGCGTTTTTGGAGAATTTGGAATAGGAAAATGGGGGGGCATAGGAGGAGATATCTCTGTTTCCTCTGGAAGTATATCAGGAGGAAGCGGTTCTATTGGAATTGGTTTGGGTGGTGGGATGGGGGCAATGAAATGCAAAATAAAAGATAAAAGCTGTAAAATAAAATGAAATTTGGGTATTATTTTTTAGGTAAAAAAATATTTATTGAAAAAATTGAAATAAAAGATGATGTAATTATAGTAAAGAAAAAATACAATTACGCATTCAAGGATATTCTTATAATAAAATGGCAGGATTCATTATGGGGTTTTCTTGCTTCATACCCATCATTTGTAATTTTTTTTAGAGATGGAAGGAGCATAACAATAACAAGTACTATACAAGAATATGGAGGATATGAGCCAATTATTTTTGGATTTTCAAAAGGATATTTAAAGCTTAGGGAAATTTTTAAAGCAAATGATCCAGGCATAAAATGGCCAGACAAAAGGGAAATATTTACTGTTATTTTTATAGCAGGCATTATCCAGTTACCTTTTATTTTAATATTTTTTATTTATTTGAAGATTAATATATTTTCGCTAAGATCAGACATATTATTTTTAGTAGATGGGTTGATAACCGCATCTTTATCATTATTAAAAATAAGAATGGATAGAAAGAAATTTTTAAAATCTCTTATAAGAGAATTAAAAATATAGTTTTTCTATGAAAAACAGAAATCAATGCTATGTGATTAGTTTTTTTGATGATGTTTACAAAAATGACCTGGCAGAAAAAATTTACCTTTACCATTGCGACCATTTAATGACACCTCTTTTTATGACAAATGAAGAAGGCAGTGTTGTCTTTCAGGCAGAGTATTACCCCTTTGGAAAAATCTATTCTTCCTCTAGAGAAATTGAAAACAACTTAAGGTTCCCTGGGCAATATGCAGAGCAGAACCTTCAAATTTACTACAACTGGCATAGGTATTATTCTGCAAAGTTGGGAAGGTATTTTATGGAAGATTATTATATATTTTGGCATGATGGAAGCAATTATATTTATTCATTATCAAATCCAATTATAAATTATGATAGAGACGGAAATAAAGTTAAGCCAGTTGGAAATGTAGCAAAGGAATTATTTGAAAAATTTAAAAGATGCAATCGTTTATTTAAGGGTTTAGCAGAGACCTTTGAAAATGATAAAAGGAAATATGAAATAAGATTGAGGGGTAATTATGGATGCATGCTATCAAGGTTGACAAGCGAAGGAAATGTAGTCAATGTTCCACCTACATGGAAATGTGAAGAGCAGCTAGAATGCATTTTTCATGAGATTTATGAGGAGTTTTTAATAGAATATGCAGGATTTCCAAAAAGCCAAATGGGATATGGACCGGCAAATGATATGGCAGTAAGAATGGAAAAGAAATTTAATTATGAGTATTGTTGCAAATGCATAAAATAAAAAGCGCTTTAATAACATTTAAGATTTTAAATTTTATATTATTATACTCCTTTGCAATTTTCCTTATAACAAAAGATTATGGAATCTTTAATTTAATCTATGTAATATTAGTCGTTTCTCTCATTATGATTATTATTATAACCCCGGATTTAGAAATCCCCTATTTTTCTATTCTCAGTGTTAAAACTATAATATTTATGCAAATTATTTTTTTTATAAGTACAATGGTTTTTTGGTCTCCCATGTATCCCCCAAAATGGGAAGATTTTATAAAAATTTCTTATGATTTTGTTAATTCCTTAAAATGCTGGAGTGTTATAAAAACGTTTTTAATATATTCTTTGATTATTTTAGCATTCAAAGTAACAAATAGAATAATCAAAAGAAATATTTTTCTACATGAGATAATATCCTTGCATTATTTTGTTATATTATATAATTATTATCAGCTTGAATATCATTTATCTCATGCACACCATAATTGGAGCGTTGTAATTTTTGGCTGGCTTACCTATGTAATGCCCTTATCTCTCATTCATATGATATATTGTATGATTATTTCTAAGATAACTAATTTAAAGATTTATGGTTTCAAAAAAATTGAAGAATAAATATGGGGAATTAATTTCATTTTTTAATAATAAGAACTTTTACTTAAAGTATATATTTTTTAAATTAAGAAGAAATAATTTAAAATTATCAATTTATTATATAAATAAGAATTTCCTTTTTTACAAAAGCACAAATGATTTCACCTTTTCAAATCCCCAAGTAATACAAGAGCTTTCAGAAAAAATTTTTGATGATGATGTATTAAA
>FWPU01007341.1_pt1 | contig 20462 bp, 15 predicted proteins | sample 2228361 | NCBI WGS metagenome assembly FWPU01 (sample SAMEA103939777, study PRJEB20133) | metagenome
CACAGACCAAAGACCAAGGACTAAGGACCACGGACCAAGGCTAACCCACAGACCAAAGACCAAGGACTAAGGACCACGGACCAAGGACTAACCCCTAACTAACCCTCAACTGAAGTCGGAATTTTTATATCATCTCCAGAAACGCCAGAAAAGTTTTTGTGTCCATCTTTTTGAACCGCGCCGTAATCTTTCTGTTCCTATTTTTATTCTTCTGAAAATTTTTCTCTTTCTTTCAAGTTTTTTAACTGGTTTATATATGCCTGATATAATACCAAGTTTTTTGCCGACTTTCTCAAATGCATCAATAACTTTCTCAAGATGCTCATCTGTGTGAATTGCCATATAACTTGTTCTTATAAGTGCTTCACCTTCTGGCACAGCAGGGCTTATAACAGGTGAACAAAATACACCTTCATCAAAGAGCATTCTCCACATCTGAAATGCTTTCATATCATCTCCGACAACTACAGGAATAATTGGTGTTTGACTGTTTTTTGTATTGAATCCAAGTGACCTAAATGTTTCTCGCATTCTATGTGTAATTTCCCAGAGCCGCTGTCTTCTTTCTGGCTCCTCTTGCATTACATCTAAAGCGGCATCAATTGCAGCAACCTGTGCTGGTGGTAAACTCGCTGTAAATATAAGTGCTCTTGCAAAGTGTTTTATATAATGAATCACTTCTTCTGTTGCTGCTATAAATCCACCTATTGATGCAAGAGATTTTGAAGCGGTTACCATAATTATATCAACTTCTGATTCAAGTCCAAAATGTTCTGCGGTACCTCTTCCATTTTTACCCAAAACTCCAATAGCATGAGCATCATCCACCATAACTCTTGCATTATATATTTTTGCAAGTTTTACAATTTCTGGTAAATTACATATATCTCCTTCCATACTATATACACCATCTACAACTATCAATTTTGGTTTATCTATATATTTTTTCAGTACGCGTTCTAAATCTTCCATGTCATTATGTTTGAACCTATCAAGAACTGCGCCAAATGATTTTGCTAACATACATCCATCCATAATAGATGCGTGGTCAAGTTTATCTGTTATTGCAATCTCACCTTTACCCACCAGAGTTGAAATTGCCCCGAGGTTTGAATGGTGTCCTGTTGTAAAAAGTAATGCAGCTTCTTTCCCAATGAATCTAGCAAATTTTCTTTCTACATTTTCATGCAAGTCTATTGTGCCACTTAAAAATCTTGACCCTGTGCAACTTGTTCCATATTTTTTTATTGCATTTATTGCTGCTTTCTTCACCTTTGGATGAAGGGTTAATCCAAGGTAATTATTTGAACAGCAAACAATTTTCTTTTTACCATCAATAATAACTTCAGGCCCCTGAGCAGTCTCTATCCTCTGAAAATAAGGATAATATCCCATTGCCATGACTTCTCTTGCTGTGGTAAACTTAAAACATTTAGCAAACAGGTCGTTCACTTTAAATACCCCCTCGTTTATAGATTTCCACTACAGATTTTTCCAATAATTACAGCCATCCGTTTTCTTTATACCAATTATATGTAATTCTTGCTCCTATTTCAAGTGCTGTGAACTTAAAATTGAATTCTTTTTCTGTCAAAGATGAATCAGAAACCCAGCAACTCTGACAAAATTCTTTTACTTTATCTCTATTTAGTTTTGCTGGTTTATTTTTTAATTTCATGGTAAATTCTGAAATAGTTGCTATTGTTTTAACAAGCCAGAGAGGTAAAAAAAATATTTTTATTTTTTTATTAGAAATTTTTGCTATTGTTTTCCCTATTTCTTGCCAGGTATATGGTTGATTTTCTGCAAGAAAATATATATCTTCTGATAAACTTCTTCTTTGTGTAATAGAATAACATATTTCTGCTAAGTCATTCACAAATAATAGATTAACAACACAATCATTACTTCCTGTTAAAACAGGAAAAATTCCATTTTGTATAAGTTTGAAAAATGGAAATAAATCTGCATCCCGTGGACCATAAACAGCTCCTGGTCTTAAAATAGTCACAGGGATTTTTTCTTTAAATTTCAAAACTTCCTTTTCACCAAGGAGTTTGCTTCTCCCATAATCAGATACAGGACATTCTTCTATTTTTTTCTCTTGTGATGGCTGTATCTGTGTCTGTTCAGGTCCCATTGCTGACTGAGAAGAAATATAAACAAATCTTTTTATATCTGGATTATGTTTAAATACCGCTTCAATAAGGTTTTTTGTGCCAATATGATTTACTTCATAATATTCACTTGTTTTTACAACCCTTAAAACAGCAGCAGAGTGAAAAACAAAATCTACATCTTTAATTGCAGGCACAAGTGTTTCTGGTTTTGTTATACTGCCATAAACTAATTCTACAGGTAGATTTTTTAGCCATGTAAGGTTTCTATGAACTAAACACCTGACTTGATGACCTTTTTGAATAAATTTTTCTACAATATGGCTACCAATGAAACCATTTGCTCCCGTAACTAGAATTTTCATTGTTTTTTCCTAATAATTAGTAGCGTCGGAGTTTATCTCCGACATTTTTGTAGCGTCGGAGTTTATCTCCGACATCCTTTTATAGCGTCGGAGTTTATCTCCGACATTTTTTGCGCAAAACAAACTCCTGCGCTACGTATCAATTTCAAATTTTGCCTGTTTAAGATTCAAAAGAACCTCATAGGGAACATTTTGAGTTCCAATAAGTGATGGCTCATCGCCAGCTGGACCGTGACAGTCACTTCCACCTGTAACAATCAAATTAAATTCTTTTGCTAAATTATCAAATGATTTTTTTACCTCTTCATTATGTTTACTATGCCATGTCTCTATTCCCTTAAGACCAAATCTAACAAGTTCCTCTATGATATTTCTATCTCCATAATTACCATAAAATGGATGTGCAAGAACAGAAACACCACCGATATTTTTTATCATTTTTATTGCGTCTTCAGGAGTAAGACGAAATTTTGGCACATAAGCAGGTCTGTTCTTGCCAAGATATTTCTGAAATGCTTCTTTAATATTATCTACATAGCCTTCTTCTAATAAGAGCCTTGCTATATGAAGCCTACCAACTGAACCAATACCAGCAATTTTGAACAATTTTTCTTCATCTAATTTTACACCAACCTGATAAAGTTTTTTAAGTATATGAATAGCACGCTTTTTCCTTGCATCCCTAAACAATTTTAACTGCTTCTGAAACTGTATATCCTCCCAGTTGATAAAATACCCAAGTATATGCATTTCTCCTTCTGATGAATTTTTTGACTCAACAGAAAGTTCCACCCCAGGGATAACTTCTATTCCTCTTTTAATCCCTTCTTTTACAGCAGGCAAAATTCCATCTGTTATATCGTGGTCAGTGATAGATATAGCAGAAAGGCCAACTTCCTGAGCATACCTTACAACTTCTTCTGGAGAAAAAATTCCATCAGAAAAATTTGTATGAATATGAAGGTCTACAAATAATTTATCCATTTTGATGTGAGATATTATAACAATTCTGCAGCTAAACTGGCGAGATTACTTCTTTCACTGCGAGTAAAATTTATATGTCCAAAAATTTCCTGCCCCTTAAAACACTCAACAAGATAAGTAAGACCACTAGATGTAGCATCCAGATAAGGATTGTCAATTTGATATGGGTCTCCTGTTAAAACAACCTTTGTTCCTTCGCCTGCTCTTGAAATTATTGTTTTTATTTCATGTGGAGTAAGATTTTGTGCATCATCAATTATAAAATATTGCTGTGGAAGGCTTCTTCCTCTTAAGAAAGTCAATGCTTCAACTTCAATAAGACCTGAATCAAAAAGATATTTTACTGTTTCTTCAATTGATGTATCCGGTTTTGCTCTATCAATTAAGAAATCAAGATTGTCATAAATTGCACCCATCCAGGAACTTAATTTTTCTTCTTTTGTACCAGGCAAAAAACCAATATCTCTACCCATTGGAACAACGGGTCTGGCTACTAACAGGTGTCTAAACTGTTTCTCTTCTACAACCTTTTGTAATCCACAAGCAAGAGATAACAATGTCTTGCCCGCACCTGCAATACCAATAAGAGTAACAAGTGTAATTTCATTGCATAATAAAAGTTCCATAGCAAATCTCTGCTGAGCATTTAGTGGTTTAAGTCCCCATGGTTGTGGATTTTGATGAAATAAAGGAACAAGAATATTATCTTTCTTGGAATATTTTGCAATTGCACTTTTTGAAGAATTTGCACTATCTTTAAGAATAAAAAACTCATTTGGAAAAACTTCGCCTTTTTGACCAACAACTTTCTTTAATTCCAGATATTTATTTTTATAGAATGATTCAAAATCTTTAGTAGATATTACAACTTCTCTCCAGCCATTGTAAAGTTCTTCTAATTTAACTTTTTCTTTTTCATAATCCTGTGCTACAAGACCAAGTGCTTCTGCTTTTATTCTGAGATTTATATCCTTTGAAACAAAAATAATTTTTTCACCTTTGTTCTGAAGAGAAAGCGCAACTCCAAGAATTCTATGGTCTGCTTTTGAACTTAAAAAGTTATAAGGAAGTTGAACTTCCTGGTCAAGTTCAACTTTAAGTATTCCACCTGAATCAAGTTTTATTCCTTCTGAAATTTTCCCTCTTTTTCTTAGAGAATCAAGAATTCTGGAAACTGTTCGGACATTTCTTCCTCTTTCATCACTGGTTTTCTTGAATTGGTCAAGTTCCTCAATCACAGTCATTGGGATAACAACTTTGTTATCTGCAAATGAGAAAATTGCCTGCGGGTCATGAATTAAAACATTGGTATCAAGAACAAATGCTTTTATATTGTCTTTCTTTTTTTTCATATATTAAAATTTAAAATCAAGCCCTACTGAAAATATAAAATCCTGTGAGTCATCTGTTAAGCCAAGAAGTAAACTTGAATAAAAATCAAATTGTTTATCAACGATATACTTCAACCCAGGAGCAATATATAATTCACTAAATGAACTTCCTTTAACATTTTTATCTTCTACTGAAAGTGGTGCATGATTTATACCTTTAAGTTCTCCAAAAATATCAATGTCTTTTACTGAAGGATATTCAACTCCAATAGAATAGAAAAATTCATTTCCATATTTTACTTCTTCAGGATTTTCAGTGTTAATTTTATAACCAAGCAAGAGATGTCCATAAACATTATCCAATTTTTTCTTTGCAAACCAATCAATTATTATACCAACTCCACCTGTTCCAAGACCTCTTTTATAATCTGCTGTCGGAAGTGAAAAACCAAATTCTACTCCAATATCTACAGGGGAAACATATTTTGCCCCAAGAGATAAATCACTTATTCCTGTCTCTGAAGCATATGAAACAATTCCGAGAGACATCCCAAATTCAGTTTCTTTAGAAATTCCATAATTAAAAAGTGCAGGTAACTCAAAAAAATCGTCCTGACCACCGCCAGTGCCAATTAAAACATTCATTCCAAGTCCATAAGAATTGACTTTTAATATTTCTATGTCAATACCTGGTCTGTAAAACTCTAAAAAATTGATGCGACTGAACAAAAATTCTGTTGAAAATAGGACAATAAAAAATGTTAAAAATTTTTTCATTTCTTTTTCTCCCTTGGATTAACTATTAAATATGAACTTTCAAAATCTCTAATTTTTACTGGTTTTTTAAGATTATTCGGGTCAAGAATAATGTTTCCGTCAACAAGATAATTATAGGCGTATTTACCAGGTTTAAGCTTTAATGTAATCTGCCAGAGATTTTTATCTTTTTTTTGAAGTGGCTGAGGAATCCAATCATTAAATTCACCTATTATTGAAACAGATCTTGCTTTAGATGAGCGATACTGAAATAATATGTTCCTAAATGACTCAGAGATAGGTTTGGGTTGTTCTATTTCAGGCTGTTTTTCTATTTTCTTTTCCTTTAATTCTTCGTATTTTGCTTTTTCTATCATCAATTTTTGTTTAGTAAGATATTTGCTATACCTGTCAAAAAAAACAAAAATAGAAAAAACAAGAACCGCTAAATCAACAATCAAAACAAAAATTAAGTTTTTTTTATCCACTAAATTGCTCCCGTCTGGTATTACCAAGCGGAGGACGGGATTTGAACCCGCGACGTCAAGCTTGGGAAGCTTGCATTCTACCGCTGAATTACCTCCGCAATTAAAAATCAAAAATTAAAAAGCTTTATTTTCTTATCAGCTTAGCCGCAATTTTTTAATTTACGCCTTACACTGGACACTATTTTATTCAGTGGCTTTCATTTTTAATTAAACGTTACTAATGTTTATGTTTAACCTCTTTTGTTTTTTCTTTTTCTAACTTAATTTCTTCTGCTGCGCCATACAATAATGACTGACCACCTGTTAGTGTTGATTGTGAATCAAGTATAAAATTACCATCTGTCACAACCATATCGCCTGCTTTAAGTCCAGACAATACCTGAACATAACCATCTGCCTCAAATCCTGTTTTTACCTCTTGCATTTTATATCGTTCATTACCTAAATCAAGGTATACAACTTTTCGTGTGCCTGTGTCTATTAAGGCAGTCTCTGGAATAGATAAATGTTTTCCCAAATCAACTTTTATTTCTAAATCAACAAACATTTCAAGTTTAAGTTTTCCTGCTGGATTGTCAAATTCTATTCTTGCTTTGGCAGAGCGTGTCTGCGAATCTAGGACAGACTCAACAAATCGTACAGTGCCAGTAAATTTTTCTGATGGGTATGCTGGTGTAGTAGCAGTTACAATTTGACCTGGCTTAACCATAGCTAAATCATGTTCATAAACTTCTGCGTGTATCCATACCTTTTTACCAGGATAGATTAGATTTTTATCAGGTCCTTTTGACTGTTGCAATTTTTCTATATCATCTTCAGTATAACCTAAAAGAGTTAATCGGAACTTCGCAGCTTCTAATGTATTTTTTATTCTGTTTTTTTGCTCTTCATCAGTATCTTTGATTTTTTGCCAGTTTTGAAAACTCGATAAATATTCCTGTTGTGCAAGATAGAGTTCGTTATCATATGCAATTCTCGCTGGTAAACGAATTGTCTTTACAAGAGAAACTATTTTCGCCGGCTGACTTTTTATTCCAAGAATTTCTTTTGTCTTCTCATCAACAGTAATTTTATCTTCTTCACCTTTATATATAGGTATAAGCTCCATAGCACATACAGGACATTTACCAGGTTTATCTGAACGAACCTGAGGATGCATTGAACATGTCCAGTATGAAATCTCGTGGTTCGTAATTCGTTCTTCGTAATTCGTTGACCGACTTAGAATATATTTTTCAGGCGCTTTGATGAACTCAATATCGCAACCAGGACAACAGAAATAATATGTTTTGCCTTTGTAGTCAATTACTTTTGTGTCTTGGGTCACTGTAAATTTATTTTTTGTTACAGGACATGTCACTTCTTTGCCTATTTCGTTTTTATTAACCTGACGACTTAATAATTCCTTTTTGCTACAAGCCAGAAATATCAACCAAAAACCAACCAATATAAAAAATTTTATTTTTTGCATTTTGAACCTCCTGCGTGTTATTTCAACTCAACGCCTGCTATTCTTTCTAATTCCGATAAGAAAATCTCACTCTCAGCAATGTGTTTATAATAATCAAGATTGCATTCAAGGTATCTCTTCTGACTATCTAACAAATCTAAGAAATCATTTTTACCAGTGCGATAGCCTGTTTCTGTAATTTCTATTGTCTGTTTTGCCAGAGGAACAATACTTGTTTCATAAATATGAACTGATTTTTTACGAGATTGATATTTTGTCCATAAATCCTTAAGTGATTTGAGTGTATCAATTTTAGTTGTCTGTAGTTCCCATTCTGCCATTTCTTTTTCTCTTTTGTTCATCTCAACAATTGAACTTTGCTTTTTGTAATAAAGTGGTATTGATATTTGTGACATAAATGTCTTATTAGACATATTATCAGTTTTTACTCCCGACATTATATCTGGATACCATTCTCGCTTTGCCAAACTTAAAGCATTGGAATTTCTTGCATACAGGATTTCTTTTGCTTTAAGTTCAGGACGGTTCTTCAATGCTAAATTTTTTATTTCTTTATATGTATATTTTATTTCTTTTGGTTCAGGTTGTTTGGGTTTACCTAAAGGCGTCTCCGGTGGAAGATTAAGTAATACGTTTAGTTCCGCCTGAACTGAAATCTTTTCCTGTTCAAGTAAGACCAACATATTCTCCATTAAAGCCAATTCAGTGTTCGCTTTAAGAATATCTGTCTGTGGTACTTTACCAATAGCATACTGTGTCATGGCAATATTAAGAAACCTTTTCATCAGGTCAATATTTTCTTGATATATCTTAGTTGTTTTTTCTATCAACCAGTAGTTCCAGTAAGATTTTTTTACCATAGCAATTATTTCTATTATCTTTGAGTTGAGTTCCTGTTTAGTTATTTTTGATTCGTTCTCTGCAACTTTACCTCTTAAAGAAAGTTTACCGGGAAATGGTAACATTTGTGAAACAGAATACATCTGCTTGGTACCACTTGTTTCAAATCCAACTTGTGGATATTCCCATGTCTTTACTATAGCAATTTTCTGTTTAGTTGCTAAGTATTTTTGTGATAATGCTTTTATTTCTGGATTGTTCTCTTTTGCTATTTTAATAACTGAATCCAATGTGATGTATTCCTCAGCGTAAACAGGTACTGTAAAAGTTAAAACAAATATAAAAATCCATAGATTTATACGCAAAATTTTTAAACACTGAACATTGAACATTGAACACCTCTTTTATTTAAGTTTACTAATCAACTCAAATATTTGCGGCCATTTGACAATTGTGATTATACCAAGAATTAAAATATACAACGAACCAAAAATTATACCTGCATAGGCATAGTTTTTACCTTTTAGTTCCTGCACTTCTGATAATTCTCTTAGTGCAACTGCACCAAAAATAATTGCTAAAAGTGCTTTTTCAAGTCCAAGCAGTTGAATAAATGAAACTATGCCTAATATAAAACTTGCAATAGCTAACTTAGATTTTGTCATTTACACCTCCCACAAATACATTTTGAGCCTGTTCTTTCACAATAAGATTCACATAATATTTTACAGTATTCATCACAGAAATTTATGAAATTCACACAACTAAAAATACTAGATTGCGAAAACCCGACAACAGTCTTTTTTACAAGCCCAAAAACTCTTTTATTTACTCCTATATCTTGACTGTATAAAACTGGTGATAAAATTGAAAATATTAAGAACAAAAATATAATTATACAGAAGGTAACAGACACAGGAATCAACCATTTTGTAGTTCGTAGTTCGTAGTTCGTAATTCGTAGTTCGTAGTTCGTAGTTCGTAATTCGTAGTTCGTAGTTCGTTTAACACTAAATGTTAAATTTTGAGCTTTTTGCCAGAATGTAGTGCTAAAATCAAAAGAAGGTTCAATTGCTTCTATCTGTTTAAGAAATTCATCCTGCTGTAATAAAGCGATAAATTCTTTTTTGCACTCCAGACATTTCTCTAAATGCTCAGAGATTATTCGGGTTTCTTTTTCTTTCAATTCAGTATCTAAGTATGCTGATAGTTTTTTCTGTATTTTTTTACATTTCATGTAAAACTCCAGAAAACGCTAATATAGAATTTGTTGATTATCTGGTATTCTCTCTATTATATTAAACGAAAAACCTGCCAGAAACTTGCGGTTGGATTTTTGAAAAAATTTATATAAAAGGATAGAATGTCAAATAATGGGAAAAAATGCGGATAAAATGTAGGTAGGGTCTGTCAAAGTAATAGAAAACTTGTTGACTTATATACCAAATGGCTTTGCAATGACAGGGGGGACAAAAAAATTTCTTAAAACTTAGCGGAAAAAGAAACCAGATGAACTAATCCAAGGTCTATTTTTGGTGAAAAGGAATAGTCCAATCCGAATTTTTTATATCTTATACCAAAACCAACATTAAGCCCTGAAATAAAATCAAGATTATTATTTGTAAACAAATATTTATATCCTATTCTTGGACAGAAATATTTACTCAACAAATATTCTGCGCCAATTCCAAAAGATGCGGTTCCATCAACAAATCCATAGTTTAAATCGCTTGCCAACAATAATTTTTCTTTCAAGAATCTTTTTGCTACACCTGTGCGAAAAACTGCTGGCAATTGGTCAGGGTTTTCATTTGTCAGTTGAGCACCAAGATTTTGAATAGCAACTCCAACTGAAATTGAGCTCTTAAGATTGTAAATTCCGCCAAGGTCTATCGCTATACCAGTTGTTGATTGAGTATCCAAATTTTCATTTATATACTTCAGCCCAAATCCAACAGATAATTTATTATTTATTGTTTTAGCCCAGGCAATCTGAAATACTCCCATCCAGACACTTGCTGATTGGTAATTTTCGTCATTCTCGGATTCTCTTTTTTCATAAGGCACAGAAACATAATTAATACCTACACCAACAGGTCCAATTATTGTCTTTGGATAAACAAAATTTATATTTGATTTTGAAATTTGATCAAACCATAAAATGTGTTCAGCAGAAACTTCTATATTATTTATCCTTAAAAGGCCAGTTGGATTATAAAAAATTGTGCTTACATCATCTGCGACTGCAACAAAATTTTCTCCCATTGATTGTGCTCTAACGCCAACAGGCATCTTAAGGAATGCATAACCTGCTGTTCCTGAATTGGGGCTAATGTTTGCTGCTGATAAACAAACAGAAAAAGAAAGTAAAACCATAAAAACAATTTTTATCCTCATAGCTTTCCTCCTGAAAATAAATTTTTATTTTCAAAAACCTCACTCTTTTTCTACACATCCCCCTTTTCTAAAGGGGGACTGAGGTGGATTACAAATTATTATATATCTCCTCAACCACAGAATCTGTTTCTTTCAATACTTCTATATCTGAAAATCTTAAAACTTTTAGTCCTAAATTTCTCAAATACTTGTCTCTTTTTCTGTCACTCAAAATTTGTCTGTTTTCATAATGTTGGCCACCATCTAATTCTATAACCAATTTCCCTTTTGGGCAGTAAAAATCTACTATATAATCACCAATGATTCTCTGTCTATAGAATTGACATCCTTTTAATTGTTTCATTCTTATCCTTGACCATAATTTTCTTTCTGCATCTGTCATATTTTTCCTTAAATTGCGTGAAAATTCTTTAAGTTTGAGATTGTAATACATTTATAATCTCCCCCGGCCCCTCTTTAGAAAAGAGGGGTGTAAATGCATAGAGTTAACCATACCCTTGGCAAACCTCCACATTTTCTAAAGGGGGATAAGGGGGGTAAAAAATCATTTCACCAAAACAATCTTTGTCCTTGCTATATCAAGATTTGACTTAAAAACAGCAATATAAACTCCACGAGCACAAGTATTTCCTGACTGATTTTTTCCATCCCATTCATAATAATAACCAAAACCACCTGTTAAGTCCGTCTGGTCCTTAGGAAGTTCATAGACCAATTCTCCAGCAATATTGTAAATTGAAATTTTTAACCAGTCAACTTTTTTATTCTGAGGAACAAGATATTTAAGAGTAACCTTCTGGCCTTTACTCAAATCACATGGGTTTGGATAACAATAAACTTTTGGCTTATCTATTTGGATACTTAATGCAGTTGGCAATCTTGTAAGTTTGTAAAGTCCAGTTGAAGTGCCTGTATACAAAGAACCTAATATCAGACATTTCACACCACCAACTTCTGCAGGTTTAGCAAGCCATTTAACTTCTTTTGTGTTGTCTATCACTGCAAAAATACCTCTATCATTTGCCCAGTATAGGATATGTGAAGAATATTTTATGTCATACAATGATTTATTCCATTCAGGAATACTTTCTGTAGGGTCTGACGGAAAATAAGTTATACCAAAATCCGCCCATGACTTACCACCATCCATAGAAATCCCAAAATTTCCATAAACATTCTCTGAACCCATTTCGTCACCAGTATACATTATCACCGCACCATACATTTTTGATGGGTCATCAGGATTTATAAAAACTTTCACTGGTAAATCTTTATTTTCTGGTGAAATAATTTCTATTGAAACTTTCCCGTCATCATTATCAATAATCTTCTTAAATCCGCCAAAAATATATGTCCTTGGTTCCCAGTAAGCAATTTCGCCAAAACTTGCATATAAAACATTTTGTTGTTTCGGGTCTATCGTTAAACATTGCACTGACATAGATTCCATATCAAGTGGCGACCATGTCTTTGCCCAATCTGTTGTTTTATAGATATATTTCCTGTTTGTTTTATATCCAACAATTTCACCCGGATTTGGCTCACGAAAAGCTATATAACCAACTCCAGAATTATCATTTCTAAAAACTATTGACTTTGTCGGAGGATAACTTGAAATTAAAACAAGTTCCCAGGTTGAACCACTATCTTCACTCCTGTAGACATAGCCATCAGCAGAAACTATAACTAAATTCTCTTTTGGAGAAGAGATTACTCCTTCGTCAAGTTCAAGTGCATTGCCTTTTGGTGTAGTTGTGCTAAAAATTTCTGTCCAGTTTGTTCCATCTGGACTTTTATAAACAGCCATTTTAGTCAAAACATAAATTGTTCCATCCGGACTTTTACATCCATCATATACAACCAGAGCATTTATACCATTATTTGATGAATTCCAGGTTTTTCCACCATCAGAACTTACTAATATGCCGTATCTTGATTGGTCACAAATAAACATTTTATTGGGATTTGTTGGGTCTATTACAAAATCATTTGCTTGAATGTCAAGAAAATCTGTTGAACATTCAAAAAATTCTCCAAAACCACCTGTTGCAGAAAAAGTAGATACAAGAACTTTTCTTTTCTGCGGGTCATAAAAATAAATTTTCTGGCCATCAGAAGAAACAGCCATAGAAAAACCTACATCTACTACTACTGATGTTGAAATTTTATTAAATTTTATTCCATGACATGTCCAGGTATCTATAAATACTGTAGAAATTACATCGTATTCTTTATTTTGTTCCTCCCATACACTTTCTTCTGTAGATGTTGCCACATATATTGCATAATATTTATCCGCGGTAAATGTTGAATAAGTAACTGCTGCTATTGCTATAGTATTACTTCCGGAAACAATAGCCCATGGTGCAGGTCTATAAAATTGATAATCAAAAGGATTTGTTTGAAAACTTGCGCTAGCAATAATCACTGAATGAAAAGTATTAACATTATCAGTGCTTACAAAAACATAACCAAATCTTGCTTCGCCTAATTGTAAGTATCTATTACCTAACCAGTAACCAATTTGTTTCCCTATAGGTGGAGTATTGTCACAGGCAACTACAAAAAGGTTGTTATTGTCATCAAGGGTCATATCTATAGCAGGGTTTGTTAAGAAATTATCGCGGATGGCCTCTCTTGAAAGTTCTGTCCATGTGATTCCTTTATTAGTAGATTTAAGAACTTTAGGATAGTCAGGGCCAGAGTGAGTAAGAAGATAAAACTCATCCGGATTCTTTTTAGAATTTAGAATTTTAGTGAAATTACTACCAGCTGAAATGCCTATCACCTGCCAGGTTTCGCCATAATCTTCAGAGCGATATAATTGCGGTTGACCATATAAAGCCAGAACATTTGGTATTATTGCTGCTGCAATAATTATATTTGGTTCATTCTGGCAAACTGCAAAAACATTTGTTCCACATCCTGCTGTCTTAAAAAAACTTGTCTCTTGCCAGGTTGCACCGCCATCTTTTGAAACCCAAAGACCACCTTCCATTGAGCCAGTATAAATTACATTTGGGTCTTTTTTACAAATTTCAATGTGATGAAGCTCTCCACCCTGGACAGAAACTTTTGTGAAATAATTTTCAGAATAAACCAGAGAAAAAAACATAAAAAATAAAATTACACTAAAAAAAACTTTTTTCATTTTTGGTTTTCCTCCTTCTATCTATTTTTTGTTCTGTGATTTTGACCCACAGAGAAGACAGAGTGTAGAAAATCTTCCTCAATCACCAATTACCAATCCCCAATCCATAACTAACTATCTACTGAAGTCGGGTAGAAGGTGGTATTTCGGGTAACCGCAAGCTTCAGCCTGCGGTTGGGTCAGACATTACCAACTACCAAACTAAAAAATGTTGCGGCTACCAAATTTTTTAAACTAAAACTTAATCAGGAAGGTTATCCGGTGAGTATCGCCTAAATCACCAAATGGAACAAAAGCATAATCAAGACCAAGATTCCACAGACGAAAACCAATACCAACTCCAAGGCCTACAATTGAACCAAGAGATTCAGTATCATAACCGTATTTGTATCCTGCTCTCAATGCAAGATGTTTTATAGGCCAGTATTCAGCACCAATTGACCCATAAAATTTAGAGTCAATAATATATTCATCTAAGTCACAAGCAACAACAAGCCCTTCCAGAGGACTCCATGCAACTGCAAATTTTATATTTAGTGGCAAAGGGTCTGTTTCTTCTATAAATTTTATACCCCAAGAAATGTTTTGAATAGCAAGAGTTGTTTTTACTTTTTCAACAGGTGAATACATTGCGGACAAATCTAAACTTGCAGTATATGCAAGTGTCTGGTCAATTTCTGACTGAATATATCTTATATTTCCGCCAAGGTCAAGCCCATTAAGTAAATCAGGAAAAGCATTTTTCTTTGCATAAGCAAATGTTATTGCCTGGTCTTTTGCATTGAAATATCTCTCTGGCTCCCAGTAACCTTCTGTTCTTTCATCTGGCTCTTGTGCACCTCTTCCTTCAATATTATCAATAATTAGATATGTTATACCAAAACCTATAGAACCAATTTTTGTGTTTGGGGTTGCATAGCCAATAAATCCATAGTTTATATCAGCAAAATATCTCAGGTATGTTGCACTTACTTCATTTTCCTTTAATTGTGCAAGTCCCGATGGGTTGAAATGCAGGGCATAGACATCATCACTTACCGCACCGAATGCACCTGCCATCCCAAGTGCTCTTGCAGATGGCCCAATTTTTAGAAATTGAGCCCCTGTGGTCCCAACACCAGCTTCAGAAAAATTAAAAATTAAAAATGCAAAATTAAAAGTCAAAACAAAGCATACCAAAGTTTTTTGAATTTTCATTTTCTCCTCCCCTTGTAGTTGCCTGATTTATCAGGCTAAACAATTACATTATTATTAATTTGCTCAATAAATTGAGCAACTACATAATCTTAATAATCTCCCCCAACCCCTCTTTAAAAAAGAGGGGAGAAATCTTTTCCCTTTGAAAAAGGGGGATAGAGGGGAATTTTATTACTTAACTATTGCCATCTTATATGGTTTATCAGTAAGTTTTTTTCCATCAATTTTTGCTATCAAGAAGTATACACCACTTGCACATCTTTCGCCATTGTCATTTGTTCCGTCCCATTCTGTATAATAAAAATGTCCACCTGTTTTCTCCCCTTCATCAATTGTCTTAACAAGTTCTCCTGCAAGATTGTAAATATAGAATTTAAGTTCGCCATTTTCCCCTTTTGGTAAGAAGTATTTGATAATTGTTCCTTTTGTTTTTTGATTCGGAACTATTGCATCCTGAAGATATACATTTTTCTCTTTCAAATTAAATGGGTTCGGGAAATTATAAACCTTAAATTCAGTCCCTGTATAAACCCCTGCTGATGATGGGTCAACTTTAAATATTACAAATGTCCCTTTTTGAGAAGTACTTGCTTGTGGATTAATTGCAAAAACTCCATTTGAGACAATTGACCTTCCTGATGGTTTCTTTGAAATAGAAATAGAACCTGGTTCAAGTGTATCAGTTTCAACAATAATTGTTCCTGTAAGTGGGTCTAAAGTGGTTGTGCCTGGAACTCGTTTCCATGGTTTTTCTTTATCTGTTGAATCATAATAATATATCCCAAGATTATTAAGGTCTTCTTCAGAAACATTTTCTCTATCATAGTTGAGAGCAAGTGAGAATGACTTATTCACCTGTGCTCTTGATAAATCTATCTCATAAATATCACTTGCTGAAATATCTTCAAGACGACCAACAAGATTTGCCATCTCTTTTGATGTTTTTGACATCCTGAACATAGGGAGTGAAGAAAGAAATCCACCTATTGGCATATTTGCTATTTCTTCTGGTATAAGTGTCCCAGGGTCAAGTTCAATTTCTGTATTGTCATAGCGCTCTTCATCTATTAGGACTGAGCCGCCTTCTGCAAGTTCATCGCGCAATGCCCTTTTGGCTCTTGCAGAAAATTTTGTTGAGAAATTAACTTCTTCTGTTATATAACTTGATTTTCCTTGTTGGTCTTTTATTCCACAATAACCTTTAATGAATAGTGTGTAATACTCTTCATCACTTTCAGAAGGAACTTCTATATCAAGAGTATATGAATTTTTGACTCCTTTTGTAGGAAGTGCACGAACCTTTTTGTTCTCATCAAAAGTTTTCCCAGGTGAATAATAACATAAAGGTGGCGCAGGTTTATTTGTTTCTTCATCAATAATAGGTCTTGGAGATTCAATTATAAATCTAAATAGGTTTTCTATTCTTTTCATTTCAACCTTAAATGTAGGAGTTGATGGCTCAAGAACAAAATCAACACCTGTCATTGTATTTGTGCTTACAAAAACCCGTTTATAATAAACAGGTCTTTTATGGACGGAAATGACACCTTCTTCTTTTTTCTCTTCTTCATAGAAAACATAGACATAATAAGTGTTTTTAAGAATTATATCAGAAACCATATAACTTCCATCATCTTCTGTCTTTGATGCCAATGCAGGTAAATATTTGCCTGGATTATTAACATTTTCTGTCTCATTATATACAACTATCTTTGCACCAACCACCTTTTCTTTTCTTGCCCATTTACCGCCATCCCTAACATAAACTGTCCCTTGAATCTTTGCCTGTGCTATCTTAAGAGTTATTTTTATCTCTTTATCTTCTTTTCCAAGAGAAACTTTTTCACCACTTAAAGCATAACCTGACTTTGTAACATCTATTCTATAAATTCCTATTGGAAGCCCTGAAACTTCAAACTTTCCTTGTGAGTCAGTAATAACTTTCTTTGTTACAAGCCGATGTTTAAGAATAACATTTGCCTCACTAACTGGTTTGCCATTTTCATCAACAACAGTTCCTATTATTTTTGAACCTTGTGGTGCGTCTTCATCAAAGTTTATATCTAAGACAGTGGTCCCGGTTGAAATTGTAACTATTTTTGTAACAGGCGGATAGTTCTTTGTTTCACAGACAAGAACATATTTACCTATTGGCAGGTTGTCAATGTAATAATAAACAGGTGATTTAACTTGCGGGTCTTCGCTGTTTATCATATTGTTGATTAAAGTAGCATCACCAGACATAACTGCTTGCTGCCATTTGTTGATGTCTGTTAATTTTGGCCTTACTGCAGAATATCCACACCATCTGCCTTCCATATCATAAAGCATAATAGTTGGAATATAATTCATAAACTCACCAAAATCACCTTTGATTTCTTCTCCATCTTTTTCAAAAAAGATATTTTTCCCTTTAACTCTACCTGTGATAATACCAGAACCCATAACCCCTGGGCCCATATTTATTTGAAAAGTAGTTCCTGAAGCAAGTTCATCTTTTTTCACATTTACATTTTCTGCTCTACTGATAACTGTTATATATTCATCAGGATTATTTCTTGGTGCACCTTCGTCAGGATTGTAAGGTTCATTACCAAATATTCTTAAAAATATCATATAAAAATTGTATTTTCCTGGTAGGAGATTTCTTACTTCCCATTGTTTTGTGTGTGGGTCAAAACCAAGGAGGGCAACCTCAATATCTTCATCTTCTAAGATTCCTTCATTTCTTATCAATGCCTGTAACATTGAACCTTTAAGAGTAATATCAGATGGAATACCAACTATTCCATAAGCGCCAATGCCGTCTTTACTTCTATTTGTATAATCAACTTCTGGTTTTTCAGGTGGAATCGGTGCTACCGGCTCACACAAAACTCCTTCTTTTACAGTTGCTTCTATAAAAGTTGTCTGACCTTCAGAGACCCTTACATTTGGGACAATTGTTGCTGGATATAATTCTTCATCTTCTCCTTTTCTTATGTATATCCGTAAATTGTATCTGCCAGGTGGTAGTGTATCAAAAATAAATTTTGTTGGGTCAGCAGACCATCCATCTATTCCTGTCTCCCAGCCATATTCAACATCAATTCCGTCAACTCTGATATCTGCTCTTAAATCTATGTCCTCTTTTGCCTGAAAATAACTGCCATCTGGAAGACGGATTTTACCTTCAAGACGGCCCGCTTTTACCATTTTGATTTCTGGAAGTTGATACTCTCCAGGGGTTAGTAATACCACATCTGTATTATACCATCTTGCAGGAACCCAATCTTCTGATTTTATTTCAACATTATATGCTCCTGTGGAAACATTAATCTTAAAATTCAGTTTTCCTGATTGATAAGATAATTGCGAAGTGTCAACATAATAGACCGTCCCTTCTCCTTTGTGTTCTATCCAATCATGAGTATTAGGGTCTATTGGATGAGCAATAATCTTAAATGAACTTGGGTTAACAGTGACATCAGGAGGAAAATATAAAACACCACTTATTACTGCATTGGTTGATATGGGAATATCAATGTTTATCTCAATAATAGAATTACCAAAAGAATCTGTTGGATAAGTTTCAGTAGAGCCGTCAGCTTTATAAACCACACATTTTATAGTATCGGAAGTAATTACAATTCTGCGGTCGTCATCTAATCTGTATCCCCACCCGAAAAAAGGATTCATAGGGTCAACATAAGTATAAGACGATACCTGATTAGGTCCATAGTTATAGGTGTATCTCCAATTCCAAGGTTCACTTGTATTGGGTGTAGGATTACCCCACTCCCAACCCTTCCAGTAAATTGTTGAACCCTTACTTAATATATTGTGACTAATTTGTAGGTAAGGGTGCCCTGGTGAAACTCCGTTAAATTCAAAAGAACCATCACCTTTTGTGGTTGTATTAAACCATCCGCCCTGGTCGAGTGGCCTTGGATATGGGCCAATAAAGTCACTATACTCTGCTCCAAGTGTAACCCATGCATCAGGAAGACCTGTGCCATTTAATGTAACTTTACCTTTTACTGTCCCTGTTGTTTCATCCAGAAAATATTTTGGAAGAAGGACTCTTTTACCTGAATAATAATAACCAGTGCCAGAAATCATATCACCCGGATTATCGTATTTTGACTTATAGCCAATTCTTGAAATTTGAACTGAGTAAGATGAAATTCTAATAGGAGAATAAATTACAAACCTGCCTGATGCATCTGTTAATGTTCTAAAGAAATTTATCTCCCACCACGGGCGTTGACTCATAGGATCAAATGCTCTATCTGTATCTCTAATCTCAACAGAACAATTTGCAATTGGGAAAGAAGAATGTGTCAAAACAACTCCTTCAAAAGCGATATTTGAAACATCAACTGGTGTTTCACTTTCAGAGCGAGTATCACTTATATAACCAAGTTCAACATCAATAGATGTCATCTGGTCGTTATAAATTGCCGTTGATACAATTACTTCTGCACCTTCCTTAGTGTCAGGTCTCATCACAAAAAGGCGATATGTATCAGCCGGTGCAGGTGGGACATTATAAATCTGAAGCAAGAATTTTCCTGCTGATTCTCCCTGTTTCAGTTGTATTCCAAAACTGACCGGTTCATCAGTTATTTTATGTCTTAAATCCATCATGAATAATGTAGTATCAGGCACACCACTGGCAGGAATGTTTATATTCAATATTCCTGCCTGAAAGTCAGAAGGTGCAGGCCACATTACAAGTGCCGGTCTTGGATTAGGGTCAGTAAATTCACCTGTAAAACTTACAGTGCTTTCAAAATTATCAAAAACAACAGTAGGAATATTTTGATTTTCCATCTGTTCTCTTATTGTTGGAAAATATTTATGTTTGATTAAACCTATTTTGTATGTTATTGGCTGGTTAGTTGTTGGGTCCACATGTAAAAGTCCATCTATAAAATGTGTATTTGTGCCATAATCAATTTTGTAAATCCTTGAATATTCTAAAACTGGCTCACCATCAACCTCAGTAAAAGCAACAACAAGGACAACTACATCATCAAGTGGCTGATTATTTGTTCCATCAAGAACTTTTAATTTAATTGAAGCAGAAAATAAGTTCATTGAAAGAAACAAAATACCAAAAAATGCCATTAAAATTTTTGTTAGAGTTTTTCTCTCCATAAATTTCCTCCTGAATTTGTCTGATAAGTTCTTTTACCCGACTTCAGTTTGGGGCTGCCTGATTTATCAGGCAACTACATTCTAATTATATAACGAAAGAGTTTTTTCTGTTATTGTGTAGTGTGACAAAAATCACATTCTTGTCGCACCCCTTCGCTTCGCTCGGGGTTCCCTCGCTTGCTACGAAGGAAACGCTCGGTGCTCCACAAGGGGGGCTCTGTCC
>FWPU01007342.1_pt1 | contig 20460 bp, 16 predicted proteins | sample 2228361 | NCBI WGS metagenome assembly FWPU01 (sample SAMEA103939777, study PRJEB20133) | metagenome
GCCTCCTCGGTTTTCAATCTCACACCGGCAACCGCGCTCGATTGCCCGTGCATCGCTAGTATAGCACGCCTCCTCCCCCCGCGCAAGGGGTTGGCAGGCTTTGATCCCATAAATTGTCCTGCTACCCCCCGCGGAGCGTGTGTTGCCTCGCCAGCTAATTAGCGGTAAAATGCCACTTGCCAGCGGGCATGGTGTAACGGTAACACATCAGCCTTCCAAGCTGTTGTTACGGGTTCGAGTCCCGTTGCCCGCTCACCCTCTCGGGGCCTGTAGCTCAGCGGCAGAGCGGCCGGCTCATAACCGGTTGGTCGCAGGTTCGAATCCTGCCAGGCCCATATCCGGCCCCCAAGAACGGGGCTTTTTATGTCATTGGGTGCGGATATCGACAACCCGCCCTTCACATCACCGATGGCCAAAGCACCCCCTCCGCACCCTCCTCCGGCCAGAGCCTCACCAGCCTGCGCACCACCCAAGGGCAGGTAAAATGTGCTAATATCGGGATGACGGTCCCAAAATGCGCTATGCGCTGTGCGCACCCGTCGCAGGCGAGGAGGGCCTCTATGCCCAGAGCGATATATGAGCAGAAGCTCCAGAACCTCCAGGATGAGGTCTTGTATTTGGGCAGCCTGGTTGAAACAGCCCTGTGCAGCTCGGTTGACTGCCTGAAGCAGCAGGACCTGCGCGAAGCAGAACGGTTGATCGCCGGGGATCGAGCGATCAATACCAAACGCTTCACCATCGAAACCGACGCCCTGACGCTGGTGGCCACCCAGCAGCCGGTAGCCAGCGACCTGCGCATGATTGCCGCCGTGCTCGAAGTCATCACGGAGCTTGAGCGCATCGGAGATTATGCCAAGGGCATCGCCAAGATCTGCCTGCTGATCGGGGATGAGCCTCTGATCAAGCCGCTGATCGACATCCCCCGCATGGCCGAGCAGGTGTGCAGCATGATCCATCGCGCTCTGGATGCGTTCGTGAGGCGGGATGTGGAACTGGCGCGAGCCATCCCAAAAGAAGATGACGAGATCGATGCCCTGTACAACCAGGTATACCGCGAGCTGCTCATGATGATGATGTCTAATCCGCGCGTCATCGATCAGGCATCGCGCCTGCTGTGGGTTGCCCATAATCTGGAGCGCGCCGCTGACCGGGTGATCAACATCTGCGAGCGGGTGGTCTTCACTGTCACCGGCGAGATCAGGGAACTTGACGGCGGGGAGCAGGCCGAGCCGGGCGCGGCAGGGCTTGCTTGAGCACAGGGACAGGGCATACCATGTCCTCCGCTTCACCGTCGCCGCACCGGAGCCGACCGGTTTCCTGCTGACCAGGTGGTATGTTTTCACCGGATGATGCAACGCGCCGCCAGGCTGCTGTCGACCGCATCTATGCCGAGCTGTCCCTATCCGAGCCAGCAGCAGACGCCCGGAAACCGGCACTCGTGATTTTGACGGGGCTGCCTGGCACCGGTAAGACTCACCTGGCCCGGCTGCTGCGTGAGCGGGGCAACTTCACCCTCGTCGGCAGCGACCCGGTGCGGGCGGCGCTGTTTGAGTCGCCTACATACACTCCCGCCGAGAACCGCTTCGTGTACGAAGTGATCGACGCCCTGCTGTGGCGGCTGCTCCGCGAGCGGCGCGATGTGATCTACGATGCCGTCAACCTCTCCGAGCACCGGCGACGCGACCTGCGCCTGCTGGCGCTCAACGCAGGCGCGCGCCCCGTCACCGTGAGGACAACCGCGCCGGAGCCGGTCATCAGGCAGCGGCTCGATGAACGGGCCAAGTCCGAGCTACCGCCCGGCGAGTCGGAAGCCGACTGGGATGTTTACTGCAAGCTGGCCCCCCGGGCTGAGCGAGTCGCTCACCAGCACATCACGGTTGATACAAGCGAGGATGTTGGCCCGGCGGTGGAGGGGATCATCAAGGAGGTGAAAGGGTGATGCGGATGGTGGGCTGTTGCTGACAGGGCCGGGCTGTCTCCGTTTCTACCGGAATGCCGTTTTTGCTGTATAATCTCGCTGGCAAGGGCAAGCCGCCGAACTAGAGGCGTATTCGAGCCGTGCTCTTGCCCCCTTGTTTCCCGTCACGCGGCGCGACTGAGACGCCGCGTCCAAGAAACAGCAAAGTGAGCGCCATCCTCCATGTCCACCGCAACTGAGAAGCCCCGCCGCCGGCGCACGCTGACCAACCTACTGCGCGTGCTGATAACCGCCGCCGGGATCACGATCATCGTCACGCAGGTTGATCTGCGGGCTACCTGGGAAGGTATCCAGCAGGCTGACCCCGGCCTTGTCCTGATCGCCCTGCTTATCTTTCAGTCCGGAATTGTGATCCGCGCGGCGCGCTGGTTGGCACTGCTGCGCGCCCTCAGTTCGCCGATCACCCTGCGCCGCCTTACGGGCCTGTACTACATCGGCGCGTTCTTCAACACCTTTCTGCCGACCGGCTTTGGCGGTGACGTGGTGCGCACGGTGGAAACAACCGCCGACTCCAGCACCGAGACGGCAGTTGTCACCGTGCTCATCGACCGCATGTCAGGCCTGCTGGTGCTGTTCGTGTTTGCGCTGGCCGCGCTGCTCGTGGGGGCAGGTGGGCTGCCCGCCAACCTGCGCGCAGCGGCCATTGCCATCTCGGTGCTTGGGCTGGCCGGGGGAGCATTCATCCTGCTGACCGACATCCCCGGCCAGGTAGCCGACTGGTTCGCGGAACGCATCCGCTTTGTCAACTTGAAAGGAGCGGCCCGCGCCGTCCACACCATCTACCGGCTCGACAAGCGGGCGGTTGGGCTGGCACTGCTTGCCTCGGTGGCGTTCAACACCGTGCTGATCCTGGCCCACTACCTGATGGCGCGCGCGCTCGGTCTGGGCGTCTCGCTGACCACCATCATCACGGTTACACTGATCGGCGCGCTGCTGCTGCTCATCCCCTCCATCCAGGGTCTGGGGGTGCGCGAGCCGGTATACGTGCTGCTTCTGGGGATGGTCGCCATCGAGCCAGAGAAGGCACTGGCCTTCTCGCTGGGCACCTATGCCCTCAACCTGTCCACCGGGCTGGTGGGGGCCGTCTACTATGCCGTATACAGCTTAGTGCGGCTGGTGCAGAGCCGGGCCGGGTAGCCGCCGGGCAGGAGGAGAGCCAAAAAGAACAGGGCCGGGGGTATTCTCCCCGGCCCTGCTCCTACCGGTGCCAGTCGGTGAGATTAGTTGGCGGGCGGCAGGATCACCTCGTCGATGACGTAGAGGACGCCGTTGCTGGTGTTGATGTTGGCACGCAGAATCTTGGCGCCATTGATGTAGACTTCGCCGCCTCTGGTGGACACGGTCGCCGTGTTGCCATCGGCCATGGTCAGGGTGCCCTCGGCAAGCGCGTCATCCGCGAAGACGCGGCCAGGGACAACATGGTACAGCAGGACGCTGGTCAGCAGCGGCTCGTTGGCGAGCAGCTCTTCAGCCGTCAGGCCCAACTCGCCCAGTAGCTCGCTGAATGCCTCATTGGTCGGGGCAAAGACGGTGAAGGGGCCGGGGCCGCTCAGGGTCTCAACCAGACCCGCCGCCTGGACAGCCGCCACCAGCGTTGACCAGCCTTCATTCTGGAGGGCGATCTCGACGATGTTGGCTTCTATCTGGGAGGGATCAGCCGCGAAGCTGTTGTACTCCCAGGCGGGCGGGAGGATGACAGTGTCGATAACGTGGATCACGCCATTGCTCGCCTTGATGTCAGTCGCCACGATGTGGGCCTCGTTGATGGTGGCCGCGCCGCCCATAACCCTCGCCCAGGCATAGTGCTTGTTGGCCATGGTCAGAACGCCCTGCTCCAGCACATCCGCCGCGTACAGTTCGCCGGGGACGACGTGGTAGAGCAGCACGTTGGTCAGCAGTTCCTGATTGGCAAGCAGGTCTTCAGCCGAGATGCCCAGCCCGCTCAGCAGCTTGGCAAACGCCGCATCGGTCGGAGCAAAGACGGTGAAGGGGCCGGGGCCATTCAGAACATCGACCAGACCCGCCGCCTGGACAGCCGCCACCAGCGTGGAGAAATCGTCACTCGAGGCCGCAATCTCGACGATGGTCGGCTCGGCTGCTGCGACCGGAGCAAACACACCAGCAGCGAGCAGAGCGACAAGCAGTACGGGAAGCACAAACAGTTTCTTCATCTTTCCACACTCTCCTTGTATAGCACGGGCATTTTCCGATACCTACCGATTTATATGTCTGAGATTATCCCATAGAGCGCGGTGTGTCAATATTTTGTATATAGATTGTATAATATTCACGAGATATTCATATCTTCCGCCCAGGCCGCTCCCCCCAAGTTACGGTGATTCCCCCATTCACCGCCGGGCCGTTGTTGTTTATCTTGTAGTCAGGGTGGGCGTGCTCCCCTGAAGTGCCTTTCGGGGTGTTCTGATGGGACACGGACACCGGGGCCAGCGGCCCGGCGGTGGGGATCACCGCAGGTTTCTCGCGCCGCTTTTACCGCCCGCGACCTCGCTCACGGCGCACGTGGCGAGGATGTTCCCCGACACGCCAACGGCGGCGAGGCGACGCCATTCACATCACCGGGAGGTTACACCGGCTTCCAACTTCGTGCTGCTCCATAGTCCGTCACTGCCCACCTGGGAGCAGTCCACATCCAGCGCGAACCGGCCATCTGGTGACTGTGCAGATGGCCGGTTTGGCTTCCTGGCCCCTGCCGAGGCGCATCGCCTATCCCCAGACAACGGGAGCACTGCCGCCTGGCGTGAGGGGGGCCGTTAGGGTGAATTCCCCATTGCCAGGTAACGGCTGCCGATTACCTTAAATAGGGAGCGCATGGCAGGTTCTCGCCGCTTCTTCAAGGTGTTCTTCGCTTATTGACCGGCCCCGCCTAGGAATCTGTCGCGAGCCAGTTGGCTGCCTTAACAGGGAGGAACCATATGGGCCAATACGCATCTTTTGATCCGAATGTGGAGATTATCGGGCAGAACATCCTGTCATTCCTGCAAAACTCCCAGATCGAGAACATCCAGCCGATTCTCGAACGGCGCGGGCTTACCGATATCAAGCCAGACCAGTGGTATCCACTGCAAACGTGGATGGAGGTGCTCACCGAGATATCCGAGCAGAGTTCCGCCATGTTTGACTTCGTGAGCATCGGGATGGCCACTTCTGAAACGGCGGTCATTCCGCCAGAGGTGGCCAAACTGCCGTTCGAGCGGTTCATGATGATGATCAACGACGTGTACCAGATGCAGCACCGGGGCGGTGATGCGGGCACTATCAAGGTCGAGCAGCTTGGCGACCGGCACCTGCTAATTACTCTGCGGGTTCCGTATCCCGACGACCTGGAGTACGGAGTCGCCTACGGCTTCGCCCGGCGCTTCCTCCCCCCCGGAACCCAGTTTACCGTCATGTATGACGAGAACGTCCCTCGGCGGGAGAAGGGCGGCCAGGAAACGCTCATCCACGTCACCTGGGACTAAACCGGGCTGTTTCATCGCGCTACTCCACACCCTGACTCAGGCTCGACCGGGAGCACACCCGGCGCAAACCGGCCATCTGCCCCGTTGTCAGATGGCCGGTTCGATCTGAGCCTAACCGGCTCGGAAGCGTGATGCGCGGCCTGGCCCCCGCCCGGGCGGAACCGCTACCGTCCGTCCTCACCCGGCGGCCCGGCTTTCTCCACTCTGACGGCGCACACCTTGTACTCCGGAATCTTGGCCACCGGATCAACGACGTTGTTCGTCAGCACATTGCCGAGCGCCTCGGCGTAGTGGAAGGTCATGAAGATCAGCCCTGGCCGGGGCCGGTCAACCACCCACGCCCGTGCCGTGACGCTCCCCCGCCGCGACGAGACGCGGACCCAGTCGCCGTCACGGAGGCCCAGCCGGGCAGCATCCACCGGGTTGACCTCGACCCGTTCCTCAGGCGCGAGGAACTCCAGCCCGCCGACGCGCCCAGTCATGGTGCGCGTGTGCCAGTGCTGGAGAATGCGCCCGGTGGTGAGCATCAGCGGGTACTCGGCGTCGGGCAGCTCGGCGGCAGGCTGGTGGTGCACCGGGCTGAAGTGCCCGCGGTGCTGCGGCCCGCGCGGGAAGCGGTCCACGTGCAGGATCGGCGTGCCGGGATGATCACGCGTGGGGCACGGCCACTGTAGCCCCTCACCATCAAGCCGGTCGTAAGCGATCCCGCCATAGATGGGTGTTACCCTGGCGATCTCGTCCATGATCGCGGATGCATCGGCGTAGTTCCAGCCCGGCGCGCCCAGGCGCTGCGCCAGCGCACAGATGATCTCCCAATCGGCGCGTGCTTCGCCCGGAGGCTCGAACGCCTTGCGGACGCGCTGGACGCGCCGCTCGGTGCTGGTGAAGGTACCCTCCTTCTCAGCATAGGCGGCAGCCGGAAGCACCACATCGGCGTATTCCGTCGTTTGGTTGAGGAAGATATCCTGACAGACAAGGAACTCAGCCCGCTCCAGGCAGGCCAGCACGTGATGGGTATCGGGGTCGCTCATAGCCGGGTTCTCACCCATGAAGACCAGCGCCCGCACCCGCCCATCGTAAGCGGCCTGAAGCATCTCGGTCACCGTCAGGCCCACCTGCGGCGGAGGCTGCTCAACGCCGTAGAAAGCGGCCATCTTCTCGCGCACGGCCTCATCCGCAACGCTCTGGTAGCCGGGGTAGACGTTGGGCAGGCCGCCCATATCGCACGCACCCTGCACGTTGTTCTGGCCGCGCAGCGGGTTGACACCGCCGCCCGGCACGCCCAGGTTGCCGGTCAGCAGCGCCAGGTTGGCGATGGCCAGCACGTTCTGGTGGCCGACGGTGTGCTGGGTGATGCCCATCGCGTAGAAGATCGCCGCCGGGCGGCTGCCGCCGTAGATGCGCGCCGCCCGCACGATGTCCTCCTCCGGCACGCCGGTGATGTGGGCTGCCCGCTCCGGCGGGTACTGCTCGACCACCGCCCGCCAGGCGCCAAAGTTCTCCGTCCGTGCCTCGATAAAAGCGGGGTCGTGGAGGTTCTCGGCCAAAATGACGTTCGCCAGACCGTTGAGGAGGGCAATGTCGGTGCCCGCCTCATGGCGCAAGTGGAGCACCGCCAACTGCGCCAGTTCAATGCGGCGCGGGTCAGCCACGATAAGCTGCGCCCCGTGCTTCTCGACTGCCTTCTTGATCTGGAGGCTCAGCACGGGATGCTGCTCGGTGGTGTTGGTGCCAATAGCCAGGATTGCCCTCGCCTGCACAATATCGGCGATGGAGTTGGTCATCGCGCCGCTGCCGAAGGCCTGCACGAGGCCTGTCACGGTTGAGCTGTGTCAAAGGCGGGCGCAGTGATCGATATTGTGTGTCCCGATCACCTGCCGCGCCAGCTTCTGCATCAGGTAGTTCTCTTCGTTGGTGCACTTGGCGCTGCACAGGAAGGCAATGGCGTCCGGGCCGCTCTCGGTCTTGATCGCCCTCAGCCGCTCAGCGACGAAGGCCAGCGCCTCGTCCCAGGTGGCTGGCTCAAGCTGGCCGTTGCGGCGGATGAGCGGCGTCGTCAGCCGGTCGGGATGCCACAGGAAGTCGTGCCCGAAGCGGCCCTTGACGCACAGCAGGCCGTAGTTGGGCGGCCCGTCAAACGGCGCGCCGACCCGATAGATGAGGCCGTCGCGGACGTGCAGATCAAGTTGGCAGCCCACCCCGCAATAGGGGCAGGTGGTGCGGGTAATCGTGTCGGCTTGGATCATGATCGTTTTCCCCACATAGCTCAGCGTGCGAGTGCAGGTGCGAAAATGGGGCCACGCCGGGCCAGCCCCCTACATCGTCCGGGCGTCCTCCAGCCAAGGCCGCCCTAGCCGCTCGAACTTGTCCAGAAACAACCGGAGCTGTGCTTCCAGCTCATCAGGTACGGCGAAGCACCATACCTGATCCTCACCGCTGTGGTGGAGCGCATCGCCCGGCTGGTTGGACATGCGGGTGTGCAGCCTGCCCGGCCAGGCTGGGACGACCACCTGCGTCGCCGGGTCGCGCACCTTGAAGCGATCTAGGTTGATGAAATACTGGTGCTGCTCACAGTTCGGCAGGACGAGCGCCCACTCGGCGTGCTCGAAGTGCACCCGCACAATCACATCGGGTCGGAAGTACGAGACAAAGCGCACGTTGGCGTAGTAAGTATCAGCGGTGTGATCGAGGCGGTCGTCCAGCCGCACCATCACGTCATTGCTCCCCAGTCGGTAGCCCATCTCCCCAAGCGGCCCTTCCAGAAGATCAACGATGGGCTGGTTAAATGCCTGCTGGAGCGCGGCCACGTCTGGCGGGTCGTCGGCCAGCGGTGTGTGCGGCAGGTGCCACAGGTAATCGTTGATCTTGGTCATTGAATACCATCACCTTGGCCGGGATAGCTAGCGGCGGATGGCTGATAGCCTGTAGAGAGACGGTCAGTCACCTACTGCCTGCCGCCTCCTACCCCGGCGAGTCATCTCCCGGATGGTGTCCAGGTCAAAGCCCTGCTCCAGCCCCCACTCCACCTTGGGCTTGAGCGCACCCGTCGGGCAGACACCCACGCACTGCCCGCAGAACACGCACGTCGTCTCAGGCATCGGGGCGTTGGCAAAGGTGGCAATGTGCGAGTGAAAGCCCCGCTTGCCGTAGCTCAGCGCAAAGGCAAACTGGCCATCCGTCCCGCATACCTGCACGCAGCGCCAGCACATCACACACTGGGAGTAGTCGCGCACATAGAACGGGTTATCGTCTTTAAGTTCATGCTCGCGCCGCTCAAAGCCGTTCAGGAAGCGCTCGGTGTCAGCCCGATAGTCTTCGATCATGCGGAGGATTTCAGGTGCCTCACCCAGGTCAACCGCCGAGTCGAGCATCTCCAAGATGGTGCGGCGGCTGAGTTCAACCCGCTCGCTGCGGGTGTGCACGACCATGTCAGGGCGGCACTCGGCCACGCAGGCCGGCTGGAGGAGGCGCACGCCCTCCACCTCCACCACGCAGATGCGGCACACGGCGGGCGGCGTCAGTGCTTCGTGGTAGCAGATGTGCGGGATGTCGATGCCCAACTCACGGGATGCCTCCAGAATCGTCGTGCCCGGCGGCACGCTGATCGGTTGCCCGTCTATTGTCAGATTGACCCTCTCCTCAGCCATGCGATGTCCTCTTCACTGTGCGGCTTACCGTTATCGCGGTTGGAAGACACGCCCCCATCCTGGGGGCACAGCACCCGCTCCGGGTGCGTGTAAATGTTCATGCTTTGGCGGCGCAAGTAGCCGACCAGCGTCATGTGCCACTCGGCAGCCAGCCGGACGGACAGGCTGGTCGGGGAGGTGCGCGAGCACACGACCGGCACTCCCATGCTGCGCGCCTTGTTGATCATCTCTGAACTGACGCGCCCGGTCGTCAGGATCAGGCCGTCGCGCGTGTCGATGCCCTGCATCAGCGCCAGGCCGCGCAGCTTGTCAAGCGTGTTGTGGCGGCCTACGTCCTCTGCTGAGGCCAGAACCTGCTCACCATCGCTCAGGATCGACGTGTGCACACCGCGCGCGCGGCTGTACAGGTGCGAGCGCTCGTATAGAGCGTCCATCAGGTCCCACAGCCGTTCAGGCGTGACGCACACATCCGACTCAACCGGCGGATGCGAGGCGCTCAGGTCGTCAAAGGTGAAGCCGCCGCCGCAGCCCGAAGTCAGGATCATGCGGCGCGGCGGCTGGAAGTCCGCCTCCTTGAGCCACACGTCCACACACGCCCCGCTTGGGCAGACATGCAGCGCCCGCACGCTGTCCAGGCTGGCGATCACGCCCTCGTTGGCCAGGAAGCCCAGCGCCAGCGCGTCCTGGTCGAGCGGCGTGCACATGACGGTCGCTAGCTCTTGCCCGTTGACAAAGACCGACACCAGCCGCTCGTGGATGATCTCGGCATCAACTGTCTCCCAGCTTCCATCGCGCTTGACGATGGTGTAGGCAGCGGGAGTTGTGCCGATGAGTTGTTGTTCCACCACACTGTTCACAGGGACCTACCTGCCCCAAAATCCCATACCTAATCGACCGAAACTGAAAAATACACCCGTGTACGATTCGCCCGGTGTGGGCCAAGTCTGGCTAGCGTTTGCTGCTCCCACTCTCCCCCACCATCTCCGGCCACAGGCGGAGCGCACTCATCACGGCCACGCCCGCTGTCTGGCCCAGCCCACACAGCGATGCGTCGGCCATCGTCTGGCCGATGTCCATCAGCCGCCCATAGTCGCCCGGCTGCGCCTGCCCCGCCGCGATGCGATCTAGAATCTCCATCTGGCGTTGCGTGCCGAGCTGGCAGGGATAGCACTTGCCGCATGACTCGTGGGCAAAGAAGTGCCCCAGCCGCTTGAGAATGTCGCGCATATCGACCGTGTCGTTAAAGACCATGATCGCGCCGGAGCCAATCGATGCGCCAAGCGGGCGGAGCGCTTCGTACAGCAACGGCGTGTCGAATCGGTCTGGCGTCAGGAAAACGCCCGCCGCGCCGCCCATCAGGATCGCCTGGGGCGTCCCCCTGTAGCCGCCGCACCAGCGCTCGATCAGGTCGTTGATCGTCAGGCCGAAGGGTGCCTCGACCACGCCCGGTTGGTTGACGTGCCCGCTCACGGCGAACAGCTTGTAGCCCGCTGAGTCAGGTGTGCCCCACTGGAGGAACCAGTCCGGGCCGTTGAGCAGAATGTCGGCCACCTTGGCCAATGTCTCGACGTTGTTGATGACGGTCGGCTTGCCGAACAGGCCGTGCGTAGTCGGGAAGGGCGGTTTGACCCGGCTGAAGCCGCGCTTGCCCTCGATGGCCTCAAACAGCGCCGTCTCCTCACCGCAGATGTACGCCCCGGCCCCGCGCCGAACCTCAACCTCAAAGTTGAAGCCGCTGCCCAGGATGTTCTGGCCGAGCAGGCCGGCATCGGTGGCCCTGTCCACCGCTTCTTGCAGGATAACGGCAGCACGCGGGTACTCACCCCGCACGAAGAGATAGCCCTTCTCCGCACCGACGGCGTACCCGCAGATGGCCATACCCTCCAGGATATGGAAGGGGTCGCCCTCCATCAGCAGACGATCCTTGAAGGTGCCCGGCTCGCTCTCGTCCGCGTTGCACACGACGTACTTGGGCTGGCCGGTCGCCCCGCGCGTGAACTGCCATTTCAGGCCGGTCGGGAAGGCCGCCCCCCCTCGCCCCACCAACCGGGAGGCTTTGATGGTGTCAATCACCGCTTCGGGTGTGAGGTCTTTGAGCGCGTGCTCCAGAGCGCGGAACGTGCCCACTGCCCGGTGACCCTCCAGGTCGGTCGGAGCCAATTTGCCGATGTGGCGCGTCAGCAGGCGCGGTTCGCCGGTCGCGCGCAGCTCCGATGTAGGCAGGCGCGCATAAAACAGACGATCCATGTCGTCAGGCGCCAGCCGGGTGACGGCTATCTCGTCCACCAGCGCCGCCGGGCCTTGGTCGCACAGCCCGATGCACGTCACCCGCTCAACGGTGAACGCGCCGTCGGTGGTCGTCTCGCCGGGATGGATGCCCTCCGCGTGACGGCAGGCCGAGATGAGCACATCCTCTGCCCCGTTGGCCGCGCAGGCGGGGTCGGTACAGATGCGGATGATGCGCCTACCAACCGGCTTGTCGTAGAACATGGTATAGAATTCGATCACGCCGTGGATGTCAGCCAGTGGGACGCGCAGGGTGCGCGAGAGGGCCTTCAGGGCAGGCTCTGGCAGGTAGCCGTACACGCGCTGGATGTCATGTAAAGCGGGGAGCAGGTGGGTGCGGCTGCCGCCCTGGTATTTTTCGAGCACGGGTTCCAACAGAGCAAGGTCGAGGTCGCTGGTGATGCTCATGTCTGCTCCTTGTGGGCACATCCTACGTTTGCCCGGTGGGATCGCAGCAGAAGGCCGCGACGGGTTGAGCTGCGGCTCGTCACGTTAGGTTGTGGTTATCTGGCGTCTGAGCGTACGGTGAATAGCGTGTTTACTGATCCATCTCACTATGGGTAGAGGATACACCAGACCGCCATCTGTGTAAAGCGTGGTGGTCCCATCCCTGAGCGCCGGCTGGGCGGCAGCTTGGCACTTCGTCCCCTCACTGGGGATCACTCAGCGTCAATGTCGATCAGGCCGATCTTGATGGCGTACTTGACCAGCTCGGTGCGGCTGTGTAGGCCCAGCTTATGCATGATGTTCTCGCGGTGGCGGGCGACCGTCTTGGGGCTGATGCCCAGCTGCTCGGCAATCTCACGGTTGAGCAGCCCCTCGGCGACCAGCGCCAGCACCTCGCTTTCCCGCTCGGTTAGGGTGCTGACAGGACTCTCCGTCTCTTCCTCCAGCCGGCTGCGCCGCAGGTGATCCTGGAGGAGAAGCTGGGCGACGGAGGAATGCAGGTACACTTCGCCCCGAGCCACAGCCCGGATCGCAATCATCAGTTCCTCAGCGGCTGCCGCCTTGGGCACGTAGCCGGAGGCCCCGGCGTTCAGCATCTCGAAGAAATACTCGCGCCCCTCGTGGATGGTCAGGGCCAGCACTGCCGTCTCCCCGGCGCACTCCTTGATCAGGCGGGTGGCTACCATACCGTCCATATCCGGCATGGTGATGTCCATCAGCACCACATCCGGCCTGAGATCGCAGACCAGGCTGAGGGCCTCGGCGCCACTGGCTGCCTCCCCGACAACGACCATGTCGGGCTGTGCGTCCAGCAGGGAGCGGATGCCCGAACGCACGACCTCATGGTCATCCACAAGCACAAGCCGGATGGCAGCATCCTTATTCATCAGGTCCCTCTCCCAGCATCGGAATCATGACGCGCACCGTAGTGCCTTTGCCCGGCTCTGAAAGCAGGTGCAGGCGACCATCGACGGAATACACGCGCTCCTCCATGCCAATCAGCCCCCATGGGCGCTCTCCCGCTGCCAGGGCCGCATCGTAAACCTGTTTCACGTCAAAGCCCCGGCCTCTATCTTCTACCTCAAGCTTGACAAAATACGGGTCAAAGGACAGGCAGACGCGGGCGTGATCTACCCCGGCGTGACGGGCCACGTTGGTGAGCGCTTCCTGAGCAACACGGAACAGCGTCGTCTCCACATCGCCTGAGAGACGCGCCCGGCGGCCCTCCACCTCGACCGTCACCTCCAGCCCCAACCGCGTGTGCGCCTGGTCGGCCAGCCAGTGGAGGGCGGCCACCAGCCCCAGGTCGTCGAGCTGCGCCGGGCGCAGGTCGGTCACCAGATGGCGCAGGTCGGCCAGCGCCTGATCAGTCAGGCGGCGCAGGTCGCTGACCTGCTCGCGCGGCGTATTTCCGCCATCGACCAGGGCCTCCAGCGCGGCGGCGCGGTAGGCCAGGGCAGTCAGAGTCTGGCCAGTGTGATCGTGAAGCTCACGGGCGATGCGTGCCCGCTCTTCCTCCTGCGCAGCGACAGTCCGGCGCAGGAGTTCTTTTTGCAGCGCCTCGCGCCGTGCCATCTCCTCCTGAGCGGTGGCCTGGGCGGCTAAGCGGGCGTCGATGGCTACCTGGAGGACGTGCTGGCGCTGCATCTCCAGCGCGCGCAGCGCCACAAGCAGCCCCGCTGTTGAGGTAGCGGCTGCCGCCGCCCGCAGCACCTGGACCGGGAATCCGAACAGGCGCAGGAAGGTCTGCGCGTTGTAAACGGTCGATGGGAACAGCACACTGGGCGGCGGTGCGCTTTGCCCGGCCAGCCCGTAGATCGAGAGCGCCAGCCCGGCTGTCGCCAGACCGGACGCAATCGTGTGGCTCTCAGCAGCATAATGCCGCGCCCGTATGAACAGGCCACTCCCGGCCAGCACCGCGCCGGTCACGCCCAAGCTGTAACGTGTCCAGACATCGGCGGCAGGCAGCAGCGTGTCCCAGCGAGGCGCAAGCCGGGCCACAATCGCGCCCATGCCCGCCGTGGAGATGGCAAACACCAGTAACGCCACCCGACGAAAGAAGGGCCTCTGGCCCGAGCACAGCAGGCGGCAGCCCGAAACGCACAGCGCGGCAAAGGAGACCGCCAGCAGCGCCACGCGCAGCACTTCCACCGCCCGCGAGGGAGCCAGGCCATACACCTGCGCCTCGATCTTCAGAAACATCTCGTACCACTCATGCAGGCCGTGGAGGATGCCAAACAGGGCGAGCGCTTTCATCGCACGGTGCACTTCCAGGTCGCCGATGCGCCCGCCGATCTCCAGCGCCAGGGCCAGGCCCATCGTGTAGAAGGCCAGGCCGTAGATGAAGAAGACGATGATGATCGGGTCAATGCCGGTCGATGGCACATTCATCGAAGAGGCCGCCCGTTATCGTTGGGACGATCCCCTGAGGAGGACGGGGATTGCCGGATTGGTCCCTGCTAGACACGCACTATTTGTACACCACGAGGGCGGGTTTGTACACCCCCACTTTATCGCTCAGGCGCGCCGACGCCGATCCACTCGATGACCAACTCCAGCTCCTCGTCGCTCAACTGGCCGAAGTGCCCCTCGCGCTGAACCTGCACCAGCCGGCTTTCATCCGGCGCGCCGGGCAGGATGACCGGCCCGCTGTTGCCTCCGGTCATCGCCGCGTTATACGTCTCAAGCACCAGCCCGCCGGTTGCCATCGCCTCATTGTGGCACTGCGTGCAGTATTCGGCGAAGATCGCCCCAATCTGCCCGTCCCAAGTCGGGCCTTCCTTACCGGTCGACTCGGGCGGCGGAGTGGTCACCTCAGGCGGCCCAGCTTCCTCGCCTTCAGGCGGCGCGGGCCGCTCCGCTTCCAGGATCTCGGCCAGGCCGGGCGCATCAAGTCCCGCGTATTTCCAGGCCGTGCCGTGGCAGGCCGAATTAGAGCAGAAGGACGAGTTATCCGTCCCGCCGGGGTTATCAACCGTGTGGCAAGCCTGGCAGGTCTGGTCGAAGGACTCGCGGTGCAGCGCAATCCAGTGGGTGCTGAAGTGCGATTCAGGCTGGATGCCGGTCGCCAGCGGCAGCTTCGGCTCGATGACACCGGGCGTCACAACCTCCGGGATGGAGTGGCACAGGTTGCACTCCAGCCGGATCGCCTCGCCCTCAGCATTCACATGCTGGCCGTCGTGGCAGCGGAAGCAGCCCGGCCAGTCCTTGTGCCCGATGTTGTTGGGGTGGGTTGTCCAATCTACCTGCTGCTCGCGGAAGACGGAGTCATTATAGATGGCCAGCAGCATGTCCACCGCCTGCTCGATGCGCTCCTGGTTCTCGGCATAGTAATCTGCAAATTCGCTCCGGTAGTAGTCGGCGATTGCCCGGATCGCCGCGTGGGCTTCTTCGTCAGTGGCGTAATCCCCGCTCAAGGCCTCGACGGCCTTCAGGCGGATGAAGGGGATGTCGCGGTCGATCTGGCGGCGGTTGATGGCCTGGTCAACAGCCTGATCGGGCGGGAGGATCCGGTGCGAGATGCGGTTGTGGCAGGTGATGCAGTCCATGCGCGCCTGCTCCATACCTTCCAGCTCTTCCCGCGAAAGCGGCGAGTCAAGCGCTACGTAGACATCCTCCTCACCGTCCACCCCGATCACGCGCACATAGGGGATCTGCTGTTCCAGCTCATCGGTTGCCACAAACCAGACTTCGTTCTCGACGTGCCAGTGAATGCCCCGCCCCAACCCCTCGCGGGCCGTGCCGCCGCCGGTGCGCAGCGCCAGATAAGTCGATGTGCGGGTATTGTCCTCGTCAGGCAGAAAATGGACGATCTCACGCAGCGAGTCGTCTGAAAACTTGGCAGGAAAGTGGCACAGCTCGCAGGTCTCGCGCGCCGGGCGGAGCCGGTCGGCGTAGATCGGGAACTCGTAAGTTGTGAACAGCGTCGCGGTCACATGCTGAATGTCGCTGGCCTTACGGGTGATGCGGGTGGCGATGAACCCCTTCCCGATGTGGCACTCGACGCAGGCTACGCGCGCGTGCGGTGAGACTTGGTAAGCAGCGTACTCCGGTGGCATGGTGTGGCACGTTGCGCCGCAGAACACCGGCGAGTTGGTGTAGTCCCAGGCGTAGGCGCCGGCTGTCAGCAGCAGCAGGGTCAGCACGCCCAGCAGCCCATACGGTAGCAGCCGTTGCCAGGCGGGTGCTCCGGCGGGAGGAAAGAAGAAGTTGCGAATGCCCCGGCCTATCCGGGCGAAGAACCCCCTATCAGTGTCCAAGTCCTGGCCTCCTGTCTCCCCGGTCGAGTGTACACGCTGCGAGATCAGCACAAGGGGCTGGCGCATTTATGCAGTATAGTGTATTATGTGTTAAACTACCCAAATCCGCACGTGAAAAACGTCGTTCGATATGGGACAAATGTCACAGTATTGTGACAATCATCCCAAACATTAGTGATGGACATCACTGCTTTTCATGTGGTATTTAACCCATAATGCGGTATTATGAGCCACTATCCCAAGGTTCTTGCCCTGCTCGACCGGGGGAAAGCACGTGCAAGCGTGGGGGAAGGAAACCAAGCATCCGCTCCCCCCAGAGAGATGCTCGCCTGATTGCCCGGGCCGACTCTACCAATAGGAAGGAGAACGCTTGTCACCCATGATCAGAAAGACACCGCTACTGGGACTGCTCCTCGTGACAGCGACCCTGGCGGCTGCCCTGCTGTTCGTCGCGTGTGGAGGGGCCGCACCGGCGCCTGAAGCGACCGAAGAGGCAGCCACTGAGGAAGCGACCGAGGAGGCCACTGAGGAAGCGACTGAGGAGGCCACTGAGGAAGCGACCGAAGAAGCCACTGAAGAAGCCGCGATGGGTGGCACCCCCATCTCGGAGATTGAGCAGGTTCATATCTTCACCACCACCGCGGATGTAGTGGGCATCGGCACCTATGTGGCCGCCGAGCCTTACGCCGTCCCGCCGGGGGAGGACCCGGCTACCCAGCCGCTTCAGGCCTTCATCATGCCGTATGCCATCTACCCCAACATGCTGGTGGAGGACATCGAGGCGTTTGATGCCTCGGCTCAGAACTACCGCATCGAGGTAGAGGGCTTCACGTTCGAGTGGAGCCTGGAAGCACCGGAAGGCTCCAGCGCTGAGCTGGTAGAGAGCGATGGCGTCGCCATCTGGCTGGCCGACGTGCCCGGCGACTACGTGCTCAGCCTGACGGCGACTGATGAGGCGGGCAACACCGGGACGACTTCCTGGACGGTGCATGCCGCTTCCTACGTGGGCGTTGGCTCACTGACCGAGGATGCCGCCGAACCGCCTGAGTGCGCGGCCTGTCACGGTGGCAAGGTCGAGGGCTGGAGCGGCACGGCCCACGCCGACTTCTTCATCCGCGCCATCAACGGCGAGGTAAGCGACCACTACGGGCCAAACTGCATCTCGTGCCACACGACGGGCTTCAACAATCTGCCCACTGCCCAGAACGGCGGCTTTGACGACGTGGCTGCCGAGGCGGGCTGGGAGTTCCCAGCCGAGCTGAAAGCAGGCAATTGGGAGTCAATGGTTGAGAATTATCCGGAGGTGGCGGCACTGGCTAACATCCAGTGCGAGAGCTGCCACGGCCCAGCCTCTGACCACTTCACCGGTGATGTGGAGCAGATGGGACCCATCGCGCGTGGTCTGGGCTACGGGGTTTGCGCCCAGTGCCATGCTGAGGAGCCTTATCACGTCTTTCCGCAGCAGTGGGAGAACAGCGGCCATGCTGAGGCCACAGCAGAAGCCTTTTGGTATCCCATAGGCGAGGATCATCTGGCCTGCGTGCAGTGTCATACCGGTGGCGGTTACATTGACGCAGCCAACGGGGTCCCGATGGAGGAACGCCGCTCCGATTACCAGCCGATCACGTGCGCGGTGTGCCACGACCCCCACAACGCAACCAACGAGTTCCAGCTTCGCATCTTTGACTCGGTCACGCTGCCTGACGGCACGGAGATCACTGGGGCGGGCGCATCGGCGACCTGCATGACATGCCACAACGCACGCCGCGATCCGGTGACCACCGTCGAGGGTGAGCAGTTCAGCACGCCGCACTACTCAGCCGCCGCCGAACTGCTGAGCGGGACGGGCGGCTACACGTGGGGCGAAACGCTCCCCAGCTCAATCCACTCGACCATCGTCGAGGGAGGCTGCGTAACCTGCCACATGGCGCCTACGCCTGGCATGGACGATGCGGGCACGCCGGACGATACCTCGGATGACACGCCACTGCCCGGCCACAACGAAGTCGGCGGGCACACCTTCGCCATGGAGAGCGAGGAAGGTGTCCAGAACGTGGCCGTCTGCCAGAGCTGCCACGGCGAGAACTTCACGGCCTTCGAGATTGCCGCCAAGGAGGACTTTGACGGCGACGGAAGCGTGGAGACCAACGAGGAAGAGCTGGCCGGGCTGCTGGAGATTCTCCAGACCGAGCTTGAGCTGCGGGGGGTCAAAGTCCTTGAGAGCTACCCCTACTTCGAACTGCCTGCGAACGCTAGCGTGGACCTCAAGGGCGCGGTCTACAACTTCAAGCTGGTGCGCGATAACGCCATTCCGGCCCACAACACCCAGTATCTGGTCGCGCTGCTCCAGCTCAGCTACGAGAAGCTGACCGGCGCGCCGCTAGCCAGTGCAGACTTACTCTACTGAGAAATAAGCGGCGGCACAGGCTGGACGCTCAGACAGGCCGTGGGAAGCTCTCCCACGGCCTGTTTGTTTGCCGTCCCTCTACCTTGCTGGGGATACCCTTTTTTGCTACACTAACTCTCGTCTCACGAGCTTGTTCCAGGACCCACAGACCTGACCTCCGCCCATGTCTGCTGAACATATACTCGTTGTGGATGATGACCTGGAGACCCTGACGCTGGTAAGCCTGGTACTTGAGGGGCAGGGATACCGGGTCAGTCGTGCCAGCAGCGCCCAGATCGCTGTTGAGCAGATTGCCGCTGACCCACCAGACCTGATCATCCTGGACGTGATGATGCCCGAGGTGGACGGCTTCAGCCTGGCGCGTTACCTGCGCACCGATGCAGCGATGGCCCGCATCCCGATTGTGATGTTCACTGCCAAGAGCCTCGTCGATGATCGGGTAACCGGGTATGAAGTAGGCGTAGACGATTACATCACCAAGCCTGCGCATCCCGCGGAATTGCTGGCACGCGTGAAGTCCGTGCTGGCACGCGCGGCTGCCCAGCCCCGTACCGGTCAGGTTGTGGCCTGCCTGGGCGCATCGCCGGGCGCGGGCGTCTCAACGGTTGTGATCAACACAGCGCTGGCGCTGGCGCAGGGCAGCACGGCTGTGATCGTGGCCGAGCTAGGCCCGGCCCCCAGCGCGCTGCGCTGCCTGGAGGACGTGGGGCCGGGCCGAGGGCTGCCGGAGGTACTGGAGCGGTTGCTCGACTCGCCCCATGACGTCGGCGTCTCAGCGACATTGATCCCGTTCGCCGAGAGTACCTATCTGCTGCCCGGCGTCGAGACCCCGGCGCAGGATGCACGCCTCACCCCTGAACTGGCCGATTGGCTGGTCGGTGCGCTGGCGGCACTGGGCGGTTTCATCCTGCTCGACCTGGGCAGCCGCTTCGACCTGCGCAGCCGCCAGCAGGCGGCGCGGGCTGATTACCTGCTCGTTGTGGCCGAGCCAGTGCGCGACTCGATGCTGGCCGCGCACGAGCGGATCGGGCTGCTCAAGTCCGATGGGCTTGACGCGAGCCGGATCGGCGTGATCGTGGCCAACCATCAGGTGCCTGAGCCGCACTACGATTACCGCGCCGTGCAATCCGGGCTGGGAGTTGACCATCTCGCTGTCCTGCCCGCCGAGCCAGGCATGTTGGAAGAGGCGGCGGCAGCGGGCGCACCCCTGCTTCTTTACCGGCCAGACAGCCAGCTAGCGGAGCATTTCCGCCGCTTCGCCGGTGAGCTGCACGGGCAGTTGCGGCTGGCTCCCCGTTCCGCCCGCGCGCGGGGACCCCGCCCCTTGTGACAGAGCCGCTGCGCCCCGACTGCCGCCTGATCGAAGCAGCCGCCTCACTGCTGCGCGAGGCGCGCTATGCTGTCGCTCTGACCGGGGCAGGCGTCAGCACGCCTTCCGGCATCCCTGACTTCCGCAGCCCCCACTCTGGTCTGTGGGTGCGTGACGACCCGGCTGTGGCTTCGCTGCTGGGCTTCCGGCGCCAGCCAGAGCGCTTCTTTGAGTGGATCAGGCCGCTGGCTGGGCTGATGGCCCAGGCCGAGCCGAACCCGGCACACATCGCACTGGCTCGGCTTGAGGCGCTCGGCATTCTGCGCGCGCTCATCACGCAGAACATCGATACGCTGCACACACGCGCCGGATCGCAGACGGTGCATGAGGTTCACGGTCACATGCGTGAGGCTACCTGCGTCGAGTGTTTCCGCGTCTACCCGACGAGCGATTTTATCGAGTCGTTCGTGGCCGAGGGGCGCATCCCGCGCTGCCCGACCTGCGGGGGTATGCTTAAGCCGAATGTGGTCCTGTTTGGCGAGCAGTTGCCCTTCCGCGTGCTTCGGGCCGCCCGGCGGGCCGCCCGGCGGGCGGATGTCATGCTCGTGGCCGGGTCGTCGCTGGTGGTTGCTCCGGCATCTGAGCTTC
>FWPU01007343.1_pt1 | contig 20457 bp, 21 predicted proteins | sample 2228361 | NCBI WGS metagenome assembly FWPU01 (sample SAMEA103939777, study PRJEB20133) | metagenome
GCGATGAGCTCGAGGGACCTCGCTCCGCCCTTCTCATCGGCCGCTTGTGCTACCTTCGCCATCGGGCACCTCCTCCCGTCGATCTCCCTGGATCAACGTGGAGTGTGGTGCCCCTCCTCACGAAAGTCAGCAATCATCGGGACGTTACCCCGTAGTAGGGCGGATCCGTCACGATGAGTGAGGAGTTTGGCCCGTCGACAGCCCGTGTCGCATCCACCTGCCGTACCGTCCCAGCTCGACGGGTCGGCAAGAGCTCCAACACTTGCGGGATCCACTCAAGCGAACCAACCCAACTCCCAGTGGACCCACTGAACGGGTTGGCTTCGGCGAAGTCCCAGGCCATCGGTATCGCCTGTCGCCCAAAGGTCTGGTCGACCTTCTCACCTGCTGTGTTCCAGATGCAAATCGAGCTCGTCCTATTCGCCAAGCGGCTGACACCGAAGGCGCAATAAGTGGCGACGGCGTCGGCGTATGCGGCGGCGCCGGTGCCTCCGTCGTCGACCCGTCGGCCGTCGTCAGAAAGGCCGGTTGCGATGGCGTCCCTCAGTGCCTGCTCGCGCGCCTGGCTCACGAGGTCGCTGAAAGTCGTAAGCGCGACCAGCTGCCGATGCGTAAACAGGTCGCGATAGGTGCTCAGGCCGTACAGAGCGCACCAGATCGCGCGCGGCTCGTACGGGAGTTCCTCTTCGGGCGCACATTTTGAGCTGGCCTGTTGGGCCATTCGCTGGTGCGTTTCGTCCGGCGGTAGATAGATCCGGGTCCTCTCCCCCTCCGCAACGATGGCCATCAGCTGCGCGCCCATGCGCTTGGCCATACCTTCATCCTTGATGTGCTGGTCATCTGCAGCGTGTCCGCAAACCAGGCACTTGAATCTCGCCCCCCGTGAAGTCTTGGTCGGTTCCGGCGGCGCCCCATCTCCCGTTTCGGATTTCGAAGCGCACAGTCTTCGCTTCCCTATCGACGATGGGCTGAACCCATGCCTTCCTCTTCGGCTTCGTCGACAGCCAGAACGAACGCACGAGCGGCATCTGGGCTCCGCAGGCGGGGTTCGGGCACTTCACGGTCCTTGCCCACAACCAGGCAATCACGGTGGCCTCGCCTCCGCCATGCTTGCGGGGGAGGTTGACCTTCGGGTACAGATGCCCGATGCGTTCCCATGCCCGTTCGCGCATCCATTTGCCGTAGTAACGGACGTCCTCCGCGAGGCCCTGTGCGCCCTTCCAGTTGCCCTCGGCTCCGAACTTCCGCCGAGCCACGGGGTTAATCGGCGGACATCCCGCGAAACGGGGCGGGATCTCGATGAGTGCTTTCGTGATCAAAACGGCGACCGGGTTGAGATCGGAGGCGTGGCCTCCAGTCCGAGCCGTTGCGCCTCGAGCGGAATCGAGCCACCTCCACAGAAGGGGTCGAGGACCGGAGGTGGACTGCCCTCGGTTGCCTTGCGGATCTCCTCTCGCGCCATCGCGAGCACGCGCTCGTTGTTCGAGTTCTCCCACTTGACGAGCTCCTCGAGGATGTGGAAGAGCCGCTGCCTCTCAGCGTCCTGGGCCTCCTCGGTGGGGAACTCCTCTGGGTGAGAGGAGGGGTCGTCAACGATGGACGCGAAGACAACGGCGCGGCAGGCGGCGAGGGGTCGCCGCGCCCACCACAGGTGGAGCGTCGATGGATGTCCATGGCGGATGGACTTCTCCCGCGCAACCTCGCGGTTGATCGCCTCGAGCGGGAGAGCCACCTCGATGAGCTTCTTCCTACCCATGTTCGGCTCCCTCGACCTTGAGGTCTTCTGAACCGAGCGGATGGGTCGTCGCATCAAAGAACGACAACTCAGCGTCCGGAAGCCTCTCGATGTAACTGGCCTTGCGTGAAACGATCTCCTGCGGAGTTGCAGGGAGGATGGCTATCGCGATCTGCCGCTTTCTCCATCGCCGCAGAGGCTCCAGCAGGTGGTCGTCTTGGGGTGCTAGTGAGTGCCCAAAGACAACTAGCGGACCCTCATGACCCGAGAACGTAGAGTAGGCAAAGCTCAGGTAGTCCGACCGAGAAATCGCAGCGAGCTTCTGGTCTGCAGTTCCCTCGGAGACAAAAAGGGGCGCGGCCCCATCGGCCGGCGGCTCACCGAACAGGTCGAGCAGGCTTCGCGCGTCCTCACGATGCCGTTTGAACGTCTCCCCCGTGGGATGGTGATAAAGGTGAATGCCTCCGTGAAGGTAGAGCACTTTCGTAGCCTTGCCCCAAATCTGAGTGTTCGAGGCATCGAAGCGCTCTCCCCAGAAGTAGTCCTTGAAGCCCTCACCAGCATCCTCAGACATGATAGCCCAGTAGACTAGTAGATCATAATTCGTGGAGAACACGAAGTCGTAGTCGAGCAGGGCTCTACGGATTCCCGGGAGCGCCTTCGGAGCGGCGAGTTGCCAGGGAACGTGAACGCTCTTCACGGCTTCAACCAGAGCCTGCCTGATGCTCTCATAGCGTTCGCCAATCTCTGGGATGGTTTGGTTGAGAGCGGTCACAACTCGGCCAGAAACCACGAGTGCGCTCAGAATGAGTTCGAAATCTTGGGCCGCAAACGAACCGAAGAGGACTTTATCGGCCTCGGATAGCGGATGGTCGAGATCCGGGGAGCACGCCTTGTCGAACAGCGATGAGTAACGGAAACCATCCCACACTGCGATGCTGGCTCCATTACCCAAGAGAATCCCGCTCCAGTCCTCCTTCTTGGCGACGTTGTCCCATGGCGGGAGATCTGCGCTGATCTCATCCTGGTCCGTCATGCTTTGACCTCCGCTCTGTCGAGAAGGTCGCGCCACGCGTAGTTCACGCTGGTCACACCGAAGTAGGTGTCCTGCGTGCCGGCGAAGGGGCGACGAAGGTACCGGACCTCGGTCGACTCGTCGTCGCCGACCTCGACGAGCGCCAGGATGAACTGGTCGGGCTTGTTCAGCCCGGTGAGGATCTCGTTCTTGGTCACGGTGACGACCTCCGCCCCCTTGATCCGGCCCTTGACCTCGATGAACCAGAGGACGCCGGTCTTCGGGTCCTTCGAACGGATGTCGTACCCGGGGTTGTTCCGTGGCATCTCCACCGGGAGGCGACCCAAGCGTCGCTCCGTCGCCATGACGGCCTCGATCGCCCGGCGCTCGATCCGCTCCGTGAGCCTGGCGTAGACGCTGGGATCGGCCTCGCGCTCGCCGCGCAGGCGCTCGAGCAGACCACGAGGCACCACCAACGCCCCGCCGACGACGACGGGGGGAAGCGGCGAGAGCTGCTTCTCCCGCTCGAGCTCCTCCAACCGCGCCTTGAGCCTGGCCTCCAGCTCGTCAGCGCGTTGGCGCGCCCTCGCCGAGTTCATCTTGGGCTGCTTGCCCGCCTCCTCCTCGAGCTTCAACTGGACCGCCCGGTGATCCCAGTAGTTGATCTCCTTGGTGAGGCGGTCCTTGACCGCCGCGATGGTTCGGTCCACCCGCTCGACGGTCCGGCGCCGCACCTCCTCCAGGTGTTGCGGGACGGCCTCGCGGATGGCGACCTCGCGTCCGCGGGCTTCCACGTCGCCGCGGAGCCACGGCCCGGCGAACAGCGGTCGGACGAGCTCCCACTCCTGATCCTGGAGCGGCCGATAGTCGAGGTAGGGTGCGTAGCCCGCCGTGACCGCCTCTCCGTTCTCCTTCAGCTCCACGAACTCCAGCCGCTTGGAGACCACTCTCCGCTCGCCAGAGCCGGTGACCCTGGCGTCCTGGATCGCGTGTTCGAGGTAGAGCAGCGCGCGCGGCTCCTCGCTCGGATCGTCCTCGGCCACCAGGACCGTGCCGCGCTTGAGCACGTCCCGGTACCGCTCGAGGATGATGTCCACGGTCGCATCGAGCAGCGGGTGCCCGGGGCAGACGAACTCCGCCATCGGGCGGCCTGGGACGTTCACGAGCTCCTTCTCGAACGTGACCCGCTCGTACCGGCGAAGGACGGGCGCGCCGAGCCCGATCACCCGGTCGCGCGCGCGGATCTCGGCGGGCACGTGCGTGATCTCGTAGCGGCCGGCCTCGCGCTCGGAGATCCGCCCGCCTAGGTGGCGGAAGGCCTCGAGGAAGAAGGCCCGGATGAAGTGGGGCTGCAGCCGGCGGGCCTCGGCCTCCTCCATCTGCTCCCGGATCCGCTCCACCTCGGCGGGGGTCATCACGTCGGTGACGAGGGCCTGCTCCGCCACGGCCCGCCGCAGCTCCTCGCCGACCGCGCGATCGACGACCTCCTCCAGCTTGGCCTTCACCTCCGGCCGCTCGCCGTAGCGGACCGCCTCGATCAGGAGGTCCCGGAGCGACCGCTCCTTGAAGACCTGGCCCAGGACGTCGAACACCCGCCCCCCGAGCGCCTGCCGCTGGGTCTCGAGCTTGTCGAAGAGGCGCTTGAAGACCTCGCCCTCGCGGGTCTCGACCGCCACCAGGTTCCACAGGTGGCAGACCTCGGTCTGGCCGATCCGGTGGATCCGCCCGAACCGCTGCTCGATCCGGTTCGGGTTCCAGGGCAGGTCGTAGTTGACCATCAAGTGAGCCCGCTGGAGGTTGATGCCCTCCCCGGCTGCGTCGGTGGCGACCAGGATGAGGACGTCCTTGTCCTGCGCGAACGCCTCCTGGGTCTTCCGACGGTCCTCGCGGCCCATGCCACCGTGGATCGTGACCACCGCTTCATCGCGCCCCAGGAGCGTGCGGATCCGCTCCGCCAGGTAGTTGAGGGTGTCCCGGTGCTCGGTGAACACGATGAGCTTGCGCCGGGCGCCCTCGGCGTCGAACATCTCCCTCTCGTGCTGGAGGAGCCTCGAGAGCTCCTCCCACTTGCGGTCGGTGCCCGAGCTCCGGACCTTGCGGGCGAGGGCCTCCAGGCGACGGAGCGTCTCGATCTCGGCCTTGAGCTCGGCGATCGTCTGGGCCGCGGTCGCCTCGTCGACGATCTCCTCCTCGAGCTGCTCGATCTCCTCGTCGGGCCGCTCGTCGATGGCGTCGACGTCCTCCTCATCGAGGTCCAGGACGGCGGCCGCCAGCCGGGCTTGCGCGCCACGTCGGAGGAGCTCCTCCTCGCGGAGGCGGTCCTCGAGGCGCTTCCGTCGTCGTCTGAGCGACTGGTAGATGGCCTCCGGCGAAGAGGCCAGCCGCCGCTGGAGGATCGTGAGGGCGAAGCCGACGACCGCGCCGCGGCGGCCCTCTCCTTCGGCCTTCAACCGGTCCGCCCGGTTCATCTCATCGCGGACGTAGTCGGTCACCTCAGCATAGAGGTGAGCCTCTTCGTCCGAGAGGTCGTACTCGACGCTGTAGGCCCGGCGCTCCGGGAAGAGGCGGCGCCCGTCGAACCGGAGCAGCTCCTCCTTCACCATGCGCCGCATGAGGTCCTTCGTATCCGTCGTGTGGACGCCATCGCGGAACTTCCCCTCGAACCGGTCGGCATCAAGAAGGGCCATGAACAGCTGGAAGTCGGCCTCCTTCCCCGGGTGCGGCGTTGCCGTCATGAGGAGCAGGTGACGGGTGAGGGAGCCCACGACCTTGCCCAGCTTGTACCGCTTCGTCTCCTTGAGCTCGTGGCCGAAGTAGTGCGCGGACATCTTGTGAGCCTCGTCCACGACGACGAGGTCCCAATCGGTGTGCTCGAGCTTGGCGATGAGGTCGTCGTTCCGGGCCAGGTGGTCGAGGCGGGCGATGACGAGGCTCTTCTCGGCGAAGGGGTTGCCGCTCCGGGAGTTCTCGATCGTCTCCCGGGTCACGATCTCGAAGCTGAGCCCGAACTTGTCGTGCAGCTCGTCCTGCCACTGTTCGACGAGTGAGCCGGGGCAGATGACGAGGCAACGCTTGAGGTCACCCCGGACCACGAGCTCCTTGATGAAGAGCCCCGCCATGATCGTCTTTCCAGCACCCGGGTCATCAGCGAGGAGGAACCGGAGCGGCTGGCGCGGCAGGAGCTCGCCGTAGACCGCCTTGATCTGGTGCGGAAGGGGCTCCAGGAGCGACGTGTGGACCGCGAGCAGCGGATCGAACAGGTAGGCGAGGCGGATCCTCAGCGCCTCGGAGGTCAGCCGGAACAGGGCGCCGTTGCCGTCGAAAGCGAAGACGGCGGCCGGCGACTCGAGCTCGAGTCGGGGCTCATCGTCCCGGTAGACGAGCTGCTCGCCCACCCGCCCATCCCCATCCCGGTAGGTGAGCGTCGCGGCCTCGGTCCCGTGCCAGGTGAGCTGCACGACCTCGACGGTGCGGTCTGGAAGTAGGCCCCGAACCCGAGCCCCGGGCGTCAGCTGCTCCAGCCTGGTCACGGCCTACCTCCGATCCCGGTGACCCCAGGGTCCTCGCCTTGAGCGAACGGTGGGGCTGATGCGCCAACGCCCGTACTGGGCTTCCAGCCCGAACTCCCCTTCTCGGTCACCAGGATGTCGAGAAGAGGATGTCGAGAAGGATAACTCGCGTTGGCCGCACGCTCATCTCGGGCGCGTCTTCGGCGAGGGGGAGGCCGCACACGTGTCGGAGGCTACGACATCCCACTGACACGAACCCACGTTCGGATCCGACGGCTGGCTCAGGACGCTGCTTCGCCGACGCCTCCCGTGCCGAGCTGAGCGACGTACCGGCCGATCACGTCGGCCACGGTGCGCCAGTGCATCGTGGACTTCCCGAGCTGATTCGGGTTCCTCCCGATGGCGTCGTCCTCGAAGTCGGCACGGGTCATCTCGAGGAGGTCCGACGCGGTGGCGGCCCAGATCTCCTCCGGCTCGAAGAGCCAGCGGACGCCCCGTTCGCTCACCTCGAGGATGTGGCGGAAGGCGCCGATGATGGGGACCAAGGCGCCCTTCGTGAGGAGGGGCCTCGTCTTGATGTCGAGGAGCCCCGCGAACGGGAGCATGCACCTCCGGGTCTCGACGAACCGCAGCGCGCCGAAGTGGCCTCCCGGCCAGTAGGAAGGGGCCGTGGCCTGGATGTGGTCGCGCAGACGGAGCACGTCCGGCGCGATGCCAGCGAACCGTTCGTAGTGCTGGCGATGCTGTTGGTATTCCTTGAGCGCACGCGCCTTCTGGGAGTAGGTGAACACCGGGTGCTCTCCGCCGAGGCGCCTCGGCGGGTAGCGCTTCGAGTCGACGGCTATGAGGAGCGCCACGACCTCGCGTGCATCGATCTCGCCCTCGTCCCCCTCATGCCAGGCGACGTACTCGTCGAGCCGACCGGCCTGGTAGAGCGCCTCCTTCAGACGTTCGAACTCCTGGCGATGGTCGGCCAGCGAGAGCGCCTGGACCTGGACCGCCGTGTTGTGGGTTTCCACCATCCGCTGGATCAGGTCCGCCGGCGCTCGCTCGTAGACGTACAGGTCGACCCATTGATGGGAGATGTCATGGCCCTCCTCCTGGGCCTTCCGGATCACCGCGTATGAACGTCCGCCGTCGAAGACGCCTTGCATCTTGTCCGCCTCGTCGAACCAGAGCGTGACCAGGCCGCGCTCCCTGTCGTGCTCGAAGCGATGGACGTTGATGCGGATCCCGCGGTTCAGCAGGCCGAAGTCGTCCTCGTTCAGGAGCGTGGAGTAGACCTCACGGTAGATGGGCTTGCGAAGGACCTTCTCGGTCGCCTCGCGAACGTTGGGGTGCGTCGGCAGGTCGGGCAGGGAGCTGGCTCTGGCCATCACGTGGTGGCGGGCCATCTCATCGTGCCCAGGGACGGGAGTGGCGCGCACATGGATCGCCTCGATACGACGTTCCTTCAGTCCCACCGTTCCCTCTCCTCTCCGCTCTTCGGCGTGCGCTCTCTGATCGGCTCGTCGGCCCAAGATCTTAGGGGATCCCGGTTCTTCGATCCGAATCCGTGGCCTGGGGCGGGCTCCACCGCTCGAGGCTACGGTGCCGACGGTGTGGACGTGCCACGCCCGAGCACCTGCAGCGCATCGGTCGCTAGCCTGAGCGCTGCCAGCCCGGCCGCTTCGGGGGAAAGGAATAGCGTTCCACCGCTCCCAGCTCGCGGGGCTGAGTAGATGACGCCGTCTCCGTCGAACGAGACCTGCACCCCCATCGGCCAGAGGAACTGCCGCCGTCGGCCCTTGCCTCGTATGTAGTCTCCCGCGTGTTCGTAGGAATCCCGGGTGTGCTGCACCGGTCCCGCCTCTTGCTCGTAGCGCTCCCGCAAGGCCGCGAGCTCTTGCCTGACCCCCTCCGCATGCAGATGCTCCTCGACCGCTTCGACGATCTTCTCGATGTCCCTCACCGCCACCAACAAGTGATGCGTGGCATTCTCCACCGCGAGGTGAAGCTCGCCCGCCTCTTCCCGGGAGCCTCCTTCTTCCCGGTAATGCCTCCAGAGCAGACGCACGACTCGCCAGCGCTTGAGTTGCTCCTGCACATCGGCGCGGAGCCTCAGGAGTTCATGCACGAACCAAGCGATCTCTTCGGGAGGTTCCGGCCTCACGACCACCTACCCCACCTCTCTCATCCCCTGCTCGCGCGGGGACCGGGTTGCGGTTCGACGCGGCGGCCGCTCACGCGGACCTCGGCCCCGGCGATCTCCCCCTCCCAGAGCACCTCTGCCGAGAACTCGTAGCGGAGCCGCTTCCAGAGCAACGCGTCCTCGAAGGTCTGGAGGTCGGGCGGCCTCAGCCGGAAGATCGTGGTGGAGCCCACCACGATGAGCTTCTTCCGGGGCCGGGAGAAGGCCACGTTCAGACGGTTGGGATTCAGCAGGAAGCTCGCCTCGGCCAGGACGAACTCCGGGTCCGAGGCGGTGGCGGAGACCACGATCAGGTCGCGCTCCCCACCCTGGAACCGCTCGACGGTGTCGATCGCGCCCGCCTCGGCGAGCTCGGGGAACCGCCGCTGCAGGGCGGCCCGCTGCGCTCGGTGGGGGACCACGACCCCCACCCCGTCCCGCCCGTCCATACCGAGCCGGCCGGGCGCGGCGCGGAGGATCGGCTCGACGATCTCGATCTCGACGTCGTTCTGTTTGAGGGAGGCCGCCTCCGTGTGCTCCACCACGACCACGGGGTACTCGGGCGCGAGGGCGGCGGCCACGTGACCCCGGAGCCGAGCGGCCGCGGGCAGCGAGGCTCGCGCCGCGGGAAGATCGGCGGCGGCCGGGGATCCGCACCGGCTCCTTCTGGATGTACCGGTTCTTGTACCGGAACGAGCGTTCCACGTGCCACAGCGCGGGCAGCCTGGCTCGGGCGAACCCGAGCAGCTCGTCGCAGCTGACGCGGAACGGCTCGATGAGCGGCCGATCCTCCTCGCTGCCCGGGTCCGGGAGCGTGCCCCACGCCCCGTAGGCGTACTCGAGGGGGATCTGGGAGTTGAAGCGCGCCGCGCTCTCGTACCACCGCCCGTCGGGCAACGTCCTCCGGCTGTCGAAGATCCTGGCCTGGAACCGCCGGTGGTACTCCACGCCCTCGAAGCCCCAGTCGAACCCGAGGCGCCTCGCCACCATCGGGAGCGAGTGGCAGAGGATCCCCAGGTCGCGCACCTCGTCGACGAGGAACGAGAACATGGACTGGGACAGGGCCGGCGTCTCGGGGCGCCGTTGTCCCGCCCCATGCGGGAGTTGATGCGGTTCCTGGGACATTCGGAGGAGGGCCCGCTGATCAACCTTGTCGGCCTTGAGAAGTCGGGCCCTCTAGTCGAACACGCAGCGCTCGTCGAGGACGCTATCCCTCCCCACCGTGCTCTCGTTCTCTCCAGTTCGTACATCTACAGGCACATCACGCCGGGCCCGACCGACAAGGAGTTCGAGCGTAACACCGACTACGGGGCAAACGTGATCTTCCGCGGTGCGCGCAACGACACGTACGTGGCGACCGTTCCCACGCTCAAGTACTCGTCGTCTCCCTCGATGGACGAGCTCTTGAACGCTGGGGACGTCTTACGGGCCACGGCCGACCTGCGGTGCAGCACGTACGATAACGCGCTGCTGCCAGTCGTGCTCGCGAACCGGCTGGTCTCGCTGGCGCACGTTCCGAGCTCCGAGATCCTGAAGCGCTTCGCGAAGAAGCAGATCTCCGGATAGGAGCGGGAGATCACGCCCGGGGGAGTCCCCCGGCGTTCGGGCGAGCGATGGTCGGCACCTGGTAGGGTTACGACTTCGTGGCAAGAGCCACGAGCCGGCTGGCAGAGGGCGTCGATCGTCGACCGGTGACGATCGATCGCCTCGGCGGTGGGGCGGCCGGGTGCCGCGGACGCGCCCTCTACCCTGCGAGATGCGCCAGGTGCGCGTCGGAAAGGAGCACGACGATGAGGAGAGCGTCGTTGCTCGCGGTTCTCGTATCGCTGCTCGCCACGGGCCTCGCGCTGCCGGCCGCGGCCGGTGAGGTGCGGGGACCCTCCGGCGAGGGAGGCGCCCAGGGCGGCTCGACCCCGATCAACGGGTTCTGGACCGGGGACGGGGCCGCGTCGATCTGCTCCTTCTCGGGCCTGAACGACGTGATCGACGAGGTGGAGCCCACCCGAACGCAGTCCTACGGCACGTTCGTGGTGATGGTCATGAACGCCCTCGGCGTCGGCGTCCAGGAGGCCAAGGCGATCCTCGGCGAGGCGCCGGGCTTCGCCTGCAACCCGACCCTGGCTCCCTGGGGCAACCCCAAGGCCTGACCCAGAGACGGTCCTCCTCCCTCCCCTCGGCCCTCGCCGTCAGAACCGATCAGGGCGGAAGGGGTCGAGGGGCAGGGACGGGGGCTTGCCTGATCCCAGTCGACCTGCGTGTCGGTGCCATGAACTAACGTCGGACCATGCCCGACACGTTCCAGGCGGTGGCCGTCGTGCTGCTAGCACTCCTGCCGGGGGCTCTCTACGTCTGGGCCCTCGAACGGCAGGCCGGTGCATGGGGTACCCAGCTCTCGGATCGCATCCTCCGCTTCGTGGGCTTCTCAGCACTCATCCACGCTTCAGGCGCTCCCTTGACCTACGTCCTCTGGATCGAGTTCGTTCGAACCGGTCGCCTGTTCGAGGGTGATGTTCCCCTCTGGTTGTGGCTCGTTCCGATCTCTTACGTGAGCGTGCCGACGGTCCTCGGGACGGTCGTTGGCATGGCCACTCGGGAGCGACGATCCTGGGCCCGGTTCTTCACCGGACCTGATCCCGCCCCGAGGGCATGGGACCATCTGTTCGGCGGCAGGCCGGACGGGTGGGTCCGGCTGCGTCTGAAGTCTGGCGTGTGGCTCGGCGGGGCCTTCGCGACACGCGCCGATGGGGTCCGCTCGTACGCGGCCGGGTACCCGGAGGAACAGGATCTGTTCCTCGCCGAGGCCGTGGAGGTCGATCCAGAGAGCGGGGAGTTCGTGCTCGACGATCGTGGCCAGCCGGTGTCGCGAGGCTCGGCTATCCTCGTCAGATGGGATGAGGTCGAATACCTCGACTTCATCGAGGGGTAGGTGCTGCCGGTGGACAAGCACAAGGGCGTCTCACCCAAGCCGATCGAGAAGCGCGGCGGGTACGGCTCGGGCGACAAGCGGGTGTCCGACCTCAAGCCGCCGCCCTCTGGCCCCGCGCCTGGGGTGAAGCCCCCGGCGGGCGACGACCGCAAGAGGTAGGCGCGCGACCGGCTGACGCCTGCGGAGGGCTGGCGCCGGACGGGTGCGGGTTCAGCGCCGCTCCGCTCGATCGGAAGGCCCTCGCGCTCAGAACCGATCAGGGCGGAAGGGGTCGAGGGGCAGGGACGGGGGCTTGCCCACCGCGAGCTCGGCCACGAGCTTGCCCGTCGCGGGGCCCTGGGTGAACCCGAGCGTGCCGTGGCCGGTCGCGACGAGGACCCCGCGGACCCCCGGCGCCCAGCCGATCGCCGGGAGGTCGTCGGGCATGAGCGGGCGGAAGCCGAACCAGGGCTCGGCCTGGCGGACCGGCGGGGGTTCGCGGAGCGCCCCGAGACCGGCTCGCACCACAGCGGCGGCGCGGAGCGGGTCGGGCTCGCGGCGGAACCCCGCGAGCTCGAGCGTGCCGGCGAAGCGCACCCGCCCCTCGAGGGGGAGGACGATCACGCGCGAGTCCCCCACGATCACCGGCCACCGAGGCGCGCCCTCGAAGGAGGGGATCGTCGTGCTGTAGCCGGTGGCGGGCTGGATCGGCAGGCGCAGGCCGATCCCCCGGGCGAGCCCGGGCGACCAGGCCCCCGCCGCGAGCACGACGAGGTCCGCGGGGATCTCCCGCGGCGGGTCCCCGGCGAGCACCCCGACCGCGCGCCCGCCCCGCACGAGCACGCGGCGCACGGGCGTGCGCTCCAGCACCTCCGCCCCGCGCGATCGCGCGTGTTCCACGAGCGATCGCACGTAGAGGTACGAGTCGCCCGAGCCCTGGTCCTCGAGCACGTACCCGCCGAGGTGGTCGGGCGCGAGCGCCGGCTCCATCGCGAGGAGCTCGTCCCGCTCGAGCACGCGGGCCTCGAAGCCGAGCGCGCGCACCTCGTTGACGACGGCCTCGGCCTCGCGTCGCCACCCGGGCGAGCGGGAGGCCGAGAGGAGCGGCCCCCGCCGGTACCCGAAGGAGACCGCCCCCTGGCGCACGAGCTCCTCGTAGAGCTCCTGGGACAGGCGCGAGAGCGCGACGAGCGCCTGGGTGGAGCGCCGGTAGATCGGCTCGGGGGTGTGCCGCCAGAACCGCAGGAGCCAGGGCACGAGCGAGGCGCCCGCCCGCGGCCGGATCGTGAAGGGGCCGTCGCGGCGGAGGAGGGCGCGGAGCCCCTCGGCGACGATCCCCGGGCCGGGCAGGGCCTCGGAGTGGGCGGGGCAGATGAGCCCGGCGTTCGCGTAGGAGCAGCCGCGGCCGACCTCGCCGCGATCCACGAGGGTGACCCCGATGCCCTCCTCCAGGAGGTAGTGGGCGCAGGCCGCGCCCACGGCCCCGCCGCCGATCACCACCGCGCGCACACCGCAAGCCTACGTGCCTACGTCCCGCCCCACGGGCCTGGACGCCGCTCGGCCGGGCCGCGGCCGGTAGACTCGACTCGGTGGCCTGCCCGAGCGGACGAAGGGGCACGCCTGGAGAGCGTGTAGGGGGCAACCCCTCGCGGGTTCGAATCCCGCGGCCACCGCCACCGAGCGCCGGAGCTCAGAGCGGCTTCGACCAGCGCGTGTAGGAGCGGCGGATCCGCATCCCCACCTTCTCGTAGAGGCCGAGCGCCCCCGTGCTCGAGGTCGTGGAGAGGCCGCACGCCGACCTGCCCCTCGCGTAGGCGTTGACGAAGGCCTGCTGGAGCAGGGCGCGGGCGATCCCGCGGCGCCGGTGGCTGGCCTTCGTCGCGAGCTGCTGGACCCAGCCCTCGTCCGCGTCCGCGTGCGGGGCACGGCCAGGGCGCGGAACGCGTCGGAGGAGGAGCTCCAGGACCTGTGCCGGTACGTGCAGGAGACCTCCCCGGTGCTCGACATCATCACGCGCCCGGTGCCGGTGGAGACCACCCTCGTCGTGCGCTGAGAGCGCGCGACGGGGCCGGGCAGCTCGCGCGCGACGGGGTGTGCGTCTGCGGGCTCTCACGAACACAGGCACGAACAAGGGAGGGCGGCGAGCCGATCCCCGAAGGGCAGTGCCCGGGCCCCGAGGTACAGGATCACGCCGCGGACGAACCGCTCGCCGAGTCGGTCGCGAAGGTAGCCGAGGCTGCGGAAGCCCTCGGGGGCGATGGTTGCGCTCGCCTTGGCCTCGATCCCGACGATCGAGCCATCGGGGTGCTCGAGGATGACGTCCACCATGCCGGTGTCTGTGACGTAGACCTTCGGTGTCTTGACCTCCCGTCGGCGCAGGTCCAGGTACCAGGGGGGTGGATCCGCACGAGCATGAGATCCTCGAGGGTCCGCGGGTGATGCTCCACGGTCTTCCGGTCGATCCCCAGGTCACGCGCCAGGCGCTCTCGACTGAGGAGCGAGGCGGATCGGGCGACGAGTAGCCGGAGGAGTCGCCCGACGGCCTGGGTGTCGCGCGGACGGCTCACCTCAGGAACATCCCGGCCGATGATCGACTGGACGTAGGACTCGAAGAAGCGTCTCCGGGCGCGCGGCGTCCGACCCAGGGCACCTCGGAACCCGCCTGCCGCGATCCGCTCCGCGGATCCCAGCCTGTCGACGTCGGTAGCGTGATCGAACGGTGCGTCTTCCCTGAAGAGGTCGTCCACGAACCTGGCTGGCCCTCCCACGCTGCGCCTCGGCGCATGAGAAGGGCCACAGGTGTACGTACTCGACGCGGCCGGGAAGCGCATCAGTGATCACCGGCGGCGTCCGGATGTTGGCCGAACCCGTGATAAGGAACCGGCCCGGCACGATCTCTCGGTCGACGCGCTCCTTGATCGCGAGCAGCAGATCGGGGGCCCTCTGGACCTCGTCGATGATGGTCGGCCCAGACATCATCGCGACCATCCCCGTCGGGTCTGTCCTCGCGGCGTTCCTCGTGGCCGCGTCGTCGAGGGTGATGTAGGTGGCGGGGTAGTGGGGCCGGATGAGATCCCTCACGAGCGTCGTCTTGCCGGCCTGCCGCGGTCCGAGTACGGCCACCACTCGCGCCTCGGAGAGGGCTTCGAGGAGCAGCGGGGTGACCGCGCGCGGCACGAGGCCAGGCTGTGTGCGACGGCGACCGTCGTTGCGCTGGGTCGGCGGCCTGGGTGGCGTGAGCACGGCAGATCGGGAGTTGAGGCCTCGGCAGATCGGGAGTTGAGGCCTCGGCAGATCGGGAGTTCTGGTATCGGCAAGTCGGGATCTTACGCGCCTCTCGGGGCCGGGCAACCTCGTCGCGCCGATGTCGGGCAAGCAGGTCAGGCGGTCGGGGGCTCGGGGGCGGGGGTCCACCCGGGGCAGCGTGGTGGGGCGACGGGGCCGGGCGGTTCGCCGAGGGTCTCGAGCGCGGTCCGCACGTCGTCGAAGGTCTCCCAGGGGAGGTACGGGACGCCGTCCCGCTCGCAGATCGATACGAGGGCGTCCTTGGCGAACACCACGTCCGCGTAGAGCGCGCCGTAGCGGTCGGACTGGCCCTCGCCGACGAAGGCGACGGGCCCGTGGACCGCCCGCAGGCGCTGCACCGCGAGCATCTTGCAGGTCCCGCAGCCCACGCAGGCGGGGTGGCCGTTCGGGTGGCGGAGCGTCGGCCGGCCGTCGAAGACCATCTCGTTCGTGACGACCGGCAGGACCCCGAGCCCGGCGCGCTCGAGGATCGGGCGGACGTAGAAGGCGAACCCGTCGGAGACGAGCTCGAGGGGGAGCCCGCGGGAGCGCGCCCAGGCGACGAAGGGCGGGAAGGTGGGGTCGAGCTCGGCGCGCTCGAGGGCGAAGGCGAGCATCGCCTCTCGCGTTCCGTGGAGCATCGCCGCCTGGTGCCGGGCGGCCTCGCGCAGGCCCATCTCGCCCCGGTCCACCGCCTCGTCGTAGGCCTCCCATCCGGGCTCGCCGAAGGCGTCGAGCAGGAGCTCGGAGACGTCCTGGCGGCACGCGGTGCCGTCGAAGTCCACGACGATGGCCGAGACGGGCAGCACGCGCGAAAGGGTACCGAGAGACCGTTCGAGCCCTCGGCCCCGCCCGACACGATGGGGCGACGACCGAAGGCTCGGACGCTCCGGGGCTGCCGATCAGGCGGCGCGCAGCTGCGTGCGCTCGATCGTCGTGGCCTCGTCCGCCACCTTCCGGGACAGGCCTCCGATGAAGCCGAGCAGCACGTGCCAGGCGTGCGCCAGCCCCCCGATCATGAAGCCGGTGAGGGTGACGTCCAGCCAGCCGGCCCGGGTGGGCATCTCCCACTCGCGCCACAGGCCGAGGTCCATCACCCACGCCGCGATGATGCCGAGGCCGAGGAACACGAGCGCACGCACCTCAGGGATCCTCGCGAGGTACCGCTCCACGAGCGCCGCCACGAGCATGACGGCGAGCCCCAGGAGGACGGCGATACCGAAGGCGTGCATGGCTCACCTCCTTCCTGCAACGGCCTCCAAGGAGGATTGTAGGTCGGCGCCGGGCTTCCGGGGAGGGTCGGCGGCGGTCCCGCGGGGCCTCCGACCTGGGGCGGCGCCCGCGTCCGCCCCCCGCCGTATACTCGGCGCGGTGGCCGTGCCAGGCGGGGAGCTAGCGGTGCCCTGTACCCGCGATCCGCTTCAGCGGGGCTGGATCCCCGCCCGAGGCCCGTCGGGTCGGTATCCGCTCCCGGCACGGGGCGTTGAGGGTCGGGTCCTGCGCGACGTCATCCCGTGAACCCGGTCAGGTCCGGAAGGAAGCAGCCGTAAGCGGGGCGTGACGGGTGCCGCGGGGGCGCCTGACCGGAGCCACCGACCGGTGACGCGATCGGTCCGGCGCGGTCGACGGCGGGTGCACGGCCACCACTAGACTTCTCCGCACGCCCGCGGCGGAGCCAGGGGGAAGCGTGGCCGAGGAGCAGTACCAGTCCCTGTACCGCAAGTACCGGCCCCAGGGCCCGCAGGAGGTCCTCGGCCAGGAGCACGTCGTGCGGGCCCTCATGGGGGCGGTCCGGGAGGGGCGGCTCGCCCACGCCTTCCTCTTCTGCGGCCCCCGGGGGACGGGCAAGACCTCCACCGCGAGGATCCTCGCGAAGATGGTCAACTGCGAGCAGGGGCCCACCCCGGAGCCCTGCGGGACCTGCTCGCAGTGCGTCGCGATCCGCGAGGGCCAGCACCTGGACGTGGTCGAGATCGACGCCGCGAGCCACGGCGGCGTGGACGACGCCCGGGAGCTCAGGGAGAAGGCCCCCACGGCGCCGGTCCAGGGGCGCGAGAAGGTCTACATCATCGACGAGGCGCAGCGCCTCTCGCGCGAGGCCTTCGACGCGCTGCTCAAGGTCTTCGAGGAGCCGCCGCCGGGCGTGCGGTTCGTGCTCGCCACGACCGAGCCCCACAAGATGCCGGCCACGATCGCCGGGCGGTGCCAGCGCTTCGACTTCCACCGGGGCTCCACGGAGGTCGTGGCCGCGCACCTGCTCCGGGTGGCGGAGGCCGAGGGCATCGCCCTCACCCCGGGGGCGGCGCAGGCGATGGCTCGCCAGTCCGAGGGCTCCTTCCGGGACGCCCTCTCCCTCCTGGACCAGGCCGCGGTGCTCGGGGGCGAGCAGGTGGACGAGGCGGTCGTGGGCTCGCTCATCGGCGCGGGCCGCTCGGACGTCCTGTACGCGCTGGCCGACGCCGTGGCGGTGGGCGACGCCCGGGGCATGTTCGAGCTCGTGGATCGGCTCGTGCGGGAGGGCCAGGACCTGCGGCACGTCACCTCCGAGGCGCTCGCCCACTTCCGGAACCTGCTCCTCGTCAAGACCGCGCCGGGCCAGCCCGAGCTCCTGGACGTGCCCGAGGGCGAGCTCGAGCGCCTGGCGGCGCAGGCGGCGAAGCTCTCGCCGGCGGAGCTCGCGCGGGTGATCTCGCTCCTGCTCGCCGCCCAGGCCGACATGCGGTGGACCACCTCGCCGCGCCTGTCCCTGGAGCTCGCGCTGGTGCGGGCCACGATGCCCGAGACCGACGCCCAGCCCCACGCCCTGGTCTCCCGGATCGAGCGCCTGGAGCGGGTGGTCGGGGTGGTGACCGGGGCCGGGGCTCCGGCGGGCGGCCCGGAGCCGGGACCCGCGCAGGCGGCCCGCGGGTCGGAGGAGCGGCCGAGCGCGGCGGGACGGGCGGCGAAGCCGACCCCGGCTCGCAAGCCGGCCAGGCCCGAACGGGAGGCGGAGGCGCCTCCGGTCCCGGCGCCGGCGGTGACCGGGGCCGGCGCAGCCCTTGACGTCTCCACGATCCGGGCGAACTGGCAGGGGCTCATCGGCCAGCTCCGCGCGGCGGGCAAGGCGGTCCTGCCCTCGTTCCTGGAGATCGCCACGCCGGCCTCCTTCGACGGGGAGACCCTGGAGCTCGTGTTCCCGCCCGACCGGCGGTTCGGGGTGGCCAAGGTCGAGGAGCGGGAGGGGGAGCTCCGCGAGGCCCTCGTCGCCGTGTTCGGGATCGCCCCGAAGGTGCGCTGCGTGGTCCGGGAGCCGGTGGCGGCCGACGCGGTGGAGGACGACCCGCCGCTCTCGGAGGAGGAGGCGCTCGCCCGGCTCGCCGCGGAGCTCGGCGCCGAGCCGGCGGAGGAGGACGGGTCCTAGGTGTACGAGGGGCCGATCCAGGACCTCATCGACGAGCTCTCGCGGCTGCCGGGGATCGGGCCGAAGTCGGCGCAGCGCCTCGCCTTCCACCTCGTGAAGGCCCCGTCCGAGGAGGCCAAGCGCCTGGCCGAGGCGATCCTCCGCGCGAAGGAGCGGATCTCCTTCTGCGTCGAGTGCGGGAACGTGGCCGAGGGCGAGCGCTGCCGGATCTGCCGCGACCCCGGGCGGGATCCCACCGTGCTCTGCGTCGTGGAGGAGCCCAAGGACGCCGCCACGATCGAGAAGGCCGGCGTGATCAAGGGCCGGTACCACGTGCTCGGCGGCGCGATCAGCCCCCTCGACGGGGTGGGGCCCGAGGACCTGCGCGTCCAGGAGCTCCTCGAGCGCGTGGAGCGGGACCGCGTGACGGAGGTGATCCTCGCGACGAACCCGAACCTCGAGGGCAACGCCACCGCGATGTACGTGGCCGGGCTGCTGAAGCCCCTCGGCGTGCGGGTGACGCGCCTCGCGAGCGGGCTGCCGGTGGGCGGCGACCTCGAGTACGCGGACGAGGTCACCCTCTCGCAGGCCCTCGAGGGCCGCCGCGAGATGTGAGCAGGGCCGCGAGACCCGGGGGACGTGCTCGCCCCCGGACCTGGCGAGCCGGGGGGCGTGCCGCTCGAGCCGCCGCCCGCGGGGTTCGTGCCGTGGATGAGCGCGGCCTCAGTCGCCCCGGGCCTGGCGAACGGCCGCGACCACCGCGGGCAGCACCTCGTGGAGGTCGCCGATCACCACCCAGTCGGCCTGCGAGACGATCGGGGCCTCGGGGTCGGTGTTGATGACGAGCAGTCGTCTCGCCCCCTGACACCCGACCATGTGCTGCGTGGCGCCGCTGATCCCGCAGGCGATGTAGAGGTCCGGAGCGATCCGGGTTCCCGTCTGACCGATCTGGTCGGCGTGGGGACGCCATCCCGCGCTCGTCGCGACGCGGCTGCAGCCGACCGCTCCCCCGAGGAGCTCCGCGAGCTCCTCGAGCGCCCGGAAGCCCTCGGGCCCGCCCACGCCCCTGCCCCCTCCGACGACCACCTTCGCCTCCGCGAGCGAGGTCCCCCTCTGGTCGGCCTCGACCCGATCCACCACGCGCACCCGGGACGCGTCCGCCGGGGGTCGCGGGGCGAAGGCGCGGATCTCGGGCTCGGTGGGGGAGGCGGCCGGCTCCGCCGCGAGGCTGTGGAGCGCGACCGAGCAGAGGACCACGGGCGCCTCGACCTCGGCCTCCTCGAGGAGGGAGCCGCCCCACCGCTGCCGCAGCACGACCGTGGGCTCGCCCGGTTGGACGTCCACGCAGTTCGCGGCCATGGGGAGGTCCAGCACGGCGGCGGCGTGGGCCAGGATCTCGTGCCCGCGATCGGTCCCGGGGGCGAGGACGAGCCTGGGCTCGGAGGCCCGGATCGCCTCCGCCAGCGCGCCCGCCCAGGCCTCGGGCGCGTAGGGACCGTCGAGCACCTCGGCCACGTGGACGGTCGTGACGCCGTAGGCGCCGAGGGCGGGTGCGGTACCTCCACCGTCGGGTCCCACGACGAGGGCGTGGAGGGTCGCGCCCATCCGCTCCGCGAGCCGGCGTCCGAAGGTCAGCGTCTCGAGGGAGGCGTCGTCGGGCCTCCCGTCCAGGCGGTCGACGTAGGCGAGGATCATCGGCGTCCCCTCCGTGTGGCTCTCACGGGACCAGTCCCAGCTCGCGGAAGACCTCGAGGACCTTCGGTGCGGCCTCCGGACCGTGGCCCAGGACCTCGGCGCCCTGCGAGCGGGTCGGGGGGAGGACCAGCCTCCGCTTGCGCAGGTGAGCGCCCGTCCGCTCCGGGGCGAGACGTCGGATCTCCTTCCGCTTGGCACGGAGCCGACCTGGGACCGAGGGGTAGCGGGGGAGGTTGATCCCCTCCTTGACCGTGACCGCGGCGGGCATCGGCGCCTCCACGATCTCCCATCCGCCCCCCGGCGCCTCCCGGCGCACCACCGCGGTCCCATCGCGGAGCTCGAGGGCCTTCGCGCCGGCCACGCACGGGCGGCCGAGGGCGTGGGCGACGCGGATCCCCACCTGGTGGTCGGCGGTGTCGGCGGCCTCGTTGCCGAACAGGAGGAGGTCGAAGGTGGCGCCCTCGGCCTCCAGCGTGGAGATCGCCTCGGCGATCGCGGCGGCCGTCTCCTGCGGGTCCCACTCCGAGCCGTCGGTCTCGAGCAGGACCCCCTCCTGCACCCCCACGGCGAGGGCGTCGCGGAGCTGCTCCTCGGCGGCCGGCGGTCCGAGCGTGAGGACCGTGCTCGACCCCCCGTGGGCCTCGACGATCCGCACCGCCTCCTCCACCGCGCACTCCTCGTGCGGGCTCACGGTCCAGCCGGAGTACCGGGTGTCGATGTCCTGCTCGTCGGGGGTGAGCGTGATCCGCCCGCCGGTCGTGGGG
>FWPU01007334.1_pt1 | contig 20456 bp, 18 predicted proteins | sample 2228361 | NCBI WGS metagenome assembly FWPU01 (sample SAMEA103939777, study PRJEB20133) | metagenome
TCCAGTAGCAGAAAAATTCGTTGACAATCCACTAATTGATTACATAAAAGAGCATTATAATGTTGTTGCTTTTTTCCCCGTTGCTAATATTGTGGTCTATAAGAGGAAATAGATTTTGAAAATTTTAATTTTCTTAAAGCAATAAGGCATAATTTTAATAATCTCAGCCCATGTTTGAATCCCTGTATTTTTGTCTTACCATAGACCCTTGCTTTATATCGGACAGGGAGTTCAAGTATTTTAAGATTGAGCAAATGTGCTCCGAGCAGAAGTTCAAAGTCACCAAAGGGGTCCATTCCATTAAAGATATTCATCTCCAGAATTCTGTTATAATCACTTTTTAACAACACCTTTGTTCCGCATAGTGTATCAGTTATATGGCGTTTAAAAAGGATGGAGAAAAAGATACAAAAAAATCTGTTGCCTAATTTATTAAAGAACTTCATAGCATCTTTCTCCATCGGATAAACCAACCTGCTCCCATTTATAAATTCTCCCTTTCCCTCAGCAATGGTCAGGTAAAATTTTGTTAACTCTTCAGGTGCTACAGAAAGGTCACCATCGAGAATAAATAATATATCACCTTTTGCAGATGAGAACCCTTTTTTAACTGCATCTGCTTTCCCGCGCCCCTTACCCTGATGAATAAGTTTAATATCCTTTTTCGGAAATTTCCTAATCATCTCCGCTATCTTCTCTATCGTTCCATCTTTAGAATTGCCGTCAACAAAGATTAACTCAGTATGCTGTCCCATTATTGGTGTTCTTTCTACGATTTCTTCTATGTTCCCTGCTTCGTCCTTTGTTGGGATAATTACCGAGCATGATAATTCGTTAAATTTCTTGGAGGTATCTTCTCCCTTTGCTACAGCATAGTGGAGTGGAGCTAAAATTTTTGATCCATTTCTGCCACGCTGGACAACATTGTATCCATTAAGATAGAGAAGATTTTCTATGTCATTTAAAGCAAAGAGAGAAGGCCGCCTTTTCCAGCTTCTGTTTATATAAAACTTAAACCATTCTAAAATTACTTCCCATACCGGTATCCTGTAGTAAGTAATTACCTCTGTTCCGGGCAACATTAATTTTTTCAGAGCTCTAAATAAAAGCCATACATCTTTTGTGTATCTAATAGCATCTGTGATGATAATATAATCAAACTTTCCTTTAAGGCCTATATTTTCTAATTCGCCCACAAGAAAATTAAAAGAGGGGAAATTTTTTTTTGCTTCGGCAATTGCTTTTTCTGAGGGGTCAACGCCAACGCCCCTTTCAGGTTTTAAATAACCAAAAATTTCGCCTTTTCCGCATCCTAAAATGAGCATAGAGGTTGGATGTGGTATCAGTAACTTTAGCAATTTTTTAATTTTCTTCTGATAAGAAACTTCCCGTAAGGAAAAAGAAAATTCAGGCATTTTTATGTATCCTGCTCCATATTTTACATCGTGATTTGCAAGATGTCAAAATCAAGGGTCATTTTTGTAATTGTATAATCTTTATTCCAGATGCAAGCTCATTAACCTGAGTGACCTTGAAGGACTTTATCGCGTTTATTACACATTCAGACATAAGCTCCCGTGTTTTTAAAAAGGGCGAAAATATAAGGTTAATTTTTTCTTCTCTTTCAATTGACTCCTTTAATTTAGAGCATTCTCCGGGTATGAGGTATGGAATGTAGTTATTTTGTTCTGGAGGAAGCATTATAGATAACTCCTTTTTGTTTGTGATATCAGGGAAGCATAAATATATAGAGCGATTTTTTAACAGGTTATAGGAGTCAAAAATAGTCATAAAATAAGCCGGCACAAACAAAAAGTTTCCATGTAGTCTATCTATATTTTTCAGCTCATCCCTCGTAAATGGACGGGGAGAACTTACAGTTATGGTGGCGTAATCTACCCATAAATAATTTAACATGAATGCAAAGATAACTAACATCTTTGCTATCTTATGCAGTTTTGAAGAAATAATATTTGAAGAAATAATATCTACGGTGGCAAAAATAAAGAGAGGTATTGAGAATATTACAAATCTTGAATGAAAAAAAATTTTAGTAAAATAATGCGTAATTGGAGGCACTAACAAGATTAATGAGAATATTACTATATAGAGTTTTTTAAATTCACTATTAGAGAAGATAAGCATTATTAACATTACAAAAATTAGTATTGATGGAATGAAAAAAGAAAGATACTCCTGATGGAAGTTACCGGGCAACGATAATAGTATGAATAAGAGCATATCTTTTAAACTCTGACCTTTTAATATTAAACTCGGAGTGCTGACATTCTGACTCTGCGTATAAAATAGAAGGAGAGAAGGTCCCATGATTAAAAAAGCGGGGGATAATTTTAGTATCAATTTCTTGCGTGATTCAACAATTGAACTGGGGAAAAAGGTGAAGAGGGCGAATACTAAAAGAGAGAAGAAAAAGTATCCGTAGTAGTGAAAATATGGAATTATTCCTGTCACAAGGGAGCATAAGATGAAGCCCTTTTGTTTCTCTTTAATGTTAATCAAAAGATATACGCTCAGGAGACAAAGTAATAAATAAATTGAATAAAATCTTCCATCTAAGGAATGCCATATTAAAACCGGATGAAGAGAATAGAATATAACTGCTAATCTTGCCTCTTTTTCACCCCGTAACTTTCTAACAATCTTGTAAAAAAAAGACATTGCCAGGATATCAGCTATAAGGGATGGTGTTCTTAAAGTAATCTCTATGGGAACATTTTTGAATAATTTTAATAAAGGGTGAATTACTATCCAGTATCCTGCAAAATTACCCTGCACAGAGATGATGAAGTCCAGCGCTCTCTTTAGTTCGCTTTTGCAGAACAATACAGAATATGCCTCATCCAGCCAGAGTGTTTTATGATTTAAAAAAAATACCCTTATAACAATACTTGTAATAATCACAAAATAGAATAAGATTCTCTGAAATTTAACGACATTTATTTCTGTCACTTTCATTTTTTAAATACCTTCCTCATATCAACGGGATAGAAGATGACATAATCGTCCGCTTTTATTTTTAAATAATTTGTTCCTTGACTTTTAAGGGCATTTTCTAATGATTCAATATGTGGTGAATTTAAAAGGTGGATAACCGCAACGTTCTTTGAACTTAAAACCTCTTCTCTGCATTCAGGATAAGGGTCACCAAGAGGATAATAACCATAGGAAGCAATACAGAGATTAAACTTACTCTCTATAAGAAGTCGCATCTTGAGTGTCAATGTTGTAAAAACGACTTTTATATTGTTTTCGTTGAGAAATTTTATAATTTCCCCAATGCTTTTTGCCTTTACTGCCACGGGATAACTTGTCTTCTGGTGTTCACTCTCAGCTGTAGGATATAAATATTCGTATTCTTTGATTAAAAAATCATTTTTATATACTTTAAAGTGCTGAAATAGCGAGATAAATATTATTATGATAATTGAAAGCAATATGATCCATCTATATGGTCTTTCACCATAATTGTATAAGAGAGATATCCCGGATGAGATTAACATTATCCATAGAGGGTAAAGAAGCACATAAAATCTTACCCCTGTTATTCCCTCCGGTTCGGAAAACCCAAGGGTAAGTAATATAAAACTTATTGATAAATAACCCAGTATAAATTTTAATATAAATGATTGTTTTTCTTCTATATTCCTTATTTTCCATAGATGGATAATTATAAGGATAAGGAGTAATAGTTGAATAGCCCAGTGGACAATACTGATAAGGGAAACCTCTATGCCAAGGTCATTGTATGGTTCAGAAAAAAGAATTGTTGAAAAAACAGGATTTATAATAAATCTTTTGGTTAGGTCTCCAGAAGAGTAATTTTTTAAAAATATATGGTATAATCCTGTTCCTCCTCGTACGAGAGTTTTCCAGTTGAGAAAATCATTGGTAAAGTTGTAGATAATACTTGGAAAATACCCGATGATAAAAAAAATAAAATATAATGCCAAGTTTTTAATTAACAAAGAAATATTATTTTTATTTTTGATTATAAGAGAACACCATGCAGAAAATAATAATATTATAACTAATTCCTTCATCCAGAAAGATATGCCGCTAATTAACCCAAAGATAATAATATTCTTATTATTAAACTCATCTCTGGATTTTGTAAAATAGTAAAAGACAAGAAGATAGAAGAGGGTGTCAATCAAATACCCTCTGAGATAATAGTTCCACACTATCATTGATGGAGAGAGAGAAAACAATAGAGCTCCCAAGAGAGCGATTTTCTTATCAAAGAGTTTTTTGGAGATAAAATACACACAAACTACTAAAATAATGCTTTCAATTATTGCCAGGATTTTTATCACAATACCGGAAACATTAAATAATTTAAAAAAGAGGGAAAGAATAAAAGCATCTATAACCTCTCCTGCGTTGTAAGGAACGCCATAAGCATAAAGGGGTACGCGGACTCCATTAATAATATCCCTGGACATTATAGCAATATTTGCATCTTCAAAGTCAATGAATTTAAAATGGTAGAGAGCCACCATTCGGTAAATTAGTATTATGACAAGGAAGACAGAAAAGACCCCGTTTTCTTTTACGAAATTAAGAACATTCAACCAAATGTAGTATTTAAAATTCATTACCCCATATAATCCCATAAAAATCAAATGGATGTTTAATTTTACCAGAGATGAAGCCGAATTGCGAGAATATTATTTGTATGATAGTATTATGAAAATTATGAAGATTTTACTTGTAACTCCATATAACAGGACATATGTAATTATGCCAAGCCTGGGACTTGGGTATCTAGCTTCTATAGCAAGACAATTGGGTCATGAAGTGAACGTATTACATTGTGTAAAGGATAGAATCGGGCTGAAAAAATTTCAAAGATATATAAAAGAACAACACTTTGATGTAATTGGCTTTCAGGTTTTTTCATACGATATCCCCATTGTCAAAAGATATTTAAGAATAGTAAAAGAGAATTCGCCATCTACAATTACTGTAGCAGGTGGGGCTCATCCATCGGGCGACCCTGAGGAGACGATGAAATATCTTGAAGAACTTGACTATGCCTTTAAGGGTGAGTCGGAGATCGGCTTTGAGAGATTTTTGAAATACATAGATAACAATAGTGTCCCTGTTTCGGAAATATCAGGTATTATATACAGGGATAACGATAGGATAGTAGTTAACGAACCTCAGTTTGTGGAAAATCTGGATTCTCTCCCAATGCCTGCCTGGGATATTATGAAACCAGAGACCTATCCGGAGGCGCCTCATGGAGCTTTCACAAAGAATTTTCCTGTAGCGCCTATCATTATTACAAGAGGGTGTCCCTGTCCCTGCACATTTTGTGCTGGGAAAAGTGTTACAGGACTGAAGATGAGAGCGAGATCTGTTGAAAATGTAATTGAGGAAATAAGAGATTTAAAAAAAAGGGGTATAAAAGAATTTCACATTGAAGATGAGAATTTCACATTCAGGAGATCTCTTGTTATGGAATTTTGTGACAAACTTTTAAAGGAAAATATTGGCATGTCATGGAGCCTTCCAGCAGGTGTCAGTATTGACACCCTTGACAGGGAGATGCTGGAATTGATGGAAAGGGCGGGATGTTATTCAATGGGACTGGGTATAGAGTTTGGCTCTCAACGGATGATGAATATAACAAAGAAGAGATTAAAGATAGAGACAGTAAGAGAAAAACTGGAATTATTCAGGGGACTAAATATTAAAAAAACAGGGTTCTTTCTATTAGCGGTTCCTCAAGAGACAATGGAGGAGATGGAAGAGACCATTGATTTTGCGCTGTCATTGCCCCTTGAGAGGGTGCAGTTTAATAACTTTATTCCCCTTCCCGGGAGTGAATTATGGGAGAAGTTAAAAAAAGAGGGCAAGTTAAAAAACATAGAGTGGCATAGATTTTTTGTCCACGATGTTGCATATACTGATGAGGGTTTAAGGGCAGAGGATATTAAGAGACTTCAGAGAAAGGCTATCCTTAAATTTTATTTAAGGCCTAAAATTATAATAAATATTATAAAGGAAATAAAGTCACTTAAACATTTGATATTTTTATTGAGGCGAGTAGTTGATACACTAAAGTAGGGTGGGAACGTAATATAAACTAATGGGAAGAATTTTTAGAAATCTCATCTTGAGGTATTACAAAATCTATTATAAATAAATCCAAGTTGCTCCAGTGCTGTTCTTATAATCCTGAATTTACTGGAGTTTATCTTCCTTGTATAATTATAAAAATGAGGCACCTCTGTTATTTTATCTGTGAACGCTGATGTTTTTACAAGCAACTCAGTATTTACTGTAAACCCCTCAGTTTCAAAGGGTTTATCCTTATATTTTTCAATAAATTTTTTAATTATTTTTGCCCTGTATGCTCTGAGGAAGACAGTATAATCAGTTATTCCATCAATTCTAAGGGAATATCTCAAAATAAGGTTCCCCCATTTGCTGATGAGTTTGCGAATAGGTGGAAAGCCCTTAAACCCACCCCCTTCAGCAAATCGTGAAGCGATGACAATGTCATATCCCGCATTTATTTTTTTTAACATTCTTGGAATTGCCTCTGGTTCGTTTGTGTTGTCGCCTTCAAGCATTATGATAATATCATCATCCATTGCAATCTTGACCGATGTGGTGAGTCCTGACTCAAAGACCTGAGCAATTCCCATATTACCGGAATGAGTAATTACTTCAATGGAAGGATAGATATTTTTTAATTCTTTAAGGATCTGGGGTGTACTGTCAGTGCTGCCATCGTCTATTATAATTGTTCGTAAGATAGTGATGTCTTTTTTATCCAGCAAATAAATTGTATTAATCACATTCCGGATACTTCCCTCCTCATTATATACAGGGACAATAAATATACACCTCTGAGTCATTAAGTTTTTATTATAATTTAATTTATATTTAAAATCCAATAATTTGCGGAGGTTGTTTGTCAAAAGTTATTTTTTTAAGATTTTTATTCCAGCAATAATAATTCTCAGAAAAAAGAGAAATATATAATGGAATAGATACGATTTCTTGGGTGCGCGCAATATGGTTTTAATAAACTTGAGTTTATAGAGATAGAAATAAACCGTGTTTAGCCAGATAAGAGAATAAAATTTGTAAGAAGGAATACTGGTATAATTATGGCGCGTAACATAATAATTGTATAAATCATATGTTTCAGTAATTTCTTTGTTTATTAAAGAGAATGCTTCTGTGCCTTTAAAAGGATTTAATATAAAGGGCTGGGTCATATCAAGGGCTGTATTTCTTACAAAATCAAAGGTCTCCTTAATATCTTGCGGTCTTTCTTCAGTAAATCCAAAAAGTAAGGAACTATTGACGAATATTCCATATTTTGCGAGATTCATAATTGAATTTTTAGTCCTTTCAAGGTGTAAGTGCTTTTTAATATATTTTTGCATCCTTTGAGAACCGCTCTCAATGGCTATTACAACATAATAAGTCCCTGCATCCCTCATTTTTTTAATTAGTTCTTCTGATAAAATATCCCCACGGAGTCCTGTTGGAAAGGAAATATTAATCCTTTTATTGAGTGATTTTATACCATCCATAATTTTTCCTGCCCGTTCCTGGTTAAGGTTAAAGATGTCATCCATAATGAGCAATTCCTTTATATCAAAATCATTTACAAGAATTTGTATTTCTTGTAATACATTATCAATACTTCTGGCTCTGAACTTCTTCCCGAAAATATTATGACAGTATATACATTTATATGGACACCCCCTGGAAGTAAATATCTGCATGTACTGCCTCTGTTTCAGAGGGACGCCGGTGATATACTTAAAATATTTCTCAAACTTAATTAAATCCCAGGCAGGAAAAGGTATATTATCCAGATTATCAATATAAGATTTCTTTTCATTTATCTTCAAATTACCGTCGTTGTAATATGCGATGCCCTCTATATTGCTAATCTCCTCTCGGAGTTCAAGTTTATTCATCAATTCTAAAAATGTATTTTCCCCCTCTCCGATTACTGCTAAATCAATTGTGCGGTCTTTTAACACTTCCTCAGTATAGGATGAGGGGTGTGGTCCGCCTGCTATGATTTTACCTGCGAAACCTTTTTTTCGGAGTTCTTTGGATAAGTTGTTTAACAATATACCATCAGGAGTAAAACAACTGAGTCCAATTATTTCTGGTTTATTTTGAAGAATTATTTCCGTCGTTTCTTCAACTGAATAATTATCTAATTTCATGTCAATAATATTTATTTCATCTTTATTTTCTCGAAACTTCCGTATATATGATGCGAGGTACATGATGCCCATGGGCTGACTGATAGAAGGATTTAAAAAGTCTCTTTTTCCTACTCTTACAAGAGTTATCTTCATTTCTTTAGTATACCACGAGTAAATTATATTGTTAAATTACCCGTCAATTGAGGTGAATTCTTCTTGACATTCTCTTTCCCTCAACTAAAATTAGAGCATGACCGAGATTTATATAAGGCGCACCATTCTCTTTACCGGTTTTCCTGGATTCATCGGCAAACGATTGGTGGAGAAGATTTTAATTAATCAGCCGGAGAGTTTTATTTATCTTCTGGTGGAGCCAAAATTCATCCGTTCAGCAAATGAAGCCCTTGATAAGATGGGCGAAAAGATTATTAACATATCAAGCAGGACCTCTGTGATTGCAGGTGATATTACAAAAAAGGACCTCGGGCTTGAAGAAGTCCTTTATAATGAACTTACACAAAAAATCAATACTATATTCCATCTTGCAGCGATCTATAATCTTGCAGTTAAAAAGGAAATCTCCTATCTTGTTAATGTCCAGGGGACCATAAATATTCTGGATTTTGCAGAAAGGTGTAAATCTCTTGAACGACTCAATTATTTCAGCACCTGTTATGTGGCAGGAAGGAGAGAGGGTGTGATTAAAGAGGATGAACTGACGGATAAATGTGGTTTTAAAAATTATTATGAAGAAACAAAACACTATGCAGAGGTTGAGGTGAGAAAGAGGATGGGAAAAATTCCTACAACAATTATCCGCCCCGGCATTGTGATTGGCGATTCTGAAACAGGCGAGATTGATAAATTTGATGGTCCCTATTACATCTTTGCCCTTCTTGCAAAGATGGAGCAACAGGGGCAATTGAAGAGGAATCTACCCTTTGTGAGATTTGGAAAGAATGATGTGAAGTTTTTCCTTGTACCTGTTAATTTTCTTATAAATGCGGTGGAGTTCATTTCCAGACAAAGGGAAGGGCTTGGAAAGACATTTCAGGTAGTTGACCCTAATCCTCTATCCTTCAGGGAGTTTTATGACCTCACAGCAGATTCCTTTGGATTAAAGAGACCAAAGATAAGAATCCCTCTATGGCTTATAAAACCACTTCTCTGGTTTCCCTGGCTTCTGCGCAAGATGAAAGTAATTCCAGAGATTTTTCCCTATACAGAATGTGATGCAATATACGATTCTATGAATACTCAGGAAATCCTGAAAGGAAGTAATATAACCCCACCTGAAATAAGAAGATACTTCCCTGTCCTCGTAAATTATGTCCGTAATCATCCTGAAGTAAAACCTGTGTTATAGAATTTTCTGTTGTTACTACTTAAAAATATCACATATTTGGTATTTATCAGGTAGCCTGCGCAAGTGACCCTACCCTCACCTTTCCCTTCTTCCTGTGTGACATTTCAAAATAGAATCATCAAAAAGAGAATTTTCTTGACATTTTAATTAAAATATATTATATTTAATAATTTCAATAAATCTAAAGGGAGGTTATGAATAGTGCCAACAATAATAGTCAAAGAAGATGAGCCCTTTGAATTTGCATTGAAAAAATTCAAGAAATTGGTTGAGAGGGCGGGGATTCTTACTGAACTGAGGCGAAGGGAACACTATGAAAAGCCGAGCGAGGTAAAGAAGCGAAAAATCCTTGCTGCCCGAAAAAGAATGATGAGGCGTCTGAGAAGAGAGCAGGGTAAAGACAGATGGGAATAGATGAAAAATTACAGGAATGCCTGATTTCTGCTCAGAAATCAGGGGATAAAATACGCTTATCAACAATCAGATTATTGAAATCAGCAGTAAGATACGAGGAGGATTCAAAAAGGCATAAACTTGATGAGAATGAATTTAATGCCCTTGTTTTTAAATTGATCAAGCAGAGGCGAGAATCCATAGAACTTTTTAAACAGGGCAAACGGAATGACCTTGTGCAGAAGGAGGAGGCAGAAATAAAGGTGCTTGAAGAATTCCTGCCCCCACAGCTCAGCAGGGATGAATTATTGAAACTTATTGATGAGGCAATAACTGAGGTAAAGGGGAATACAGTGAGGGATATGGGAAAGGTTATGAAATTGCTTATGCCAAAGATAAAGGGCAGGGTTGATGCAGAGGTTGTTAAAAATTTAGTTACTGAGCGATTATCAGGTACTGTTCAATCAGGTTAATGAAGTTAGGAGATATTTATAAGAACGCTGTTTTAAATGGAATAGAGAGGGATCCGAGGGGAAAAAAAGAAATAAGATTACAAATATCAAAAATAAATAAAGAGTATAAGAATTTATCCCCTTCAGAGAAGAAATACTTTGACTTAGAGCGCCTGAAGAATCCCTATTCGGATACACGAATTCTCTATGGTAAACCGGATAAGGAGGTTAAGAATATAATGGTAGGGATTGATATTGATGTTGGGGAATTGCTTCTCGCGGACCGCCTTAGAAATAACGGAAGAAAAATTGACCTCGTCATGGCTCATCACCCTGAGGGCAGGGCTCAGGCACGGCTTTATGATATGCTCAAGATGCAGGCAGAGATTCTCGCGGACCTTGGGGTGCCGGTGAGCATTGCAGAGACATTGCTTGATGAGCGCTCAAAGGAGGTTGAGAGACGCCTTCTGCCGCTGAATCACACCAGGGTTGTTGATGCAGCAAGAATCCTGGATATTCCATTTATCTGTATTCATACGCCGGCAGATAATTGTGTTGCAAGTTATCTCCAGAAACTATTTAATGATAAAAAGCCAGAGACCCTTGGCGATGTGATTGATATTTTGATGGAAATCCCGGAGTACCAGATGATGAGCAAGGAACAGATGGGTCCAAAGATATTGATTGGTTCTAAGGAAAAGAAAACAGGAAAGATCTTTGTGGACATGACCGGAGGAACCGGGGGCAATAAGAAGGCCTTTGAAAAATTATCTCAGGCAGGAATTGATACTATTGTAGGGATGCATATGTCAGAGGACCATCGTCAGGAGGCAAAAAAGTATATGATGAATGTCGTAATCGCCGGTCACATTGGCAGTGATACACTGGGAATGAATTTTATCCTTGATGCACTGGAAAAAAAGGAGAGATTCAATATCCTTGAGGTCTCAGGGTTCAGGAGGATCAGAAGGATCAGGAGGATATAGGTGTCGCTCTATGGACAGGACATTTGAAGATAAGATTCAGGAGATAAGCAGGAGGATAAGCATTATTGATATTGTCTCCGAGCAGGTGAAACTGAAAAAGAGTGGCTCAAACTGGGTAGGACTCTGTCCCTTTCATAATGAAAAGACGCCCTCATTCTCCGTCAGTCCTGATAAGGGGCTTTTTTATTGCTTCGGCTGTGGTGTCGGAGGGAATGTCTTCTCCTTTTTAATGAAGACAAGGGGTATCACCTTCTCCGAGGCACTAAAGGAACTTGCAAAGAGGGCAGGTGTTGAACTTCCGAAAGGAACATTTTCCCCGGAACAGAAGAAGCGCATGGAGTTGAAGGATAAGATTTTTCAACTCAACAAACTTGCAGAGAAATTTTATACAGAGATGTTGAAAAGACCCGATGGCAGAATTGCACTTGATTATTTGAAGAATGAACGTGGGCTTTCTGATTCAGCAATTGCTGATTTTCGCCTTGGCTTTGCCCCGGACAAGTGGAATGGGCTTGTGAATTTTTTAACAGAGAATGGAATTGCTCCTGAAGATGCGGAGAGGGCAGGGCTTGTTTTGCCACGGAGGGATGGCACTCACTATGATATTTTCCGAAATCGGGTGATTTTTCCCATTACTGATAAGGATGGAAATATTTTGGGATTTGGTGGAAGGGTGATTAAGAGCGGGGAGCCAAAATATTTGAATTCTCCGGAAACACCTGTCTTTGTAAAGGGGAGGACCTTTTATGGGATGGAACGAACATGGAAGGAGGTCAGAAAGGCAGAGGAGGCATTCATTGTTGAAGGATATTTTGACCTTATTATGCTCTATGAGAAAGGTATTAAGAATGTCCTTGCTCCGCTGGGCACCGCGCTTACCGAGGAGCATGTTCATCTCCTGCGAGGGGTTATAAAAAGGGCCTATATGCTTTTTGATAGCGATTCTGCAGGTATGAGGGCTGCTGAGAGGGTGTTACCGCTCTTTCTTGATAGCGGTGTTGATGCTTTCGTAGTCCTTCTGCCCGAAGGCGATGACCCGGATACATTTGTAAGAAGAGAGGGTGCTGAGGCGCTTCTTGCACTCAAGGGGAAGGCAGTTCTTTTATGGGAGTTCTATCTTGACAGCATGGCAAAGGTGGCTGGCGATCTGCCCTGGAGAAAGACAAATATAATAGATGAGATTGTTCCACTTCTGAGGAGGGTCTCCCATCCGGTAATAAGGTCCTTTTACCTGAAGCAGGTTGCTGAAAAATTTGGTCTGTCTGAGACCACGCTTAATGCTGTTTTACAGAGGACAAAGAGCGAAAATAAATTTGATAGGAGCGCGGAGAAGCCCCCTGTTATTAATCGTAGAGAGCAAGACCTTATTTATGTTATGCTCAAGTATCCCGAGGGTATAAACAAACTCAGGGGTTATATTACGAAGATTGAGAATGAAAAGCTAAAGGGTCTTGCAAAATACATATCTGATGCTTATATTAAAAATAATACACTGAGTGTGGATGCCCTATTGGATAATTTAGAGGACGAGGAAGCGCGGAGTTTAATCATAAAAATTCTGTTTGAATGCGAAGGAACTATGGAACCGGCAAAGGCGATTGACCTTATTGTCCATGATTTTGAATTAAAGAGCATCATTGAGGAAGAGAAAAAACTGACATTAGAACTGATTAAATTGCAAAAAAAGGGTGATGAAAAGGGGATTCAACATCTTTTAAGTTTGAAACGAGAATTAATTAAAAGAAAACAGGAGTTTTTAAAAAAATGACCAGAAGGTGTATCTATGGGAAGAAAAAGAAAAAAGTTTAAAGAAGAGGAAGTGGAAAAAGAGTTCAACGAAAATGATTTCTTTCACGAATCATCTGACTTAATTTCTCCGGAAGAACTTCCCTTTGATCAGTTAGAAGATGTTTTAAATATCTTCGGTGAGGGAGAGGTTGAGATTCTGGAGTCCCACAAGAAGATAAAAATTCCCCGTGTAACCAGGGATGTTACACAATTAGGTGGTGAAGGTGAAGAAGCAGCTGGAATTGATACAGGTATTGACCCTGTAAGGATGTATCTTAAGGAAATGGGAAGGGTTTCCCTTCTTACACGCGAGGGTGAGGTTGAATTATCCAAGAGAATTGAAGAGGGGGAGAGGCAAATTCTGGAGACAATCATGTCTCTTCCAATTACAGTTAGAGAGATCATTTCCCTGAAGGAGCGTCTGGAAAAGGGACGAATTCAGATTAGAGAAATTACAAAAAGCATTGAGGATGAAGAGGGTGAGATAGAGGAGAATGAAGAACAAAGGGAGCAGATTTTAAGATTGATAAAGAAAATAGATACAATTGAGGGCAAGAGAAGAGCCATAATTCAGAAGATACGGCTATTAAAGCGAGAAGACCCGCGCAGATTAAGGTGTGAGAAGCAGGCAGGTGAAATGTGGGAGAAGATAATTGAATGCATAAGGGAAATTAATATCAACAGAAGGTTTATTGACCGTGTGATTCAGAAATTGAGAGGGGCTGTTAACAGGATTAACATGGTAAAGAATGAACTCAAGGATATTGCAAAAAAGACGGGGATAGACACGGAGAGTCTTCTCAGTATGGCATCAAGAAGAGATCATCTAAGTGAGATGTTGAAGTCAAAGACGAGGAGGAAAATTAAGCCCTCAGAGCTAAAAACTATTACGGAGAAATTAAAGGATGCCAGCAAAAAAATTCTAATTATAGAGAGCGAAACAGATACAGAATATTCGGTACTTGATAAGGCATTGAGTAAGATTAATGAGGGAGAAGCCAAGTCATCCCTTGCCAAGAAGGAACTGATTGAGGCAAACCTGCGGCTTGTTGTAAGTATTGCGAAGAAGTATAATAACAGAGGATTGCATTTTCTTGACCTTATTCAGGAAGGAAACATTGGATTGATGAAAGCAGTTGACAAATTTGAATATCAGCGCGGGTATAAATTCTCTACCTATGCAACATGGTGGATAAGGCAGGCAATTACGAGGGCAATTGCAGACCAGGCAAGGACAATCAGAATCCCCGTGCACATGATTGAGACAATTAATAAATTAATCAGGACATCCCGCTATCTTGTGCAGGAGCTTGGCAGAGAACCAGTTCCAGAGGAGATTGCTGAAAAGATGGAGCTCTCCCTGGATAAGGTGAGGAAGATTCTTAAGATTGCAAAGGAACCAGTCTCGCTTGAGATGCCGATTGGTGAAGATGAGGATAGTCACCTTGGTGATTTCATAGAGGATAAGAGTGTTACACCACCCCTTGAATCTGTAGTCAACAAAGATCTGTGTGAGAATGTTCGTAAAGTCCTTGCAACATTAAGTCCCCGGGAGGAGAAGGTGATTAGAATGAGGTTTGGTATTGGAGAAAAGGCAGAATATACACTTGAGGAGGTTGGGCAGGACTTTGAGGTTACAAGAGAACGCGTCAGGCAGATTGAAGCGAAGGCACTCAGGAAGTTGAGGCATCCTGTAAGGAGTAAGAATTTAAGGTATTTCAGTGAAAGTTAATGGGGCCCATAGCTCAATGGCAGAGCTACCGGCTCATAACCGGTTGGTTCCTGGTTCAAGTCCGGGTGGGCCCACCATTAAATTATAGATGGAGGAAATAAATTGATTAAACAATTGATGGAACTCAAAAAATTACAGGACATTGATCTGGTTTTGAGAGATGCTATAGTGGAAATTAACAGAATCAAGGAAAGCATTCAGAAAAATGATTCAGAACTGGAGGAACTGAAAGAGCGAGTGAAGCAGTTACAGGGGGAACTGAAGGAAAAGGAATCAAGAAAGAAGAAAATGGAGAATGAAATCAGGGCTGATGAAGAGGTAGTAAAAAGGTGGGAGAGCAGGTCAAAGGAGATCAAGAGCGGAAGGGAATACCAGGCACTGATGAGAGAAATTTCTTTGACCAAGAAGGACATTTCCGATAAGGAGACAGAGTTACTCCAGTTGATAGAAGAGGTTGAAAAACAGCAGAAAGAACTTGATGAACTTCTTTCGGCGCTCAATGAAAAGACCAAAAAATGGACAAGCGAAAGGGATGAATTGGAGAGGATAATTTCAGAGGATGAAATTAAGATAAAGGAGAACAATATAAAGAAAGAGGAATTGATAAAATCAATATCTCCCTCGCTTCTTCAGAGGTATGAAAGAATTAAGAGCCAGAGGGAAGGAATCGCCGTTGTTGAGGCGAGGGATTATATATGCACGGGCTGTAACATGAACATCCCTCCGCAGGTGTATAATCAGGTGCTGAGAGGGGAGACCCTCGTTTCCTGTCCCTACTGCCAGCGGCTCCTTTTTATTCCTGAAGGGGAAAAGGTAAATGCCTGAGGATCACCTTAATGCCTATTTTTCTTACTGGAAAAAAGAGGTAAATTCTGCACTCATTAATCTATTATCATTAAAAAAAAAGACAGAGAATAAACTGAAAGAAGCGATGCGGTACACCCTTATTGATAGCGGAAAACGACTTCGCCCGATTCTGTGTATCGCAGGTGCAGAAACAGCCGGGGGCAGGGGAAGGGATGTCCTACCCTTTGCCTGTGCAATTGAACTCATCCATACATATTCCCTTATTCACGACGACCTGCCATGTATGGATGATGCTGATACGAGAAGGGGAAAGCCCTCCTGTCACAGGGCATTTAACGAATCCATTGCAGTGCTTACAGGTGATGCATTATTGACAGAGGCATTCAGGATTATGACGGACGTATCTATTTATAATAAGTCAATAAGAAAAAACTTGCTAAAGGCAGCAAATCTAATAAGCGAGGCAACCGGGATGAGGGGCATGGTGGAGGGACAGCTTCTTGATATTGCAATAATTGAATCAAAAAGGGTTAAAATTGATTACTTAAAAAGGGTAAACCTCAAGAAGACAGCAATGTTAATCAGTGCCTCTGCAGCGAGCGGAGCTCTCCTTGTTTCCGGGACGGGGAGTGTTGTAAAGGCAATTCGGGAATACGGGATTAATCTTGGCATGGCATTTCAGTTGATGGATGACCTCAATGACATTGAGCGCGATGAGCCAAGCATTCCGGCGATTTATGGTGACGAAGTTGCAAAAAAGGAACTTCTGAGGTATATTAAAAGTTCAAGGAACTCACTAAGAGTTCTTGGCGGGAAGGCGAGGATCTTGAATGGAATTATTGACTATATCTTTGGAGGATTTACAGCCTAATGCCTGGTTTACTTGACAAGATTAACACACCTGCGGACCTGAAATTATTGGGCCCTCAGGAACTGCCCCTTCTTGCAGAGGAACTACGCAGGGAAATTATTGAGAATGTCTCTAAAACCGGCGGACACCTCGCCTCCTCCCTGGGTGTGGTTGAACTTACAGTGGCGCTTTACTATGTCTTTGACCTGCCCCGTGACCGGGTAATATGGGATGTTGGACATCAGGCATATTCTCACAAATTGCTGACGGGCAGGAGAAAGCAATTTCATACATTGAGGCAGTATAACGGTATTTCAGGATTTTTGAGAATGGATGAGTCCCCTTATGATTTCTTTGGTGCTGGACACAGTTCAACATCCATATCTGCTGCTCTCGGGATTGCAGAATCAAAATACCTTAAAAAAGAAGAGGGTCATATAATCGCAGTGATAGGTGATGGATCCCTTACAGCGGGCATTTCCTTTGAGGGATTGAACCAGGCAGGCCATTTAAAGCGTAATTTAATCGTGGTCCTTAATGACAATGGTATGTCAATTGCACCAAATGTTGGAGCCATTTCGTCTTTCTTGAGCAGAAAATTAACCGGCAGGTTTATGACCTCTCTGAGGTATCGTCTGAAGAATTTTCTCAAAGCCATGCCAAATTACGGTGAGGAGATCTATCATATCCTGAGAAAGGCAGAGGAATCCTTCAAGAGTTTTTTCACCCCTGGCATAATGTTTGAAGGATTGGGTTTTCATTATGTGGGTCCAATAAATGGACACAGTTTTTCTGAACTCATAGAGACCTTCAGCAATATAAAAAAATGGGAGGGCCCCATTCTCGTTCATGTTCTAACGAAGAAGGGCAGGGGGTATCCACCGGCGGAGATGGACCCCTATTTCTGGCATGGCGTTGAGCCCTTTGATATTGCCACAGGAAAACCACTGAAGGAGAAATCAAAGATACCATCCTTTACCACTGTCTTTGGAGCGACAATGGTAGAGTTAGCGAGAATGGACGAAAGGATTGTTGCAATAACCGCTGCTATGCCCGGAGGGACAGGTCTTGATGATTTTGCAAAGAAGTTTCCCGAGAGATTTTTTGATGTTGGAATTGCTGAACAACACGGGATTACATTTGCAGCAGGGCTTGCAACCCAGGGCTTCAGGCCAGTATGTGCAATCTACTCCACCTTTATGCAGAGAGCATACGACGAGATTCTCCATGATGTATGCCTTCAGAATCTTCCAGTTGTCTTTGCTCTGGATAGGGCTGGCATTGTTGGTGCAGACGGTGCGACCCATCAGGGGCTCTTTGACATCTCCTACTTAAGATCAATACCGAATATTATAATAATGGCGCCCAAGGATGAAGATGAATTGAGGCACATGCTCAAAACAGCCATTGAATCAGGCAGACCCTCTGCTGTGAGGTATCCGAGAGGCACGGGCTTTGGTGTCCCCCTGTCTCCGGAGATTAAATCAATAGAAATAGGTAAGGCAGAGGTGCTGAAGGAGGGGCATGATGTATCCATACTTGCATTAGGTCATACAGTCCATTATGCCATGGAGGCAGAGGAAATACTGCATTCAATGGGAATAAGTGCATCCGTGATTAATATGAGGTTTGTAAAACCCATTGACATAGAGGTCATAATACAGCAGGCACATAGAACCGGCAGAATAGTGACTGTGGAGGAGAATGTGCTTATGGGTGGTTTTGGAAGCGCTGTGCTTGAGTGTCTCAATGACCATAATATAGTGAATGTCAGGGTTGCGCGCATAGGGGTTCCTGATGAGTTTGTTGAGCACGGTCCTCAGGATGTTCTAAGGGATAAATATGGAATTAGTCCCCAGGGAATTGTCCGCACCTGTATGGATCTTCTGAGATCTACATCCAGACAAATTTCAGTGGGCGAGGGAAGTTCCTCCTGAATCTGCCTGTTCGGGAGGGGTTCTCAGAGGGGTTCCTTGGAGCCATTTCGTTCAATTGTATGCATCCAGAATTTTGGGTGAGGTTCGTCCGCCCGTGGTGAAGTTTTTTTGCACTCAATCGGGTATAAAATATTCTGTCCCTCCCTGCCTTATGGAGATGCAGGCGCAGAGGGTGTCCAATATGAACTTCCTGCGACCCACACCCTGTCTCTCCTCAAATTATCCCGGAAAAAGAGGCCTCAAGATTAGATTTGAAAAAGATTCCCTGTATAATTATAGATAAGAAACATGAAGATACGCAGGAGGATTGACCTCATAATGGTAGAGCGGGGGCTTGCCCCCTCCCGCGAGAGAGCACAGGCACTCATCATGGAAGGCAGAGTGAGAGTGGACGGGACTGTGGTGGACAAGCCTGGCAGGATGGTTGCACCAGAGGTTAAGGTAGAGGTTGAGGTAGAGAAAATATATGTGAGCCGTGGCGGGTTTAAACTTGAGGCAGCGCTTGGGGCTTTCAAGGTTAATCCATCAGGAAAGCTTGCAATGGATGTTGGTGCTTCCACAGGAGGGTTTACACAGTGCCTGCTTGAGCACGGAGCAAAACGGGTGTATGCAATTGATGTGGGGTATGGAATCATTTCCGAAAAATTGAGGAAGGACCCCAGAGTTGTGTTGCTGGAGAGGACGAACATAAGGTATCTAAAAAGAGAAACCATACCAGAAGATATTGATATTGCAACCATTGATGTCTCTTTCATATCGTTAAAACTTGTCCTTCCAAAGGTAAAAGAATTTACGGGTAGGAATGGAGAAATCGTAGCACTCATAAAACCCCAGTTTGAGGTTGGGAAGGGTGAGGTGGAAAAGGGCGGAGTGATAAAGGATGAAAAGAAGCATAAAAGGGTGATTGAGGAAATCAGCAGATTCAGTGAGATAATTGGATTGACCCCACTTAAAGTTATTGAATCGCCAATAATGGGCAAAGACGGAAACAGGGAATTTTTCATTCATCTGAGGAGGGTTGAATATTTTTAGAAAAAAATGATAGTATATTTTTAAGTGACAAAGGAAAAAACTTTAAATATTATAAAAGAAGTTTTTGCTAAGGATAGCCGGATTGTCTTCGCCTATGTTTATGCCTCTTTCGCCACCGATGAAAATTTCAGGGATATTGATATAGGTATTTATGTAAATAATTCTGATGCAAATCCCTTTGCTGTTTCAGCGGAAATAAATACAGAATTATCATTCCTTTCAAAAAGGGAAGGATTACATTATACAGCCAATGATTTTGATGTCCGAGTCATTAATGGTGCTCCCTTTACTTTTCTTAAGATAGTATTTAAAGAGGGAATTTTACTTATAGATAATGACCCGGACCTGAGAACAGATATTATGAATATGTATCAAAAAAATACAGAGAATGTGCGGGATTACTTGCTGAAGCATCTATATTATGAGAATTGATATGGAAAAATCCAGAAGTATCTTTCAGATATAAAAGCATTATGTAATGAAATAGATACATTGCTGTCAAACAGTAGTGATAAAGAAATCCTGTTGCACCCCTGGGTTGTTAAGGGGTTGAAATATAATCTTATTGAAATAGCGGAATCCATGGCGAATACCTTACAGCACCTGCCTGCCAAGGATAAAGGCATACCAGTTACAGGTTACAAAGAAACAATTACTCAATCGGGGGAAAAGGGGATTATTTCCGGTGAACTTTCAAATAAGTTGAAGCCATTTTTTGATTTCAGGAATTCATTGATTCACAGATACTGGTATATCTCTGATGAACAACTGCTGTTACTTATAAGAGAGAAGGGTGATTTTATAAATTTTATTTATGCTATAGAGATATCCCGTCTTCGACAGTTACAGGCATATTTTAGCAAAGATATTAAGCTAACTACTTGATTTTTCTACATTCACATC